>Ga0335069_10005826_pt1 | contig 18030 bp, 21 predicted proteins | sample Lox_Sample_11_FD_206714 | JGI IMG/M metagenome (GOLD analysis project Ga0335069, IMG submission 206714) | Soil microbial communities from Loxahatchee National Wildlife Refuge, Florida, United States - Lox_Sample_1.1 | ecosystem: Environmental > Terrestrial > Soil > Wetlands | place: USA... | reverse complement strand
GGCAAAGTTCTACGGCACGTCGATTGACGAATTATGGGGGCGGTTAGAATGAAGCCTTTTTTGTACTTTTTCTGGCGTTCATTGCTGCCCACGCAGCCCGGCAAGCATTACAGGCACATCGTGCGGATCGGAAGCCTACCGCTACGGGTTAACGGCCAGTTCAATCGGGGACGCAAAGCAGGTTCAGCGCACCAATACGTGCTCTGTTTCTTTCGCGGCAACCCGGATTCGATAAAGCACGATTTCGAGGAATTCGCATGACCCTGCTCCTGTTCTTTGCCGACCCATCGCTGGCATCTCGCTGCGTTACGTATCCCAACGCTCCGCCGACGCTCGTGGTACGCAGCACAAAGTGGCAGCATCCGACCATGCACCGCACGGCTGATGTCGTAGTCCAGGGCGAGTGCATGGCGTTCTACGAGGAAATACACAACGGCTGTATCGAGAAGAACGATACCCTGCTCGCCGAAATCGACAAGGCAGAAAAGGAGTAAGCCAATGTCTAAATACGTCTCTCAGCTCAAGCACGAAGATATTCCGCAGATAATTGACCATCTGATGTATGCCAGTTATAAGGCGAATCGCGGATATGGGATGCAGCATGAGCAGCTTGTCAAACACGGCATCGGCAACGATACATTCAAGCAGATTTACGAGCTTGAGCAGATTGTCGGACCCGAGGAGCTTTATCTATGATAGCCGTGACCGTAAGCACGCAGGGTGGGATACCTGCACGAAATCCTCAAAGATCGCACGGAATCGCCCGTAGAGCAAAAGCAAGGTGGTAGAGCGCCAATCGCCCGGACTTCTTCGAGCCAAAAAGTGGGACGCTGGTCGAAGTAAAAACCAAGGGGAGCGCGGCGCATCTTCTCAGGCAGGTGCGGCGCGGCTAGCAAGCCAGAGGAGGGAGAAAAGGTATGAGCGAGGAAAAGAGGCTATTGGAGGATGAGCGGTTGGCGGCTCGTGTTGGATTGTGGGATAGTGACATTGATCGCATAGAAGTGTCTCAGTTGCTTGCATCCCGCATAGCCGAACTGCGCCAGCAGCTTGCCGACCTTAAGAGCAAAATGACGCCTGATACTTGGTTTGAGCATGAGAACAATTGGGATTCTCCAGAGGCTTACGCGGAGGAAATCGGGGCATCTATTGGAGACGAATTTGAGATAACCGCTGCTGTTTATTGGCCTGAAACGTACTGCGTTACAAAGGTTCCAGATGAAGCCAGTGATGATTATGGGTGCGAACGTACCGCTGGAGGCCCAACCGCACCTACTGAATATCAGAAACGGTGTGCAGAGGTTGCAGAGCTAGAGCAGCAGCTTGCCGAAGCTCTGAAACGGGAACGCCTTGCCAAGCGACTAATAGCTGAAGTTCTGAGCGAGTTCCAGTCGCATCGGTATGTGGCAGAAGCAATTCCTCAACCTCTGCCGCGTGATAACAGCAAAGATACACGTTGGATGAAGGAGGCAGCGGAGTACCTTTGCCACCGTGGACTGGCTAATGCCCAGTGATTTGGCAATGTCTTCCTGGCTCAACCCCTCCTTGCGCCGATGATTTCTGAGAAGAGTGAGATTTTTGCCCGAACCTTATTGCATACATGATGCATATTACTGCATAATCTGACGGAGACACAATCCTATGCCTTTGCCCGACTGCTTTTGTTGGACTCGCTTCGGCACCGAAGCAGGCCAATCGGTAGGTCAAATATTTGGGCGGAAAGAAGAAGAGCGTGCCGCAAACGCGGGAGTGTTCTTCTGGGGCATTGGAAATGCAATTGGCCCATCGATGGCCGAATTGCTCCGCCGCACCTGTGCGCCGGAGGTGTTGTTCAGTCCGATCAAGTCTACCGCTCGCCCACAGGACTGTGCGCCCGAAGCGGTTGTCGCATGGCAAGAGGGAGAAACCCTAGACGGTAAACGGTATCGTCTTCCGGCCCAGTCTTTGATTACGAGCCGGTGCAGTCTTAACAGCTCTAGTGAAACCCATTTCGCCCTAGTGTGTTACAGCGAGCGTCCTTTGGCTCGCATGGACTCGGTAGAAAGCGTGCACTTTGGCGAATTGCGGAATGTGGTAAGCGGCCGCCGTATCGGAGCATCGCAAGTTACTGCGGTAGTCGAACGCGATGACGCCACAAAATCCAAGGGAACATCGTATGAAGTCTTCCTGCGTGCGTTCTTGGTGCCGCCATTCTTTCTGCGCCTTCGGCAACCCAGGGTCCTTCCAAAGCCAGAGATAGATAAAACCTGGGCAGATATTGTCTCAAGGATGTGGCGGGAGCGGGCCATCCCGTGCTCGCCCTCAGAGTGATGCTGCTAGGCCACGCAAACCGGGGCATATTGACCAACTAACCCCGATCCTTCGATGTTGGAAGGCGATCTGCGGTGTGTTGAGTAACCAAAATGGCAGGCATAGTGCGGACCTCGACTGCTCGAGTTGAGCGCGAAACTGGATTTGGCCGTCCGAGCAAATCGATGCTATTGAATGCTCGCTGAGTCACTGCTTTGATGCGGAATCTCTGCCGTGACTTCCGTCCGTGTCTGAGCGGCCTCCGCAAGCTCGAGTTCCAACTTCGCCATCGCCTCACGCACGTCGTCGGCAGCAGTCTTGATGTAGTAAGTGGCAGTAGTGCTGACGTTCGCGTGCCGGAGTATTGCTTGAATGATCTTTTCGGGCACTCCCAAGCGGTACAGATTGCTACCGAGACCTCGCCGAGCGGCGTGCCATCCGTGCCACTCGGGAATGCGCTCATCCCGCTTGTAAGCGTGATCTTTCTTTTCGTGTCGCACTTCGGCAGTTCCGCACTGCTCACAGACGTTCAAGGCGGGTAGTATCGCCCTGCTAACAACGCTGGTGAGGGCCAATGGCTTGCCCTTTGCATTGGTGAAGATCGGTCCCACTTGTGGATTGCCACAGCGCAACCGATGCATCTCAAGGCGTTCGGCCAACTGACGAATCACTGGAATCGGCGCCCGGCCTTTCCGAGTCTTGGGATCGGTAGCGCGGCCGTTCCAGATCGACCGCGATACAAAAATCTCACCGTCGCGGTAGTTCTCCCACAAAAGCCCTTGAATCTCACCATGCCGCAGTCCCATAAAACCGGCCACAGCAAAGGCTGTGGCCGCTGGCTCCGGTAGGAGGCTGATGATCGTTTGCAATTCCTCCAAGCTGTAGGCGTAGGTCTCCTCAGGCTCGGCGGCCTTTGGGTCAACTGCCGTGTCACGGGCGGGGTTCTCTTCCTGGAAGTAGTCTTGCTGCTTAGCTAGAGTGAAGATTCCACTGACAACGCTCTTGATGTGTTTGAGGCTGTTTCGGCTCAGGTTGGCCTTTGCGACCTCATTCAGCCAACCCTGGACGTGATAGGTCCGAGTGTCTTTCAGCCATGCCCTTTCCGCCAGAGGTTTGAGGTGGTCTTCCCAGATGTCGCGGTAGCCCTTGGCGGTCGATGGCCGTTTGTGCAGTTCAACCCACGGGAGATAGACCTGCTCCACGAAGTCAGCGACTGTCACGATACGCTCGGCAGATATTGTGCCGTTGTTGACAGCTGCCATGTGCCGTTGGGCCTCGGTGACGATGTCCGCTGGCGGGCGTTTACCTCTTGTAGTAACTGGGCCAAGCTGGTGCGTGACTCGCTTGCGCTCGATTTTGCCGGCGACGTTGCGGCGTTCCCAGTACCGCACATACCAACGGTCGCCAATGCGAATGACTTGGCCGTGCTGCTGGCGACTGCGCATTAGGTTCGTTCCTTTCTCTTTTGCCGGCGCGCGGCGACGCCGAGCATAGCAATGCGTCGGCGCTCTGCGGCGGTCAGTTTCGCCGCTCGCGCCTTCCCGCCCTTCTTGGCGATCGCTGCCATTTCGTCGCTCGACAGATTGCGCTTTCGCGCCTCTCCGCCGAGAGATCCAAGTGCCTGCGCGTGTGGGTTCTTGTTTCGTCCCATAGCTGCATCTTCTTACTTACCGTTAAGCAAGTCAATGGAAAACCATCGCTCTAGTTTCTTTTCTTCGACAGCCATTCCAATAATGGAACTGATCCCCATTCGAAACGGACATACCGGCCAAGCCGCAGGCAAGGAATACGTTCCTCCCTCGGAGTGCGAGCACGAGTGCGGTTCCGAATCCATGATTCAGGCACGCGTAACCGCTTGGCCAGCTCAGTCGAGTCAATTAACTCAGCAGCGTGAAACCCTGCCGCTTGGGACACCATCGGGACACCTGCCATCGTATCGTTCCTCGTTTCAACTATTTGGGTCTGTATTGCGGTTACACTAACCACTGCACATCTCCAACTGCCGCCGTCAGCTCGCTCACGACACCGAGGCTGAGGTCGTTCTTTCATATGGGCTATAAGGGTCGACCGTTGCACGTCGGTCATCTGATCCCCAATTCGCGCTCTTCGAAGCGCAGAAAGTGCCCGGTGTAGAGCACGGGAATCGTGGTCGTCTCGCCATCACGGTTCTTGGCGATGATGAGTTCGTCCTTCTTGGTGTCGCGCCCGTCCTCTTGTGGGCGCCAGAGCAGCGCAATCACCGAGGCGTCCTGTTCCAACGCGCTCGAACCCTTGAGGTCGCGCATGGTAGGCCGTTGCTGTCCGGCCGTCTTGGGTGGGCGACTGAACTGGCTCAGGGCAAGGACAGGGCAATAGTCCTTGGCGAACTGGCGAAGCGCCCGCGACGTGTTCATCACGCGCTCAACTTCGTCCTTCGCCTTGCCCGTCATGATCTGAATGTGGTCAACGATGAGCAGGTCGAGCTTGTACTTGAGGACCGCGTACCGAGCCTGTGCCGTGAAGGATTCTGGGGTCTGGGTGCTCAGTTCGTTGATGAAGATGGGCCAGCCGCCCACTTCCTGCATCACCACTCTGTCGAGGCGTTCCCGCTCCTCGGTCGTCAACTGCCACGGACGCCGCAGTTTGTTGAAGGGAATCTTCGCTTCGTGCGCCCACATGCGCTTGAGCACCCGCTGTGAGCGCATTTCAATCGAGAAGATGCCCACGTTGCGACCGTTCTTGGCGTTCACTCCGGCGATCTGTGAAGCGAAGGCGCTCTTGCCACTGCCGGGGTCGCCAGCCACAATCCAGAGTTCTTCTTCGCGGATACCCGTGCTGATGGCGTCGAACATTCCGAGTGACGTTGACAGCTTCGGTTCACCCTCGCTTTGCGCCATCATGGCGTCGTAGGTGGGGATGGTGATTTCCGCGATGCGCTCGAAGGGGTCTTTCGCTACGTCCGCCTGGATTTGCGCCACGCCAGTCGCAGCACGGGCAAGCACGGTTTCCACTTCGTCGCTGTGCTCAATCGCTTCGGCTATGGCGTTCTGGCAGACATTGATGAGTCCACGCAGCCGCGCCTTGTCCTTCACGATCTGGACGTAGTGCTCAATGTTGGGGCGTTCTGGCACGCCGTCGATCAAACTGGACAGGTACGCCACACCCCCAACTGCTTCAACTTCCTTCCGGCGGTCGAGTTCACCGGCCAGCGTGATCATGTCCACGGGCTTACCCGCATCCCGCAGAGAGCGCATCCGGGCAAAGATTCGGCGGTGCCCGTCGAGGGAGAAATCGTCATGGCTCAGGGGTGCAGTCTGTTCCCAGAGCTTGTCGTCCAGCAGCACAGCACCGAGGATTGAGCGTTCCGCGTCGAGACTGGCCGGCAGTCCCTTCTCCAACGAGTAGTCGGTAGGGTGACTCACAGGCCCACCGCCCTCTTGTTGATGTCCGCCAGGACCTTTTCCATCCCCGCACGGACGCTCTCGCGCCTAGCGTCAATCGTGGGGTCGATAGGTGCTTCGAGGGCCTTCTTGCGCCGCTCCTCCCGCTTCTGCTCGTTGGCTTCGATCAACGCCAACTCTTCCTCGACGGTCATTTCCCGAATCGCTGCCTTCGGTTTGGCTCCGGCGTCTTCAATCTCGGGCTGGTAATTGTTGTAGATAGCCCCCTTGAAGTACCCCACAACTGTCCCAAAAGCCTTCTCTGTGCCCGCTTTTACCTTCCGGGCAAAGGCCAGAGTCCGGGCGAGAATGTCCTGCGCTGCCAGTTCGAGGTTGCCGTTGAACCGTTTGGCCTCGACCTCGACAGCTTCGATGTAGGCGTTCGACACCGTGGCTGGTACATCAACCGCGTCTGGGTTCTTCCAGAGCGGGTGCGCTTTGACGGTCTTCACACACCACTCATGGCCACCAAAGCGTTGGAGCTGCTCTTCCGGCGTTACTGGATCGGGGTTTTTTCCGCGTCCTTGGTAGTTACCTTCGTCAACACCAGTGCCAATCCCACCCCCAATCCCACCCCCAACCCCAACCCCACCCCCAACCCCTAGGGCAGATTCTTGGGGAACATTCGGCTGAGATTTGGTCAAGTTTTGCTCAAGAGTTTCCGAATTGGCGCAACCGTTCCAATGAAAGGCCGGCCACTCCTCTCCGTGCTGCTCAATCAGCCAGTGGCGATACTCGCATTCTGGCGGTTTTGGGCTGGATTTATCTCCAGCCGTCTTGTATTCCTTGAGCAGGCTGCGGCGGGTGTCCCATTGCCCCCACTCCTGCCCATTGACGACGTAGACGAAGATCAGATGGTGCTCTCGGTACTGGACAAATGCTTGCGCGATGTCTTCCACCGTTGGAGCTGCGCCGCGAAATGACCCGAACTCGTCCGCGATGCACTCATAGTCGAGTTCAATCCTGGCGAAGCCGTTGGAGAGTAGAAACAGGTATGGCCAATACCACCGAGCCATGGGTGAACACCTGCGGAGCCGCTTACCCTTGAACAGTCCCTCGGTCTCAATGACTGCCATTGATCCTCCCAGTGGTCTCAACGAGCCGAACGCCAATGTCGTGCAATTTCAGTGCTGTACGCCCGCCATTGCGCTCCTCGGTGTTCGAGATCGAGTCGGCACTCACTGCCCACCTCCGGCGATTGACGTGTGCCTCTCGACGAACTGAACAAGGTCACTGGCTGAGATGAGAACCCGCCGCCCCAGTTTGTGCACCGTTAGGTCGCCGCGCCGAATGTACTTGTCGAGGGTCTTGGGGCAGACGCAGAGCAATTCGGCTGCTTCCTGGCGCCGGTAGTACCTAAGATGCGTTGTCTGATTACCGCCTTGTTGGTTCAACATGTACTCTCCATTCCTGAATTAAGTAGCCGTGACGGCTATTTACGCGCGTGAGTACACGGTGAGGCACCCCGCTAACGGGGTGTCAAGCGATAACCAATACGGGGTGATACGGGTAGATGCGGGGTGTACGGGAAAATCTATTGGTGGCGAGAGCGGCTCGCCTTAGCGGAGTTCAGTTCCTTCATAAACCGCTCTTCCGTGTATGACAGGACACGGTTAAACTTCGAGTTGTCGCCATCGGTCGAGCGGGGATCTTCGCGCTGCCACCTCTGAAATTGAGTGGCGTCTGTATGTCCGGCCACTGTCCAGATGTCCGTGCGCGAAATGTGATGTCCGGCCCTAGCCATCTTGTTAATAAACTCATCGACCCGAGAACTGCGCCCGGTCTGGAAACCATGAGAGGGAATACCGGCCTCAGACTCGTCGCCCACCCCAGCAGGAGCAACCCGGGCGGTTAGCCGAACCGCTAGTTCGTCGAGGTGCTCGCCCACAGTGCTTCCTCGGATTGATTTCGCGCGGTCAAGTAGGGTCACGAACTCACGGGCATGGTCTTGCCAATTGCCATCCTCCGCGACAGCGGGCCGGCCGTCGACCTCTCTTCTAAAGATCAACGTAAGGAGATTGACGTGCCGCGACATCGCAGCGAGCACAACCCGCTCCTCCATGGACGGCTTGAGATTGTTCCAAAGCCAGATGTCGTGCTCGGCGTCTGAAATAGAGGCGCACAGAAGATTCAGTTCGGTGGGATTATCAACCATGAATAGTGCTTTTCCAGTCAACCTTCCCGCTTTCGGAGTGCCCGGAACGTTGGAGGGAAGGCGTCCTGCCGTCTCCAGGTCGACGGTCGGTTCACAGGCTGTCCGGCTTGATGTTGTTGCTGTATTCAATTTAGCAGGAACCCGATATACAAAGGGTTAAGGCTTTGGCGAATTTGCCTAATGATTTCGACAGAAAGAGTGTGACAGCATGGGTGGAATGGGCAGTGGGCGAGGTACGCGGCTCGGCAAAGACACCACCTCTTCGTATTCGGGGTTGGACGTTCGCTATTTGCAGCGGCACGGGATGTTGCGCGCCGGCGCAAGTTCCTCAATCTCCTGGTCACGATGCGGGAAGCGCGTTGGCAGTATTCGCATTACCGCAGAGGCGAACTGCATCCGGCTGTCGTACCGGCATTGTCGCTACGGCGACAACTGGAAGGACGAAAACTACCTGGTTGTCATCGAGTGGACGAGCTGCAACTACGGCGGAAAGCGGGCGTGGTTCCGGTGCCCCGGGAGCGGCTGTGGCCGTCGGGTGGCTGTCCTCTACGGAGGCGGCCTTTTTGCCTGTCGGCACTGCCACAACCTTAATTACCAGAGCCAGCACGAACATGCCTGGGAGCGGTCGTTGAGCCGCTACGCCAATATTCGCGAGAAGCTGGGTGTCGCGCCCGGCCTGGGATTTCCCGACAGACCCAAGGGAATGCACTGGCGCACCTACCGGCGTTTGCGTCAGCAAGCCGACCGGGGTGGCGTAGGAAAGTGGCCGAACTGGATCAGCGCGCTAGTTAACCGAAGTCGCTAACTGGTACTGCGCGTTGGCGATGCCCTCCGCCACCGCAAGTTGCCGATCGTCTTGAACTTGCTAACCGGCATTGCGCCGCGTTCATTTCGAGCGCGAGACCCTGGCGCGGTCAGAACGTCCACTACCGCTGTCCTATCGGCCTCATACATCTCGACGGCATCGAAGTTTGCATCCAACAAAACGAGCAGCACTGCATCCCACTCCTTCTCGATGCGAATAGACCCTAACCTCTGACCAGGCTTTGCTCCATCGGCCAAACAACGTCCCTTGATCTGGAGTTTCCTCGAACACCCGTCTAATTCCTCAATTGCGTCATACCCAGCTTGTCGAGCGGGTGTAAGCCTCAGGCCGAGGATACGTGCGGCCTCGTATTCAGCGACCTCGCCGGTTATGCCCAGCGGCTTGCCGGTCAACTGCCGGTATTCCTGTGCGAGCCGCTTAGCCTCGCCAAGAATCAGGAAGACGCGATCCCGTGGGGTACTCGGGGCCTTTTTCATCACCGCAAATCCTCCAACCTTGATTTACCGCCTGAGTTCTGCGGCGATCTGCGCAAACTGGTCGAGCGCGGCTTGCAGGTCTTCGGCGATCTCGGCAGCAATTACGTCCGGGTCGGGGAGGTTGGCCGAGTCCTCCAGGCTGTCGTCTTTTAGCCAGAATATGTCGAGGCTTCCTTTGTCTCGCTTGATCAGATCGTCGTAGGTGAAGACGTGGAACCGTTCGGTCTCCCTGCGGTCGTGGCGGTTTTCCGGGTTGTAACTGGCGACAAAGTCGTCCAGGTCAGATCGCTTGAGCGGATTCGTTTTCAACGTGAAGTGTTCGTTGGTGCGGAAATCGTAAATCCACAGCTTCGTGGTCCACGGCTTTTCACTGGCTGGTTTTCGGTCGAAGAACAGGACATTCGCCTTAACGCCTTGGGCATAGAAGATGCCGGTCGGCAGGCGCAACAGCGTGTGAACGTCGCATTCATGCAAGAGCTTGCGCCGGATAGTCTCGCCCGCCCCTCCCTCGAATAACACGTTGTCGGGGACGACAATTGCGGCGCGTCCATGGATGTTCAGGCAGCTCTTCACATGTTGGAGGAAGTTGAGCTGTTTGTTGCTCGTCGAAGCCCAAAAATCGTCGCGCACGACGACCAGGCTTTCTCTGGCCTCCTCGCCCTCTTCGTTGATAACAGTGATGCTCGACTTCTTACCGAACGGAGGATTGGTTAGCACCATTTCGTAATGAGTTGAGGGCTTCTGGTTCAAACTGTCGGCGACGGTGATGAGGCACTCGTCGCCACCGATACCGTGTAGGTACAGGTTCATCGCCGCCAACCGGGCAGTGGCGTCAACGATTTCGGTGCCGCTCAGCGCGTCGTATTTGAGATGCTTCTTCTGGTCTTTGTCGAGTTGGTAATGTTTGCCTTCACCGACGTATTGATAAGTCGCAAGCAGAAAGCCGCCTGTCCCACAGGCTGGATCATGAATGGTCTGTCCGGGTGCCGGATGCATGACGTCCACGATGGCGCTGATCAGAGCACGCGGAGTGAAGTACTGTCCGGCACCGCCCTTCACATCCGCGGCGTTCTTTTCAAGCAGGCCCTCATAGGCATCGCCTTTCACGTCAACCTCAAGCGACATCCACTGCTCTTTGTCGATCAGGTCGGCGATTAATCGACGCAACTTCGCCGGGTCTTGAACCTTGTTTTGCGCCTTGCGAAAAATGACGCCGAGCGTGCCCCTGCTCTTGCCCAACTCCGTCAGGATGTGACGGTACTGCGTTTCGAGTTCGTCTCCTTCAAGGCGCAGCAGGCTGGGCCAGTCTAGCCCCTGCGGGATGATCGCCGGCCGACTAAAAGGTGGCTTAGTCTGTTCGTCAGCCATCTTCAAAAAGAGCAAGTACGTTAGCTGCTCGACGTAATCGCCATAGGAGAGGCCGTCGTCACGCAGGACGTTGCAGTAGTTCCAGAGCTTTTGAACGATGCCGTTGCTGGTCATATCAGGATTCACACGCCTTGATCGTCGTTGCCATCTTCTTTCGGACGTTTTGCCATTGTTCGTAGTTCCACGGCGTCCTCTCCAGCAGAGATCGATAATCCATTAAGACCCCTTCCAGGCCAGTCATGAACTTCGAGCAATTTACTCGCTTCTCATTAACTTCCAGCAGCGGGGTATTCGGATCAGTGAAGTTTAGTCGCCAGCCGAGCACAGTCTCCCCTTGATGCAAAATCCCGCACCTGACACCTTTCCAGAAATCGACTTCATGACCACGAAAAACTGCAAAGCGATCTTCCTGCTTGAAGAACAATTCAAATGCACGCTGGCTCAATCCCTCAGTGGAAGGCCATCCTTCACGGAACGCTATCAAGCTCTCAATCAACAAACAGCAGCTTGCCATTACCAGGAACCCATTGTCATACCCTTTTCCTACCTCCTTGAGTGGCACCAAGTAACGCTCCGTGAAGCGTTCGTATAGGAATTTTGCGATTCCGGCGCGGTCTTCTGCCTTCTCCATATCGAGGTATTTTTCGATTCGCACACTCGTGGAAAGCCATACCTTGCTGACATTTGAACTCGTACTCATAGGACCAGACCAGGCTTCCCGCCCTGGCAGTTTGGGCACTTACGCTCGAAGATGTCGCTGCCATTGGCGCCGTAAGTGTGGCCGCAACGAGAACAGGCGAGTTGATATACGAACTGGAAGTGATCAGTGCCATTCTGCCCGGTATTGCGCACGACTACCTGCTCGTGCCGATTCACGTAGCCCGAGCGTGTCGTGCCCGTATTGCCTGAACCAGCCTTGTCCTCCGCATCGTCGTAGCGAAACGCAGCCGCATCGAACATGCACGGCAACACACCCGCCCCCTCGCAGAGTTCTTGGACGTAATCCAACACTGCTTCGTAGTATCTGCTATCGGGCAGCCGAGATGCCTTTACATTGACGCTGAGGTTCTTGTTAATCCAGTCGCTGACGCGGCTGTCGAGCGGTATCTCGTACCGAGTTAGACCAAGCCATTGCCACAAATTCCGAGCCTGTTTCGGGCCGAAACCAGCGAAAGTGTCGGCAACCCATCTCGCGGCTCCGCGCTCCGCCTCTTTGTCCGCCGAAGCCGGAGATCGTTTGCGCTGCTCTAAGAGTGCTCTAAACGTTAGTTCAGCGTTGCGCCATTCGCCGCTCTCTAAGCGATCGAAATTCACCTGCGCTTGGCGCCCAATAGTCGGGCCTCGGCGAATACCGCCATGTTTCTTGATCTCCGTTTCTACCAGGGTTGAAATGTTCCCGGTATTGCACTTAGACAGCGCAAGGGGAAACGGTTCCATCTCAAGGAAGCGATTGATTGGACTACCGCGTGTTGAACGTTGCTGAGTTGTCAGCAAGCAGCCGATCAGGACATACCAAAGCTGGTCTCGGGAAAATGTCGGCGGAGGTCCGTTCACGTTGTCGCATTGGCGCTCGATTACGAATTGCTGGTTTGCAGACGCCTCAAACAACTGACGAACGCGCTTGACATCCTCTGGGAGAAGAGGCCCGATCTTAATTGCTGCTGCGGTTCTCATGCTGAAACACCGCTTTCCTCTTTCGACATTTTTCGGCGACTGCGTTTAACAACCGGCTTTGCTGAGACGCGGTCAGCTCTGATGCGTTCAAGGAGGCTGGAGGCAGGCTCGTCGCTGGGGTCTTGCGGCACTAGCTTGCCTCCAAAGGCCTGTTTGAGGATGGCTTGACGAAGGCGATCAGCCCGTGCCAATGCCGACGTCAACGAATCCTCTTGGGCAAGAACGGTGGAAACTCGCTGCTCGACAGCCTCAACGATTCGCTCCTGCTCTGACAGTGGCGGCAGAGGAAGTACGAAATCGGCAAGTTGCGTAGTGAACATGTGTTGTATGAGGCTTCCAGTGTTAAGCGTGTCAACGAATCGACGGAATACCCGTGACTTCATTAACCACAGAACGAAGTTGTTACTCACGACTACGGGCCTCAGCCGAGCAAGTCGTTGATTAAGCAAACAATGCTCATCTGCCTGGGTCATACAAATCCGTCCCAAGAACTCGTCCTTGAGCGACTGAGCTGTGAGGTTCATCACCAGTTCGCCCGGGCCGACGACAAGGTCCTGATTCTGTGATTCCCATTTGGCGGGGAGGCACCTTGTGTTTTGGCGTGTCCACTCAACTTTCCCGTTCTCAAATAGATTCCCGGGCCGAAGCAATCTCACGCCTTCATCTTGGTATTCGGCGCTCGGAAACGGACGGCCATTTTGCGAAAATCCGACTTGCTCCCATCTAGCCCACGTCCAGCCCTCTGGCAATTCCGGTAGGGTGGTGGTGTCGGGTGGGGTGGGTTCTTTGTACTTCTTCTTCCAGTCGTCGTTCTCGGGTGGCTTGCCGGCGGCAAGCATTTTGGCGAGCTGGTCGGCTTCCCACTTGGCGCGGCGCCCCTTGAGGATACGTGCCAAAAGCTGCTCTCCGGTTTCGTAGCTACGCCCCTCCTGGCGGGCGAGTTCGGCCTCGGTGGGAACCAAACGGCCTTCGCACGCCGCCTTGAGCACCGAACCGCGATACCGCTTGAGGTTGGCCTGCACACGCCTCAGTGCCGCCACCGCGGCGTCGAGGTCGGCGACCAACGCTTCGATGGAATCCACAATTCTCCGCTGCTCGGCTTCGGGCGCGAGCGGAACAGGTACTTGCGCGGCAGACTTACCAGAAATCTCAAGGAATGTTGTGCCGCTCGCTAGTTCGATAGCAAGATGCTTAGCACCCTTGAGATACCAGTACCAGTAGCTCGGCAGAATACCGGTAGGCAACACGAAGCTCTTGAAACCTTGATTTGTGCTTATCTCGTTAGCTGCTATCGCGACGTAGCCGATCGGAGCACGAGAACTGAACAGCACCGTACCCGCAGGCATCAATCTAGCGCCTGAGTTGTCGAGACCGGTTTGTGTGATGTTCCGGGCACCGCGGGAAATGAACTTGTCGGAATATCCTGACAAATCCGCAGGAGTGATCCACGGAATCTCTCCGCCTTCGTAGTTCTTAGGCTCGTTTGTCGGAGGCGTGCCACCTCCAACGACCGTTGACACGTCACCCGCGCTAACCCAGGTCCAGCTTTCGGGAATCTCCCAAGGCCAGTCGCTCACGCCGCCAGCACCTCATTGAGTTCGCTCAGCAATGGCTGCAACTTGTCTCCGAACACCTGATACGCCTTGCCCAATCCGCCCCGCTGGTCGAAGGGCGCGAGGTCAAAGTCGTCCACCTCAATCGCTAGGCTTGACGCGATGTGGTCGCGGATGGCCTCCAGCCACTGCACCTGGTCTGGGGTGAAGAAAGTCCCGGCCTTTTCCTGCGTCGCAATCCAGTGGTCGAACCGAGCATTCACATCGTCTTGAAACGGATGCAGTTCGGGCTGCTTCTTGAGGGCAAAGCGCACCAGCGAGACAATGTCAGTGAGCATTCGTCCGCCGGAGCCATGCACGCGCGAGCGGTCGAGGGTTTCGTAGGCGTGCCACAGCAACTCAGGCGTGAGGCCGCGCATACCATCGTGTGGACGGCTTAGGGCGTCAGCCAGTTCCTTGATCTCCTTGAAGGTGAGCCGCTGCTGGTACGGCTTGCTGTAGAGCACCTGGAGTGCCGTGATCTCGTCCTTGTTGTCGGCGATGAACTTCTCAAACGTGGTGACGATGCTTTTCGCCTTTTCCTTGGCCTGGTCGTCAACACCGGCTGAAATCAGCTCGTCCTTGCTGATGGTGTCAATCGTCTGCTCGTAGGATTTCTTGATCTCGATGATCTTCTGCCGCAAGACAGGATTCGTGGCTAAGGGCCTTGCGGCTTCGGTCAGCAGCTTCTCGGCTGCGGTCTTAACCTCATACTCATCTGGCTCCGCCTTCCCGGTTGCTTGGCGGGCGGCTTCAAGCTGAACGTCGGGGTCGAGCGCCTCCACAATCCCGCGCGTGATGTGAGCCAGCGGCTTTCCCGCATTCACTTCGGTGAGTAGGGCATCGTCCTGATGAGTTAGCTGGTTGCTGAACCGCGCCAGGCGAGAGGCTATGGAGCTGAGAACCTCTGGGTCCTTGCTGCCAAACGCGACTGCTTCGAGCAACTTCTCGAACGAGACGCTCTTCTTGCGCTCAAGTGGCTGTGTGTCCGTCATTTCCTCTTGCGAAAGGCCGATGGAATCCACAATGACGAAATGAGTTTTCGACTTGGCGTCCGGGACAACCTGTTGATATTCGGTATCCGAGATGGTGCGGGCGCCGCGTCCCTTCATCTGCTCGAAGAGCAGCCGGCTGCGTACCTGGCGCATGAAGAAGACGATCTCCAAAGGGCGAATATCAGTGCCAGTGGCGATCATGTCCACCGTAACAGCGATGCGTGGGTAGTAGCTGTTGCGGAAGGACGACAGAAGGTCTTCGGCCTTCACGCCGCTGTTAATCCACTCGATCAGTTCCGTCTCGGTGCCATCTTCGGTTTTGACTTTGGTAATCCTGCGGGCCGTGCCCGTGCGGTACGTGATCTTCTGAGCGAAGTCGTTGCCCTTGCCGAACTCCTCGCGGACGATTTGGACAATATCGTCGGCATGGCTGTCGTCTTTGGCGAAGATCAGGGTCTTAGGGACTTCTGTGCGGCCAGGAAAGATTTCTGTGAACAGCCGTTCTTTGAACGTGCGGATGATCGTGCGAATCTGATCGGGGGTGACTACGTCCCGGTCGAGTTGCGAGGCACCATAGGCGAAGTCGTCATCGAGTTTCTCCCATCGAATTTTGCGAGTCTGCCGGTCGCGCTTGTCCACCTCGTAACCGGCATTGATGGTCGATCCGTGCTCGCTGATGAGAGTGCGTATCCGATACAGGTCGAAGTCCACATTGACCCGGTCTGCAACTGCCTGTTCGTGGTTGTACTCCATCACGAGGTTCTGTTTGAAGAAGCCGAGTGTTTGTTTCGAGGGGGTTGCAGTCAGTCCGATGAGAAAGGCGTCGAAATACTCCAATACCTGCCGCCAAAGGTTGTAAATGGAGCGATGGCACTCGTCAGTGATGATGAAATCGAAGGTCTCGATGGGCAGCTTCGGATTGTATTCAACCGCAACCGGCGCGGCTTGCAAGCCTGCCATCGTAAAAGCAGACTGCTCTTCGAGTGCGGGATCGAGCTGCTCTTCGCCCTTGAGCATCGAGTAGAGCCGCTGGATGGTTGTTATGCAGACCTTACTGACGTCATCGAGCTTGTTCGACTGCATGTGCTGGACGTTGTACAGCTCGGTGAACGGGCGGTGCTCCTCCGGCGTGACGAAAGCCTGGAACTCTTTAAGCGCCTGACGACCAAGATTGCCGCGATCGACCAGAAACAGAATCCGTTTCGCGCCAGCGTACTTGATAAGCCGGTAGGCGATGTTGCAGGCGGTGTAGGTCTTGCCTCCGCCGCTGGCCATCTGGATGAGAGCGCGGGGACGCTGGTGGACTAGGGACGCTTCTAGATTGTTGATTGCCCTCACTTGGGCGGGTCGCAGTCCTTCTTGAGCCAGAGGAGGCATGTGCCGAAGCTTCGCACGGAGAGTAGATCCCGGATGCTTTAATTCGTCTTCCAGCCATTCCGCAAGCGTTTCGGGCCGGTGGAACGCAAAGACCTGCCGGCTGCGAGCATCCGGCTCCAATAGATTGGTAAAGCGTGTCTCAACTCCCGTGCTTTCGTACAGGAACGGCAACGGCCTGCGGGGAGCCGGGACACCGTCTGGAACACCCTCGCTGTACTTCGCCGTCTGAACCTCGACTTGGGTAAGGGTCTCGCCTTCCTTTTTGGCCTCGATTGCGCCAGCCGCAGCACCATCGACGAAAAGCAGGTAATCGGCCTCACCATGCCCTTTCTTCATCGGGAACTCGCGCACAGCTACGCCACGAGCAGCCGAAAGGTTAGCACTCTGACGGTCTTGCACCGTCCAACCGGCAGCTTCCAGAAGCGCGTCAATTTTCTCGCGGGCCAGGTCTTCTGGGGTAATAGGCATGAGAACAGCCGATTATAGCCACCGCATCTGCGTGGCGAAAGGACATTGTTCTCATTGCGTCCTTGAAAAAGCGCGATGGCACCGATGTGGGTGACTCCACTACAAACGGCGGAGGATTTCCGACATTGAAGTTCCGAGACCCCTGGCAATTACCTGCAAGGTGATGATCCCAACTTCGCGCTTACCCTGCTCAATATCTGATATGTGCCCACGGTTCATGTCCAACGCAACAGCCATGTCGATTTGCGTCCATCCTTTCCGCTTTCTGAGCAGTCGGAGGCGCTTCCCAATCTGAACCAAGAGGGCGTGCTTTGTGCTGGACACCCCTCAATGGTCGCCATACGATTAAATTGCTGTGTCTGGTATGCCAGACAGAACTTCTTGCCTATACCGGCACGTCGGTGAGCGTGTTCAATGAGCAGGTGGGTCAAGGCGTGGCGTCCGCCCCTAGCCACTCCGGGGTACGGGGGCCTGACCGTCCCGTACTCTGGGAGCCAGCGTATGAACAAAAACCTGTACGAGATGATCTTCTGGGATCGGCTCAAGGAGTTGATTGACAAGGACCCGAAGCGGGCGAAGCGCCTCATGACTGACTGCCCGGAATGTTGTCCAGGTCTGTACGAGATCGGGATATTGGGGAACCCGAAGGACTACCCCTCAATGATATTGGCGACCGACACGGTTCAGGGGTTGCTCGATGGGATAGATTGGAGCGCGGGGCGAAGGATCAACCTCTCCCCCAACGAGTTGCCCAGACTGGACGAGATACTGGAAGCCCTGCCTCTGTGAACAGGCTCGCGCTGGTTGGATGCGCAGGGCCAGTCAAACGAAGAGCAATGTATTAGGAGGGGTCTTTTCGGGGCGTGAAAGGCAAGGTTGAGCAAGGTTGAGCAAGGTTCAGGCGGGGTTTCCCGGAATCTGGCAAATCTTGATCCTACAGAACGCCGTTTTAGTGTCCCGAGCAGTGTCCCATAACTGACTAATCAGGTCATATCAGGTGATCTTTGGTCCTTCGGGACAGTTGTAAGTAGCTGACAAGATTGGGGATAGGCTGTGCTTGGACAATTGCTAAACCGTTATACGGTCAAAAGCTGTATCGGGGGTTCGAATCCCCCCCTCTCCGCCAGATTCTTTTACTGCAATAACTTGCCTCGCTCCCGTCATCTGGATTGCCCCTTTTGCCCGCGGGTTCAACAGTGATTTATTGTCCTGTAGGTGACCCGAAGCGTCCAAACCGCTGTGCACGCATCGACTTATGCCACAAGTGACTACCGACTAGATGGCGAACCGAAATAAGGAAATGATCTGTGGAGTTTGAGGGAACCAGCATCGCGCACGATCAGCAATGCACTGTCAGGCAAGGGGCGAAGCGCTGCCACCTCAGCCCGAACACA
>Ga0335069_10005825_pt1 | contig 18032 bp, 12 predicted proteins | sample Lox_Sample_11_FD_206714 | JGI IMG/M metagenome (GOLD analysis project Ga0335069, IMG submission 206714) | Soil microbial communities from Loxahatchee National Wildlife Refuge, Florida, United States - Lox_Sample_1.1 | ecosystem: Environmental > Terrestrial > Soil > Wetlands | place: USA... | reverse complement strand
GGCCGAACAAGGGGCGCAGAAGACGACGAGTTTTCTGGGCAGCCTGACGGACCGTTTGCGCCGGCGCGGCATCGAGGTGCCGCGGGTGGTGAGCACGCCCTACGTCAACACCATCCCCGCCGACAAGGAGGCGCCGTTCCCGGGCAATTGGGAGATGGAACGGCGGCTCAAGAGCTTCGTCCGGTGGAACGCCATGGCCATGGTGGTGAATGCCAACCGAGAGCACAGCGGCCTGGGCGGACATATCTCGACGTATGCCTCCTCCGCGACGCTCTGCGAGGTTGGCTTCAACCACTTCTTCCGTGCGCGGACGGACGACTTCGTCGGCGACATGATCTATTTCCAGGGGCATGCGGCGCCGGGGATTTACGCGCGGGCGTTCCTCGAAGGGCGGCTGGACGAGGCGCAGCTTCAGAACTTCCGGCAGGAACTGGCGGAGGGCGGCGGGCTCTCCTCGTATCCGCACCCTTACCTGATGCCGGATTTCTGGCAGTTCCCCACCGTCTCGATGGGGCTGGGGCCGTTGCTGTCCATCTACCAGGCGCGATTCAACCGTTACTTGCGCGCGCGCGGCCTCCTGAATGGCGAGGAGCCCAAGGTGTGGGCTTTCATCGGCGACGGCGAGACGGATGAGCCGGAGACGCTCGGGTCGCTCACTTTGGCCTCGCGCGAGAGCCTGGATAATTTGATCTGGGTGGTGAACTGCAACCTGCAGCGGCTGGACGGCCCGGTGCGCGGCAACGGCAAGATCATCCAGGAGCTGGAGGCCGTTTTCCAGGGTGCAGGCTGGAACGTGATCAAGCTGATTTGGGGTTCGTCCTGGGACCCGCTGCTGGCGGCGGACAAAAGCGGGCTGCTGGTGAAGCGCATGGAAGAGGCGGTGGACGGCGATTTCCAGAAGTACTCGGTCGAGCCGGGCAGCTACACGCGCAAGCACTTCTTCGGCAAGTACCCGGAGCTACTGGAGTTGGTGAACCATTTGTCCGACCAGGACATTCACAAGCTGCTGCGCGGCGGGCACGACTCGCGCAAGGTGTATGCCGCCTACAAAGCCGCCGTCGAGCACAAGGGGCAGCCGACGGTCATCCTGGCCAAGACCATCAAGGGCTACGGCTTGGGCGAGGCGGGCGAGGGCCGCAACATCACGCACCAGCAGAAGAAGCTGAACGAGAAGGAGCTGCGCGAGTTTGCGGAGCGGTTCGAGGTGCCGGTAAGCGACGAGGAGATCGCCGAGACGCCGTTCTTCCGTCCGCCGCCCGAGAGCAAAGAGACGCGCTACCTGTTGAGCCTGCGCCGGAAGCTGGGCGGGTTCGTGCCGCACCGGGTGGTGAAGGCCAGGCCGCTGGAGGTGCCGAAGGTGGAAGCCTTCGCCGACTTGCTGAAGGGGACCTCGCGCACGGAAATGTCCACCACCATGGGCTTCGTGCGGCTGCTCGCAACGCTCATACGGAACAAGAGCATTGGCACGCAAGTGGTGCCCATTATACCGGACGAGGCGCGGACCTTTGGGCTGGACGCGCTGTTCCGCGAGGTGGGCATTTACGCCTCCAAGGGCCAGCTCTATGAGCCTGTGGACCGCAAGTCGCTGCTCTACTACAACGAGACGAAGGACGGGCAGATACTGGAGGAAGGGATTACGGAGGCGGGCTCGATGGCTTCGTTCGTGGCCGCGGGCACGGCCTACGCCTCGCTGGGGCGGTATGCGATCCCGTTCTACATCTACTACTCGATGTTCGGGTTCCAGCGGATTGGGGACCTGATGTGGTTGGCGGGGGATATGCGGACGCGGGGATTCCTGCTGGGCGCCACCTCCGGCCGCACCACGCTCAACGGCGAAGGGCTCCAGCACCAGGATGGGCATAGCCTCATTCTATCCAGCACGATCCCTACGCTGGCGACGTATGATCCTGCTTTCACCTACGAGGTGGCGGTCATTATCGCCGATGGCATGAGGCGGATGTATGTGGAGGGCGAGGACCTGTTCTACTACCTGACGCTTTACAACGAGAACTACGAGATGCCGGCGATGCCCGAGGGCGTGGCGGATGGGATCCTGAAGGGGCTCTACAGGTTCAAGGCAGGCTCGCCGAAGCATGCGTTGAAGGCGCACATCCTCGGCAGCGGGCCGATGATTCGCGAGGCCCTGCGCGCGCAGGAGATCCTGGGCGAACGGTTCGGCGTGTCAGCCGACGTGTGGAGCGCCACCAGCTACAAGCTGATGCGCAATGACGCGCTGCGCGCGAGGCGCTGGAACATGCTGCATCCGACCGAACCGCCGAAGGTGCCCTATGTGCAGGCGCTGCTTGAGAAGGAGAAGGGCGTCTTCGTCGCGGTGTCGGACAACATGAAGATCGTGCCGGACCAGGTTGCACCGTGGGTCCCGGGGGGCCTGACCACTCTCGGCACCGATGGGTTTGGCCGGAGCGACACACGCAAGGCGCTGCGGCGGTTCTTCGAGGTGGATGCGGAGTCGGTGGTGGTGGCGACGCTGCATGCCCTGGCCGAGAAGGGGCAGGTCGAGAAGGTTGTGGTGGCCAAGGCCGTGGCGGAGCTGGGGCTGGATTCGGAAAAGGTGCATCCGCAGTTGGTGGGCTGGTAGATGTCGGCAGCGGCGACGCCATATTCACATCCTCTGGAGCGAGCAGGTATTGCTTGCGGCCAGCGGCGCGGCGCGGTAGTTTACGTAGGCATCTTGTGAAATCTACGTATCCAGTAATGACCGTGACCCAAGCACAGAGCGGCCTTCCGAAGCTATGCAGGCAGGGGAAGCGTATATTGATTACAAAGCGGGATAAGCCCGTGTCGGTGCTGCTGCCCATAGATGATTATGAGGCGATCATCGAGACGATGGACCTGCTCTCCACTCCCAGGGCAATGAAGGCGCTGCGGGCAGCGAGGGCCGGCAAGCTTGCCTACCGGGTGCTCGACCTGGAGGATGAGGATTTCGGCCTCTGAGTCGGTGGCACTGTGGCTGGCGGGCCTGCCCCCCGAGACAAAACGGCGCGTACGCGCCGCGCTCAAGGAGTTGGCCGGGTCAGGGCAGGGGTTGGACGTAAAGCCGCTGCGTCGGAAATTGGAGGGGTTTTACAGGCTGCGCTTAGGTGACTACCGTATCGTTTACCATCTGGGAACACCGAAAACCATATGTTTGGACTACGTTGATGTGCGGGACGTGGTCTATGAGGCATTCCGAAGGCTGCGCGCGTTGCGGGAACGACCGGAATCCACTGAGGCGAGACGGTCCCAACGATTGCCTGGGAGGCGGTTTTGACCACGAGCAAGGATAATCGCTTCCGCCTGGACGGCGAGGCAGCGTTGATCACCGGGGGAGGCACCGGCATCGGGCTTGCCATTGCGCGACAATTGGCGAAGGCCGGTGCCAAGGTAGTTCTGGCCGGGCGGCGCGCTTCGGTGCTTAACCAAGCGGTGGCGGGGATCGGATGTAACGCCGGCGTAGTGGTCTGCGACGTCACCAAAGTGGAACGCATTGGCGCGGTGCTGGCCCGGGCGGAGAGCGTGTTTGGGCCGGTGAGCATTCTCGTCAATAACGCAGGTATCCACCTCAAAAAGCCGGGGGCTGAGACGACGGACCAGGAGTTGCTCGATGTGCTGCGAACGCACGTGCTCGGGGCCCACGCGCTCACGCGGGCCGTGCTGCCGGGAATGGTGCGGCGGCGGCATGGCTCGATCTTGTTTGTGGCTTCGATGGCTTCGCTGTTCGGCATCCCGAATGTTTATGCTTACGCCGCCGCGAAGAGCGCCTACCTGGGGATGGTGCGCTCGCTGGCGGTGGAGGCGTCGCCGGCCGGCGTGCGCGTTAATGCAGTTGCGCCGGGGTGGATTGAGACGGACATGGTGCGCAAGGCGATGGCAGGGGACCCGGGTCGCAAGCGGCGCATCCTCGCGCGCACTCCCTTGGGCAGATTCGGGGAGCCGGAGGACGTCGGCGCCGCGGTCGTTTACCTGTGTTCGCCGGCGGCGAAGTTCGTGACCGGGGTCGTGCTGCCAGTGGATGGCGGGGTGAGTATTGGTTTCTGATGAAACTCGGTCTTGGGCTCTATCGCCACCAGTTGAACGAGGAGCACTACCGCTTCGCGAAGCAGTGCGGCTGCACGCATATCGTGGCGCACCTAGTGGACTACTTTCGCTCCTCGCGCAGCAACAGGCCGGGCGACCAGCCGGTTGGCGATGACGCGGGCTGGGGGCTCGCGGGTGCTCCCGACAAGCTGTGGGGCTTCGAGGAGCTGCGGGCCCTTAAGCGGCAGGTGAACGCCGCCGGCCTCGAATTGGAGGCCATCGAGAACTTCGACCCCGCGCACTGGCATGACGTGTTGCTCGACGGGCCCAGGAAGCGGCAGCACACCGAGAACGTTAAGACCATTATCCGGAGCGTGGGCCGGGCGGGCATTCCTGTGTTCGGCTACAACTTCTCCATTGCCGGAGTGGCGGGCCGGGTAAAGGGGCCGTTCGCGCGAGGCGGAGCGGAAGCCGTGGGGATGGACGGGCCCTTCGATAAGCCGATGCCCAACGGGATGGCCTGGAACATGGTCTGGGATCGGGACGCGCCGCCAGGGGTTGTGCCGGCGGCCACGAGCGAGCAGTTGTGGGAGCGGCTGCGGGGTTTCCTGGAGGAGGTCATTCCAGTGGCCGAGGACGCAGGCGTGACCATGGCAGCCCACCCCGACGACCCGCCCATGCCCACGATCCGTGGGCAGCCGCGGCTGGTGTATCAGCCGCGACTTTACCAGAGGCTGCTGGACTTAAAGCCCAGCCCTCGCAATGCGCTGGAGTTCTGTGTCGGCACGCTTGCGGAAATGACCGAGGGCGACATTTACGAGGTGGTGGACACCTACAGCCGGCAGGGGAAGCTGGCCTATGTGCATCTGCGCAACATCCACGGCAAGGTGCCCACTTACCGCGAGACCTTTATTGATGGCGGCGACGTGGACGTGCTGCGCGTGCTCCGCATTCTCAAGCAGAACGGGTTCGGCGGCGTCATCATTCCGGACCATGCACCGCAGATGACCTGTGCGGCCCCGTGGCACGCCGGTATGGCGTATGCGCTGGGCTACTTGAGGTGCGGCTTGCAGGCTCTGGGCCAGTGAGACTTGATTTTGCTGGTAGTCAGGCCTTTTTGGGGCAAATTGCACGCGCATTAACGTATGGACTTAAAGCTTCCTAATCTCGGCGAGGGCGCCGACTCGGGCACCGTGGTGAACCTGTTCGTCAAGGAAGGCGACACGATCACCAAGGACCAGCCCATTCTCGAGCTGGAGAACGAGAAGGCGGTGGCGACTATCCCGGCCACGGCGGCGGGCACCGTCGGTCGGATTTACGTGAAGGCCGGGGATAAGATTAGCGTCGGGCAGAGAATCCTTTCTTTGGTTGATGGCGGTGCTGGGAGCGTGCCGGTGGCTGATCGGGCAGAGCCTGTGGCGGCGGGGCCGCGCGAGCGGGTCATCCAGACGCCTTCTCCCGAACTGGCGCCAATCCCACCTGACGAGGAGCCCGGCGAGTCCGTAGAGGAGCCGAGCCGAGGCACGCCGCCGGCCGCAGCGCCGTCCATTCGTAAGCTGGCGCGGGATTTGGGGATAGACCTGACTCGTGTGCGCGGCAGCGCCCGCGGGGGCAGAATTGTGCTGGAGGACGTCCGCGCCTATATTCAGCGGTTGCAGCGTCTGGCGGCGGGGCCGAGACGTCCAGGGCGGCCTGAGGCCAAGGCGCCTGCCGAGCAGATTGACTTTGCAAAGTGGGGTCCGGTCACCAAGAGCCCGTTCTCTCCGCTGCGGAAAGTCATCGCGCGCCGCATGTCCGAAAGCTGGAGCACGACCCCGCGCGTCACGCAGTTCGAGGATGCCGATATTACGGCCATGATGGCGCTGCGGAAGAAGTACGCCGCCGCCTACGAGCAGAAGGGGACACACCTCACTTTGACGTCCTTTGCGTTGCGGGTGGTGACGGATGCCCTGAAGAAGCACCCCGTCTTCAACGCCAGCGTGGATGAGGCTGCCGAGCAGATCGTCTTCAAGCAGTATTACCACATCGGTGTGGCCGTGGACACCGAGGCGGGCCTGATCGTCCCGGTCATCCGCGATGCGGACAAGAAGGACCTGCTGACGCTGTCGCGCGAGTTGGACGAGTTGGCGAAGAAGGCCCGCGAGCGCAAGGTCTCGGCGGACGAGCTCAAGGGCGGCACGTTTACCGTCTCCAACCAGGGCGGGATCGGCGGCGCCCACTTCACGCCCATCGTGAACAAGCCGGAGTTGGCGATCCTCGGCCTTGGACGCGGGGCCATGCGGGCGGTCGTGCGCGGGGACGCCATCGTCCCGCGCCTGTTGCTGCCGCTCGCGTTGTCCTACGATCACCGGATTATTGACGGGGGAGCGGCTGCGCGGTTTATCGTGGACCTCGTGCAGGGGTTCGAGAACTTCAAGGAAGCCGACGTGTCTTTGTGACCCTATGGAACCTATTAAAACCGAAATCGTAGTCGTAGGCGCCGGGCCGGGCGGTTACGCCGCGGCGTTTTACGCAGCGGACCTGGGCAAGAAGGTTGTCCTGGTCGAGCGGGAGAAGGTGCTCGGCGGCGTGTGTTTGAACCGCGGTTGCATTCCATCCAAGGCCTTGTTGCACGCGGCGCATGGCGTGACCTCTGCCCGGGAATCCGAGCATCGAGGCATCACCTTCTCGGCGCCGGCCGTGGACGTGAACAAGCTGCGGGCCTGGAAGAACTCGATTTTGAGCCGGCTCTCGAACGGCGTGGCGCAACTGGCCAAGCTGCGGGGCGTGCAGGTCATGCAGGGGCGCGGCTATTTCGAGGACTCGCGCACCCTGCGCGTGGAGACCGACCAGGGGCAGCAGTTCGTGCATTACGATCATGCCATCATCGCGGTGGGTTCCAAGCCCGCCATGCCGCGCGACTTTGATCTGGGCAACCCGCGTGTGATGACCTCGACGGAGGCCCTGGAGGTTGAGGACATTCCCGAGAACCTGCTGGTCATCGGCGGCGGCTACATCGGGATGGAATTGGGCACCGTTTACGCCACGTTCGGCAGCAAGGTGGTGCTGGTGGAAGCGCTGGACACGATTCTTGCCGGGGCCGACCCAGACCTGGCCCGGCCGGTTATCGCGTATGCGAAAAAGGCTTTCAAGGAAGTCCGCCTCAAGACGAAGGTGGGTAAAATGTCCACGAGCGGGAAGCACATCAAAGTGGAGTTCAATGTGAACGGGCAGAAGCAGGAAGAGCTCTACGACCGTGTGCTGGTCTCTGTGGGCCGCTCGCCCAATGCAGACGACCTTGGCCTCGAGAACACCAAGGTGTCCTTCGACGAGCGAGGCTTCATTCATGTGAATGAGAGGCAGCAGACCACCGACCCGGCCATTTACGCCATCGGGGACATTGCCGGCGGGGTGCTGCTTGCGCACAAGGCAACGAAGGAGGGCCGCATCGCGGTCGAGGTCATCGCCGGGCAGGATAGTGCGTTTGTGAATGTGACCATACCGGCGGTGGTGTTCACTGAGCCGGAGCTGGCGTGGTGCGGCTTGACGGAATCCGAGGCTAAGGCCAAAGGCATGGCGGTGGAGGTGGCGAAGTTCCCTTGGGCGGCCTCCGGGCGCGCACTGTCCTTCGATCATCCGGAGGGTTTAACCAAGCTGGTGATCGACCCGGACAGCGAGCGAATTCTGGGCGTGGGCATCGTAGGGTACGGCGCGGGCGAGTTGATCTCCGAGGGCGTGCTCGCGGTCGAGATGGGCGCCACGGCCAAAGACCTGGCCCTGGCTGTGCATCCGCACCCAACTCTTTCTGAGACCCTGATGGAAGCCGCGGAAGCCTTCTACGGCCACGCGACGCATACACTGGTGCGGAAGAAGGCCTGATAGGGGCGGGCGTTGTGCCTTGCGTCGCGCCCGTTCATACTCCATGTTCGTTCCCCGATAACAGAGATGCCACTGAAACTCTCCACCCTCGCCATCCTGCTCGGGCTCGGCATGGGCCTGCCGCAGATTTACGGCATAGTCAAGCCGGCCGCTTTTGCGGCTGCCGTGCGGCGGTTTCCGCGTTCGCTGCCTTGGGGGTATGCGCTGATGCTGCTGGGCACCATCTGGTTCGTGTGGAACCTGAGCCAGGAGTCTATCTCCGACTTCGCGGCGTGGAAGACGCCCTTGCTAGCGGCGTTTGCCGCGATTGGCATCGGGGCCTGCATTTTCGTGCAGGACCTGCTTGCGGCGAGGGGCCTGGCGGTCGTGATGCTGCTGCTGGCCAAGCTGATGGTGGACACGGGCCGTCCGGCGCTGCCGGTGACGCCGTGGGTGCTGGTGTTTCAGGCGTGGGCCTACGTGCTGGTCGTGGCCGGGATGTGGTTCACCATCTCTCCGTGGCGCCTGCGCGACTTGCTGCAATGGGCCACCGCGACTGAGATGCGCATCAAGGTCGGCTGCGGGCTCCGGCTGGTCTTTGGGCTGTTCGTGGCCGCGCTGGGCGCCGTGAAGTTCTAGGCTGCGGCCGCTTGAATCAGTTCCAGGGCAAGATCCTCGTCATCCGCGGCGGCGCGATTGGCGACTTCATCCTGACCCTGCCGGCGATAGCGGCCTTGCGGCGCCAGTTTCCCGCGGCGCACCTTGAAGTCCTCGGCTACCCGCATATCGCCCAGCTCGCGCTGGCGGGCGGGCTCGTCAACCGGGTGCAATCCATTGAGGCGGGCGCACTGGCCGGCTTTTTCGCCCGCAACGGCAAGCTGGCAGAAGACCTGGCGGACTACTTCTCCGAGTTCGACCTCATCCTGTCGTACCTTTACGACCCCGACGGCATCTTCCAAACCAACGTGGGCCTGTGCACGGGCGCGCAATTCATTGTCGGCCCTCATCGGGCTGATGAGAAACGCCAACTCCACGCCGCCAAGGTTTACCTGGAGCCGCTGCAACGGCTGGCCATTTTCGACGCTGACCCTATTCCGCGGCTGCCCATCTCCCCCCGGACGGAGACTCCGCTGCGTGGCTCCTCGCCTGCGGGCGTTCTGGCGCTTCACCCGGGTAGCGGGAGCGAGCGCAAGAACTGGCCGGAGGCCCATTGGGCCGATTTGCTGCAGCACCTCCTCAACTTTACCGCTTACGACCTGCTCCTTGTTGGCGGCGAGGCCGAAGGCGAGCGGCTGCAACGGTTGGCGGCCGCGTTACCTCCGACGCGGTCGCGCGTGGCGCAAAGCCTGCCTTTGGCGGAGCTAGCGCACCTGCTGGCCGGTTGCCAGGCCTTCATCGGGCACGATTCGGGCATTTCGCACTTGGCGGCGGCGCTTGGCCTGCCCTGCCTGGTGCTGTGGGCGGACACCACCGAGGCGGTCTGGCGCCCGCCCAGCCCCAAGGTCGTGGTGCTGCGCCACCCGGCAGGGCTTGGGCGGCTCCAGGCGGATAGAGTGGTTCAGGAGTTTCGCCGCCTAACGGCTTAGCCGCAGGAGGCGCGGGGTCATCGGCGCCAGTGAAACGGCCTTTAGCTCCACCGTTTCACCGCTGAGCAAATCCGGGGCGGAAGCATCCGCGCCATCGGGCAGGCTTACCGTCTTTGCCTCCGTGCTGAGGTTGTCCAGTGCCAGCAGCATGCTGCGGCCATGCCGCACAAGACGGAACTCGACGCCCCAGGCCGGCTGGCCGGTCGTGGTGTCACGCAGGCTGTTGAAGGGCAGGGGAGCCAGCTCCCGGCGCAGAGCCTCCGCGGTGGCCGGCTCGCTGTCGGCGGGCTTCAGCACAGGGTAGCTTGCGCGCTGGAGTGGCCGGTCGTATTCGTCCCGGGTGAGGCTGTTCGTGCCGACGAGCAGGACCCTGGTGCCGCCGCCTACGTAGCGGGCCAGTGCTGCTGGAGTGGACGCCAGTATGTGAGTGGCCTGTGGCACGATGAGCCACTGCACCCTGGCCGCCTTGCCTTCCGCCAGCTCGCGCTCGCTGACAAACGTTACCGGCTCGCCCATAAAGTTCAGCACTGTATAGAGTGAGTAGATCGTGCCCTGGTATTTGGGCTCCCAGAAAATGGATGGTGGCGAGTATAGAAGCCCGATGCGCGGCTTGGCTGCGTTCAGGGCCGCCACTTCCGGCGCCAGGCGGTTGAGGTCGAGCATTGCCCGGCCCGCGCCATACACGTTGGCCGGCCTGAAATAAATGCTGCCCGCCAGGCTCGGGTCTGAGGCGCGCTCCCACACCCAGATGGTCGTGGAGCCCTCGTGGTGCAACCCATCCTGCCACATGACCGAGCGCGTGTGGTTCATGGAGATATGGGCGGGCGGCCAGTTGTCCGGAATCACATGGTTCTCGCTATTGAACACCGGCTGTCCGCGGAACGAGTGCAGCAGGTCGTAGAAGAACTCGTGTCCGAGCCAGTCGTAAGCGTAAGCGCCTCCCGGGAAAGCATACGCGTCGCAGCCGGCGACATCCGTCGCATGGCACATCAACTCGGGGTCAACTCCGTAGCACAGTTTGTCGCGGTCCAGCGTGTAGAAGACCATGATCTTGGTATGCGTGGGGACTTTTACCCCGTTCTCCTTCAGGAGCGAGCTCATCCAGCCGTGCCATTTGGCGAACATCTCTTTGTTGAAGGTGGTCCAGTCGTAGTAGGCTCGCTGCGCCGGGACCTCCGCGGGCATCGAGGGCGGCGGCACCGGCACCTCATCGTAGGTGTTGCAGCGAGTGCCGTACAGCGGATTTAGCTCTGCCAGGTCCGGATGCTTCTGCTTTAGATACGCCGTGAATGCCGGGCGGGTGTAGGTGTCGCGCCCGCTGGTAATGTACACGGGCTCGTTGGCCAGGCACACGCTGTGGAGCGCCGGCTTGTCCTTGATCCGCGCGCTCATTACCTCGATCCACTTGCGGATCGTCTCCTGCGCTTTGGGGTGAAAGATGTTGAAGCCGATCCAGCCGATGTTGCCGGGGTGCAGGTCCGGCACCTCCCCCCAGGCGGGGTAGTAGTGGGGCGAGAGAAGAAAATCCTCCCTCATCCCGTACTGGGCGGCGCGATCCAGGCCCCGCAGCATCGCGAGCGCTCCTTCGCCCAGGGTGCCGTCGGCGTTCATGGAACTCGGCCCCACAGTTCCATCCTGCACGAGCGAGGCGCCCAGGGCTGGGAAATTAGGCAGGTCGGCGATGACGCTGCCGAAGTGCCCGTAGCCGTAGAAGTAATGAGGCCTGCCGCCCTCGTACCACGTCGCGTCTTTGAGCCGCACGCGGCCGGGCTTCGGCTCACGCCAAACCAGCTTCGCGATGCGCCCGGTCTGCACGAGCTTCTCGGTCTCATCGAGGACTTGCGCCACTTCGTCCAACTGCAGTTGGGACCACACCAGGCCAGTCCGCCCGTCGGGGCCGCCGTGCTCGGCGAAGCCGATGAACCGCGTTGCGACGGCTGTGCCCAGCTTCAGGTAAGGGTTCGTGGCAAGCCGGGGTTCTGCGTGCGCCTGGTTTTCCAGGGCCTGTACCCGCCGACGCAGGCTATCCGCCTTCCGCGCCATGTCTTCGTGCAGCGCGTCAGCCTTTGCATGGTCCACCTTCACCAGTTCGAAGCGGATGTCATCCACCCACAGCGCCTTGGTCGTGCTTTCGGTCAGCACCATCAATTCGTAGCTGTCCGGCGCGGCGCCGGACTCTATGTCGAAGGACTCCTGCCGCCAGTCGAAGTCGCCCTGCGGGAACGCGTGCCGGGTATACCAGCCAGGGCCGCCGCCGATCCAATTTATGCCGCAGCCCCGGCCCTTAACCCAGCAGCTTACCCGGTAGGTGGCGTAGGGCTGCATCCCTGGCACAAACTGGTAGATGCGGGCGTAGATGTTGGGCGCCTGGGCCGACTGGTTGGTCAGCTTATAGGAGCGCTTGCCGTCGCGCTTCTCCGACTCGTCAACCTGGCCCGTGGCCTTGGCGCCCGTGGAGACGTATTGCCAGCCGGCGCCGCCTTCCTCGAAGCTGCCATTGACTAACAAGTTGGTGCTCGCGGGACTCTGGGCTTGACTCAAGGCCGCCAATGCGAACCCGCAGACGACGGCATTGGCGCATACTGCGGCGCGCCACTCAAAGGAAGGCACTTTCACCCTGAGAATATGTGGCGGGCGCCTGCGCCAAGGCCAGTTTTATCCGACATCACGGCCGCTCCTTCGCGAGGGGCGGTAAGCAGGCGTTGCGCCGCGTGGCCGGTTCCACGAGAGTCGCCCACCGCCTGTAGGCAGGGGGCGCAGCCTTCAACGTGCGGGAGGCTCAAAGACGAGGCGACCCTGGCCAGCGGAACCTCCGCAGGTACGAGCAATGGCTCCTATGCGGTAGCGCCTCTCTCTGTCGTCTCCCCGGCCATACCCCGGTGTATCTCCCATGTGGGTCGACCCACATGGGAGACACACCGGGGTATCGCCGGGGAAGGAGGCGCTGGGGTGTGGCGCCGGTAGGGGGTGCGGCTAGGTGTCTTGCTGAAAGTTTGCTATTCGCCCGGTTTGGCGGTATGTTTGGGACACACAACGACAAGGAGGAAAGTATGAGAACCAAAAGCGTAGTTACCTTGCTCCCTGCGCTCCTGTTCTGCGGAATCGCCACGGCCCAAACGAATGCCGAGTTCCCTTCCCGGATCAGGACCAGCGACGGAAAGGTTTATCTGGACACGGTCAAGCTCAACGTATATCCGGACGGCATCCTGGTGAGCTTCCGGCCAGCACCGGGTGGAGTCGGCCTGGCCAGGCTTAAGTTCAAGGACTTGCCCGAGCAGCTCCAGAAGCAATACGGCTATGACCCGAAGGCGGCGGCGGACTTCGAAAAGCAAGAGGCCCAGGCCGCCGCCGAATGGAGGGAGAAGGCGGCTGCGGGTGATCCTGTTGCGCGGTATCGCCGGCTGGCCGAATTGCACCAGGTGCTCGGAGGTTACCAGCCCAGCTCCTATGCAGTGTCGCTGGATCCCGACGGCAAGGTCTCGGCGCAGGCGTTCACCGGGACGCAGCCCTCGATGATGGTCCCCAACGCCGGCCCGCCCGGCTATCTGAACGCTCCTTACGGCAACGCGCCAGCGCCAGAATCCGCGCCGCCGCCGGGGCCGACGTATCCAGGGTTGACGAAGTAGGCCGCTGCTTCACCGGGCCAGCACGCAGACCGCGGGTGGGGTCCAGCCCGCCTCGTTTCGTCGTCCTCCTCCTCGTGCTCGTCCTCGGCCTCGAGGACCAGCACGAGGACGAGGGAGCAGGACGGGCGGCTGACGAAACGGCCGCCCCACTCTGCGTGGGGGCTCAATGCGCCCTGGGCGGCAAACGCGTCTTAAGGAAAGCCACGAGCGCTTTCATCGCCCGCGCGCAAATGCGCGTGGCCTGTCCCCAGCAACATGCATATGCCTGCAGTTCGAACAGTCGCGGTAACAGTGCATTCGGAATTCAACGCAAAGGCGCAAAGGGGCAAAGACGCAAAGAGGAGAAGACTCCAATCTCCGCCGGTGGGGATGCCACTCGCACAGTGGTGTCTCAGGTCATGGCCTCAGACGTCCAAAGCCTTTGCGCCTTGGCTCCTTTGCGTCTTTGCGTTAAAATTCTTACGCTCAGGTGCGGCTGAAGCTTGAACTCCAAACGGCTTTCCTGAATCCGCCCCGGGTGTAACGTCATTGCCCGCAACGACGTTTATATATGCATGAAATGGCTGATGCTTTCGATGTGCTCGGTCCTCGCGGGCGGCGGCACGAACCTGGCCTGCGCCGATGAATTCATGTCCGGAGGAGTGAAGATCCACTACACGGACACGGGGTACGGGCCGCCGGTCATCCTGATCCATGGGCTTGGTTCCAACGTGCGGATGAACTGGGAGATGCCGGGCACCCTGGCTCAGTTGTCGAAGCACTACCGGGTCATCGCCCTGGATAACCGGGGCCACGGCCAATCGGGCAAGCCGGAGCAGGAAGGCCAATATGGCGTGGAGATGGTCCAGGACGTGGTGCGGCTGATGGACCGGCTGCACGTGCCGAAGGCGCAAGTGGTCGGCTACTCAATGGGCGGGATGATCGCCTTGAAGCTCGCGGTGCTGCACCCGGACCGCGTCAGCGCGGTCGTCCTGGGCGGGATGGGGTGGCTGCAGTCGGATACCCCGCTGCAGCATTTCTGGGAGGCGATGCAGGGGCGCGGCCTCTCGCACGTGCCCGCCGCCTGCATTCACGGCATCGCCGCGCTCGCCGTGAGCGAAGCCGACCTCAAAGGTGTGCGCGTGCCGGTGACGATCCTGGTGGGTGAGCGGGACGTTTGCCGGCGCCTGTATGTCGAGCCGCTGGCGAAGGTGAGGCCGGATTGGCCGGTCCACGTGATTCCGGACGCCGGCCATATCAACTGCGTAGGCAAGGCAGAGTTTAAAACCCAACTTGCCGCGGCCCTGAAGAACTGAAGGCGTCCTGTGTTCGGAGCTCAAGCTCCGGGGGCACGTGTTGCGTCCTCCGTGCCCGAGACGCAACACGCAACACGTGCCACGCTCCCGCGTCTGTCAATACGGCGGCGCTATCTGCACGGCCTTGTAATAGCCCGCCGGCACCGTGAGACGGTAGCCGCCCCGGGGCATATAGAACGTGGCGCAATTCGTCCACACACTCTGCAGGTCGGGGGCGCTCTCGATTGCATACCAGCCCAACCCGCCGGTGATGGACACCTGGGCAGTGTTATTGCCCGCGGCGATGGTCAGCCTGCTGGGCGGATTCCAATTCAGCTCGATCATGCCGGTGACCGCGGGCTTGTCGGTGAAATTGTAGCCATCCACGGCGATATGGTAGGTCGTCCCGGCAACGGAACGGAACGCCAGGCGGCTGGCGCGGTCGCCGCCGTAGTCGTCATCCGCCGCCACCAGCGTGAGCGCGTTTAGGGCATAGCCCGTATAGACGGCGAGGAGGGTATCCAGGTTGGTAACGACGGTGCCTACGCTATAACTGCCGATGGTGTCAAAGACCTCCATTCCGCTCGCGGGTGCCGTCCAGCAGTACCACACCGACGCGCCGCCTGCGTCGTCGGCGAGGTATGGTTCGCCCGCTTCCTTGGTCGCGCCGATGTTGAAGCCATAGATGGTTCCTGTGAGTCCCGCGATCGCCTGGCAGTTGGAGAACATATCGTTGGGCGCGGAGTTGAAGTTAAGCCGCACATTGCCCTGCGCGCCGTTCACCCCGTCCACCGTGATCAGGTAATTGGTGCCCTGCTCGGCAGAGAAGGCCACGGCGCTTTGGACGGTGCCCGGTCCGATGTCGTTGTTGGCCGCAATCTGGCCGGTCAGGTTCGTGGCGTCCGCGCTGTAATAAACGGCCAGCAGGGTGTCGAAGTCGCTGCCCAGCGTGGTCAGGGTCACCGTCTCGTTCGTGCTGGGCGTCCAGAGAAACCAGATCGAGGCTCCGCCGCGCACGCCGTCAATCCACGGCTCGCCCTGGTTCGTTGTAGCACAAAAGTTATTTGCCAGCACGAACTGTGGGATGGCCGACTGCAGGACCGTCGGACTGGTCCAGTTATCGTTGGTTGGCGTCTGGCAGGGGGTGTTCGAAAGCACCAATGGGCTGGCGCCGATTACCGGGCCAGGCGCTGCGGCCCACAGCCGGCCACATGCGGACAGAGCCAGGCTCACGCAGAGCGAGTATTTGATCATGGGAGAGACTCCTGCTTGCCCCCGGCAATGCCAATAGGGAGTGGCCCCCAAGGGAGCTGGGCAACCGCCCGTGGCATCCGGAGCGCGCCTGTCCTCGGGCGCGGCACCCTAGTAGGTGGGTGCGCTGCCAGTATGGACGCTGCGGCGCCCGAGGACGGGCGCGTTCAGGCGGGAAACCTCTTGCCGGTGGGACTGCGGGCGCTACTGTGGAACCGTGAAATTGCTCTTTATCGCGGATATCGTGGGGCAACCGGGCCGGCGCGCGGTTAAGGAGCTGGTTCCGCGGCTTCGGCAGCAGCATGGGTTGCATGTGGTGGTCGCCAACGGGGAGAACGCCGCCGGCGGCTCGGGCATTACCCCCAGGACAGCCGAGGAGATTTTCGCCGCGGGCGTGGACATCATTACCTGCGGTGACCATTTGTGGGACCAGAAGGAGGTGGCAGGCCTGCTCGAAAACGAGCGGCGCTTCGTCAGGCCATTGAACTATCCGGCGGGCGCGCCCGGGCAGGGCAGCACGCTCTTCCATACGCCGGGCTTGCCGCCGCTGGCGGTCCTGAACCTGCAAGGCCGCACCTTCATGCCGCCCCTCGAAAACCCTTTTCATGTCGCGCTGGCGGAGGTGGAGCGCCTGCGCCGCACGACGAAGCTTATCTTCCTGGACTTCCATGCCGAGGCGACTTCCGAGAAAGTGGCCCTCGCCCGGATGCTGGCCGGCAGTGTGAGCGCCATTGTAGGCACGCACACCCACGTGCAGACTGCCGACGAGCAAATCCTGCCTGGCGGGACGGCGTTCCTGTGTGACGGCGGCTTCACGGGACCACACGAGAGCGTTATTGGCCGCGAGATCGAGCCCATAGTCCGCCGGTTCATGACGAACCTCCCGCAGAAGTTCGAGGTCGCCAAAGGCCGGGTGCTGCTCCAGGGCGCGGTCATTGATATAGATGACGAGACCGGACGTGCGCGGGCGATCCAGCGCGTGTCGGAGCCGCTATGATGGTTGCGTCTGAAGCCGTAACAGTGGATTCGGAATTCAACGCAAAGGCGCAAAGGCGCGAAGGAGCAACGCTGAGAAGGCTCCCTTTTCCGGCCCTGTTAAGGCCAACCAAACAGTAATATCCGAGGATATGGACTCAGCCTTCCAAAACCTTTGCGCCTTCGCTCCTTTGCGTCTTTGCGTTAAAAGTCATCTGCATAGATAAGGCTGAAGCGTGAACTCCGAACTCACCTAGCACTGCAAGCCCGCCATGCCTAAGCCCGTTAGATCACAATGGGACTTCGGCGAGTTGTTCCCCCCGGAGCAGTTGCGCAAGGTGCTGTCGGTCACGGAGCTGACCTGGCAGATCAAGCGCCTGCTCGAGCAGCACGTCGGCCAGGTCTGGGTGACGGGTGAAGTCACCAACCTGCGCGTCCAGAGCTCCGGCCATATCTACTTCACGCTCAGGGACGCCGACGCCCAATTAAGCTGCGTGCTGTTCCGCGGCGAGGTCCAAGTTGACCGGGCCCTGCTGCAGGACGGGCGGAAGGTCATCCTGCGCGGCGAGGTGACTGTCTATGAGCCGCGCGGCCAATACCAGTTGCGCGTGACCAACGTCGAGTTGCAAGGCGTCGGCGCGCTGCAAGTTGCGTTCGAGAAGCTGAAGGCGAAGCTCAAGGCCGAGGGCCTGTTCGCGCCCGAGCGCAAGCGCCCACTGCCTCGCTACCCGCAGCGCATTGGCCTGGTGACCTCGCCCACCGGCGCGGCCATCCGCGACGTACTGCATGTCTTCGAGCGCCGCAACCCCTCGCTCGAAATCATTCTCGCGCCCTGCCGCGTGCAGGGCGAAGGCGCAGGTGAAGAGATCGCCGCAGCCATCCGGCTGTTGAACGAGTTCAACGCCGCTCAGTCGGCGGTTGGCAATCGGCAACTCGCCATTGACCTCGTCCTCGTCACCCGGGGCGGCGGCAGCCTGGAGGACCTGTGGGCCTTCAACGAGGAAGTAGTCGCCCGTGCCATCTTCAACTCCACCCTGCCGGTCGTTTCGGCTGTCGGCCACGAGATCGACTTCACCATCAGCGACTTCGTCGCCGACCTGCGCGCCGCAACCCCGAGCGCCGCGGCGGAGCTGATCACCGAAGGCGTGTTCTCAAGCTGCCAGTTCGTCGCCGAAGCCACCCGCCGCATCGGGCGCCTGGCCCAGCAGCAAATGGACGACAAACGCTACGTGCTGACGCAAACCACGCAGCGCCTGGCGCGCGTGCATCCGCGGCGGCGTCTGGACGATTGGCTCCAGCGCCTCGATGATGCCCAGGCCGGGCTGTTGCGCTGCGCAAGGCAGGGCGCGCGTGAAAAGCGCCTCGCATGGCGAAACCTGTCCGAGCGGCTGGCGCGGGTCCGCCCGGCGGTGCTGCTGCGGCAGCGGCGCGAAGTCTTCGGGCAAGTGGAACGCCGCCTGCACGAG
>Ga0335069_10005824_pt1 | contig 18036 bp, 36 predicted proteins | sample Lox_Sample_11_FD_206714 | JGI IMG/M metagenome (GOLD analysis project Ga0335069, IMG submission 206714) | Soil microbial communities from Loxahatchee National Wildlife Refuge, Florida, United States - Lox_Sample_1.1 | ecosystem: Environmental > Terrestrial > Soil > Wetlands | place: USA... | reverse complement strand
GAATAACTGCGGCATCTAATGGAACAAACGGCACTGTCACTAGTGTGGGATTATCAACTCCAGGAGTTCTGTACACCGTATCAGGAAGTCCCGTTACTACTTCTGGAACACTTGTTCTTAATTTAAATAACCAGTCTGCTAACACAGTGTTTGCTGGTCCAAGTTCTGGTGGCGCTACAACTCCTACTTTTAGAAGTCTAGTTAATGCAGATCTTCCGCTTCCTGCTCAAACTACTAAAACGACTAACTATTCCATGACTTCTGCAGATGCTACAGTGTTTTGCGATACTTCTGGCGGAGCTTTTACTGTTACATTGCCAAATCCTTCCTCAGTATCCGGTAAAATATTAAGAATTATTGATTCTACTGGAAGTTTCAGCACTAACAATCTTACTTTAGCTAGATTCAGTTCAGAGAAAATTGAAGGCTTGTCTGCTAGTAAAGTTCTGCAAACTGCCTGGGGTTTTTTCAGTGTAGTCAGTAACGGTACTGACTGGTTTGTAGGATAAATGGCTAAAATAACTCGTCAAGTCTTTACAGTTTCTGGTACGTGGACAGCTCCTGCCGGCATTACTCGTGCTATAATTTGGGGACGAGGAGGAAGTGGCGGCGGCGGTGGTGGAGGCGGCGGAGGCGGAGGTTCTACTACGACTGCAGCTAGAGGTGGCGGTGCTGGAGGTACTGGTGGATCAACTCCAACTATTTCTTATCCAGTTTTAGTTACTCCTGGTACTTCATATACAGTTACAATAGGAGCAGGCGGCACAGCTGGAGCGGCTGGAGCTGGAGGAGTTGCTAATCCATCTGGAGCAACAGGTAGTACAGGTGGAAATGGCGGCAACGGAGGCAATTCGTCTTTTGGAACACTTGTTTCATTTATAGGCGGACAGGGTGGAACTGGTGGCACTGGGGGATTTACTAATATTACAGGAGTCGCCGGTACGCCAGGATACGGTGTATTTGCTATGTCTGCACAGCCAAGCGGAAATGGCGGATTAGCAGGTAGCGGATCTGCTGTCTCGGGTACAGTAGTGCCTGGAGCAACTGCTCCTTTCTTTACAAGCGGCGCTGCTGGCACAGGTGGAACTGGTGGCGGAACTAATGGAGGCGGTGGAGGCGGCGGAAGTTCTCCTCCTCCTGCAGGCGATGCAGCTGGTCCTGATGGTACTAATGGAGGTAATGGCGGCGCAGCTAATATAGATGGTAATGCTGCATCAGCATCAGCAGCTTCTACTGATGGTTCAGGCGGTCCTGGAGGCGGTGGAGGCGGTGGTGGAGGAAGGCTCGCAACTACTGGAAGTAATGGCGGAGCTGGAAGTGCAGGGGCTGCTGGATTCAACGGCAGAATCATAGTTGAATGGGTAGAGTGAGTGTCTAAGATTGCTGAAAGAATCTTTACTACATCTGGTACATGGACAGCTCCGGCTGGAGTTGTAGAAATTACTATTTCTGGACGAGGTGGGACTGGCGGAGGTGGTGGAGGCGGCCAAGGTGGAGGCGGAAGCACGTCTGCAGGAGCTCATGGTGGAGGAGCTGGCGGCTCTGGGGGCGCGTGTCCAACATTAGATTACCCTCTATCTGTAACCCCAGGCACTATGTACACGATAACTATAGGAACCGGAGGATCAGGCGGTCAAGGCGGTGCTGGAGCTAATGCCGCTCCAGGGGGCAGCGCAGGCAGCGATGGTATAGCTGGAGGTACTGGCGGTACAACATCTTTTGATTCATTAGCTTTTTTTATAGGAAGCAATGGCGGTAGCGGCGGTCAGCGTGGCAATTTAACGTCATTAGGAGCTGCTGGTACTGCCGGATCAGGAGTGTTTGGTATTATAGCAGGAATAGCAGGATCAGGAAATACCGCTGGAAATGCGGGCAATAAAGGAGTTGCGTCTGCCGGAGCTACATTTCCTTTTTTTGTAAACGGCGGTGTAGGCGCCGGCGGGTCTGCGGGAGACGGCGGTGGTGGAGGCGGCGGTACTTCTGGAGGATCTGGCGATGCGGCTTCTAACGTTGGTAGTACTGGTGGTTCTGGTGGAACTGGTGCAGATGGTAATCAAGGAACAGATGGAGCAGCATCTACAGCAGGAAGTGGCGGAGTAGGTGGCGGTGGAGGCGGTGGTGGAGGAATATTAGCGGTAACAGGCTCAAATGGTGGAGCTGGAGGCAGAGGAAGTAGCGGAAGTTCTGGTAAATTAATAATTAGGTGGGTCGAATGAGTCGATATGCTTTAATTAAAAATAATCTAGTAGAATCAGTGATAGTCGGCGATTCTGATTTCATAAAAAATATCAACGATTATGACGCAATAATAGATGTAAGCAATCTTTCCGTTTCTCCTGGGGATAGCTATTATCCAGATACAGCGATATTCATATCTAATACGTCACAGCTGCATGATATACCGGTAGATAAGTCTGCTTTGCATTTAAATTTAGGAACAGAATCTGGATTTCCAGACTTCAACATATCTAAATATACTGTTAAGTATAAAGACGGAAACATCACTATAGGATGCAAAACATATCCAGCAATCGGTGTTTTAGACACGCTGCATAAAATGCTTATACAAAAAGAGAAAACTACTACTATTTTCAGCTGTGCTTCAGGAAATCCTTCTCATGGTAAATTCGATATTACTTGGGAAGATGCTCAGGCTATTTATGATGCGCTTATAAAGGTTAAATTACAATGATATACGCGCAAATTAAAAATCAAACTATTGTTAATATTATAGAGCTAGCCGATTCAAATCTTTTGTCTCTCTTTTATAAAAATCCATTATCTGGGGGTACATTCGATTACGTTATAAGAATCGATAATTTAGACACACAACCTTGTATTGGTTGGACTTACGACGGAACAAACTTTTACCCGCCTAATGGCGATTGAGGAAATATGGCAACAATAATCATACCTAATTTTTTAACACAGAAAGTTGTTGATGGATTAAACACTTATCAATACACTATACAGAATGCGGGAATGCATTTATGTGATTGTAAAGTTGATCATGATGGAACATCTCAGCTTACAATATCGATAGTCCAAGCCGGTAGCGTTAACGCTACGCTCGCAACGATAACTCTTCCTGGGAATACTGATGGAAACGCGGTGTCCACTACACCGCTCCAGGCGTTAGCTAATTGTGCTATTAATGACACCATCTCCTTTACATTGACGTCCAGTGCTGCTATTGACAATCAATTGAACACGGTAAAGGCGCGGTTGAACGTCCATCAAGGCACAGTATAAATGGTATGGATGAGAAGCGCTTAGAACGAGTTGAAGTAAAGATCGACGACATTGACGATCAACTCGGATATATTTCATCGACATTGGCGGCTCAACATGAGTCGCTTAAAATCCATATAAAAAGAACGGCCTTGATTGAAGAAGAGCTTAAACCTATCCGTCGCCACGTGTATATGATTAATGGCGGCCTCATACTACTTGCCGCATTAGCCGGTAGCGATTTAGTATATGAAGTTTTTAAGAGATTTATTAAGTGATTCTGGCCGAGCTAGCATGATGCGGCTCATGTCATTGTTGTGCTGCCTTGCGGCTATAGCAATCGCGATAATTGGCCTTAATAGGCCTACACCAGACTACTCAGGGCTCAGTTTGCTGTGCGGGGCGTTCTTAAGCGCTGCGATGGGCGGCAAGATAGCTCAGAAGAGCATTGAAGCTAAAGTCGTTAAAATCCAAGAATCAACCGATATTATAAAGTAGCTTCTCTAACTCAGTGAACTGACTAACGTCTATCTTTGTGAGCCTGTGCATATTAGTTCCTATGGCTGATCTTCCTGACAGTGTTTTAGCGAAATACATCCCATTTCTAATACTGTAAAGTTGGAGGATACGAGACTTTTCCCCGTTATAGATAACGTAATCTCCAACCTTAAGATCATTCATAGTGTATGTATAGCTTCATTATAGGCTTCGGCAAGTCCGTCCTGTTCGCTGCCCACCCTATAATCCTCACCATCGTTGTAGAATTTATATGTCCTAAATTTACCATTGCCTTCGTCTACTATAAAGAACACGCTATTGTGTGTGTGATGCTTAGTGCAGAGATTCCAAGCATACCAGCGTTCATACTGCGTAATTAGCCTTAACCAATTCGCTTTAGCCCCGTTAGCTTCTCTCCAAGCCTCTTCTACTAACGTCTCTATTGTTTTCATAACCTCTCCAAGAATAGCTGTTCGAGTTCAGGTATTTCATCCATAAGTGCTTTACGGTAATCATATATTTGCTGAATTACTGTGCCCTGATTATATCCTAATAATGCCGTAGCGCGATCGCGTCCTGTTTCTGCTAATGTATATAATAAGCTCTGCTTTGCCTCGTTTTCTAGCAGCTTATCTATCTGATAGATAGAGGATCTTAACAAGAACGCTGGTGACCATTGCACTTCGTCCATCTTAAGGTGCGTCTCAAGCGCTCGTAAATCAGACACGAAATTATAGAAAGCCACTTCACTACGAAGTGAAAGTACCCAGCTAAGCAGTTCTCCAAGATTCTCTCTATTTGACTTTATCTCCATTTTTCTCCATGCCTTTCGCAATACGAACAAGATCAACAAGCGGCTTCTCAAATTTAGGGTCCATAAAGAAGTTCTTAAAGAGCTCATTTTTTGTTTCCACCAAACTCCTAATAACCGGATAGCTAACGTCCTTCGGAACGATCGTGAAAAACCACATAAGATTAGATTTTTCAGTATCGGATAAAGCTTTAATTTCGGAGCCATTCAAGTCACCTAAATAAGTTTTCAAGTTATCTGCAGTTAAATTAAGCAGACTAGTCATAACGTTTTCAGAGTTACTCCATTTCTCGATAATAGGTCGATTCTTAGGATCTAAAATATTTGCACCTTCAAGCGGCTTATCTACATTCCTTAAGTATTGCACGTAAGCTACTGTTCTCTCTAATCCAATAATACCGGGCATGAGATCCTCAAGTAGGTACGAAGGCGTTTTAACTTTAAAGAGCCTATCTAAACGCTCATAAGACCTGCGATCTACTTTCACGGGTAGCTCAAATTCAGAATGCTTACTTTCTAGCAACTCCGGCTGACCTTTAAGAAAGCCAATGATCGTAGCATCGATGTTTGTTTCATCGGCGTATTTAATCCATTCTTCAAAAGTAGGTTCGAGTTTCACGTGTACGAATCGCGCCATAAGTGCAGTTTCATTGACGTCTGTGACGAAATACTCATCAGTTGGAGGATTGCCGGCGGCGATGATATGGCAATTCTTTGGTAATTTGAGAGTATGGAATGTTTTATCCAAAGCGAGTGAAAACATGCCGTTCAAGATATCACGGCGGGCGCGGTTAAACTCATCTAAGAAGATGACCGCTCCAGAGTCTGGATTTTCATTGCAATAATCAATCGCGCCCTTAAGCCATTCAGGTGTTGCGAATTTAGTGGCTACAGCAGTTCCATTCTTATCGCGCACAAAATCTGCTAGTCCTAAAATATCGCCAATATCTGACTGCGTACCAAGATAGAATGGAAAGTAATGATATCCCTTAGCTTTAGCGTATTGCTTTACAATGCTTGACTTGCCTATTCCTGCTCTGCCCCACAGGAAAGGTGTCAATTCTGCCTTAACCAGATAATCTAGACTTTCTATGAAATTTGTAATGTTCATTGTAACCCTCCTAGGTTATAAATAGTTTTTTCTAAATCGGTTAAATTGTCAATCATTTGGATCAAAAATGCCTCATATTGTTTCAGCTTTTCTTTTCGTTTTGCGGTGCTGGCGGCGGCGTAGGCGGCGTAGACGGAGATGGCGTTGGCGGCGTAGGAGGCGGCGGAGGCGGCAGAGACGGCGGAGGCGGCGGCGTAGGCAGTGGCGTTGGCGGCGTAGGAGGCGGCGGAGGCGGCGGCGTAGGCGGCGTAGACGGAGATGGCGTTGGCGGCGTAGGCGGCATAGTAGGCGGCGGCGGAGGCAGCGTCGTCGTAGACGGAGGTAGCGGCGTTGGCGGCGTTATTTAATTCTTCTTTAGAAACTAAATGTGGAGTAGCTAGCCGCTTTTCAACTAATTCTAGACAGGTACTTGATTCCTTATCCATTAAGTATTTAATATCATTACAACAATGCACAGCAAAAATTACTTGGAGATTATGTGGTAGTGGCTTTAATAAACGCTCAATCTCGTTCATAAACAATCCTTATCTGAGAGCCGAAGTTTGCAGGCGGCGCAGATTGGCCCACAATAACCCACAGCACCGGGTACTTAGGTTTGAGCGGGGAATCCGCAGAATCCATATCACCAAAATAAATAACGGCGTCTACGTCTGTTTCCGCAGTGAAATAATCAAATGCCGGCTGATATGCTGTACCGCCGCCACCTCTAACTCTATACTTTTTACGAGAATCATATTGATATGTGTTTTTAATTTCGCAGTCTGCTTCTACTACAGTGATTCTAGCGTATTTAGATATAGTATTGATTTCACTCATGAACTGTACGAGCGCTTTATCGGAAACGCTTCCAGACGTGTCTATAGCTACTCCAATGTGTAGATCCTCGATCTTTACGTTTCCAGGAAACATTACGCCATATCTGCGATTTCTTTTCTTCTTTGAAGACTCTACGCGGCTTTCAATAGTTCTAGCTACGAAGCGCTTCAGTTGTTCTTTCCAATTAACCTGTGATTTATTCAACTCGGACACTAACAACTCGTCATTATACGTCATTTTACCAGCAGCCCTGGTGCGATTTGCTGCGTTATTAATAGCCTGTCTAACTTTCTCTTTTAACAGATCTTTATTACCGTCAGACTCATCCCATAAAGAATGGCCGTCATATTCAGTGAGATTTTTCATCTTCTCGTTATCTTTAAGCTTTTCTAAGTACCACTCGACAGTCTCGCCTTTTTCCAAACTGAACAATTCAGGCATGATACAGTCTTTGGGAAGTCCAGTTACATGGCTATTGACGGCGCAGTCTGCAGCCACATTCATAGCTTTATGCTTTGCTCCGTTAATAAGGCTGTCTATCTCATCGCCGCACTTTTTGTACACTTCAGGTGCCATTTCTCGCATGCGCATTATATGGCTTCTTAAAATATGCTCGCATTCATGCTTTAGAATTGCGACTCTCTCTATCAACGAATGCGCCTCGAATACTGGTAAATTTATATGTAGTTCTATTTGATCTTTTACACATACTCCAGCAACAGGTATGCTAGGATTGCTAATACGCCGCATACTGGCCACAACTTCAGCATAGAACATCTCTTTATCGAATAGAGCTACGATTGCTTGAGAAACTGCATCCTTGTTATTCATAACTCAACTCTCTTTTTACGTTTAAAGTCTACATATATGATGCTGCTTTCTTTATGTTTAGCTTTTTGTGCCGATACCATCCACGTGTAGTGTGTCAAGGTCTCGTTAAGCGTCTTAAACGGGCCGTAAGTCATTCCTGTAGTCGTTTCTCTCCAGAAGTATTCATCCGGAGTTGGAAGTGTACTGTAAGGCGGTCCGAATTGCAGAACCTGGATCTTGCTATTAACTGTGAATAAAACGTAAACTCTAGATCCAGGCTCCATAACTCCTCTAGCATAATTAGGCGGCTGAACAATTGGACTCAGCAGCTTCATAAATAAGTACGTTAAAAATCCCACTAGTGACCGCTAAGCTCGTCGACCTTCAAATCAAACAGATAAGAAGCTGTGCGATAATCTGATATAGCTTCGCTGTAGTTAACGCCTTGGGTAGTGCCATTATAATAAACTATAACGTATTTCCCGCGGCTTTCTTCGATAATCTCCACAGTGAATCGGGAATGATAAATAGCTTTAATCGTTTTTTCCATAAGTCCTCCTGTTAGTTATAATACTTATCGGAAGATCTGTCTAGAACTTTAGTTAAATTTAGAAAGTCTCAGTTCTAGTCACTCTGGGCATGAAAGGATAGTCTATATCGCTGAGTTCTATAGTGATTTCCTTGTTGTGGCGATCTGTAGTCTTTACACATAACGCGCTAGCGCTAGTATAAAAGGTTAAAGGAGCGCCGTCTTGGCCCTCCTTGTTGAGAAGCTTTATGAATTTATCAAAATCCGCTCTTGATACGCGTGTCATTGTTTTATTTTCTTGCTTAATAGGTTATGCGCGTCCAAATATTCTATATAAGAAGATAGTGCTCTAGGAGAAGCATAAGATGTTCCAAATTGTAAATCTCCAGTATTCGTCACATAGTAGCCGGGAGCATATATATTAACTTTTTTGCCGTAGTTTGTTGTCTGAGCTTTGTTTTTAGGATTTTCAAAATCTAACGCCCCAACGACTATTAATGATTTTACGCTATAACAAGCAGGAAATACGTCGCAAACTTTATCTAAGTTTTTACCGTTATTACCAGCCGCTACAAAAATGGCTGCTCCTGACTTATATACTAAATTAAGCAGTTTCAATTCTTCATCTGAATTCTCATATCCTGCAAAAGACATATTTATAGCATTAAGTTTTTCATCTTTTGCTTTTTTAAGTGCATCTATGAATGCATCTAGGCCGACATGCCTAGTTCCGGTATTAAATATTTGATAGATAATAACGCAATAATCTACGTCTTTTAATTTGTCTGCTATTATACTGGCCACTTCAGTTCCGTGCACATCTGTGTAATTAATATTAGGAGTGTGTGTTAGATAATCCCAGTGACCAGTTTTACATAATTTCAATTTAGCAGTAGCTCTAGAAGGATCAAAGCCCGAATCAAGTATGGCTATTCTGTATTTGGCATTGTCGACATAGACAGGTTGAATGCCTTCTCGAACCGCCGTACGTACATTCAAAAATTTAGAATTTGCCGATAACGTATATCCACAAATTCCTATCCCTACCATGATCAGCCCTAAGGCTATTTTTTGAAGTAACATGTTATCCTTTCACTGTTAAAGTAAACTCGTTTAAACCGTTTTGTAAATTCATGAACGCTTGCCAAGTATCTCTACTATGCGTGATCATATTGCAATTAATTCCAGGCTCGATGTTCCTGCCTAATAGAATGCAGCCATCAGAATCCTGATTATAGTTACCCCAGTGAAATAGGATGTTATTATGATTTGGAACATCCATTACTTGAAACGTTATGAAATCTGAAGTCATTCCATGTAAACGATGCGAACTTCGTTTACACGTATATTCTCCTACGGGTATTTTGGCCCCAAAACCACCTTCGCCCATCATATAAGAATGCTCGAGCGTCACAGCAATTTGTTTGTCACTCTCATCGGTCAATCTTCCAAAGACGCCGTCGGCTCGATTCGCTGCCCTAGTTAATGTTAAGTTCACTTCACAACTCCTTTATCACAATAGCCCCAGCGGCCGCCATACTTATTATAGCAACTCAAATCTTGCTTTTCATCGTTGTTGAACTGTCGCACAGGATCGGTATAGCAAGACGTCATAATTAAACTGAGAATTACCGTACGCCACATGTCTGCATAACCTTCTGTACTACTAAGTCGTAGTCTTTAAGCTCTTGCTTACTTATTTCTATCTTACACTTATCGTTGACAATTACAAACACAAATCTGTTATCGTCACGAGAATCTATCACGTCTATCGTTAAAGGCGGTACGGACAAGGCCGCTAATAAGGCACTAGTTATGATCATTGTGTAACCTCGCAATTCGGACCCACAGTGAATGTGCAGCTAGCATTAATGCCATTAGAGCTATATGTACCCGGCGTAACTAGGACCATAAAGCCGCCATTAGCTGAGTATACGGCATAAAGTTGGTTATCTAAGCAAATACCTATTTCTGGGAAGGTAGATGGATAGGTAGGCGTTATGCCTTTACAGAATTGGATGGTAGTGATTTGAGTGCCAGGTTGCCCAGGATCGCCTTTAGGCCCTTGTGGACCGGCCTGCCCCTGCTCGCCTTGGATTCCTTGGGATCCCACCAATCCAGTCGGTCCTTGCGCTCCTTGAGGCCCAGTAGCACCTGTTTGACCAGTTGGTCCTATAGCTCCATTACCGCCATTACAGACGACGTAGTATTGTCCCCCTATACTTACCACAGTCCCGCCATTAGAACACTGCTGTAGGCTTGCTGGGGCTGTTAAAACGGTTATTGGGTGATCTGTAGGCCTAAGTTCCGTACAGCCCATAACGTTGAGCACAGTGAGCCATATAGCTATAATGTATATAGCCATTAATAGCAGATAGGCATAGCCTTTAAGTCTTAGTGTTAATCTTTTATTCATAAACACCTCCATTTATATCCATTTTAACCATATACCGCAGTAAAGCAATAACTATTTACTGGTTGTGTTGAAATAATACTTGACATGTGTTTAAATCCTTAGTAAGGTAAGAGCTGTTAGATGTCATTTTTCGATTTTTTGTTTAAAGCCGTATAAGCGGCTTTAGTCTATTAGCTAATAGCGTATCACATTAGTTATATACGTTAAGCAATAATTGCTATCTATCTATACGTATGTAGTTAACAGCTCTTTACTAAATTTATCTGGTAAATAGCTCTTTACTTCTCATTAACTATAATATATCCTATCAACAGATCATATAAGCCTGGCCAAGCGCCCTCCCTCCTACGCTTCTGGCCAGGCTTTCTTTAGGAGGAAATGTGGATCGCATTAAAGAATTATTGAAGTTGCTACCGCACAGTTTACAAATAACATTTGCTATTTATTGTTGTAATGATATTAAACACTTAATGAATAAGGAATCGGTTATTTGTTTAGAACTAGTTGAGAAGTGGTTAGCTACTCCACATTTAGTTTCCAGAGAAGAATTATACGCCGCCGCCAACGCCACTGCCTACGCCAACGCCACTACCTCCGCCACCGCCTACGCCGCCGCCTACGCCGCCAACGCCACTGCCTACGCCGCCGACGCCGCCAACGCCGCCAACGCCGCCGCCAACGCCACTGCCTACGCCGGCACCGCCTCTTATGCCGCCAGACGAGAAGAAAAGTTGAAACAATATGAGGTCTATCTGGTTAATATGTTAAAAGAAATGCCTGAACTATGTAAAGTCATATACGGAGTGTATTTATGAGCTATTTAGACAGGAAAATCTATATTAACGGTGAGATTAGCAATGAATCTTATCTACGATTCGCGAAAAAACTCTCTCGGCTAGAAGTCCTATATCCAGGACAGACCATCCAAGTAGAAATCACATCTGACGGCGGCGACAGCGAGGCAGGTCTTGCCTTCTTCGACCGCATCCGGAATTCACCGAGCCAAGTAGTCACTGTAGCATATGGCCTTGTAGCCTCAGCGGCAAGCCTTGTCTTCGCGGCCGGCCATAAGCGTTTCATGGCGCCTAACGCCTGGCTCATGGTGCATGAAGAGTCTTTAGAGGGCTTAGAAGGAACTGTAGCCAATTTAGAGCGTGATCTGAGACACCTTCGTAAAGTAGAAGATCAGTACTCTACACTTATGGCAAGCGTGTCAAAAATGCATAAAGATAATTGGGACCATCTTAATATTAATGAGACTTACATCACCGCAGAAGAAGCCTTGCAATACGGCATTGCCGATGGTATCTTTGATCATACAATACTCGCTAAGCTTGTGGAGGAAGAATGACTATCCAACTCAAATACGCAGGCGTTGCTTGTATGATAGTGGCTATCATGTCAGCCGGCATCACTAGATATTACTTTCCACAGGTAACTACACAGACGAAAACCGTTGAAGTTCAGAAGAGCGTCATCCAAGACAACATAAAAACAATCGTTCAGACTATAAAGCTGCCAAACGGCGAGGTAGACACTACATCTACTACTATAGATAATACTGTTCACACGGAAACTGACACAAAGACTAGTCAACAAATCCAGCTCGCTCCACAAAAGAACTGGTTTGTTGGGGCAGGAGCGATCGTTACCGGAGTTAATTTCGCAAACCCTTCTTACGGTGTTTATGTTAATAGACGAATCATGGGGCCATTCTACTTGGGGGCGTCAGCAACCACTAAAGGAGAATTCGGCGTATCTGTGGGGATGGAGTTTTAATGAGCACTATCGAAGTTATTGCTTATTCATTTTTTGTTGGGTATTATTCTGGTATATTTGTTGTTATATTAATAGAAGGGTTCACTAAATGAATATTTTACAAGCGCTTAGCTTCTTCGCAGCCGGCATGTGCCTTGAAGTTTTCATGTCGGATCTTGTTGTACATAAACGTATTAATTGGATAGCTGCTATGGTTTGTGTTATAAATGTAGCTTTCGGGGTGATGTGATGATTAAGCCTAGAGAGTGGTGGATTTGGAATGGTGAAATAAATTACGACGGGCCATTTATGCTTGAACCCGAACACATACCGATTGAAGGCCAGGACCATGTCATCGAGAAATCCGCCTATGACGAGCTAGAAGCTAAGGTTAAAGCATTAGAAGCCAATGCCTGCCCGCAATTCGATGCTTACTATAAACACTGTGAAGTGGAGAATGGTTTACTTAGTGATAGCGTTAAGCATTCAGAGAAGGAAGTTACTCGCTGGAAAGAAACTGCTGACATGTACCACACCGAGGCTAAGAATCACGCAAAGACAGCAGTAGATGCGTTTGGAATGGTGACAGAACTTAATACCAAAGTCAAAGAACTTGAGGCCGAGGTTGCGCGCCTTAAGACCAAGTGCAATGACTATCAAGCTCAGCTTGAGGACAATGAATGGAAAGTTGAAAAAGCCCTTCAATTGCGCATCGAAGATCTAGAGGCCGCGAATGATCGTTTGAATCTGGAAATGATCAGACTTACAGACGCAATCTCTCTTGATCTACAGCGCGAAGAAAAGATCAATATAGTGCTGACTGAGGCGCTTAAGAAACTAACCGACATTGAAATTATAGCTAAAGTGGATGGTGGAGTTTTTAATCCAAAGCTGGGCTGTTATGAGCATAAGGAAATGTTTAAAGCAGAAATTAACATTGCAAAAGACGCCCTAGTCCTTGCCGAAGAGATTCGAGGTAAATCATGAGAATTGTTTATTACGGCGAAGACGAGGGAAACATGCGGTGGGCACTAGTGTGGTGGAATGGAAGGTGTGAAGTAACGTTAGCATCTGGCTATGGTTGGCCACCAGAAGAGATTCGAGGTGGGAAATGAAAAGTCCTTACAGGATTGAAGCAGAATCCTACACCTATACCTATCGAAGTTATATGGCTTGTGAAGACAATGGTCCGGCTGATTGTGTAGGAACAAGAAACCGATGGGTCGTATACAGAGGTAACCGAAAACTCAAGTCGCACTATTCTCGAAGCTCCGCACAAGAATATGTGCGTCGATTACTGAGGAAGTCCAAGATTCGAGGTGGGAAGTGAAGAATTGGCGCACTACATATTCTTGTAGTTTCTTGTTTGGATTGGTTTATATAGCACAATATAAGCGCACTTACACTATGCAAACTGAAATAATGGATCGTACATACGTTTGTGGCGTCCCCGTATTTACAAGGATCTCCAAATGACCCCCGCCGAAAAAGCCGCAGAGACTTATGCGAACGAAAAGCGTAAATGGAGCTATCAGTACACCGATCTAGGCACCGCTTTCCTCGCAGGAGTCGCATGGCGTAATGAGCAGGTGCGTGAGCTTGTGGAGGCGTTGGAGCTGGCTAAGGCTCAGCTCATTTATTTAGACGATTTATTCTTCAATGAAGGGTGTGATAACTCTATCGTAGTCGAATCAATTACTAAGGCACTCGCAAAGTTTCGGGAGGGGGAGAAGTGAATAAGGTTCAAAAACTCGTTGAAGATATAGAAAAATACCGCAAGAAAAAGTACGCGCAAATTGAAAAAATACAAAAGAAATGCAAACACAAAAACACAGAACGCTGGTCTGATTACGGCGGTATAAATGAGCAGTGCAAAGACTGCGACTATTACTTGAGGTAAATAATGACCATCCGCGAGCGCACGTATCCGAGCGGTAACAGAAAACGTCAAATAGGCTTTATTAGTACTTTGTGCCTTATGTGGTTTAGAACGTTTGGCGACTATGGTGAAGCGGAGACATTAGAAAAAGCACTCGCAAAGTTTCGGGAGGGAAACAAATGACATTTAAAGAATATTGTCAAGAATTAGAAGAAGTAATAGCAACATCATATAAACGCGGCACTAATGCAATCGATGCTGAGTCCTTTGCAGCTCAATTCTTGCAAGCTCAGATTAGAATATCTCAGGAACTTACAAAAGCAGATATGGACAGCCGTACCAGGAAGAGCGGTATTAAAGCTGTTAGGGCAGCGGTATATTTGGACATAGTGCAAAATTCAGATAAAAAGCCTACAGAAGCTCAGTTGACTGCACAAGTAGATACAAATGAGATTGTACAAAATGAACAAAACGAGTATGATAAAGCAGAAGTGTCTGTAGCTGAACTTGAACGGTATTACAATATATTCCGCGAAACTCATCTTTACTATCGCGCATTAATGAAAGAGCGTAATGAGTAAATATAATCTAAATAAAGTCCTAGAAGACACCAGGAAACTTTACAAGACTACGCCAAGTACGTTAGCGAATGTAGGTCTTGGTAGCAGCCTTCATAAAAATGAAGACGGTGAGTTCATAATCATGCCAGAATGGTGGCAAAAAGGTACTAACACTAAAGGGCTTCCATTTGGTCGCCTAGTAATGATCGCTGGCGATTCAGATTCTGGTAAAACTTCCGCAGCTATCGAGGCCATGAAGGCAGCACAAGCTCAAGGGGTGGCGGTGCTTTACGTCGAAGCAGAAGGAAAAACCACAGAAGCAGATCTTAAATCCTGGGGCGTAGATACCGATCAAATTATGTTAGTCCAAGAAAGTATTGCTGAGAAAGCCTTTGAGGCTATGTTCGCATTGTGGGAAGTATTCTTCGATAACTATCCTAAAGGAAAACTCTTAGTTATATTCGATTCTATTGGCAATGTTCTTAGTATGCATGACCGCAATTTGGATCTAACTGACGGTAATCAAAAACCGGGCGGCCGAGGTAAAACGAATAGATTGGCTATTAACAAGATGATAACTAAAACTAAATTAGATGGCAATCAGGTAGCTATTTTTTTAACGAACTACACCTATTCAAATATAGGGTCTCCGGGCAATACTAATGCTGGGGGTAAAGCAGTAAACTTTTTTTCTTCACTAACATATCAAACTAGCAGAAAGGGATGGCTAGAAAAAACTGTTAAGGGTGAGAAAGTTCGAGTAGGCGCTAAGGTTTGTTGGAAATTATATAAAAATCACATAGATAAATCAAATCCCGGCCCCAAAGTTGTTGAGTTTGACATAACTAAAGATGGAATTACATTAAGTGGAAGCAGTAACGATTAGAAAATGCGCCGTATGTCCAAAAGAGGGCGCGTTTCCGAATAGCGAATGGAGAGGAATAAAGAAAGGAACGCGTATAATATGTAAATCCTGTTATTACAGGGAATATCGTGAAAATAATAGAGACAAAATATATGAAAATCAAACGGCATGGACAAACGCAAATAGAGATAAATGCAGAGAATCTGTCAGAAAATATGAAAATTCTGAAAAGGGTATTGCGACTCATGCTGCATTAGTGGCTAGAGACCCTGTTGGATTCAGCAAAAAAGCAGTAGAACGTGTTAATAAAATGAAAGAAAAACATCCAGAAAAGTACTTTGCGTATCAAGCCGCCTATCAGAGAATAAGGAAGGCGCTATTGTCTCATCCTATTAATACTAAATATCTCGCTGAGTTAGCCGATGTATATCGGGACTGTCCAGAAGGTTTAGAAGTTGATCACATTATTCCATTAAAAAATAAGCGTATTTGTGGTTTACATGTTCCTTGGAATACTCAATACTTAGATAGAGTGTCAAACGCCAGGAAGTCTAATTTTTTTGATGGTACTTATAACAACGAGAGTTGGAAAAATGAAGAATAAGCCTGATTATGTCATCAAGGCCACAGCCAAATGTTTTGAGAATATAGTTAAAGTGTGTAAGTATGAAGCACTAGACATGTGCTGTGGCAGATATAAAAGAGTATGCTTTGAGATTGAGAGCGAGTTGTTTATGCTATGCTCGTTATCCAGTTTTAATGAAGAAGTAGATACTAATTCTCAAGCTCTAGTGTATGATATGAGTTATGAATAAGCCTATTGCAGTCCTTATATCAGATGTACACTATAGCGTACATACGCTTAAGCTCGCAGACGCTGCGATGCGCCAAGCCATAACAAAGGCTAATGACCTAGACGTGCCGTTGATAGTGGCCGGCGATCTACACGACACTAAGGCCAATCTTCGTGGTGAATGTGTGAACGCTATGATTGACACCTTTAAGAGGATTAAAGGTCAGAGTTTCTTGTTAATCGGCAATCATGATAAAATAAATGAAAAATCTGAGGAACATAGTTTAAACTTTTTACAGCCATATACTATGATTGTTAACCGTCCCTTTAGTACTTTTCAGGGCGGTAGAATGTTAGAGTTTATACCATACGCACATGATACCGCGGAATTGAAAGCGCATCTAAAAAAATGTGATAAGCGAGAAATACTAATTATGCATCAGGGGCTTAACGGCTCCAATATGGGTGATTACATAAAAGATGACACCGCTCTCAACAAAGAAGACGTAGCTGGACGTAGGATCATAAGCGGACACTATCACTGCAGACAGACCATAGAATTGTCCGATGGCGGAAAATGGGATTTTATAGGTAATCCTTATAGTTTGACATATGGAGAAGCTAATGATCCACCTAAAGGCTATCAGATCTTATACCAAGATGGCAGTCTTGAGTTTGTGCCCACTAATCTAAGAAAACACGTAGTGTTAGAATTAAATGTTTTAGACGACACGTTGTTAAATTTAATCGCTCCGGTAGATGATGTAGCTCCAAACGATTTAGTTTGGGTTAAGGTTCATGCCAGTAAAGAAATATTACAAAAAGCAACCAAGGTTAGAGTAGCTAGACACTTAGGATTATTAGATAGCTTTAAATTAGAGCTAATATGCACAGAAGAGGTACAAACTGGGAAAACCGACTTGTCACTTAAAAGCGACAAACTGTTAGACTCTATTATTGATTCCCTAAGCGATGTAAGCGACGACAGGAAAAATACCTTGAAGAGTACCTGGAGACAGCTATGCGATTAAAAGCAGTTATAGTTGAAAACTTCGGAAGCTACGAGTGTGTAGAGTTTCCCGTAGGCGAGCAAGGATTATGCCTCATCCAAGGAGCTACAGGTTCGGGAAAGAGCACACTCTGCGACATTATACCATGGATTCTGTTTGGCCGTACAGCTAAAGGCGGCGCTGTCGACGAAGTGTTATCATGGCCAGGAAAGAAAATAACTAGAGGCATAGCGATTTTTGATGAGGGCATTACTATAGAAAGAAAGCGTGGCCCTAAGGCAAAAGACAACGATTTGTATTATTACATTTTTGATCAAGAAAATGAAGTGTTCGGGGATTACACTCGTGGTAAAGATCTGAACGACACGCAGAGGCTTATAAACGAGCTACTAGGCATGGAATACGAGCTGTATATGGCGGGCTCATATTATCATGAGTTTAGTCAAACAGCCCAATTCTTCACGACGTCCGCCAAGAACAGACGCGCTTTGTGTGAACAGCTGACCGATTTATCGCTTGCCACGAAGCTCCAACCAAAACTTATAGAAAAATATAAGTTTTATGACTCTATGCGTCGTCAGTTAGAATCAGATCAAAGATCGGCGGAATCAAAAATAGAAGTATTGCAGAAGATGCAACAGTTAGAACATACAAAATCAGATAATTGGAATTTAGAGCGCGCGCGAAAACTGGACTATATCCTTAAAAAAGTGGAAGAATTTGAACTTAAAGCTGCTCAGACGCCTACAGACAATAAATGCAGAACTTGTGGACAAAGTCTTCCGCATAACCACACGCCACAAAAACGTCAAGACAATCCCTATGTTGAGCAATTAGCCTCTCTTGAAGCAGAAGTTAATCCTCATACCGGCGGTGTAAAAGATTACACAGACGAGATACGAAACTGGAAAATCGAACTATTAAGTATTTCCGAACAGTTACAGAGATT
>Ga0335069_10005823_pt1 | contig 18041 bp, 17 predicted proteins | sample Lox_Sample_11_FD_206714 | JGI IMG/M metagenome (GOLD analysis project Ga0335069, IMG submission 206714) | Soil microbial communities from Loxahatchee National Wildlife Refuge, Florida, United States - Lox_Sample_1.1 | ecosystem: Environmental > Terrestrial > Soil > Wetlands | place: USA... | reverse complement strand
TGCCGGTTCAGCTCGTTGAGCTCGGTCTGGCGCGCCGCTACCTGCTCGTAGGCCGCCACCGCCGCGTCGACGTCGACTCGCGCGCCGCGACGGCGACACGCCTCGACGATCTCGTCGCGGCGCTCGGCGAGTGCGCGGGGGTCGAGCATGGCCGAGGGAGGGAAGCACACGGCCTCCGCGCTCGCGAGCAGCGACGAGGGTCGCGCTTGCCTCGGTGCGCGCTCTCATGATATTGTGAACGAAATTCACTAATGGAGGACCGCGTGGACCGCGCGACGCTCCGACGGCTCTTCGACATGACCGGGCGCGTGGTGATCGTGACGGGCGGGACGCGCGGCATCGGACGCGCGCTCGCCGAGGGCTACGTCGCCGCCGGCGCGAAGGTGGTCGTCGCGAGCCGCAAGCCCGACGCCTGCAAGGAGACCGAGGAGCACCTGCGAAAGCTCGGCGGCGACGCGCTCGGCGTGCCGACCCACCTCGGCGACCTCGCGTCTCTCGCGGAGCTCGTGCGCCGCACGCACGACGCCTTTGGCGCGATCGACGTGGTCGTCAACAACGCGGCGAACGCGCTCGCGCTGCCGCACGGCGAGTACACGCCCGAGGCCTGGGCCAAGTCGCTCGACGTGAATCTGCGCGGCCCCGTGTTCCTCGTGCAGGAGGCGCTGCCGCACCTGAAGAAGAGCGGTCACGCGGCCGTGCTGAACGTCGTCTCGGGCGCCGCCTTCCTCTTCTCGTCGACCGTCTCGCTCTACGGGATCGGCAAGGCGGGCCTCGTCGCCGCAACGCGCTCGATGGCCGCGGAGTTCGCTCCGCACGGGATCCGTGTGAACGCGCTCTCGCCGGGCACGGTCGACACCGACATGGTTCGGAAGAACCCGGCCGAGGCGCAGGCCGAGATGACGAAGCTGCAGCTGATGCCGCGCATGGCGCACCCGGACGAGATGGTGGGGCCGGCGCTGCTGCTGACGTCCGACGCCGGCTCGTTCATCACGGGGCAGGTCGTCTTCGCCGACGGCGGCATGGTCCCGCGCTAGGAGGATGCGATGAATCCGAGCTTCAGCTTCACCAAGCTCGTCGTCCACGATCTCGAGAAGCAGGCCGCCTTCTACCGCGACGTCTACGGACTCCACGCGGTGCACCGCTTCCAGGCCGAGATCGGCAGCGAGCCGATCGACGAGATCATGTTGTCCAGCGATCCGAACGCCGCATTCGGATCGCTGGTCCTGCTGAAGTTCCTCCCGCGGTCCGCGCCGCAGCGAGGCGAGCTGATCCTCGGTTTCCTGACCGACGACCTGCCCGCGCTGCTCGATCGCGTCCGTGCGGCCGGCGGCCGCGTCCACGCTCCGATGAAGGAGATGCCCGAGCTGAAGCTGCGCGTCGCCTTCGCCACCGATCCGGAGGGTCACCTCGCCGAGATCGTGCAGATGCTCGCCTGATCGCGTGCCCGCGCGAAAGGAGCTTCCATGCAGCGGATCATCGACATCGATTCCCACTTCGAGCCCGGCGGCGACTGGCTCGCGCCCTACCCGGAGCTCGCCGTGCGGCTGCCGAAGCTCGACCCCTCGATGCTCGCGGTCGACGCGATCGTCGGCGACCTGCTGCGCGACGTGCCCGAGTCGCAGCGCCCGCCGGTGTCGGAGCTGCTGCCGCCGGGTCTGCTGACGCTCTTCGGCAACGAGAAGCTCGCCGAGGCCGAGCGCCGCAAGGAGTTCGAAGGCAGGAATCAGTTCCAGGTCGCGAACGCGAAGGCGCGCGTCGCGTGGCTCGATCAGCAGGGCATCGCGCTCCAGAACGTCATCTGCCTCTCCGGCTTCGCGTACAACCTCTTCATCCCGGACGTCGCGCTGCGCCGCGAAGTGCTCCACACCTGCAACACCTGGCTCGCCGACACATGCGCCGGCGCGGGCGGCCGTCTCCTGCCCGTGACGGCGCTCGACTACACCGATCTCGGCGTCGCCGCCGCGGAGCTCGAGCGCATGCGCGCTCGCGGCAGCCGCATCTTCCTGGTGCCGGCCTACCCCGTGAACGGCGTGCCGCCGGCGCATCCCAGTTGGGACCGCGTCTGGTCCGCCGCCGTCGGACTCGGCATGGCGCCGATGCTCCACACCGGCTTCGAGCGCATGCGCTTCGATCCGGGCTGGTCGAACCTCGGCGGCGACGTGACTTTGCTCCGCATGCTCGGCGGCTCGCACCGACACGTCGCGCCGACCACGCTCATCAATGCGCTGATCTACAGCGGCGTCTTCGAGCGCTTCCCCACCTTGACCTTGCTGCTCGCCGAGGTCGGCACCGGATGGCTGCCCTTCCTGCTCCGCGAGATCGACGACCGCATCTCGCCGACCGCGGAGCTCTTCCTCGGCAAGTGGAAGCTTCCGCTGCGCCCGAGCGAGTACCTCGCGCGCAACGTGAAGGCGACGCCGCTCTCCGCCGGCAACGACTCGCCGATCGCGAGGATCGTGCAGGAGCTGCCCGACGACATGATCGTCTTCTCGTCGGACTTCCCGCACTTCGAGGGCTTCACCGACCCGATCGGGCACTACGCCGAGGCGCTGAAGGAGCTCTCGCCCGCGCGTCGCGAGCGCTTCCTCGGCGGCGCCATCGAGGACGCCTTCCGCCGCATGGGTGATCCGCTGCTCGCGGCGGCCTGAGGTGCGCATCGAGTACGCGGGCAGCGTCCACGACGAGGAAGAGATCGCCGCGGTCGTGTCGGTGCTGCGCGGCGGTCCGTCGGCGCTGCGGATCGGGAAGCATGTGCGCGAGCTGGAGCGACTCGTCGCGGCGTCGTTCGGGAAGCAGCGCGGCGTGATGTGCAACTCGGGGTCGTCGGCGCTCTACCTCGCGATCGAGCTGCTCGGGCTCTCGGAGGCCGACGAGATCGTCACCTCACCGCTCACCTTCTCGACAGACATCGCGCCGATGGTGCGAAGCCGGCTCGTGCCGGTCTTCGTCGACGTGACCGAAGACACCTACCAGATCGACGTGCAGCGCATCGAGCGGAACCTCTCGCCGCGCACGAAGGCGATCCTCGCGCCGAACCTCACGGGCAACTGCCCCGACTGGGACGCGATCCGCGCCATCGCCGACCGTCACGACCTCCGCGTGATCGAGGATTCATGCGACTGCCTCGGAGCGACGCAGAACGGCACGCCGACCGGCACGCGCTCCGACATCAGCGTCACGAGCTTCGCGCTGTCGCACATCATCACCGCGGCCGGCACCGGCGGCATGGTGTGTCTCGACGACGAGGCGCTCGCGGATCGCTGCCTGCTGCTGCGGCGTTGGGGACGGCGCAGCGAGATCCAGCTCTTCGGCAGCCGCAAGGGCAAGGGCGACCGCTTCTTCAGCGACGTCGACGGGATCGAGTACGACAACCTCTTCATCTTCGACGAGCTCGGCTGGAACTTCGAGCCGTCGGAGCTGTCGGCCGCCTTCGGCGTCGTGCAGATGCGGAAGCTGCCCGCCAACCTCGAGCGCCGGAAGCGCAACTTCCAGATTTTGTGCGAGCGCCTCGGCCGGCATCCGCGTCACTTCGCCCTGCCGCGCACGACTCCCGGCATCGACACGGCCTGGCACATGTTCGCGACGTGCATCCGGCCCGAGTCGGGCATCCGCCGCGCCGACTTCCAGCAGTACATGGAGGCGAACGGCGTCGACACGCGCATGGTGTGGACCGGCAACGCCACGCGGCAGCCCGCGTTCCGGAAGATCGCGATGCGCGTCGATCCGGAGGGACTTCCGAACGCCGACCGCGTCATGGAGTGGGGCGTGATCCTTCCGATGAATCACGCGCAGGGCGACGCGCAGATGCACTTCATCGGCGACCTCGTGGACGCGTACGTCCGTGAGTGCGCGCGCTGATGGCGCGCGCGGCGCGCGCCGATCGCCGACGCCGGGGCCGCCCGGCGCGCCTCTCGCGCGACGCCATCCTCGACGCGGCGCACGGCCTGCTCGAGCGCTCGCCGCGCGAAGCGCTCACGATCGCGCGCATCGCCTCGGAGGTGGAGGCCGTGCCGGCCGCGCTCTACCGGCACTTCGTGAGCCTCGACGACCTGCTCGACTCCGTGTTAGGCCGCGTGCTCGGCGCCGCGCCGCTCGAGATCCGCCGCCGCGCGGGCTGGCCGGAGCAGGTGCGCGACTGGATGTCGTCGCTACGCGCGCATCTGTTGCGCTACCCCGCGGTGCTCTCGCTGATCGGCCGCCGCGGACGCACCTCGCCGCGCTGGCTCGACGCGATCGCCGAGGTGGTCGCGATCCTCGAGCGCGGCGGGCTTCGCGGCGCGCAGCTCGCGCGCGCGCAGCTCTGGATCGCGGAGACCACGATCGGCCTCGCGATGCAGGAGGCGTCGCTCTCGCTGCCCGAGCAGATCGAGGGCGCGCGCGCCTCGCTGGCGGAGATGAGCGAGGCCGGCCGCGAGCGCCTCGCGCCGCTCGTGCCGCACCTCGCGCGCCTCGACGGCGACTCCTTCTTCGAGTTCGTCGCGGATCGCACGATCGCGGCGCTCGTCGAGCTGGCGGGACGTCAAGCCGGAGGATGTCCGGGCCGCCGATCCGCCGGCACGAGCACGCAATGCGTGCCGCGGTAGATCGTCGGCATGCACTTGTTGCAGTGGATGCAGAGCGCCTCGCCGGCGTCGCCGCGCTGCCAGCGCGCGAGCAGGTCGGGCTCGCGCAGCAGCGCGCGGCCCATCGCGACGAAGGCGAAGCCCTCGTCGAGCGCGCGCCGCACCGTCTCGATGCGGTTGATACCGCCGAGTAGCACGAGCGGCATCCGCAGCGCGTCGCGAAACTGACGCGCGTAGGGCAGGAAGTAGGCCTCCTCGAAGGGATACGAGGGCAGGAAGCGGCGGCCCATCAGCCGGAAGCCCGTCCGCAGCGGCTGCGGGAAGGCCTTCGCCATCTCCTCGATCGGCGCCTCGCCGCGGAAGAGATACATCGGGTTCTTGAGCGAGCTGCCGCCGGTCAGCTCGAGCGCGTCGAGCGCGCCGTCGGATTCCAGCAGCCGCGCGGCCTCGACGCTCTCGTCGAGCCAGATGCCGCCCGGATAGCCGTCGGCCATGTTGAGCTTGGCGAGCAGCGCCATCCCGGGCCCGACCGCCTCGCGCACCGCGCGCACGACCTGTCGCGGGAACTCCGCGCGGTTCTCGATCGAGCCGCCGAAGCGGTCGCGGCGGCGGTTCAGTGCGGGGCTCAGAAAGGCGGACAGCAGGTAGTTGTGACCGAGGTGGAGCTCGAGCGCGTCGAAGCCCGCGTCCTGGAGGATGCGCGCGGCCTGCACGAAGTCCTGCGTGATGCGCGCCATGTCGCGCTCGTCGATCGCCGCGGTGAAGCGCAGCGCCATCGCGCTGAAGATGCGCGAGGGCGCGAGGCCCTTGCGGCCGGTGCCGGCCGCGACCGGACCCGCGTGCCCGATCTGCGCCGAGATCGCCGCACCCTGCGCGTGCACCGCGTCGGCGAGCTTGCGGAGTCCCGGCGTCGCATCGGGCCGCACCACGATCTCGGCCGGCGCGCCCTGGCCGTCCTCGGAGACGGCGAGATAGGCGACGGTCGTCATGCCGAGTCCGCCGGCCGCCATCGCGCGGTGGAAGTCGATCAGGCGATCGCTGACGAGGCCGCGCTCGGCCATGCCCTCGAAAGTGGCCGCCTTGATGAAGCGGTTTCGCAAGGTCAGCTGGCCGAGCGAAGCGGGCGCGAACGGATCGATCGACATGTGCGCCACGGTACCATGCGCCGCCGTGGGTGAGACACGCGGCCGCATCGGGCTCGGGCTCGCGGCCGCCGCATTCTCCGGCGCGTGGCTGCTCATGCCGGGCGTCGGCGTCACCGACGCGGAGCGGATCTTTGCCCTGGTCGGCGCGCACCGTGGCCGGGTGCTGGCCTCATCGGTGCTCCAGCTCTTCTCGGCCGCTTGTTATGCGCCGGCGGCGGTCGCGCTGGTGATCGCGCTCGCGCTGCTCTTCACGCTGGCGCTCGCGGGCCGGATCGTGCCCGGGCGCGCGATCGGCCTCGGCGTGCTGGCGTGGGTCGGCGCCAGCCAGATCCGCGTGGCGCTCTCGCCGCTCTTCGAGCCGGCGCGCGCCGACGCGAATCACTCGTAGCTCAGCGCCTCGATCGGGTTCTGGCGCGCGGCGCGGCGCGCCGGGTAGTAGCCGAAGGCGAGTCCGGTCGCGCCCGAGATGAGGAAGGCCGCGACTACGACGCCCGGCTCGAACACGAAGTGCACCTCGAGCATGTGCGCGCCGAGCAGCGCCGCGACGAGGCCGAGGGCGATGCCGACGACGCCGCCGAGCGACGCGAGCACGGCGGCCTCGACCAGGAACTGGCGCTGCACGTCGCGCTCGAGCGCCCCGACTGCCAGCCGGATGCCGATCTCGCGCGTCCGCTCGGTGACCGACACCAGCATGATGTTCATGATGCCGATGCCGCCGACTCCCATGCTGACCGCCGCGAGCGCGCCGAGGAAGCGCGTCAGCGCGCGCGTCGTGCCGACGGCCGCCGCCGCGACCTCCGTCATGTCGCGAATCGTGAAGTCGTCGCCCGAGTGTTCGACGTGCCGGCGCTGGCGCAGCAGCTGCGCGACGTCGCCGGAGAGCCGCGCGGTCGACACGTCGTCGCGCGCCGCGACGTAGATCGAGTGCACCCCGGCCCCCCCGGAGATCTGGCGCTGATACCAGCGCAGAGGCACGAGCACGAAGTCGTCCTGGTCCGAGCCGAAGCCCGAGGCGCCCTTGGCCTCGAGCGAGCCGACACACAGACACGAGCGCGAGCCGAGCCGGATCCGGTGGCCCTGCGGATCCTCACCGCCGAAGAGGTCGCGCGCGACGGTCGAGCCGAGCACGCACACGGCCGCGCCCGCGCGCTCCTCGCCTTCGCTGAACGTGCGCCCGCTGGCGAGCTTCCAGGCGCGCGCGCGCAGGAACGAGTCGCCGCTGCCCATCACGTTGGTGAGCCGGTTGCGGTCCCCCGCGATCACCTGCAGCGCCGTCGTGTCGACCGGCGCCACCGCGACCGCCTCGGGCACCTCGCGCTCGATCGTCTCGACGTCGGCGAGCGTGAAGTCGGGCGCGTTGGCGCGCGCATTCCCGGAGCCCGCGTGTGAGGCGCCGGGCCGCACCAGCAGCAGATTCGTGCCGAGCTGCGCGAAGCCGCGCTGGACCTCGCGCGTGACGCCCGCGCCCATCGTCACCATTGCGATCACGGCGGCGACGCCGATCACGATGCCGAGCATGGTGAGCGCGGAGCGCAGCGCGTTGCGGCGCAGCGAGCGCAGCGCGAGGCGCACGAGCTCGCGCAGCATCAGTCGCTCCCGGCGCGCTGCGGCGCCTGCTTCACGCGGCCGTCCTCGATCTCGATCACGCGCTCGGCCCAGCTTGCGACGGCCGGGTCGTGGGTCACCAGCGCGATCGCGAGTCCGCGCTCGCGGCGCAGCCGCGTCAGCAGCTCGAGTACCGAGCGGCTGCTACGCGAGTCGAGGCTGCCGGTCGGCTCGTCGGCCAGCAGGAAGACCGGCTTGCCGGCGATGGCGCGCGCGATCGCGACGCGCTGCTGCTCGCCGCCCGAGAGCTCGGTCGGCGTGTGCGTCGCGCGCGCCGAGAGCCCGACCTCGTCGAGCGCCTGCTCCGCGCGCAGGCGTCGCTCGCGCGCACCTTCGCCGCGGTAGAGCAGCGGGAGCTCCACGTTCTCGAGCGCGGAGCTGCGCGGCAGCAGCTGGAAGCGCTGGAACACGAAGCCGAGGTAGTGGCGGCGCAGCAGCGCGCGCTGGTCGCGCGAGAGCGTGGCGACGTCGACGCCGCGGAAGCGGTAGTGGCCGCGGGTCGGCACGTCGAGGCAGCCGAGGATGTGGAGCGCGCTCGATTTCCCCGAGCCCGACGGCCCCATGATCGCGACGAAGTCGTTCGGACCGATCGAGATGTCGACACCGCGGAGCGCCGCGACCGCCGCGCGTCCGCTGCCGTAGTCCTTCTCGACGCGCTCGAGCTCGGCGAGCGGCTCGGCCACGGCCTAGCCTCGTCGCGCCGTGTCGACCACGAGGTGCGCACCGTCCTCGACCGTGCCCGGGCGGACTCCCGTCCAGGTGCCGTCCGAGCCGATCGGCTCGATCGCCACGCGCCGCAGGTTTCCCCCTTGCAGCTCCCACACGTGCGGCGCGGCGTCGTGCGCGGCGTCGCTCGGGCTCACGTCGAAGCGGTGCTTGTCGGGCAGGAACCACGCGAGGCCGTGCGCCGACGAGGTCTCGTGCTCCGGCGGCTCGAAGCGCAGCGCGGCGTTCGGCACGAGCATCACCTGCGCGTCGTGCTCGACCTCGATCTCCGCCGTAGCGGTCATGCCGGGCCGCAGCAGCAGATCCGGGTTGTCGACGGCGGCGATCGCCGCGTAGCTGACCACGCCGGCCAGGGTGCGCGCGCCGAAATGCACCTGATCGATGTGGCCTTCGAAGGTGCGGCCCGGCCAGGCGTCCACGCTGAAGTGGACCGACTGGCCCTCGCGCACCTTGCCGACGTCCGCCTCGTCGATCGAGAGATCGAGGTGGAGCTTCGTGAGGTCGCCGGCGAGCGTGAAGAGCACCGGCGCCTGGAGCGATGCCGCGACGGTCTGACCGGGGCGCGCGTTCGCCACGAGCACGACGCCGTCGATCGGCGAGCGGATCTCGGTATGCGAGAGATCCGTCTGCGCGACGTCGAGCGTCGCGCGCGCCTGCTGGACCGCGGCCTCGGCGCTGCGGACGGCGCCGAGCGCGCGCGTCGCGACGCTGCGCGCCGTCGCGAACTCCGACTCCGACGGCAGCTTCGCGTTGCTGATCTCGTGCAGGCGCTGCAGGCGGTCCTGCTGCGCGCTCGCCTCCTTCTCGGTCGCGCGCGCCTCGTCGAGGCTCGCCTCGGCCGCGGCGAGCGACGCGCGCGCCTGGAGCGCCTGGGCCTCGAGCCGCGTGGTGTCGAGACGCGCCAGCACCTGGCCGGCCTGCACGTGGTCGTTGTAGCCGACCGCGACCGTTCGCAGGGTGCCCGAGAGCTCGCTGCCGACGTCGACCTGCTCGGTCGGCTGCAGCGGACCGGTCGCCGTCACGGTCACGACCAGATCGCCCAGCTTCGCGCTCTCCGTCCGGTAGCTCGTGCGCGGCGTCTCGAGCGCGCGCAGGCCGAGCAGCGCCAGCAGCGCCAGCACCGCGAGCAGCGCGATCGCGTGCAGCCCGCGGACGCCCGGCACGCGCACGAGCTCGGGCAGCAGCGGCTGCAGGGCGTCGTCGCTCGTTTCGGGACCTCGCTCGCTCAAGCCTGTGCCTCCCCGCTCCAGCCGCCGCCGAGCGCCCGGTACAGGTGCACAAGGTCGGAGACCACGCGCGCCTGGCTCGCCACCCGCTGTTCCTCGATCGCGTAGAACGATCGCTCGGAGTCGAGCACGACCTCGAAGTCGGCCAGCCCCGACGCATAGCGTTCGCGCGAGAGCGCCGCAGCATCCTTCGCCGATGCGCTCGCCTCGACCAGCCCCCGCAGGCGCTCCTGCTCGCGGCCGTACTCGACCATCGCGTTCTCGACGTCGTCGAGCGCGACGAGCACGACCTGCTGGAAGCGGTCGCGCGCCTCGGTGCGGACGGCCTGCTGGCCGCGGATCGTCGCGCGGATGGCGCCGTGGTCGAAGAGCACCTGGGACACCGTGGCCGCAGCGGCGGCAGCCGCCGCGGGGGTGGTGAACGAAGCGAACGTAGTAGGCGAGATTGCGTTGGCGCCGACCGCTCCCGTCAGGGAGATGGTCGGGTATTCCTGCGCCTTCGCGACGCCGATCCGCGCGGTCTCGGCCGCGAGCACGCGCTCGGCCCGGCGCACGTCCGGCCGGCGTTGCAGCGCGTCGGCGGGCACGCCGACCGCCACCTCGGGCGGCACCGTCGGCAGCGGCTTCGCCGCCTCGAGCCGGTCGTTGAACGTTCCCGGCGTCTCGCCGAGCAGTAGCGCCAGGCGGTTCTCGGCCTCCTCGACCCCCGCGTAGAGGCTCGGGAGCTGCGCGCGAGTCTGCTCGAGATCGGTGTCCGCGCGCACCACGTCGAGCGAGCTGGTGAGCCCCACCTGTGCGCGCCAATTCGCGAGCTGAGCCACTTCGCGTTCCGCGTCGACGTTCGCGTCCGCGATCTCGAGGTGCGCCTGGACCGCCCGCAGGTCGACGTAGGCCTGCACGACCTCGGCAGCCACGCTCACGAGCGCGTCGTGCAGATCCTCCTCCCGCGCCTGCTGATCTCCCTGCGCCGCTTCGATGGTCCGCCGCTGCCTTCCGGCGACGTCGAGGGTCCAGAGCGCCTCGATCCCCGTCGACGGCGTCCTCCCATGGTAGCCCTGCTGCGGAGTCGCCGTGCTCCTCGCGCGCACCGACGGATAGAGCCCGGCCTCGGCGAAGATGCGCCGCTCGTGCGCCTCGTGCACGCGCTCGCGCGCCACCTCCACGTCGAGGTTGCTGGCGATGGCGCGCGAGACCAGCTCGGAGAGCAGCGGATCATCGAGCACGCTCCACCAGGATGCGAGGGCATCGCGATCGGACTGCGCGTCTGTCATGCCGTTGACGAGCTGAGCGTGCCAGGCGGGCGGCTGGGGCGTTTCGGGACGCACGTAGTTCGGGCCCGCCAGACAGCCGCCCAGCGGAATCGCAGCGCCGAGCGTCAGCAGCCGCGCGGCGCGATTGGGAACACGACCACGCATGCGAGGCCCCCCGCCCGCATTCGACGCCGAAGCCGGGCATCCGGTTTGCGCGAAGCCTACCAGTGATTTTCCCCGCGGCTGCCTACGTGACGGGATTGCCACGTTGCGCCGCGACCCGGACTGTCGCGACGCTGGCGAGGCGGTCCGCCTGCCCGGCGTCGTGGAGCGCCACGGAGAAAAGCGCGGCGTCCGGCTCGCGACGCAGCAGGGTGGCGCGCGTGCGGAGCGGGCCCTCCCGGCCGAGCGCGAGGAAGTGGACGGAGAGGTCGGACGTCGCGACGTCGCGGCCGAGGAGCGCGCGCCCCGCGCACTCGGCGGCCGCATCGAGCGCCGCCACCACGACGCCTCCCTGTAGCGCGCCGACGCTGTTCTCGACGTAGGGCCCGAGCGCGAGCTCGAGGGCGCCGCTCGCGGCGTCGAGCTCGCGCAGGCCGATCGCGGAGTGGAAGGGCGCAGCGAGGCGCTCCGCACCCTCCGCGAAGGCGTAGAGCAGGCCGCCGCGTCGCTCGCGCGGCGGCTCGCCGCCGCGGGCCGGCACGCGCGTGAAGGTGAGGCGTCCGACCGCGTACGGTGTCGCGCCGTCACCCGCCGCGCCGTCGTCGACGCGCGCCTCCGCCACGAGATTGGTCCTGCCGGCGCGCAGCGGCTGGCCCGTCACGCAGATCTCCCCGCTCGTCAGCGGGCGCAGCACGTGCAGCTCGAGCTGCGCCGTCAGCGCCCAGTCGGGGGCCGCGGCCTCCACCGCGAGGTTCCCGCCGAAGACGTCGAGCGCGACACCGAGGACGCCCGCGCGCACGGAGCCGTCGGGACCGCAGAGCTCGCGTACCACCGGCACGCGCACGCGCGGGCCGTCGCCTCGGAGATCCACCTCGAGGCGGAGGTCGCGCAGGATGTGATGCGGCGGCGGGTAGTCGGCCATGGACTCGGACGCGCGAGCATATGAGACACTGCGCGCCCATTCATCCCGGAGCGTCCATGTCTCTTCGACTCGCCCCGCTTCTCGCCCTGATCGCGCTCGCGCTCGCCTGCGAGCGCGCGCAGCAGCGCGCGCCGTCGCCGGCGCAGCCGACCGCGGCCGAAGCGCCCGACGCGCAGGGCTTCAGCGCGCCGAGCACGTACACCGCGCAGGCCAACGCGAAGGCCGCCGCCGCGCTGCCCCAGGGCGACGACGTGGACTTCGCGGAGGCGAAGCGCGGCTTCCTCGGCCGCGACGACACGATCTCGGTACAGACACCGTTCGGCGGCACCTGGGACCCGAGCCTCTACGCCTTCGTCGAGGGCGATGCGCCGCCGAGCGTGAATCCGAGCCTGTGGCGCCAGGCGAAGCTCAACGGCAACTACGGCCTCTTCCAGGTGGACGACGGCATCTACCAGGTGCGCGGCTACGACGTCTCGAACATGACGTGGATCCGAGGGCGCACCGGCTGGATCGTCGTCGACCCGCTGACGAGTGTGGAGTCTGCGACGGCCGCGCGAAATCTGGCGCGCAGATACCTCGGCGACGCGCCGATCGCGGCGATCATCTTCACGCACAGCCACATCGACCACTTCGGCGGCGTCGGCGCGATCGCGCCGGACGGCGACGCCTCGAAGCTGCGCGTGATCGCGCCGCACCGCTTCGTCGAGGAGGTCACGAGTGAGAACGTGCTGGCCGGCACGGCGATGGCTCGCCGCGCGACCTATCAATTCGGCCTCGGCCTGCCGGTCGGGGCGCGCGGCTACGTCGACACGGGTCTCGGCAAGAAGCCCGTCACGGGCACCGCGAGCTTCGCCGTGCCGACCGACTTCGTCGACCACACGCCGCAGGAGATGGACGTCGACGGCGTGCCCTTCGTCTTCACCTACGCGCCCGACTCGGAGGCGCCTGCCGAGCTCACCTTCTATCTCCCGACGCACAAGGCCTGGTGCGGCGCGGAGATCGTGAGCCGCACGATGCACAACCTCTACACCTTGCGCGGCACCAAGGTCCGCGACGCACTGAAGTGGAGCGGCTACATCGACGACGCGATCCAGCGCTTCCCCGATGCCGAGATCGTCTTCACGAGCCACACGTGGCCGGTCTTCGGACGCGAGCGCGCGCGCGACTTCCTGAAGGGCCAGCGCGACACCTACCGCTTCATCCACGACCAGACCTTGCGCCTCGCGAACCAGGGCGCGACGCCGCGCGAGATCGCCGAGCAGCTCGAGCTGCCGCCGTCGCTCGCGCGAAACTCTTCGAACCGCGGCTACTACGGAACCTTGCGACACAACTCGAAGGCGGTCTACCAGTTCTACTTCGGCTGGTACGACGGCAATCCCGCGAACCTCGATCCGCTGCCGCCCGAGCCGCTCGCCAAGAAATACGTGGAGGCGATGGGCGGCGCGGCCCAGGTGAAGGAGAAGGCGCGCGCGGCGCTCGACGCGGGCGACTACCGCTGGGCCGCGACGCTCTGCGATCACCTCGTCTTCGCCGACGCGAACGACGCCGAGTCGCGCGAGCTGCTCGCGCGCGCCTACGACCAGCTCGGCTACCAGTCCGAGTCCGGTGTATGGCGCGCCGAGTATCTCTCGGGCGCGAGCGAGCTGCGCCACGGCATCTCGAAGCAGTCGATCGGGCCGCGCTCGGCGCAGGCGATCCTGGCGCAGATCCCGCTCGATCTCTTCTTCTCGGCGATGGCCACGCGTCTCGACGCGAAGAAGGCGGCCGACTCCGAGCCCGTGACCTTGAACTTCGTCTTCACCGACGTCGGCGAGACGCACGTGCTGAACGTCGAGAACGGCGTGCTCCACCACTGGAAGCGCGACGCCGATCCGAACGCCGCCGTCAGCGTGAAGCTGACGCGCAGCTTGTTCCTGCAGATGGCGACGGGTCAGGCGGGATTGAAGGACCTGATCTTCTCCGAGGACCTCTCCGTCGACGGCAGCCGCGTCGCGCTGCTGTCCTTCTTCTCGATGCTCGACCCGGTGGACCCGAACTTCGCGATCGTCACCCCCTAGCTTTTGCCGGACCTTCGCGCTCGCTATTCGCTCGCGCTCGGGCTGCCGGCCTTCGCTCGGCTTCGCCTCGCTGCGCGTCGGCCGACTCTTGTGAGTCGGCCTCCTTGCACTCGACGGCGGCCAGCGATCGCGCGAACATAGGCGGGCTTTACATCTGAAAGCACCCACGGGGTCCCTATCCATGTACATCGGCTACACCGAGGCCCAGGAGGCGCTGCGCAAGGAGCTGCGCGCCTACTACGAGAAGCTGCTGACGCCGGAGATCCGCGCGGCGCTCGCGCGCGAGCACGGCATCGGCCCGACCACGCGCCGCATCGCGCGCCAGATGGGCGAGGACGGCTGGTTCGGCATCGGCTGGCCGAAGGAGTACGGCGGTCAGGGCCGCACGGCGATCGAGCAGTTCATCTTCTTCGACGAGTCGATGCGGAGCGGCGCGCCGGTCCCGATGCTGACGATCAACACCGTCGGTCCGACGATCATGCGCCACGGCTCCGACGCGCAGAAGAAGTTCTTCCTGCCGAAGATCCTGAAGGGCGAGATCAACTTCTGCATCGGCTACAGCGAGCCGCAGGCCGGCACCGACCTCGCGGCTCTGACGACCCGCGCGGAGCGCCGCGGCGATCACTACGTGGTCAACGGGCAGAAGCTGTGGACGAGCCTCGCCGGCGACGCCGACTATTGCTGGCTGGCGGTCCGCACGGATCCGAAGGCTGCGAAGCACGCCGGGCTCTCGATGCTGCTCGTCGACATGAAGAACACGCCCGGCATCCGCATCGACCCGCTCGATCTGCTCTCGCAGCACGACATCAACGCCGTCTTCTTCGACGACGTGAAGGTGCCGGTCGAGAACCTGGTCGGCGGCGAGAACAAGGGCTGGAAGCTGATCACCGGTCAGCTGAACCACGAGCGCGTGACGCTCTGTTCGTCGGGGATCCTCGAGCGCGTCTTCGAGGAGACGCGCGCCTTCGCGAAGCGAGCCGAGCTGCCGGACGGCAGCAAGCTGATCGAGCAGGAGTGGGTGCGCGTGAACCTCGCGCGTGTCTACGCGGGCTACGAGTTCCTGCGCCTCATCAATTGGAAGGTCGCTTGGTGCTCGACGCAGGGGAAGCTCGACCCGGCCGACGCCTCCACCATCAAGGTCTTCGGCACCGAGTTCTACCTCGAGGCCTTCCGGCTGCTGATGGAGATCATGGGCCAGCGCGGCTACCTGAAGCGCGGCTCGCCCGAGGCCGTGCACGACGGTCAGCTCGAGTCGCTCTACCGCGGGCTCCTGATCCTGACCTTCGGCGGTGGCACCAATGAGATCCAGCGCGATCTGATCAGCCTCTTCGGACTCGGCTTCCCGCGCATCCCGCGCATGTAGCTTCTGGAGCAAAGCACGTGGACTTCTCGCTTTCCGACGACCAGCAGGCGATCGCGGAGCTCGCCCGCAAGATCCTCGACGACCTCGCCAGCAACGAGCGCCAGCGGACGCTCGAGAAGAAGGGCGGTCTGCGCTTCGACCGCGAGCTGTGGAAGGCGCTGGCGGAGGCGGGCCTCCTCGCGACGCCGGTGCCGGAGGCGCACGGGGGCGCGGGCCTCGGCTTCCTCGAGCTCGCCGCGATCCTCGAGCAGGTCGGGCGCCATGCCGCGCCGGTGCCGCTCTACGAGACCTTGATCCTCGGCGCGCTGCCGCTCGCGGAGTACGGAAGTCCGGCGCAGCAGCAGGCCTGGCTGCCGCGGGTCGCGCGCGGCGAGGCGGTGCTATCCGCCGCGCTCGCCGGCGACGCGCCGGTGCAGGCGACGCGCGACGGTGACGGCTGGCGACTCACGGGCACGCGCCTCTTCGTGCCGGCCGCCGAGATCGCGGACGCGATCCTGGTTCCGGCGAAGGCCGGCGGCGCGACGAGCGTCTTCCTGGTCGAGACGCGCGCGGAGGGCGTCACGCTCTCGCCGCTCGCGACGACGACCGGCCAGCCGGAGTCGAAGCTCGAGCTCTCGCGGGTGAAGGTCGGCGCGGGCGCGCTCGTCGGCCGCGAGGGCGACGGCGAGCGGATCGTCGAGTGGACCTCGCTTCGCGCGAGCGCGGCGCTCTGCATGATCACGCTCGGCGCGTGCGAGGCCGCGATGGAGCTGACCAAGGAGTACGCGAAGACGCGCAAGCAGTTCGACCAGCCGATCGCGATGTTCCAGGCGGTCGGGCACCGCGCGGCCGACGCCTACATCGACACCGAGGCGGTGCGGCTGACGGCCTGGCAGGCCGCGTGGCGGATCGCGCAGGGCCTCGACGCGGCGGTGCAGGTGGCCGTCGCGAAATTCTGGGCCAGCGACGGCGGCAAGCGCATCGTGCACGCGGCGCAGCACCTCCACGGCGGCGTCGGCGTCGACCGCGAGTATCCGCTGCACCGCTATTTCCTGCTCGCGCGCCAGCTCGAGCTGACGCTCGGCAGTGGCACGCCGCAGCTGGTGAAGCTCGGGACGATGCTGGCGGAGAGGGCGTAACCACCTCTCGCCGAGGAGGGGCCATGGCGACGCGACGAGGCGACGGCCAGACCGCGCTGGTGACCGGCGCGAGCTACGGCATCGGACTCGATCTCGCGGAGTGCTTCGCGAGGGACGGCTACGACCTGATCCTCGCGGCGCGCAGCGAATCGGCGCTCGAGAAGGAGGCCGAGCGCCTCGCGAAACAATTCGGCGTGAAGGCCGTGCCGATCGCGATCGACCTCGGCGCGCACGGCGATGGACACCGGCTGGCGGACGAGGTGCGCGCGCGCGGGCTCACCGTCGACGTGCTCGTCAACAACGCGGGCTACGGCACCGCCGGCGCGTTCGCCGGCTCGGACGAGCCGACGCAGCTCGGCATGATCGATCTCAACGTGCGCGCGCTCGTCGAGCTGACGCACGCCTTCTGGCCCGGGATGCTCGAGCGCGGTCGCGGCGGGGTGCTGAACGTCGCGTCGACGGCCGCCTTCCAGCCGGGTCCGCTGATGGCCGTCTACTACGCCTCCAAGGCGTTCGTGCTCTCGTTCTCGGAGGCGCTCTGGCGCGAGGCGCAGGGCACCGGCGTGCACGTCTCGTGTCTGTGTCCCGGGCCGACCGCCAGCCGCTTCCGCGAGCGCGCCGGCACCGGCAAGACGCGCCTCGCGACGCTCGGCACGCCCGTCACCTCGATGAGTGTCGCCGAGGCCGGCTACCGGGCCTATCAGGAGAACCAGCGCGTTCTCGTCACGGGCGCGCGCAACCGCCTCATGGCGCGGCTCGTGCCCTATCTTCCGCGCCGCACCGTGCTCGACATCGCGCACCGGATCCAGTCGCCGCTGTAAGCTCGCACGGGCGCCTCGACTCCTCTCTCCCCCCGACCTCGACACTCGGTGAAGAATCTCCTCACTGCGTTCACGGCCCTGCTGCTGCTCGTGCTCGTCGTGGTCGAGCTCTACCGGGCGGGGCTCGTGCGCTGGAACTACCCCGACCCGGAGCGCTTCCCGGTCCAGGGCATCGACGTCTCGCACCATCAGGCCGAGATCGACTGGACGGTGGTGAAGCAGGCGGGGCTCTCCTTCGCGTTCATCAAGGCGACCGAGGGCGCGACGCACCGAGACACACGCTTCGACGAGAACTGGCGCGGCGCCGGTGAGGCGGGCCTCGCGCGCGGCGCCTATCACTTCTTCACGTTCTGCACCGGAGGCGCGGAGCAGGCGGAGAACTACCTCGCGCGCGTGGCGCCGCTCGACGCGGAGCTGCCGCCGGCCGTCGACATCGAGTTCGCGGGCAACTGCCGCGGCTGGGAGTCGGTCGACGAGATCCGGTCCGAGCTCGACGTCTTCCTCGCGCGCATCGAGGCCGGCATCGGTCGCAAGCCCATCCTCTACTACACGAGCGAGGCGGCGCGGAAGATCATCGGGGATCGCTTCCATGGCTATGCGCGCTGGCCGCGCAGCCTCTTCGGCGAGCCCTCGCAGCGCGTCGCGCCGTGGGCCTTCTGGCAGTTCGCCGACAACGGCCGCATCCGCGGCATCCGCGGCGCGATCGACCTCGACACCTTCCAGGGCAACCGGAGCGACTTCGAGGGGGTCGCGCGGCGTCCGCAGCCGCAGCCCTAGAATCCGAAACCGATCAAGGGAGGCATCGTCATGGCGATCTTCGCGATGGAGATCTCGTTCCTGCTCGCGCTCGCGGTCTTCGCGGCGGGGCTCGTGCTGCTGCACCACGGCCGGCTCGCGGGCTCGGGCCTCTTGCGGGCCGCCGCCGCGATCGCGCTCGTCGGGTCGGCGCTCAGCGCGGCCTGCACGCTCTACTGGGGGATCCGCTACCACACGCAAGGGGAATTCGACAGCGCGTATCCATGGATGGCGCGCATGATGCGCGGCGAACCGGGCGAGGGCTGGGGTCCCGGCATGATGGGACCTC
>Ga0335069_10005822_pt1 | contig 18043 bp, 20 predicted proteins | sample Lox_Sample_11_FD_206714 | JGI IMG/M metagenome (GOLD analysis project Ga0335069, IMG submission 206714) | Soil microbial communities from Loxahatchee National Wildlife Refuge, Florida, United States - Lox_Sample_1.1 | ecosystem: Environmental > Terrestrial > Soil > Wetlands | place: USA... | reverse complement strand
GTCTTTACAAAACCGTGTGGGGCGGGCATTATCAATCTGATATGTTGAGCATATTCCGTGCCCGCAAGGGCAAGCTGCAGCAATGGCAGTAGCGATCCCAACCGCGCTCAGCGGGCTAGCCCGCGCCTTGGTTCAGCAGGACAGGCTTCGCGAACCCGAAGCGGAACGAATCGCTGCCGACGCGAAGCCGGAGACCGGCGGATTCGTCGGCCAGCTGATCGCTTCCGGTCGAATGTCGGCGCGAGACGTCGCGATTTTCGCTTCGCAGACTTTCGGCTATCCGCTGCTTGACCTCGCAGCCTATTCACCCGAGCATCTCGCCAGCGACGCGATCGATCGACGCGTGATGCAGAACCACCAGGTCGTCGCGCTGCTGCGCCGGGGGAATCGCCTCTCCGTCGCGGTGGCGGATCCGGGCAATCTGCGCGCACTGGACGAAATCCGCTTCCAGACCGGCATGGCCGTGGACCCTGTGGTGGTCGAGGCAGACAAGCTGGCGGTGATCGTTAATCGGTTGGCCGAGAAGACCGAGACGACACTGAGGAGTCTGGCCGAAGACGATCTTCATCTTGAGTTCGATGAGGATGTTCCCGCGGATGCCGCTGCTGATGCAGCGGCGGCTGAGGTCGACGATGCGCCAGTCGTCAAGTTCATCCAGAAGATTCTCCACGACGCGATCTCTGAGGGCGCTTCCGACATCCATTTCGAGCCGTACGAGAAGTACTACCGGATCCGGTTCCGGGTGGATGGTGTGCTGCGAGAGATCACCCAGCCGCCGCTGGTGATCAAGGAGAAGATCGCGTCCCGGATCAAGGTCATCTCGCGTCTCAACATCGCCGAAAAGCGCGTCCCGCAGGACGGCCGCATGAAGCTAGTCCTCTCGAAGAACAAGACCATCGACTTTCGTGTCAGTACCCTGCCGACCCTGCACGGCGAGAAGATCGTCCTGCGGATTCTCGATTCCAGCTCCGCGATGCTGGGCATCGACGCGCTCGGCTACGAGCCCGATCAGCGCGACGCACTGCTTGCGGCCATCCAGCGGCCCTACGGCATGGTGCTGGTCACCGGGCCAACGGGCAGCGGCAAGACGGTGTCGCTTTACACCTGTCTCAACATCCTCAACCAGCCCGGGACAAACATCTCGACTGCGGAAGACCCGGCCGAAATCAACCTCGCGGGTATCAACCAGGTCAATGTCGACGACAAGGTGGGGCTGACGTTTGCGGCAGCGCTGAAGTCCTTTCTTCGCCAGGATCCGGACATCATCATGGTGGGCGAAATCCGCGATCTGGAGACTGCGGAAATCGCGGTGAAGGCGGCGCAGACCGGCCACCTGGTCTTGTCAACGCTGCACACGAACGACGCGCCGCAGACGCTGACTCGTCTGATGAACATGGGTGTGCCGACCTTCAATATCGCCTCCAGCATCATTCTTATCACGGCCCAGCGCCTCGCCCGGAAGCTGTGCTCGTGCAAGGTACCGATCGACGTACCGGCTGAAACGCTCATCAACGCGGGATTTACCGAAGAGGATCTCGACGGCACTTGGCAGCTTTACGGTCCGCGCGGCTGCGAACGCTGCAAGGGATCGGGTTACAAGGGCCGAGTCGGCATTTACCAGGTCATGCCGATCTCCGAAGAGATCCAGCGGATCATCATGGCCAGCGGTACGTCGTTGGACATTGCCGCGCAAGGTTACGCCGAAGGCGTGCGCGACCTGCGCCAATCGGGGCTGCTCAAGGTCAAGCAGGGCATCACATCGCTCGACGAAGTGCTGGCCACTACCAACGAATAGCGCGTTCAATCCAGAAACCGAAAGGGCTCGATCATGGCGGCACCCAGGAAACCCGAAAAGAAAGATCTTGGTGTCAAGGAATTCAACTTCGCCTGGGAGGGCAAGGACAAGGCCGGCAAGATCGTGCGCGGCGAAATCCGCGCTGCCAGCCAAAGCGTCGTCAACACAACCCTGCGCCGCCAGGGCATTCTGCCGGTCAAGGTCAAGAAGCAGTCTTTTGCGCGAGGGGGCCGGATCAGCGACAAGGACATCACGATCTTCACGCGGCAACTGGCGACCATGATGAGGTCCGGGGTTCCGCTGCTGCAAGCCTTCGATATCGTCGGCAAGGGTGCGTCAAATGCGGCTGTCTCGCGTTTGTTAGGTGATCTCAAGGCCGATGTTGAAACCGGCTCGGCGTTGAACCAGGCTTTCCGCAAGCACCCCCTCTACTTTGACGCGCTCTATTGCAACCTCGTTCAGGCGGGTGAACAGGCCGGCATCCTTGATACGATCCTCGACCGCCTGGCGCTCTACAAAGAGAAAATCCTCGCCATCAAGTCCAAGATCAAGTCCGCAATGTTCTATCCGGTGGCGGTAATGATCGTTGCCGCAATTGTCACTGCAGTCATCATGATTTTCGTTGTCCCGGCGTTCAAGGACGTCTTCAAGAGTTTCGGCGCCGACCTGCCGGCACCAACACTGCTGGTGATTGCAATCTCGGATTTCTTCGTCGCCAAATGGTGGCTGATTTTCGGAACCATCGGACTCGGCCTGTATCTCTTCTTTTATTTCTGGAAGCGTTCGGTGCCCATGCAAATGGCCCTCGATCGGACGTTCCTGCGCCTGCCCATCTTTGGCCCGGTCTTGCGCAAGGCGACCATAGCGCGCTGGACCCGCACGCTGTCGACAATGTTTGCGGCCGGTGTGCCATTGGTGGAATCGCTGTCATCGGTCGGTCCGGCATCGGGCAACCATATCTACAAGGTGGCGACGCAGCAAATTCAGAACGAAGTCAGCACGGGCTCCAGCCTGACCGTCGCCATGCAGAACGCCGACGTCTTCCCCAACATGGTCGTCCAAATGGTATCCATCGGCGAGGAGTCAGGGCAGTTGGACGCGATGCTTGGCAAGATCGCCGATTTCTACGAGGCCGAGGTGGACGATGCCGTGGCGGCACTATCGAGCCTGATGGAGCCGCTCATTATGGTCGTACTCGGCGTATTGATCGGCGGCATGATCATCGCGATGTACCTGCCGATCTTCAAGTTGGGCGCGATTATCTAAGCTCAAGTGAATACCGCACTTTTGCAACCGGACGTCTTTCCCGTCGTCGCGGTCTTGTTCGGTCTTGCCATCGGCAGCTTCCTGAACGTCGTCATCCATCGACTGCCGCGCATCATGGAACGCGACTGGGCCGCACAATGCGCCGAGTTGCGCGGCGAAACGCCCGCCCCCGCCGAACGGTTGTCGCTCGCCGTTCCGCGCTCGCGTTGTCCGCACTGCGAGCACGAAATCACGGCGCTGGAGAACGTTCCCGTCCTGAGTTATCTGTTCCTGCGCGGGCGCTGCCGAGGCTGTGGCAAGCCGATCAGTTGGCGCTACCCGGCGGTCGAAATCCTGACGGGCCTGCTGTTCGGTCTGGCCGCCTGGAAACTCGGGCCCGGCTTGGCAGCAATTGCGGCAATGGGGTTCACGGCGGCGATGGTTGCGCTCACCTTCATCGACTTCGACACCCAACTGCTGCCCGACGACATCACGCTGCCGCTTCTTTGGGCGGGCCTGCTCGCGAACCTGTTTGCGACATTCACGGATCTCGCCAGCGCGGTCGTCGGTGCAATTGCCGGCTACCTGACGCTGTGGGGCGTCTATTGGCTGTTCAAACTCGCTACCGGCAAGGAAGGCATGGGTTACGGCGACTTCAAGCTTCTCGCCGCAATCGGAGCATGGCTCGGCTGGCAGATGCTGCCATTGACGATCCTGCTCTCGTCCTTCGTCGGCGCGGTAGTTGGGATCGGCCTCATCGTCCTGGCACGCCACGGGCGCAACGTGCCGATGCCGTTCGGACCGTATCTTGCGGTCGCCGGGGTCATCGCACTGTTCTGGGGCCAGGCAATCACGAAATCCTATCTGGGCCTGTTCTAGCGGCGGGTACGCTTGAAACAGGCGCACAACTCCCCCATCTGATCGCTTGTGACCTCCGCCCGCGATTCGCGGCGGACCATTACGTTATAATTCATTGCTTTAACGGAGAGATCGATGCCCATCTACGCCTATCGCTGCAGCAGCTGCGGTCTCGAGCAGGATGTCATGCAGAAGATGTCCGACGCGCCGCTGACGACCTGCCCCCAATGCAAGACGGAGACGTTCAGCAAGCAGCTGACGGCGGCCGGCTTCCAGCTCAAGGGCAGCGGCTGGTATCAAACCGACTTCAAAGGCGGCAAGGCCAAGAGCGAGACGAAGAGCGACAACCCGCCACCTTGCCAGGGCGGTACGGGTTCCTGCGCGTGCCAATGACTCCACAGCCCGTATCGACTTGAAGAAGTATTTCATCACCGGTCTGCTGATCTGGATCCCCCTGGCCATCACGGTCTGGGTGCTGGCGCTCATCGTGCGCGCCATGGACCAGTCGCTGCTGCTGCTGCCGCCGGCGATCCGCCCCGAAACCCTCCTCGGTTTCTACATTCCCGGCATCGGCGCCCTGATGACGGTCCTCGTCGTGCTGCTGACCGGATTGGTCACCACGAACATCGTCGGCCAGCGGCTGGTGCGCTTCTGGGAAGGCATTCTGTCCCGCATTCCGGTGGTTAAGTCGATCTACTACAGCGTCAAGCAGATCAGCGACACGGTCTTTTCCGGCACCGGCGAAGCCTTTCGCAAGGTGCTGCTAGTGCGCTATCCCCATCCGCAGGCCTGGTCGGTCGCCTTCCAGACCAGCGCTCCGGCCAACGAAGTTTCTCGGCAAACCGGCGAAGAGCTCGTCAGTGTTTTCATTCCCACCGCCCCCAGCCCTGTCAACGGCTTCTTCTTTTTCGTCAGGAAGCAGGACACCATCGAGCTCGACATGAGCGTGGACGATGCCCTCAAGTACATCGTTTCCATGGGCGTGGTGACGCCAGCGCCGAGCGATGCCAGCGCCGGCAGGATGCTCGGACAAGCCCAGAACGAATAAACTCCAGCCTTTTCCGGCGCACGGCGTACCACCGGCGCTGACTTTCACTTCGGACTCACCATGCGTACCCACTACTGCGGCCAACTCAACGCCGGCCTGACCGACCAGATCGTCACTCTTTGCGGCTGGGCGCACCGTCGCCGCGACCACGGCGGCGTCATTTTCATCGACCTGAGAGACCGCGAAGGCCTGGCCCAGGTCGTCTGCGATCCGGACCGTCCGGAGATGTTCGCCATCGCCGAATCGGTACGCAACGAGTTCGTCCTCAAGGTCACCGGCAAGGTGCGCCGCCGCCCGGCCGGCACCGAGAACGCCAACCTCGCCTCGGGTGAAATCGAGATCCTCTGCCACGAACTGGAAGTGCTGAACGCCGCCGCCACACCCCCCTTCCAGCTCGACGACGAGAACCTCTCCGAGCATGTGCGCCTGGTCAATCGCGTCATCGACCTGCGGCGGCCGCAGATGCAAAAGAACATGATGCTGCGCTACAAGGCCGCCATGGCCTTCCGCCGCTTCCTCGACGGCAAGGGCTTCATCGACATCGAAACGCCGATGCTGACCAAGAGCACGCCCGAAGGTGCCCGTGACTACCTGGTACCGTCGCGCGTGCATCCCGGCCAGTTCTTCGCCTTGCCCCAGTCACCACAGCTCTTCAAGCAACTGCTGATGGTGGCTGGCTTCGACCGCTACTATCAACTGACCAAGTGCTTCCGCGACGAGGACCTGCGCGCCGACCGCCAGCCCGAATTTACCCAGGTCGATATCGAGACCTCCTTCCTCGACGAGACGCAGATCACCGCGCTGATGGAAGAGATGATCCGCTACGTGTTCCAGGAAGCCCTCGCGACCGAACTGCCCGCGCCCTTCCCGCGTATGACCTACGCCGAAGCCATGCGCCGTTTCGGTTCCGACAAGCCGGACCTGCGCGTCACGCTGGAACTTACCGAAGTCACCGATGCCGTCGCCGATGTCGCCTTCAAGGTGTTCTCGGGCCCGGCCACCAGCGGCGGCCGCGTCGCGGCCCTGCGCATCCCCGGGGGCGCTTCGCTGTCGCGCGGCGAGATCGACGGCTATACCGAGTTCGTCAAGATCTACGGCGCCAAGGGGCTGGCCTATATCAAGGTCAATGACGCCTCGAAACTGAACGAGGAAGGCCTGCAATCGCCCATCGTCAAGAACCTCCACGCCGCCGCCCTGAAGACCATCATGGAGCGCACCGGTGCGCAGTCCGGCGACTTGATCTTCTTCGGCGCCGACAAGACCAAGATCGTCAACGACGCGCTCGGCGCGTTGCGCATCAAGATCGGCCACGAAAAGGGCTACGTCAACGGCAAGGCCTGGGAGCCGCTCTGGGTGGTCGATTTCCCGATGTTCGAGTACGACGACGAGGAGAAGCGCTGGTCGGCCTGCCACCATCCCTTCACCTCGCCCAAGGACGGCCACGACGAGTTGATGAAGACCAACCCGGGCGAGTGCCTGGCCAAGGCCTACGACCTCGCCCTGAACGGCTGGGAAATCGGCGGCGGCTCGGTGCGTATCCACAAGGCCGACGTGCAGGCGCGCGTGTTCGAGGCGCTCGGCATCGGCGAGGAGGAGCAGCGCGCCAAGTTCGGCTTCCTGCTCGACGCGCTGCGCTATGGCGCGCCGCCCCACGGCGGCCTCGCCTTCGGCCTCGACCGCATCGTCACCATGATGACCGGCGCCGAATCGATCCGCGACGTCATCGCCTTCCCGAAAACGCAACGCGCCCAGTGCCTGCTGACCGACGCACCCTCGCCTGTAGACGAGAAGCAGTTGCGCGAGTTGCACATCCGCCTGCGCCAGAAGGTCGAAACACAAGTGGATGTCGGCAAGGCCTGACATGTGGCGCCTCATAGCCTGCGTTCTGCTCGCCGGCTTCCTGACGGTCGCCCGCGCAGGGGAAGTCACGGTCGGCGAGTTGCCGCCCGAGGCGAGGAATACGCTGCGTCTGATCCAGCTGGGCGGGCCGTTCCCCTATCGTCGCGATGGCATCGTCTTCGGCAACTACGAGCGCCGCCTGCCGATCCATCGGCGCGGTTATTATCACGAATACACGGTGCCGACGCCGGGTGCGCGTGACCGGGGCGCCCGTCGCATCATCGCGGGCGACATCGATCGTGCCGAGTACTATTACACGCAGGATCACTACCGGACTTTTTGGCGCATCAGGGAATGAACACGGCCGTCCACCTCGAGCGCGTGCTGTCGGATGTATCGACGGCCGGCGTCTATCATCTGCCGCACATGGACAAGGGCGACGTCGTCGCCGCCGCCAAGGCGAACGACTTCGCGACATTTCGCGTGAACCTCGCCCAGGCCGGGGACAAGGAGCAGATGCTCGCGGCCATCGCCAAGGCAATGCGATTCCCGGACTGGTTCGGCCACAACTTCGATGCCCTGGCAGACTGCCTGGCCGACATGGGCTGGCAGCCCGCCGACGGCTATATGATTCTGCTCGAGCACTGCGACGGCATCCACGGCAAGGCCGAGGAGGATTTCCTCGGCGCGTTGCAAGTCTTCGAGCAGGCCGCCAGCGACTGGCGCGACGAGGACGTGCCATTCTGGTGCCTGGTCGAGATGCAGGCGGATGGCATCGCTTGGCTGCCCACCGAGCCCTAGCTTTCAAATGTCGCCCAAGACGCCGGTCTCGGTACTGGTCGTCATACACTCGCCCGGGCTGCGCGTCCTGCTGCTGGAACGTGCTTCCCATCCGGGCTTCTGGCAGTCGGTAACGGGCAGCCTCGAGGCCGGCGAAACACTGCAGGAGGCCGCCATGCGCGAAGTCGCGGAAGAGACGGGCATCGAATGCGCTGCCAGCCAACTTAGCGACTGGCGACTGTCCAACCGATTCGAAATCCTGCCACAGTGGCGCCAGCGCTATGCCGAAGGCGTAACTCACAACGTCGAGCACGTATTCAGCCTCTGCACCCCCGAGAAGGATGTGACCATCGCCGCAACAGAACACATCGGCTGGCGCTGGGTGCCCTGGCGCACGGCTGCGGCCGCGTGCTTCTCGTGGACCAACCGAGACGCAATCCTCATGTTGGGGCTGGACGCTGATGATTCAACGCCGACCTGAGGCATTCCGGGCAGAGGCAATCCGGCACCGCCGGGTCGATTGAAGTCAGCCTCGGCAACACGCCACACCAGCACGAACTTCCGGACTCGGCACCGCACTCGAATGCACGGCCGCAGCGCGGACATGTCTTGCTGCGTGGCTTCTTGTCGTGTGTCAAATCGGACGTCATCTTGCCTCTTGAATTCTCGCGGACAGGGCCTATTTTCGGGGTGAGGAAGCAGTTCCGGTCCTACCCGACAGTGAAGGAAAGGAGAACATTATGGCCAGTTTGACCCGCTACGATCCGTTGGACGATTTCTTCCGCGGCTTCTTCGTGCGGCCTGTTGAAATGGGCAGCGTCGCCGAGGCTCCGAGCGTGAAGATCGACGTCAAGGAGCAGGAAGGCAACTATGTCGTCCATGCCGAGATGCCCGGCATCAGGAAGGATGATATTCACGTCAGCATCGACGGCTCGACCGTGTCTATCAGCGCCGAGCGCAAGCAGGAGAAGGAAGTGAAGGAAGGCGAGCGCGTGCTGCGCACCGAGCGCTATTTCGGCAAGGTGTCGCGAAGCTTCCAGCTCGGCCAGGATATCGACGAAGGGCAGGCCAGCGCGAAGTTTACCGACGGCGTGCTGGAACTGACGCTGCCGAAGAAGGCAGCTACCCAGGCCCGGCGACTGACGATCCAGTAACCGCTGCAACCCGATTGAAGCATCGGAGCGGGGGCCGCGGCCCCCGCTTTTTTGCGGCCGCGCTGGGTAGAATGCGCCATCGATTGCCTGCGGAACCGATCGCCATGACCGACCCGACGCTGCTGCCCGCCGCCACCAAGGCCAGGATTCTTGGCGAGGCGCTGCCCTACATCCAGCGCTTCTTCGACAAGACCATCGTCATCAAGTATGGCGGCAACGCGATGACCGACCCGAAGTTGAAAGACTGCTTCGCGCGCGACGTCGTGCTGCTCAAGCTCGTCGGCATGAACCCGGTGGTCGTGCACGGCGGCGGCCCGCAGATCGAGGATCTGCTGAAGCGCCTCGGCAAGCAGGGCACCTTCGTGCAGGGCATGCGCGTCACCGACGACGAAACGATGGACATCGTCGAGATGGTGCTTGGCGGCCAGGTAAACAAGGAGATCGTCAATCTCATCAACCGCCACGGCGGCAAGGCCGTCGGCCTCACCGGCCAGGACGGCAACTTCATCCGCGCCAAGAAGCTCCTGCTGCCGAACAAGGACAATCCGGCGGAACTGATCGACATCGGCCAGGTCGGCGAGATCACCTCGATCGATCCCTCGATCATCGCCTTCCTCGACACCGGTGACTTCATTCCGGTCATCGCTCCGATCGGCGTCGGGCCCGACGGCGACACGTTCAACATCAACGCCGACGTCGTCGCCGGCAAGGTAGCGGAGATCCTCAACGCCGAGAAGCTGGTCATGCTGACCAACACCCCGGGCGTGCTGGACAAGAACGGCAAGCTCCTGACCGGCATCACGCCCAAGGACATCGACAACATGGTCGCCGACGGCACGCTGTCCGGCGGCATGCTGCCCAAGATCGGTTCTGCGCTCGATGCGGCGCGCAGCGGCGTCAAGAGCGTGCACATCATCGACGGCCGCGTTGAGCACGCACTGCTGCTCGAGATCCTCACGCAAGAGGGTGTCGGCACGCTGATCAAGTCGAAGTAGCGGGAACCCGACATGGCCACCGCACCCAAGCCGGGCGAGAAGAAACTGCAGATCCTGCAGACCATCGCACAGGCGCTCGAGGCACCCGACGGCGAGAAGGTAACGACAGCACTGCTGGCGCGAAAGCTTGATGTCTCCGAGGCTGCGCTGTACCGCCATTTCGCCAGCAAGGCACAGATGTTCGAGGGCCTGATCGAGTTCATCGAGTCGAGCCTGTTCTCCGTCATCAACAAGATTGCCGACGAAGAGGAAAGCGGCATCAAGCAGGTCGAGCTGATCATGGTGACGCTGCTTGCCTTTGCCCAGAAGAACCGTGGGTTGACCCGCGTGCTGGTGGGCGATGCACTGGTGCACGAGAACCCGCGCCTGCAGACGCGCATCAACCAGTTGCTTGATCGCGTCGAGACTTCGATCAAGCAAGCGCTGCGCGTTGCGGCCACCCAGGGCGCCCTGCCCGACGGTCACGACTTCGCAGCCCACGCCGACGCACTGATCTGCCATGCGCTGGGTCGCTGGCACCGCTTCGTCAAGAGCGGCTTCAAGGAAGATCCGCTTGCCGCCTGGCCCGCACAGTGGCCGCTCCTGGCGCGTTAAGGGTCGCGGCGGAAGTCAGCCGCGGTGGTACGCCGTGGTCTAGGGTCGCGCCAGCGCTTCCGCCGCCTCGATCGCGAAGTAGGTCAGGATGCCGTCGGCCCCGGCGCGCTTGAAGCAGAGCAGCGCCTCCAGCATGCAGGCGTCGTGGTTCAGCCAGCCGTTCGCCGCTGCCGCCTTCAGCATCGCGTATTCGCCGCTCACCTGATAGGCGTAGGTGGGCACGCCGAACTCGTCCTTCACGCGCCGCACGATGTCGAGGTAGGGCATGCCGGGCTTCACCATCACCATGTCGGCGCCCTCTTCGAGATCGAGCGCCACTTCGCGCAGCGCTTCGTCGGAGTTGGCCGGATCCATCTGGTAGGTCTTCTTGTCGCCCTTGCCCAGGTTCGCGGCCGAGCCCACGGCATCGCGGAACGGCCCGTAGAAGCTGGACGCGTACTTGGCGGAATAGGCGAGGATCCGGGTGTGAATCATCTTCTGTGCGTCGAGCGCCGCGCGCACGGCACCGATGCGGCCGTCCATCATATCGGAAGGCGCCACGACGTCCGCCCCCGCCGCCGCGTGGCAAAGCGCCTGTCTGACCAGCGCTTCCACCGTTTCATCGTTCATGACGTAACCTGTCGGATCGGCCGGATCAATCAGCCCGTCCTGGCCGTGGCTGGTGTAGGGATCGAGTGCCACGTCGGTGATGACGCCGAGCTCCGGAAGTTCTTTCTTCAGGCTTGCCACGACAGTAGGCACTAACCCCTCCGGATTCCATGCTTCTTCAGCACCTTGTGACTTCTTGCCGGCATCGATGACCGGGAAGAGCGCCAGCGCCGGAATGCCGAGCTTCATCGCCCGCTCCGCCAGCGGCAGCAGCCGGTCCAGGGTGACGCGCTCCACGCCGGGCATCGAGGCCACCGGCTCGGTGCGCCCCCTTCCCTCGAGCACGAACACGGGGTAGATAAAATCGTTCGCAGTGAGTACATGCTCCTGCATCAGGCGGCGTGAAAACTCATCGCGACGCATGCGACGCATGCGTGTGGCCGGGTAGGCGCCTTTCTGGTTCATGGCAATCTCTCGCTAACGTCTCAGGAACTTTTGTTCGGGACCCGAATCTTAACTTGCGGACGGTCTTCGGCCATCCCCCGCTTCACCTCCCTGAGCGGGTGCCTTATACCTCATTAAGGCATTTTGCCCCCGGCTTCTCCCCTTTAGCCGGGGGCATTCTTTTTTGGCGATCACAGCGGATTGTCGAACCAGCCGCCGATGACCTTCTCAGCTTCGTCCATCCCGGACTTCTTCAGGCTCGAGAAGAGTTGCGCGGACATCGGGGATCCGGCATCCGCGATCTCAGCTTGGACTTCCCGCAGCACCTTCACCTGCTCCTGCCGGGTCAGTTTGTCGGCCTTGGTCAGCAGGCAGTGGATCGGCTTGCCGGTCGGCCCGAACCAGTTGATCATCTGCCTGTCGAGGTCGGTCAGCGGCCGGCGAGCGTCCATGATCATCACGAGCCCAATGAGGGCCTGCCGCCGCGACAGATAGTGCTCCAGCAATCCCTGCCACTGCTTGCGCACCCGTTCGGGCACGTCGGCGTAGCCATAGCCCGGAAGATCGACAAGAGCAGCGCCGTTCTTCAGCCGGAAGAGGTTGATGAGTTGGGTGCGGCCGGGCGTCTTGGACACGAAGGCGAGCCGCGTGTGCCCGACCAGGGTGTTGATCGCAGACGACTTGCCCGCGTTGGAGCGGCCGGCAAAGGCGATCTCCGGCCCCGTCGCCTGTGGCAGATCCTGGGGCTGCGCGACGGAAATTTCGAAGATCGCGTGGCGAAACAGGGACATGAGAGGCAGGGCATGCTTGCAGCGGATTAGTTGGGTTAGAATAGCATGTTTATAAAACCGACCCCGGATTGCCCAGGAGTTCCAAAGATGAAGCGTTCGTTGATCCTGTCCTCGCTGGTGGCCGCTCTTGCCGTCGCCGCTGCCGCCCACGCCAATGAGCCCGCCAAGCCTGCCTACAAGGGCGACCCGGCCAAGGGCCAGGCGATCGGGTCGACAATATGCGCCGCCTGCCACAACGCGGATGGCAATAGCGTAATTTCGGCCAACCCGAAACTGGCCGGCCAGAACGCCGATTATCTGTACAAGCAGATGACCAACTTCAAGGCCGTCGATGGCAAACAACCTGCTCGCGTCAATGCCATCATGAACGGCATGATCTCGGCGTTCAACGAGGAGCAGATGCGCGACCTCGCCGCCTACTTCTCGTCCCAGAAGCAAAAGGGCGAAGTGGCGAAGAACCGCGACACGATTGCGCTCGGGCAGAAGATCTTCCGGGCCGGTGACATCAGCAAGGGCCTGCCCGCCTGCGCCGGTTGCCACGGCCCCGCCGGGCATGGCATTCCCGCCCAGTTCCCGCGCATCGGCGGCCAGTTCTCCGACTACCTCGAAGTGCAACTGAAATCCTTCCGCGACGAGTCGCGCGCCAACGACCCGAACAAGATGATGCGCATGGTCGCCATCAAGATGACGGACGTCGAGATCAAGGCGGTTGCGGACTACATCGCCGGCCTGCGCTGAGGCGTCGCCAGACGAACGATCGAAGGGCGGCTTGGCCGCCCTTTCCTTTTGGGAAACTCGCACGCAAGATCGCCAGTCGAACAGCCATGCTGATCAACCGACTTCCCGACATTCCCGCTTCCGAACTCACTGAAAAGTCAGTCTTCACGGCACGCCGTCGCTTCATGCGCCTGGCTGCAGGCGGCGTGGTGACCATGGCCACGGCGGATCTGCATGCCGCCGAGCGCCTGGCAGCATCGTTGCGCAGCCCATTCTCCAGCGACGAAGCCCTCACGCCCTACCGCGACGTAACGGGGTACAACAATTTCGTCGAGTTCGGGGCAGGCAAGGCGGATCCGGCCCAGAGCGCACAAGCGCTGCGTACGCATCCCTGGAGCGTCACCATCGACGGCCTCGTGCACAAGCCGCGCACGCTGGCGCTCGAGGACATCCTTAAGCTGGCGCCGATCGAGGAGCGCATCTACCGCCTGCGCTGCGTCGAGGGCTGGAGCATGGTGGTGCCTTGGCTGGGCTACCCGCTGGCTTCGCTGCTGAAGCAGGTCGAGCCGCTGGGCAGCGCGAAGTTCGTTGAGTTCACCACGGCCGTTCAGGCGGACGTGATGCCCGGCGTGCAGCGGCGGTTGCTGGACTTCCCGTACAAGGAGGGCCTGCGCCTCGACGAGGCGATGCATCCGCTGGCGCTGGTGGGCCTCGGCCTCTACGGCGAGGTGCTGCCGAAGCAGGACGGCGCGCCGGTGCGCATCGTCGTGCCGTGGAAGTACGGCTTCAAGAGCGCGAAGTCGATCGTGCGTATCCGCTTCACCGACATGGCACCCAGGACCACCTGGAACGCCATGCAACCGAGCGAATACGGCTTTTACTCGAACGTGAACCCAACCGTCGACCACCCGCGCTGGAGCCAGGCGCGCGAACGCCGGCTCGGCGAGTTTACAAAGCGCCCGACCCTGATGTTCAATGGCTACGGCGACCAGGTCGGGCAGCTCTACGCCGGCATGGACCTGCGCAAGAACTTCTGACTGGAGTGTCGATGGAACGACGAATCGCCCTGGCCAAGGCCGTCATTTTTTTGGCCTGCCTGCTGCCGGCGGGTTACTACGCGCTCGGCATGGCGCAGGACAGCCTCGGCGCCAATCCGATCGAGGCGCTGACGCGCGGCCTGGGCGACTGGGCGCTGCGCCTGCTGCTCGTCACGCTCACGATCACGCCATTGCGGCGCCTGACGGGCCAGGGATGGCTCGTGCGCCTGCGGCGCATGCTCGGCCTGTTCGCCTTCTTCTACGCCTGCCTGCATTTCCTGTCGTACCTGTGGCTCGACCAGTTCTTCGACTGGGTCGCCATTGGCCAGGACATCGTCAAGCGCCCCTTCATCACCGTCGGCATGGCGACATTCGTCCTGCTGGTGCCGCTGGCGATAACGTCGAGCAATGTTGCAATACGCCGCCTCGGCGGCCGTCGCTGGCAGAGCCTGCATAGACTGATCTATCCGCTGAGCATGCTCGCCGTGCTGCACTTCACCTGGATGGTGAAGGTGGATGTTCGCGAGCCAATGATCTACGGCATCATCCTCGCGGTCCTGCTCGGCATGCGCCTGTGGTGGTACGTCATGGACGCGCGCCGCCCTTTGCTGGAGCAGCGCCGGCGCATCATCCCGATCCAGACTCGTCGCTGAGCGCGCGCCGCCACCGAGACTGCTGCCGCGCTCGCGAAGCGCGCTTGTCCTGCCGCTGGTGCGCGCCGCCCTTCTTCATGACAGGCGCCACCGCCAGGGGATTGCGCGGCTTCAGGCTCAGCTTGCGTAGCTTGGTCCGCTTCACTTGCTGAACCTGATGACGGCGCGGCCGTCGGCTGCAACTTTCGGTTCCGCTTTCCAGGCGTGGCCGAACACGATCTCGAACGTGGCCGGAAGACGTCCATCGGCACCGCGCTGCCAGTTGGCGAACACACGCCGCCAGTCGCGCCAAGGTGCGCGCCCGAGCAGACCGTCGCGCACACCGAGCTGGCGCTGATCGGCAAGGAACCGACGCGGCGTCGCGTACGAGAGCGTGATCATGTCCATGTCCATGACGGGATCGGCGAAGCCCGCCGCCACCAGCATGTCGCCGATGTCGTGCATGTCGGCAAAGCGGCGCAGCGCGGTTGCGCCGGAAGCACGCAATTCCTTCAGCGTATCGGGGCCCAGCATGGCGAACGTCAGCAGCCCATCCACCGCGAGCACGCGATGCAATTCTCCAAAGGCAGGCAGCGGATCGTCGAGCCAATGCAGCACCAAGTTCGACCACGCCAAGTCGATGCTGCCCGGCGTCAGCGGCAGCGTGCGCATGTCGGCGTTCACGAGCCGGGGCGACTTGCCGCGCAATCGCTGCCAGAGCGGCGCGCGCGACTTCACTTCCATCAGCATCGGCCGCGCGAAATCGACGGCGATCGGCATTGCCTCGGGATAGCGACGTTGCAGCTCACGCACGCCATCCCCGGTGGCACAGCCGAAGTCCGCCACGCGCCGGGGTGCGATCTTCACCACGTCGAGCCGCTCCGCCAGCCGCCGCCCGGTCTCGCGGGCGAGCACGGCCGCCTCATCGTACGTGGCGGCCGCAGCGGCGAAGTCGGCTTTCATCACACTGGTCGCAGCCCCAGACGCGCGAACAGCGCTTCGTCGCGGGTCGCCTCGGCGTTGCCTGTGGTGAGCAGCTTTTCGCCGTAGAAGATCGAGTTGGCGCCGGCGAGGAAGCACAGCGCCTGCAATTCGTCGCTCATCTCCTGCCGGCCGGCGGAGAGGCGCACCCAGGAAGCCGGCATCGTGATGCGCGCCGCGGCGATGGTGCGCACGAATTCGAAGGGATCGAGCGGCGGCACGTTCTCCATCGGCGTGCCGGGAATGGCGACCAGGTGGTTGATCGGCACCGACTCGGGCGCCGGATCCAGGTTGGCGAGCTGTGCGATCAGCGAAGCGCGCACGCGGCGCGTCTCGCCCATGCCGACGATGCCGCCGCAGCAGATCTTCATGCCCGCGGCGCGCACGCTCACCAGCGTGTCCATGCGCGCTTCCTGGCTGTGCGTGGTGATCACCTGGCCGTAGAACTCGGCGCTGGTGTCGAGGTTGTGGTTGTAGTAGTCGAGACCCGCGGCAGCAAGTCTCTGCGCCTGGCCCGGACCGAGCAGGCCTAGCGTCAGGCAGGCTTCCATGCCCAGATCCTTGACCACGCGCACCATCTCGATCACCTTGTCGAGGTCGCCCTCCTTCGGTCCGCGCCAGGCTGCGCCCATGCAGAACCTGCTGGCGCCGTTGGCCTTGGCGGCTTTGGCCGCGGTTTTCACTTCCTCGAGTTCGAGCAGCTTGCCACGCTCGATGCCGGTGTCCTGGTCGCGCCGCGCCGACTGCGAACAGTAGCCGCAATCCTCGGAACAGCCGCCGGTCTTGATGGAGAGCAGCGACGAGCGCTGGATGGCGTTGGCGTCGAAATGCCGCCTGTGCGTTTCCTGGGCGCGAAACAACAGGTCGGCAAAGGGAAGTTCGTACAGCGCCTCGACGGCGTCGGCACTCCAGTTCGTGGCAGTCATTTCCGGAAACTTTGGCAGAATGGGTGCGGGATGATCCGCGAAGGAGCCGGGCTTGTCAATTTTGCGCAGGCTATTGACCGCGCTGATGCCGCAGGATTGCCTGCTTTGCGGTGCCTACTCGGGCGACGCTCTGCTCTGCCCTGCCTGCGACGCGGAGCTGCCGATCTTGCCGGCAAACGCTTGCCCGGTGTGCGCCGAGGCGTCCCCGGGGTCTGCCGTCTGCGGTGCCTGTCTGAAGGAACGACCCCGTTTCGATGCCACGGTCGCACGCTTCCGCTACGCGTTCCCCGTGGACAGGCTGGTGCAAACGCTCAAGTACCAGCGGCGTACCACCACGGCTGACTTTCTGGCCGACGCGATGCTCTCCGGGCCTCGCCCGTCGGGCGACGTCATCGTGCCCCTGCCGCTCTCGGCCGCGCGATTGCGCGAGCGCGGGTTCAACCAGGCAGTCGAAATCGCGCGACCGCTGGCCAGGGCGCTGCAACTGCCGCTGGAACTCGATGGATGCCTGCGGTCGCGCGACACGACGCCGCAGGCCGTCCTGCCCTGGAAGCAGCGGCGAGCCAACGTGCGCATGGCCTTCGAATGCAGCATCGATTTCGGCGGCCGGTCGGTGATTGTGGTTGACGACGTGATGACCACGGGGGCGACACTGGATGAATTTGCCGGCGTGCTGAAAGCCCGCGGCGCGATGCGCGTCACCAACTGGGTGGCGGCGCGGACGCTGCGCGACTAGCGCAGTCTCGTCTCGACCGCCGCCGCCTGGCTCGGCGGCAGCGAACCCAGGTCGCGCGCTTTCTGGAACGCCTCGCGCGCCTCTTGCGGCCGTTGCAGTTTATCGAGCAAGAGGCCGTAAAACGCCTGGTACTCGGCGCTGCGCTCGGCATAGCGGGCATGCGCCGCCATCGTCTGCTCCGCCTCGGCAACCTGTCCCTGTTCCACCTGCAGGCGCGCCAGAATCATCGCCCATCCGGGCTGGGCAGGCACCAGCGCCAGCCCTTCGGCGGCGGCGGCCTGCGCCTCCTGCCAGCGGCGCTGCTCCATCAACAGGCTCAACAGCGCCTGGCGCGCCGACACATGCCGCGGATCGAGCCGCAGCGCGGCCTGGAACGCCTCGACCGCCTCGTTCGGTCGTCCCTGCCGATACGAAGCCATCCCCTTGGCGTACTCCGCGTCAGCCGTGTTCATCGTCGATCCCGCCGGGCGTTTGTCGATGGCAGGCGGCTGCGGCACAGCGGCAGGCGGCTCGAACGATACCGGCGCCGGGGCCTCCGCGCGGCGGACTTCCGTGCGCCGCAACTGGAAGTCCATCTGCAATGCCGACGTCGCCGGCGGTTCCGCCACGGGCTCGACTGGCATGGGCACCGCCAGCACCGGCATCGTGACAGCGGACGCCGCCGTCATCGCCGCGGCGGGTGTTGCCGGCGCCTGCCTGGCCTGCACGAACAGCCACAGGCCCGCTGCGCCGAGCACCAGGCCGCTCACGGCCGGCACCAAGCGCAACCAGGGGAACGACTTTTCCGCCGGCAGGGCCCGTACCTGCGCTGCGAGTCCCGCCCGCTCGAGCGTCGACGCCTGGCGCTGGTCGAGATCGCGCAGCATCTGGTTGATCAGGCTCA
>Ga0335069_10005821_pt1 | contig 18044 bp, 13 predicted proteins | sample Lox_Sample_11_FD_206714 | JGI IMG/M metagenome (GOLD analysis project Ga0335069, IMG submission 206714) | Soil microbial communities from Loxahatchee National Wildlife Refuge, Florida, United States - Lox_Sample_1.1 | ecosystem: Environmental > Terrestrial > Soil > Wetlands | place: USA... | reverse complement strand
GGAAGACGGGTTTCGACGCGGTCCGCGCCCGCATCCGCAAAGGCCCCCCGCGCGCATAGTCGATTGCTAATCATTCGCTCCCGAGAGTGCGGCGCGCTTTCTCCACCGCGCTACGAGGACCGGCAATCGCGACGATGTCGCCGTCGCGGATAAGCTCGTCGCTTGAGGGAATCACGGCATTATTGTCGCCGCGCGCTATACCGACGATTGTCGCGCCCGTTTCGCGCAACCCAAGCTCACGCAAGGTTTTCCCGATCGCGCCGCTTTGCGGCGAAATCGCCACCGACGAGACGGGGCCGACTCCCGCAAGCACTGGTTCTTCAACCTGCGTCGTGCGACCTCCCGCGCCTTTGCGCCACGACGCCTCGCCAATCAGTGCAACGACATGACGCATCTCCACTTCCATCCGGCGCATCCCGCGCCACGTTGCTATTGCGAGCGCAATCGCGGCCGCCCCGACGATCACCACGCCGTCAATCGGCTCCAGGAACGGCTGAACGATCGCGAGTACGATCATCACAAACGCGACCATCGCCGTGACTCGCACCATCTCGCGCAGGCTCCCCCACGCAGGATGCTCCATCGTCGCCTCGCGGCTCGAATCGGGCAGTGTGCGCCATGCGAGCGCGTCCGCGAGATTCCCCGACGCTCGATACATCGCGAGCCCGGGAAGCATGCAGATGGCGAGAGCAGCCACTTCAACGATCGGCTCCGCAACCTCGATCGACATACCGGTCAGATGCGCGATCCAATCCGCGATCGGGAGCATCCAGTGTTCGCTCGCGATGATCACAGCGACAATTACAATGACGCCGCAGACAGCCGTCGCCAGCACGCGCCGAACGCTGGTGCGCCGCGCAACGGAATCGGCGCGCACGAGTTCCGCCATATATCCGCCGTAGAGCAAGTCAAAAAGGCGCAGCGTCGAAGGAAGCCGCGCCTCGAAAGCATGGCTGAGGGGAGCGCTCGCCTTGATTAGAAACGGCGTCAGAAAGGTCGTGATTACAGATACCGCAATCGCAAGCGAATAGAGTTGCGCGCGCGCCGCATGCATCCGCAATCCGAGACCGGCGATGATAAACGAGAACTCTCCTATCTGGGCCATGCTCAAGCCGGCTCCAAGCGCGATGCGCGGACCGCTGCCGACGAGGATCGCGCCCGTCGTTACGCCGACCAGCTTTCCGACGATTACCGCGACGGTGAGGACGATGAGCGCCTGCCAGTGAGCGGCGACCAGCGACGGATCGAGCATCATCCCGACCGATACGAAAAACACGGCGCCGAACATATCGCGCACCGCGACGATCGCGCTCTCGACCTTGTGAGCCTCGCCGGATTCGGCCACCAGCGACCCCGCCAGGAAGGCGCCCAGCGCGACGGAGTACCCGGCGTGCTCGGCGATAATCGCAAATGCGAAGCAGATCCCGATGCTCGCGATGAGCAGCGGCTCGCTGCGATCGATTCGAGCGACGATGCGAATCGCGCGCGGAACTATCAGCATCCCGCCCGCGACCATCGCCGCAAGGAACAGCGCCAGCGTCCCGACCGTCGTCAGGATCATCGAGGCATTGACCTCGTTGCCCGACGCGAGCGCGGTGAGCGCGGCGAGTTCGACGACCGCTACGAGATCCTCGGCGAGCAGCACGCCGAAAATCAGTTCGCGCAAGCCCGCAGGCGCGTGATGGCGTTCGTAGGCCTTCGCGACGATCGTGGTGCTGGAGATCGAAAGCAGCGCACCGGTGAACACGCTTTCGAGCGTCGACCATCCCATCGCGCGCCCGCATACGTATCCGAGCCATAGCATCAGCGCGACCTGAAGCGCGGTTACGAATCCGGATTTTGGACCGAGCCTGACGAGACGGCGGATGCTGAATTCCAGCCCCAGCCCGAACATCAGCAGGATGAGGCCGAGTTCGGCCAGCGATTCGATACGTTCTTTGTCCGCAAGAAGAGGAATCGGAACGTGCGGACCGACGACCATCCCGGCCAGCAGGTATCCGATGACGACGGGTTGTCGCAGGTACTCGAAGATGACGGTCGTCAGCGCCGCGACGCACATTGCGAGCGCGAGGTCTTCGACGAAGTTGTTGGAGACTAGTACCGGCAGCGCGCGTCCCTCCGCGCACAAGAGGTTACACGTCGGGGGCGAGGAAAACTAATCTACACAGGTCCTACTCACATCGTCATTCCGAGCGGAGCGAGTCCGCGGGCGAAGTCGAGCAATCCCCCACTGGTTATGACGCCGAACCGGGGTTCGCCTCGCAGACCACGCTCCGAATGACGTATCGGGGTGTGCGTTGAAACCATCACCGCAGGTCCGCCACCCTTGGCAGGACTTTCGTCCAGAACAGCTCGATCGTCTTCATCAATCGATCGTGCGGGAGCAGGCTGTTGTACATCCACGCAAAAATCCATCGCACCGGAAGCCGCTTCGCCATCGTCTCAAGCTGGCGCGTGACGGTATCAACCGTCCCGACGAACGCCAGACCCTCGTTGAACAAATCCGCATCCTGACCCGTCGCAGGATCGGACAATCCCTTCGAGAAGCCGAACGGCGCAAACCATTGCTGGCCGCAGAAATATCCGCTTTCGTGCCAGAGTTGATACGCCTCCTCGTCGCTGTCTGCGATTACGACATCGCGCAGCACGCCCATCCCCTCGCCGAGCGGATTGCCTGACACGTCGGCGTAGATCTCGCAGAGCTGACGCTCGAGCTTGGGATGCAGCGGCGGCAGTATCGCCGTCACGCCCTCGGCGGCGCACCATCTGATGCTGCGCTCTGACGATGCGAACGGCTGGAACAGCGGAGGATGCGGTTTCTGCACGGGTTTGGGAACGACCGAAACCGCCTTGACGATTCCGTTCTCGACGCCGCCGCCCCAGTTGCGCGTAGCTTCGAGTTCCCACGGCGTATCTCCCGGCGGAATCCGCCAGTACTTGCCCTGGTACGAGATGAAATCCCTGGTCCAGCAATCCTTGATGATGCGAAAGTTCTCCTCGAAGGCGGCGCGATTGGCAGCATCGATCTCGTCGTGCTCGTGCGGCAGCGCGCCGTGAATCCCGTGCGTCTGCTGCGCCATGATGTCGACCCATCGACGCTGATATCCGCGCGCGAATCCGGCGTTCGCGCGTCCGCCCGTCATATGGTCAAGCATCGCGATGTCCTCGGCGACGCGAATCGGATTCTGCGATGGCAATACGATTCCGAGTTGTCCGACACGAAGCCGCTTCGTCTGCATCGCGATGTAAAGATCGAGCAGGACGGGATTGTTCGACATTTCGAAGCCTTCGACGTGAAAATGATGCTCCGTAAAGCTCATCGAGTCGTAACCGAGATCGTCGGCGAGCTTCGCCTGCGCGGAAATCTCGCGCAGCATCCGATCGTAGATGTCGCCTCGCAGGCCCACCCTGCCCTGTTCGATTTCCGCCTTGCTGCCGACGGTCGGCAGGTAAAAGAGAGATACCTTCATGTCCACCTCGGATTGCGATCGGACGCCCCGGCGCGATCGCGTGTGCGACTCTAAAACGATCGTTAAGGAGGCGGCAAGCGCGCGAGTATTAAACGATCGTTTTGCTTTGCCGGGCGGCGTCGAGCGGCGTTATATTTTCGCTTTCAGGATCGATTCACGCGGACGGGAGCAGAAATCGCGATGCGTCTGAAAGACAAGATCGCATTGATCACGGGCGGCGGCTCCGGAATCGGCGAGGCGACGGCAAAGACCTTCGCGCGCGAGGGCGCGGCGGTGGTCGTCGTCGACTTGAACGAGGAGGGCGCGACGCGCGTCGCCGGCGAGATTCGCAAGGCGGGAGGCACGGCGGAGGCGCTCGTCGCCGACGCGGGAGTTCCAAAAGAGATCGAGCGGATGATCAAATTCCCGGTCGACAAGTTCGGTCGCCTTGATATCCTTCACAACAACGCGATCTATGTCGAAGCCGGGCATATCCACGATCTCTCGCTCGAAGGATGGCAGAAGACGCTCGATGTCGGCCTGACCGCGTACTGGTATGCGATCAAGATCGCGATCCGGACGACGATGCTCAAGCAAGGTCGCGGCGCGATCGTAAACACCGCCTCGGTGTCAGGACTGGCGGGCGACTATACGCTCGGCGCGTACAACGCGGTCAAAGCGGGCGTCGTCAACATCTCGCGCGTGACGGGAATCGAGTACGCGCGCAAGGGAATCCGATGCAACGCCGTATGCCCGGGGCCGATCGCGACGCCTCCGCTCGCGCGAATCGAAGCGGAGCGTCCCGACGTGGTCGCGCGCGTGCGCGAGGCTATTCCGATGGGACGTCTCGGCAAGCCGCAGGAGATCGCGAACGTTGTGCTGTTCCTCGCCAGCGACGAAGCATCGTTCGTAACCGGAGCATTTTTCGTCGCCGACGGCGGATTGTGGGCGCATTCCGGGATGCCGAGTCTGTCGGGCCAAGGTCCGGAATGGTAAATCGTCCAATCGCAATCGAATCGTAAATCAAACCTCGATGGAGTGAACAAATGTCACAGCAGCAGTTGCAGGCGCTAATTCAGATGCTGAAGTCCCAACCGGTCCTCGAATCTCCTGATATCGCGACCACGCGAGCCGGATTCGAGCAGATGGCCGCCGCATTTCCGGTCGAACCGGACGTAAAATGCGAAACGGTCAGCGCCGGCGGCGTCAAATCCGAATGGATCACCGCGCCGGGCGCGGACAACGGTCGCGCGATCCTCTATCTGCACGGCGGCGGTTATGTGATCGGTTCCATCAATACACATCGCGCGCTTGCCGGAAGAATCTCACGCGCCGCGAAGGCTCGCGTGCTGGTGATCGATTATCGCCTCGCCCCCGAGCATCCGCATCCCGCCGCTGTCGAGGACAGCGTCGCCGCCTATCGATGGATGCTGTCGACGGGCCTCAGGCCGTCGCGCATCGCAGTCGCGGGTGATTCCGCCGGCGGTGGGCTCACAGTCGCGACGCTGGTCGCGATCAAAGATGCGAAGCTGCCGATGCCCGCCGCGGGCGTGCCGCTTTCGCCGTGGGTCGATCTCGAAGGAATCGGAGAATCGATGACCACGAAGGCGTCGGTCGATCCGATGGTGCAGAAGGAAGGACTCGTGGCGATGGCGCAGGCGTATCTTGCCGGCAAGAGTGCGCGGACTCCGCTGGCGGCGCCGCTGTACGCCGATCTTTCGGGCCTGCCTCCGCTCCTCATCCAGGTCGGCACATGGGAAACGCTGCTTGACGACTCGACGCGGCTCGCCGAGCGCGCAAAAAAGTCCGGCGTGAACGTCACGCTGGAGCCGTGGGAGAATATGGTCCACGTATGGCAACTGTTCGCGCCGATGCTCGACGAGGGACAGCAGGCGATCGCGCGAATCGGAGAGTTCGTTCGCAAGCACGCGGCGTGAGACAAGATAGGACGACGGCGTGGCGCGGCGCGACCGCCGCCCACGCCGTCCGTTGAGCCATTAGAGGAGCGTTGAGCCATGCCGACGTTTCAATCCGGCGACGTGAGTCTTTACTACGAGGAGTTCGGCTCCGCTTCCGCGTTTCCGATCCTGCTGTTCGCGCCGGGCGGGATGCGCTCGAGTATCGAATTCTGGAAGCGCAGCCCGTTCGATCCCACCGTCGAGCTTGCGCGCGATTTTCGCGTCATCGCGATGGATCAGCGCAACGCGGGGCGCTCGCGCGCGCCGATTATTGCGTCCGACGGATGGGACAGTTACGCATCGGATCACGTCGCGCTGCTCGATCATCTTAAGATCGCACGATGTCACGCGATGGGAGGATGTATCGGGTCGTCGTATTCGTTCGGATTGATCAAAGCCGCGCCCAATCGCGTGAGCGCTGCGGTATTGCAAAACCCGATCGGACTTTCTTCCGTAAATCGGCCGATGTTTTTCGAGATGTTCAACGGATGGGCTGCAGCGCTGAAGAGCGAACGTCCCGAGATCGACGAAAGCGCGTTTGGTCCGTTTCGCGATCGGATGTACGGCGGCGATTTCGTCTTCAACGTGTCGCGCGATTTCGTCCGGGGGCTGAAAACCCCGCTGCTGATTTTGTGCGGCAGCGACGATTATCATCCGACGCCGATTTCCGAGGAGATCGCGAAGCTCGCGCCCGATGCTGAACTCATTCGCAACTGGAAAACGCCCGACGTGGTCAAGGACGCCGTCGCGCGCGTCCGTGAGTTCCTCAAAAATCACACGCCGAAAGGATAGAGAATCGTCGTACTCGGATGGGAAAAGCGTCTGCGAGCGATCGGCGGGTCACCAACGCGCATAAAAAGGAAAAGTTCGCGCCGAGTCCAATTCCGGCGGAGACTGTCCTGCCGTGGTCGCGAAACGATACGATCGCGATCACCTCACTCACTATCGTCGCTGCCGCGCTGCGTCTCTGGCATCTGGGATACCCGCCGGGTCCCGTCTTCGACGAGATCAATTTCGTCGGCGATGCCGGCGCATACTTGCGTCGCGAGCAGTTCTTCACGCCTCATCCGCCGCTGACGATTCAACTGATTGCCCTGGGGATGTGGCTATTTGGTGATCGTCCCTGGTCGTGGCGTCTCGGCAATGCGCTCGTCGGAACCGCGCTGGTCGCGATCTCCTACCTGCTTGGGCGGCGGTCATTTGGCTCGCGCCTTGCGGGCGCGCTCGCAGGAGCATTCGTCGCGCTCGACGGGATGTTTCTAATCGATTCGCGAACGGGAGTTCTGGATATCGTTTACGTAACGATGGCGGCGCTGTCCTACCTGCTTGTGCTTCGGTTCGTGCAAATTCGCGATTCTGCTGATCGACGTCGCACGCTGGTATTCCTCGGACTTGCGCTTGGGTTGTGCCTGGGGGCGAAGCTGATGGTGCCGATCATCGCCGTGATTCTCGTGAGCGGCTCGCTGATTTACACGCTCGAAACGGAAGCGGGAGTGGGAATTAAGCGTCGCGAACGTCATCGAAAAGTAGTCGGAGCGTTGCTCCTGACCGGATCGATAGCCGCAATCGTGTATTTTTTGGTGTTCGTTCCGAACTTCATCATCTTGCGATGGGGCGGAATTGAGGCATGGTGGCGCTATGTCAACGCGACGCGATGGTTCGAATCGCACATGAACGCGGGCGAGAAGACATTCTGGAGCGACGGGCGCGCATCGCCATGGTGGAACTGGCCGCTGATGCTGCACCCGTTCATCTATTGGCAGCGCACGACTCCCGACCGCAGTCTCGCCACCGTGTGGTTTGCGTCAAACCCGATCCTTTGCTGGTCGGCGCTCGGCGCGATCGCCGTAACAATCCTGCGCCTGTTCAGGCGTCCTACATTTACGAACGTGTTCGTCGTCGCGGGCTACATCGGATTTCTTGCGATTTACATGCCGGTGAGTCGCACGCTGTACGAGTATCACTATATGCCGGCGCTATATTTTGGATACCTGGCGCTGGCCGGGATCCTCGCACGATGCTGGCGGGGCGAAACGACCAGGTTCGAGCAGTTCATCATGTTGCTTGCGCTGGTTCCCGCCGCCGAGTTGGGATTGGGATTTATCGGCGGCAGTATCGCGCTGGCATCGCTGTTTGCCGCGTGGAGCCTAAGTTTTCGGAATCGTGGTTTGTCCGCGCAACTCGTATGCGTATCGTGTGCGACCGCGGCGTTCGCCGCATTCATATATTTCGCTCCGCTGTATTTCGCGATGCCGATTTCGCCGGCGGCATTTCAATCGCGTATGTGGATGCGAGGGCCCGGCGCCGCGGATTGGTCATGCTGTCCGATCAAATGAGCAAGATTAAGCTTTTGCTCTCCGCTATCGCGTCGTGGGGAATCCTTGCGATTATTGCTCCTGCGATACCGCTCGCGTCGCAGAATCTCCTGACCAACGGCGATTTTGCTTCGGGCGGCGGAAATTCTCCCGCTGCGTGGACGCCGGAGTCATGGGTATCGTCGCCGGATACGCGCTATCGGTGGATCGCCCCGTTCGACAACAATCCGGGCGAACTCGAAATCGAAACCACGAATACCGTCAACGACGCGCGATGGGTCCAGACAGTCCGTCTCGATCCGGGCTGGTACCACATTCACGCGCAGGCCAGGAGCGAAAACGTGGGCGCCGGTCCCGGTCTCGCGGGCGCTGCGATTGGGATCCTCGAGTTCGGTACGCGCTTCGATCAGGTGAAAGGCGACAGCGATTGGACCGAAATTGGATTCTATCTCAACGTCGCCGAACCTTCCGACGTACGAGTCGTACTCAGGCTCGGAGAGCCGTGGCAATACAATTCGGGGCGGGCGTTCTTCAGAGATGCTGTCGTAGAGCGCGTCGACGGTCCCGCCGCGGGCGCGCAGGTCTGGAACCTTTCGGAAGCGCGCGCCCTTTGGAGCGGAAATCGCCTCTCGATTCTGCCGGTGTTCATCGCGCTTTCGTTCGCGGCGGCAATCGGATGGCGGATGTGCAGGACATTGTAGAATTCCAGTGTCCCGAGTTTGAAGTACGCTGGAGAAATCGAGGCGGATTTGACCGCACACCGTCGCCCTCCGCGTCTGTCATTCCCGCGCGTCTGCTCGGTTTTGTCTGGCGCGCGAGGTGTGCGTGAGCCGCGCGCGAACGCGCATCCTGAGCGAAGCGAAGGAACTCGACGCATCGTGGCCGCGAGACCCTTCGGCAGCACTCAGGGCGGCCCGCTGGCCGTCCCGGATTTCGGTACCCCTCGCGCGGCAGCCACGCGCGGGGGTGACAGAAAAAGAGGTCATCTCGCTCAATCACATTGTCAACGGACTCGCGATTCAGGACAACACTAGTGCTTCATCAGTCGCACGCTGCGCAGGAATTCCGGCTTAAGCAGAACTACTTCCAGCGGTAGGACGGTCAGCGCGAGCAGCGCGTTGAACGCCATCACCAGCGCCAGCATCAACCCCATGTCCGCGAGGAATTTGAGACCAGACATGAAGTACCAGGGCAGCACGCCCGCGACCATCGTGAACGCGACGAAGAAAATCGCTTCGCCGGTCGTATACAGCGTCCGCACGACCGCGCCGTAAACGTCGCCGTCATCGGCAGCCTGGAATTCGTCGCACATCCGGCTCAGCAGATAAATTCCGTAATCGATGCCGACGCCAAGCCCGACGGCGACGACAGGGAGCGTATTCACGTCCAGCCCGACGCCGCGCAGATACATGATCGAGTCCGTCGCGAACTGCGCCATCAGGAGCGGAATGATGAGCAGGATCGCCGCCACGAGCGATCGATACGTCAGCGCCGCCATCGCGAAAATCGCAACGAGCAGGTAGATCATGATGCGCAAATTGGCGCGCTCGACGACGTGATTGAGCGCGTATTGCATCGCGACTGCGCCGCCCGCCAGCCGTATGCGATAGTCGCTGGTCTCGGCGGGATCGGTAACGCTGATCGCCTTGCGCACGTTTTCCATCGCAGCGTCGACCGTCTCGGCTTTCAGGTCCTTGTACCAAAGCACGACGTCGCCCGAGTCGAGGTTCTGACGCATCAACTGCTGATAGTCCGTCAGATCGTGGCCCGAGAGCGTGAAGAACATATTGGTCGTCGTGCTCTGGACGGTCAGGTCGAGCGGTATCCATTTCGGATTTCCGCCGTGCAGGAGACGGTTGGTGATCGGCAGGAGATCGGCCATCGACAAACTCGCCTCGGCAAAATGATTGCGTTCGACGTATCGTTGAAACCGCAGCATCGACGCATACGTCGAGGGCAACTCAACCGCGTGCTGCTGCTTTCCTTCCCATACGACGTTCAGCGTCACCGTGCCTGCTAGATTCTGATTGATCGTGCGGTCGGCGACGTTGAATTCGTTGTTCGGCCATAGGAGCGGGCTGCCCTGGTCGACGCTGCCGACCTGGCGATGGGTCGCGCCGTAGTAGAGAACGATCGCCAGCGGAAAAAGCGCAGCCGCCGATACCGTCCTCCATCCGGGCTTGATTATCGTCGAAAGCGCGCGCTGGACCGGCGCAATCGTCATGCTGCTCAGCGAAGCCCCTTCGCCGGTGATGAATTGCTCAACATCTCCGGGGGCAGGGAGGATCGCCAGGAGCACCGGCGAGAGAAGCACGACGGTCGGGATAATCATCAACGACCATGTGCCGCAGAAGATGCCGAGCTTCTCGATTACCGGAATCGGAACCAGCAGCAGCATGTAGAGGCCGACCACGTCGCACAGGATTCCGAGCACGGCGGGCGGAAACATCGTGCGCAGCGAGTTCGCACACGCAGCGGACTTGTCACCGGTTCGATAGAGGTCCTCATAGAATCGCCGCGTTATCTGGATCGAATGGCTTAACGCCCGCGCGGTAAGCAGAACCGGAACGACCAGGGTTAGCGGATCGAGTCCTATCCCCATCCACCCGCCCGCCCCCGTCCCCCATATCGCCGTCGCCGCCGCGGCGATGAGCGGAGTCGCGGCGCCGGACAGGCTGCGCATGTAGTCGTAGTGCGCAATCACGATGATGAAGAACGAGATGAAGAAGATCAGCAGTGCGCGCTTGCCGTAGTAGTACGCCCATCCGACCATCATCACGCGGCCGGCGGGATAGAATTCGAGATTGGGATTGTTCTTTTTCGCGGCATCGATCAATTGATGGATTCGATCGAACACCATCGAATAATCGACCGCGTTCTCATGAAACGCCGCCTGTATAAGCGCCGACTTCTCGTCGGGCGAGACCAGGATTCCCATGACGCCGCCGGCGCGCAGCGCGTTGCGATGGACTTCCTCGACGCCCTTCATGTCATCGGGCGGAAGGTCAGGCATGACCGGGATCGATTCCAAACCTGCCGGAGTGGGAGTGATTACGCGGACCTTCGACGCGGCAATCGAGGTGACCGTGTTGTGGTCTACGGCCGGGATCAGGTCGATATCGCGCGCCATCGCGTAGATCGTGCGCAGCGTTTCCGGCGTATAGATCGTGCCGTTCTTGGTGCGGAGCAGAATCTGTACGTTAAGCGGACTGGTGAATCCGAAATACTCTTTGAATGTGTCGATTACCGCATCGTGGCGCGGCAGCAGATCCATGAAGTAAGTGCCCACGCCCATTACCTGCACGCGCATCGCGCCAACGATCGCCACTACCGTCAGGACGATGCATAAGCTGAGGTATCCCCAGCGATGCTCGATCAAAAACGCCGCGGCACGTTCGCCGCGGCCCTCGGGTGATGAAACAGACATGCGATGTAACGTAACGGTCGATTGGCTTTGAAAGAAGGGGCGACACGCAAGACCGGAGCGTGCGGCTTCAAACGTGTCAGAATTGGGATCGCGCGGCGGTCACTAACTCTGACGCGCGAGACTTAGTCCTGCTTTGCGAATAGGCGGCTATTTTTCGATTCGGACGCGTCGATGATCGGAAACGTCAGCGTGAATACGCTGCCGCCCGGATTTCGATTTGCCGCAGTAATCGTCCCTCGAATTCGGCTCATCACATCGCGCGCCATCGAGAGCCCCAGGCCGTTGCCGAAGCGTTTGGTGCTGAAGAACGGCTCGAAGATTTTGTCGATCGGATCCGCGTCGATGCCGGTGCCCTCGTCCTCGACCGTCATTTCAATTTTCGAGGACGTTTGCCGTGCCGCGATTCTGATCTTGCCCCCGTCGGGCATCGCGTCGCGCGCATTGAGGAGCAGATTTGAAATCACGTGCTTGAGCTGGTTGGGCGGAGCGAGCAGCGTCGGCAGCGAATCAGGGATACGGCAATCAACCTTGATCATCGCTCCCCGTTCGGTCGGCGTCCTCTCGATCAGAAACACAACCATCTCGATGGCGTCGCGAATCAGGCCGGCGAGATGCACCAGCTGCATCTGTTCTTCCCTGCGAGCGTTGACGAACGACTGCAGAGCGCCGACGCGATCCGACGCCGCCTTGATTGACTTGTCGAGCGCGTCGACTTCCGCAGCCAGGTCGTCACCTGCTTTCCTGCGCAGGATATCCAGCCTCAGCGCTGCCGCGTTGAGCATGTTCCTGAAATCATGAACCAGCCCCGAGGCCATTTCTCCCAGCGCTCGTAATCGTTCGTTGCGAAAGGCTTCGTCGCGAAGCCGAATGATGCCGACCAACGCCGACATGTGTTCGGTGGTCTCCACTGCTATTCCTGCGACGTGGATTCGGCCTTCGATCGTCAAAGGAAACCGCAGCGAAAACACGAATTTTTGCTTTTCAACTTGATCTGTGGAAACCAGCGGCTGCGAGGTCGACAGCACCTGCTGATCTTTGCGCCAATACACGTGTCCGACCTCGGGAAAAAGTTCGTCGTCGCTCGAGCCGATCCACGATTCGCGATCCAGCCCTATTTCGTCGGCCAGGCGCGAATTAACGAAGACGTACCGTCCGTGCTCATCCTTGATCCAGATGCGCGCGGGCATATCTCCGACCAGTAGTGAGGCCAGAGACTCGAGATCGTTAATCGGCTCGAATGTGTCTTTCGGCGGCGTTCGGTGCGACCTCCCTTCGAAAAAGCGGCATCCCACGAACATCGATAATGTAGCGTGCCGAGGCTCTCGCGCCTAGACAGTAACGACCTGCCGGTCTTCCGGTACATGCGCATCCAGGCCAGGTGTGCGCTCGCGCTGCGCGTGGGCCCATGAGGCCGCATAAGCCAGATTCAGCGGCAGCGTCCACCATAGCTGAACGGGCGATCGCCACATCCGCTTTGCCACGCTGGACAGCGAGTAGAAACGCTGATTCGCGTATTGAAACCCCGCCAGCAGGTCATCCGCGCTCATTTGTTTGGGCCGAAAGACAACCTCCGAGCGTCCGTTGAACTTGCTCCAATCCCGGGTCCGTATCCGTCCTTGCGCGTCCAGCCGTTTGAAGAGCGGCGTCCCCGGATAGGGTGTCAGAATATTGAAAGTCGCGTTTTGAACACCTGCCTGTTCCAGAAAATCCAGGGTGTCTTTGAAAATCGCCGGAGTATCATTGTCAAAACCGAAAACAATCCCGGCTTGGACGGCGATCCCATGCGCATGGATGCGCTCGACGATGCGAACATAGTCTTCAACTCGGTTGAACCCTTTGCTCACCTCTTTCATGCTCGACTGCGAGATCGACTCGAGGCCGACGAACAACTGCTTGCATCCACTTTTCGCGGCCTCATCCAGAAATTCCTCATCGCGTGCCGCGTGGACACTGGCCTGGCTGCTCCACCATTTACGGTAAGGCGCGATCGATCGAAATAACGCCTTGGCGTACTCCCTGTCGGCGGCGATGTTGTCGTCCCAAAAGATTATTATCTTGCCGCTGAAGGAACCGTACTCGGCAGCGACTTCCGCAATCGGCCGTTTACGAAATCCGTGGCCGTACATCGCGATAATCGAGCAGAAATCGCATCGATGCGGGCATCCTCTGGTGGCAAACAGAACGCCGCTCGTGAAATCGCTTCGATGGTAGAGCGCTTTGCGCGCCATCGGGGTACCCTCGAGCAACACCGGTCGGTCCTGCCGGTAGACGCGACGATACATCCCGGTCGGAAAACCATCGAGAAATTTCTCCCAAAGACCCTCGGCTTCGCCGACAAAAATCACGTCCGCATGGCGGCGGGCCTCTTCGGGCATCAAGGTCACATGCGGACCGCCCATAACGACGCACGCGCCGCGCGACCTGAATCGCGATGCAAGGTCGTAAGCGTGATAGGCGCTCGGCGTATGAAACGTGATGCCTACGACGTCGGGTCGGTCGTTCCAGTCGATCTCTTCGGCCTCCTCATCGACGTGAGACACTTCCCATCCGGGAGGGACCCGGGCTGCCAGATACGGCATCGTGATCTGCTGGAAATTAAGAAACCGCGACCTTCGCGCCGTGCGGATGTGATCCGAGGATGCGGTAATCAGGAGGAGTTTCGGCACGACATCCGGCTTTCGGATTCCCGTCTCTCTTGCAGGAAATCGAGTATCGCAACCACTTGGAAGTGCTTCCACACAAGAGAACCGCCACCCGCCTCAAAATACAAATGCCGACCGCTGTATTTCGGCGATCGGCGTTGAATCCTGGAAATTTCGCGCTGCTTCGAACCTGTCGTACCACCTGGGAACCTATTACCTGAAGCGAGACTGCGCTGGCGCGTATACGACTTTGCCATTTCGTGTTGTAGATTGGGTTTGGTGAAATTCCTGTTTCTCATCGTCAAGAACCTGACGCGCAACAAGCGCCGGACCATCTTGACGATCGTGTCGATATCAGTGTCGCTGTTCATTTTCTCGGCGCTGGCGAGTCTTCCTGCTGCAGTCGATCGGGTATTGTCCCGAGCATCCTCCTCGCGCCGTCTGGTAGTTCATAACAAGGCCGGACTGGCATACGGACTCCCGCCCTCGTACCTGCCGAAGATAGCTGTGATGCCGCACGTGGAAGCGGCCGTGGCGCAATGCTGGTACGGCGGCATCTATCATGAGGTCAGCGATCAGTTTCCCAATTGGGCGCTGGATCTGGCCGGGGTGGAAAAGGTCTTCTCCGATTGGGGCGTATCGCAAGAGGCTTGGGATCAGTTCAAGAAGCAGCGGCGCGCGTGCCTGGTCGGACCGGAAACGATGAAGCGATTCCACTTCAGCGTGGGCCAGCAGATCATGCTGCGTCCGGCATTTCCCATGTATCCCAGCGTGCAGCTTGAGATCGTCGGAACGTTGGGCAGTAAGGCGCCGTCGAATGTCCTGGTTTTTCGCCGCGACTACCTTGAAGAGGCTGTCAAGGCGCTCAACGGCGAAACACCGTTTACAGACACGATGTGGGTGATGCCGGACAGTGACGCGGCGCAGTCGCGGGTGGGTGCGGAGATTGACGAATTCTTCGCGAACTCCTCGGCGGAGACTCAGACCGAAACCGAGAAGTCGTTCTTCGCGAGCTTCCTCGAAACCTATCGCACGATATTCAACATGGCGGAGTTGCTGGGCGCCGTCGTGGTGATAACGATAGGACTGGTGGCGGCGAATACCGCCGCGATGTCGATACGCGAACGCCGCAGCGAAATAGCGGTGATGCGCGCTCTGGGATTTCCTTCAAAAACGATCCTCTCGCTGCTGCTCGCCGAGTCAGTATTGATCGCCCTGGTGGGCGGAACTGTTGGATGCGCCGCCGCGTTCGTTTTGCTCAAAGGTGCGAATCTCGCGGCTATGGGCCCGCTGAACGTGATGCGGGTGTCCGGGCTGGTGCTTGCCGAAGCAATGATAATAGCGGCTGTTATCGGTCTGCTAAGCGCGCTGGTACCCGCGCAATCTGCTGCGCGCCGAAGTATCGTGGAAACCCTTCGCCAACTCTGAACGACCACAGCGGGTCATTCGGGACCGGGGGTGATGCGCTTCCACCCTGTGCCATCGTAGTGCAGGAAGGTTTCGTACTCGCCCACCGCGTAAACGTCAGTGCTCGAGAAGCCGAAAACGCCGGTGAGACGGTCCGTCGTCGCGGATTTCATTGACGTCCACTGCGCGCCGTCGAAATGAAGTATGGCTCCCGATTCGCCGACTGCGAAAACGTCGGTTGCGGAAGTGCCCCACAAGCCAAGGATGTACTGGCCGCTGCCCGTCACCATCGGTGTCCATTCTGCTCCATCGAAGAACAGAACCGTACCGTCCTCGCCGGCGGCGAAAACGCTGGTTGGTGACGTTCCCCATACGGCAGCCAAGCCTTCCTGCGTTCCAGAGTCCAATGTCGTCCAGCCCGAACCATCGAAGTACACGATGGTTCCACCGGCGCCTACGCCAAAGACCTGATCCGCACCGGCGCCCCATACCGCGACGAGATCAGCCTCCGTCGGCGAAGCAAATTTATGCCAGGCGGCGCCGTCGTAACCCACAATCGTGCCGTTGTCTCCCACGGCAAAGATGGCGGCGTCCGATGCCCCCCAAATACCGCTCAGGAAATCGCCGGCTCCCGTATCGATCGCGGTCCACGACCGGCCGTTGTAATGGAGCACCGCACCCGATTCGCCGGCCGCGTAAACGTCGGACGCTGAGGTTCCCCATATCGCGGTGAGGAACTGGCCGCCGCCGATCGTCTCCTGGCTTATGGTTGTTCCGTTTGAGCGGACGACCGTGCCTGCCTCGCCGACAGCGTATACATGAGAGTCGGAGCTGCCCCACACGCCGCTGAGAAAACGGAGTTCGTTCAGCTCCTCGGCCTTCCAGGTCAAACCGTTCGAGCGAAGCACCCCGATGTTTTCGCCGGCAGCAAAAGCATTGGCGGAATCCGCCGCCCATACTGCATTCAGAGCCTCCGCGGTAGGGCTCGCCTGGCGGGTCCATACGATACCGCCGTAGTGAAGGATCGTACCGTCCAGCCCCACCGCGAAGACGTTGGTAGCATCGCTGCCGCTGACCGCCAACAGGGGATTGGTGGAGCCGGTATCCATCGATACCCATGTGCGGCCGTCGAAATGATACGCGACGCCATCATTGCCGACCACGAAAACATCTTGTGCCGAGGCCGCCCAAACACTGTTCAGCTGCTGCTCGGCGCCGATGTTGATCGAAGTCCACGATGCGCCGTCGTAGTGCAACACGGCGCCAAGCTCTCCCACAGCATAGACGTCGTTCTTCGACGTTCCCCACACCGCATAAAGCGCCGAGTCGTCGACGCCGCTGGGCATCTGCGTCCAGGCCGCGCCGTCGAAGTGAAGAATCGTGCCGAAATCACCGACCGCGTACATATCATCGGTGGACGTGCCCCACACCGCAAAGAGATCGTTGAACTGGCCGCTATCCATCGACGTCCAGCTTGCCCCGTTGTAATGAAGAATTGTTCCGCCGGCGCCCACTGCGAAAACGTCGGCGTCACTCAGGCCGAACACGCCGTAGAGGTCCTGGCCCGATTCGTTCGCCATCTGCCTCCAGTCGTGGCCGTCGTAATGGAAAATCGTGGCCGAGTCGCCCACGTAGAAAACGTCGGTGGACGAAGATCCCCACAGACCGAAGCCGATCACTCCGGGCTCTGACGGTGGCGGTGACGACGACGTTCGCTCGCTTCCGCCGCATCCGAAAATGAGCAATGCGATAAACAAGCTTGAGGCCAGCAAACCCGGCATCCTGCGAACAAGCCCGATTGCGTTGCGCGGCGTCATTGCAGCGGATAGCTCTTGTCGACTCGGTAATGGTGTGCGAACGCGGGCGTCCCAGGCGGGTTCGTGTCGCGGATCATCAGCGAAAGATCAGTGGGAATGTACGTTTTACAATAGGGTGGCCGCATGTAGTTAACGGTCTTCGTATCCTTCTGGCCATTCCACGGTTTGAACCGGGTATTCAAATCCTTGTAGACGTTGCTTTGAGAGGTGTCGAAATTACCCACCGAGCAGTGGCCTCCGCCGGGGAAGTCTGTCCGAGCGTCGTGAGCGATACCCTGGGCGTCAAGGTTGTCTATTACCGAGTTCATGAGATTCGTCAGGATGCCGTCGCTTGCGAGGTGATAGACGATAAAGCCCTTTTTCTTCACCTCGAAATTGCCGCTCATTGCCGGTTCGCAAATGTCCAGTAACTGCTTCTTGTACTCGGTTCTGACAGCCGCCATCGCGCGATCCAGTTTCGCCTGGTCTGTGCTGTTCAACGGAGCGGTCTGACTGAGGAGTTGGATGCTGATGTGAATATCGTCGTTGGGGTACACGTACACCTTGTTGGTCGAGGTGTTCGTCCTCAGCTTTTGGAGATGCTTGGCAAGGTTGTCGACGACCGGCTGTTCGGCTGGATCAGGAAGGCGTTGATCCGCCAGCCTGATCGCAATGAAATAGCAGGGCTTATCCGCGCCATCGCAGACGTTGGGTGTGGGCGTGGCGGCGGGAGTTTGGGACGGAGGGTCGGCCAGGCTCCTCGATGCGATTGGCGGAGCCCACAACGTAAGGGCAACAATTGCGAGGCAGAGCAGTTTCACCGTAGCTCCATGGCTTCGCGGCTTTGCATCTGCCTTCGAGGTCCGGCGTCCGCGGAACGCATCATCAGGATGCATTGGCATCCCCTGTATCTGAAGGGCACACTTTCCCCCACTTTCCATGTGCGCTGCATGCACCGTGCCGCCGACGCCGGGGGCGATTTACAGGGTCACCATCTCCCGCCTCCGGCGAGGAGCTCAGAGTCCAGCTTGCGCAGAAACCCAGGAAATC
>Ga0335069_10005820_pt1 | contig 18046 bp, 11 predicted proteins | sample Lox_Sample_11_FD_206714 | JGI IMG/M metagenome (GOLD analysis project Ga0335069, IMG submission 206714) | Soil microbial communities from Loxahatchee National Wildlife Refuge, Florida, United States - Lox_Sample_1.1 | ecosystem: Environmental > Terrestrial > Soil > Wetlands | place: USA... | reverse complement strand
CGAGACGTTCGACGTGCTCTATCCCACGCCGATTCACGAAGCGCTTGAGGTGACCGCGCCCTTTCATTTTGCCGCGACGCTACAAGAGCCACCTATCAAGGGCGACACCAGTGCTACTGCCACGCAACCCGCGTTGCCGGCTTATTTTGCCTATCAGGGCGACGGCGACGTGAAAGGCCAACTCGTCTACGTCAACTATGGGATGAAGGAGGATTACGACTCTCTCGAACGGTTGGGTGTCAGCGTCAAGGGCAAGATCGTTATTGCGCGCTACGGACATGGCTGGCGCGGACTGAAACCCAAACTCGCGTGGGAGCATGGCGCCATCGGATGCGTCGTCTATTCCGATCCGTACGATGACGGCTACGCGAAGGACGCGACCTATCCCGCCGGCTCGATGCGGCCGCCGCGCGGCATCCAGAGAGGCTCGGTGGAAGACGACGAGTTCGACGGTGATCCGCTGACGCCCGGCGTCGGCGCGACCAAGAACGCCAAACGGCTTCCGATATCCGAAAGCCCGGTTATCCTGAAAATTCCCGCGCTGCCAATCTCATATGCCGACGCGCAAGTGCTTCTCGAACACATCGGCGGCCAGGTGGCGCCGGATTCTTGGCGGGGCGCCCTCCCCATCACCTATCGGGTCGGACCAGGCAAAGAAATGGTCCATCTCGCGGTGAAGTCGGATTGGAGCCTGAAACCAATCTACGATGTGATCGCGATAATGAAGGGCAGCACGTGGCCCGATCAATGGGTCATCCGCGGCAATCATCACGACGGCTGGGTGTTCGGCGCCAGCGACCCCTTGTCGGGTCAGGTCGCACTGCTCGCGGAAGCCAAGGCGATGGGTGTGCTGGCGTCCGAAGGCTGGCGGCCGAAACGCACGATCATCTATGGCAGCTGGGACGCGGAGGAGCCGGGTCTTATTGGCTCGACCGAATGGGTTGAGACCCACGCCGACGAACTCAAGCAGAAGGCTATTCTTTACGTCAATTCCGACACGAACCATCGCGGCATCCTTGCGGCCGAAGGTAGCCAGGATTTGGAACACCTCGTCACCGCTGTGGCAGACGACGTCATTGATCCGGAGACCCACGTACCTGTCGGCGAGCGGATGCGAGCCGGTCTCAGACTGGACGCTTACAACTCCACGTCACCCGACAAAGACCACGCCAAAACGGTCGCCAAAATGGCGGCCGACCCTGCGCGCGATCTGCCGATCGGAGCGTTGGGGGGCGGTTCCGACTACGGTGCCTTCATCGGCCATCTCGGCGTGCCCGCACTCGATCTCAGATATTCGGACGAAGGAGATTCAAGCGGCGTGTACCACTCCCGCTACGACACCTTCGAGCATCACAGCCGCTTCGTGGATCCCGGCTTCGTCTACGATTCGTTGCTTGCGGCGACGATCGGGCGCGTTGTCCTGCGCGCCGCCGACGAGGCATTGCCGCCACAGCGCGCCGCCGATTTCGCCGAAGAGGTCGCGGTTGCTCTCAAGGAGGTAAGAAAACTCGCCGATGACAATCGCGAAGCGGCGGAAAAGCAGGCGGCGATGCTCAAGGATCGTGTGCCGGCGCTGACGGCAGATCCCACCAAACCGCACGGATTGCCGACGGCGCTGAAGCAGGTGCCGCCGTTCGATTTCACGCCGCTCGACAGCGCGGTTGCGCGCCTGACAAAGAGCGCGAAAGTATATGACGACGCATTGGCGGCGAACGGTGCTGCTCTTCCACCGGATCGCCTCGCACAGCTTCAGGCGCTGATGCAGAACATCGACCAGACTCTGACGCCTGACGCCGGTCTGCCGAGGCGACCCTGGTTCAAGAACCTCATCCAGGCGCCCGGCACATTGACGGGTTATGGTACCAAGACACTCCCGGTCGTACGTGAGGGCATCGAGCAGGAGCGCTTTGACGAAGCCGCGCGCTACATCACCCTGACCGCAAACGCGCTTAACGACTACAGCGACAGGCTCGATAAGGCGACAGGCGTACTGACGGGTGCGAGACAGTAGCTGAACAACCGTTATCCTTTCGAATGCTTCATCTCGGGATCGGCCGAAATTGTGCTATCGGGGCCCCAATGGTAGCCTCGAGCGCTGCGGTGCGGTGTCGAGATTGATGAACGGCGAAAAATTGGTGTGGTTAAGAAGAAAGCGACGGCCGTCTTTTCACGCGCATTCGGTTTTCGCGGTATGGATTGCGTTGGTATTCGCCATCAGCGGTTACGCTGTCCAAACCCATATCCATCTCGATCATAGCAATTTCCCCGGAAAGTACCTGCTGTGCAAAGTGCAGGGGCTCTGTCTGAATGAGCACTGTCCCACCGGCGGTCAGGTCCCGGTGGATGACTCCGATAAATGTCCGTTGTGCCAGGCTGCGACGAGCATCGGGCATTTCGTCGTGCCAGTGCCTGCAACCCAATATTTTCCGAGCGACCGACCGGTGTCACCGGAGGTGGTCTCTTCGTCGGCGTCCTTCGTCATCGCGTTGAATCACGCGTGGCAAAGTCGGGCGCCTCCGCGAATCTAGTTCACTGCACAAAAATCGATTGGGTGGGCGAACTGCGCACGCGCGCGCCTCACGTGCCTCTACCAATCGTCCCACGCTAGGTGCCGCATCCGGAGAAACATTATGCGCCGCCGCATTTCTGCGAAGTTGTTCAACGTCGCCGCTCGCTCCATGCCGTCGGTCAGCTTGTCCAAGATATTTGGGTGCCTCGGACTTCTGGTCATTCTCGCCGTCTCGTCTTGGGCCGCGGCGCCCATGGCGGCGCCACCGGCATCGGTTAATGGAGTCGTCCGCGCCACATTGCCGAACGGCTTGCGCGTGGTCATTGTTCGAAACACGCTGGCGCCCGTCGTGACGACGTCAGTGAATTACCTTGTCGGATCCGACGAAGCGCCCGCAGGATTTCCGGGGACGGCCCATGCTCAGGAACACATGATGTTCCGGGGGAGCCCCGGTCTCTCTGCCGATCAACTGGCGGATATCGGAAGCCTCATGGGCGGCCAGTTCAACGCAGACACGCGCGAGGGTCTTACGCAGTATCTGTTCACCGTACCGGCGCAAGATCTCGACGTGGCGCTGCATGTCGAAGCTGAGCGCATGCGTGGCGTTCAGGACAGCGAGGAAGCGTGGGACAAGGAACGAGGGGCGATCGAACAGGAAGTCGCGCAAGACCTCTCAAGCCCTTTCTACGTTCTCTATGAAAAGCTGCGTTCGGTTTTCTTCGCCGGTACGGTTTATGAGCACGTCGCCCTCGGCACCCGTCCTTCCTTCGACAAAACCACGGGCGCGATGCTCAAAAAATTTCACGACGCGTGGTACGCGCCGAACAACGCCATCCTTATCGTCGTCGGCGATCTCGACCCGACGGCGACGCTATCGACGATCAAGACGCTCTTTGGGCCCATTCCGCCCAAGCATCTGCCGGCGCGCCCATCGCTCGCCTTGCGCCCGGTTCATGCGATGAGCTTGAGTTTTCCGACAGACTATCCCGAAAAGACCGAGATTCTGGCCTTTCGCATGCCAGGACTGAATAGCCCGGATTATCCAGCACTCGAGATTTTGGCCGATGTCCTGAACAGTCATCGCTCCGACCTCTACGGTCTTGTGCCGCAGGGCAAAGCCATTGCGACGGAATTCGTGCTTCAGCCTTTGCCGAAAGCCGGAATCGCCTATGCAGTGGTTTCTATCCCGGCCACGGGTGATGCCGCAGCGACGACGGCAATCATTCGTTCGATCCTGTCCCATGTCGCGCGTTCCGGCGTTTCTCCGGATCTGATTGCGTCGGCAAAATTGCAGGAGGAACGCGACGCGGAATTCGAGAAGAATTCCATCGAGGGCCTGGCATCGGTTTGGGCTGACGCAATTGCGCTCTATGGCTTGTCTGCACCGGACGACGATCTCGTCCGAGTCGAAAAGGTGACGCCGCAAGACGTCAACCGCGTCGCACGCAAATACCTCGATATCGACCACGCCGTCTCTGTGACGATGTTGCCGCAGAATTCGGAAAAGCCGGTGGCTACGGCCGGGTTCGGGGGGCAGGAAACGATTGCACTCAGTTCCGACAAGCCCGTTACTTTGCCAGTGTGGGCAAATTCGCTGCTCGCACAGCTGTCCGTCCCGCCGTCCACAATCACTCCGGTCACGAGCAAGCTGCCGAATGGCCTTACGCTAATTGTACAGCCGGAAAACGTTAGCAACACGGTCAGTGTTTACGGTCACATTCGAAACCGGCCCGAGATGGAGGAGCCGCCCGGGAAGGAAGGCGTGTCGCTGATGCTCGACGAACTCCTGCCTTATGGAACCGAACATCGCGATCGATTGGCGTTTCAAAGCGCACTTGATGCAATCGCTGCGGACGAAGAAGCGGGCACCGATTTCCACGTGCATTCGCTTTCGCCGCATTTCGAACGCGCCGTCGAGTTGCTGGCCGAACATGAGTTGACGCCGGCTCTGCCGCCCGAAGAGTTGGAGCACGTCCGTTCGCTCCTTGAGCCCTGGGTCGCGTCGCGCAACGCATCGCCGAAGTTTCTGACGCGGCAGTCCATGGAGCAGGCATTGTTTCCTGCGGACGACCCGAGCCAGCGGAAGGCCACCCCGGCGTCCATGCGCGCCATAACATCCCAAGACGTGCGGTCTTATTATCGGAAAGTCTTCCGTCCAGATTTGACGACTATCGTCGTGATCGGAAACGTCACCCCGGCCAAGGCGCGGCAGGTCATCGAGAAATACTTCGGTGGTTGGACGGCTGACGGCAATCCGCCCGAAACCGATTTGCCGACGGCTCCGCCCAATTCGGCAAGCATCGTAGCCGTGCCGGACGCCAGCCGTGTGCAGGACGCAGTCTATCTGACGCAAAATCTCGCACTGACGCGGTCCGACAAGGACTATTATGCCCTGGCGCTGGGCAACGCGGTGTTAAGCGGCGGTTTCTACTCATCGCGATTCAGCGTCGATCTGCGGAAAAAGGCCGGTCTGGTCTATTCCGTCAGTGCTCAAATGGAAGCAGGCCGGACCCGTTCGGTCTACCTCGTAGATTATGCCTGCGATCCGCAGAACGTTGCCAGGGCTGAGGAGATTGCCAAGCAGGACATCAAGAACCTGCAAACGGCACCGCCGACCGACGAAGAGCTCTATCGCGCCAAGGCATTGCTGCTGCAACAGATTGTCCTGAATGAAGCGAGCACCGCCGAGATCGCTCGCGGCCTCCTCGACAGGCAGGATTTCGGCTTGCCGACGGATGAACCCTCGATCGCGGCGCGAACCTATATAAGCCTTTCGCCCGCGGCGGTTCAGTCCGCTTTTGCGAAGTGGATGCGTCCGTCCGATCTGGCGCGGGTGAGCGAGGGGCCGCCGCCGTAGGGGCGACCAGCTGGTTTGCGTTTTTTTTCGTAACGAGGCTAAGCTGACGCGTTGTCGAAGAATGGTTTTCTGATGCGATCGGCCGAGAGGCACGCTAATCGATCATCCGTCTCCGGCCAGCGCGACTGGTCGCTGCGCTCCGTTTTCACGACGTTTCTTGTGCTTGTGTTCTTCTCTCAGGGATATGCGGCGCAGACCCATATTCACATGTCACCCGCGCCCGAAGCGGGGTTTGCGCAACAAGTCCGGAACGCAGCAAATGCGACCCTCGGCCACATTCCAAGCGCACCACCCTACGACGACGAGGCGAGCTGCCCGCTTTGCCAGGCTTTCTTTCACGTCGGGACGTTCTTCCTACCTCCAGCCATCGGCCTTATCCTTCCGACGCAAGTCTTTGTCGTTACGACTTCGTCCCTGCGGGCGGCCCGTCTCGCCCACGTGACAACGCACAACTGGCATCAGCGCGCGCCCCCGGTATTCACAGCCCTCTAAAATCGAGCCGAACGCGTCGCCGTTCGGATGCGCTGTTCTCCGTCTCGAAGAGAATACGCGCGTAGCATTACGGCTTCGGCGTCGTCTGCCGAGCAGCCGAATCTCGCAAAGGGTTCGTGTGTGTCGTCCCTCGATGAAGACAGTAACGGCGAAAAACCGCCGACACAGTCGTGGCTGCTTGGAGCCGGCTTTCTTTTTGTCGCGCTCGTGCTGTTCGGCGCGGTCTGGCTCGGCGAAACTCCGGTGGCGCCTTTAGGCCGTCTGTTTTATCAACTCGCGGCGATATTTTTTCTTGGCGGAGCAGGACTTCTGGCGGCCTCGCTAACCGCGGCGGCGCGCCGTCGCGGACCGCCCGAACGTCACATCTTTGCGCGGCGCGGCGCGAAACCGCTGCTCGAACCATTTGACACGCTTCGGACTCTCTACGACCGATTGCGGCCGATTGCCGCCAATATCGACTGGCAGGGCGATTGGTACCCGATCCTGGCAGCATCGTTGCCAAGCCTCCTGGCCCTCTATGCGATTTATAGTGCCTGGACGATTGCTGGGCCTAATCCGTCTGATACGTTCGACGAATGGGTCGCAGTCGGCCTCATCATTGCGGCCTTTCCTGCCCTCGTGTTCGAGCGCCGTCTCGCGCAGCAGTCCGACCGACATGTGCCGGATGCGCCGTCGCTCGCGCGATTGTTCCGCGTTCCCATTTTGGCGTTCCTGGCGCTCGGCACGGCCGCCGGGTTGCGCTGGCTCGGCGTTTCGCAATGGCCGCTCATGGAGCATTTTGCCGACGTTGTCGTAGGCCTCGTTGCGGCGGAGATCGTTCTGCGCTGCGCCGCTTTTTTCTTCATCCCGCTGCCGCCGATCGAGACGCGTAAGAGTCCTGCCGACAGCGTCATCGCCGGCCTCATCCGTCTGCAGAGGCCCAATCTCGCCGCGTTCAATGCCACTGTGCGCGATCGGCTCGGTATCGACTTCGCGCGCAGCTGGGCGCTCGCCTATATCCGGCGCGCGGCGCTGCCCGTGCTGATGATCATGGCGCTCTTTTGCTGGCTTCTGACGGGCGTAACCGCGCTCGGGCTTAACGAACGGGCAGTCTACGAGGCTTTCGGCAGGCCGCAAGCCGTATTCACGCCAGGCCTGCATTTGCATCTTCCATGGCCTTTCGGCGTGCTGCGGCCGGTCGAATATGGCGTCGTCCGCGAAATTCCGATCGTGTTCGCCGCCAATGGCAGCGTCGCCGCCGATCAAACGGACGAATTTCAGGCCCGAGGAGGCGACATCGAGGGCGCGCCGCCGCCGAGCGCCGATCGTCTGTGGACTGCAGATCATCCTTCGGAGGCAAGCTATCTCGTGGCCAGCGCTTCGAACGGCCGGCAGAACTTCGAGGTCGCGGATATCGACCTGCGCATCGTTTATCGCATCGGCCTTTCAGACGACTCTGCGCTCGCCGCCGTCTACAACGTTTCTTCGCCCGAGACGATGGTCCGCGCGTCGGCCGGGCGCATGCTCGCGCGCTATTTCGCCAGATACACGATTGCGGACGTGCTCGGCCAAAATCGGGAAGCCTTTATCGGCGGTTTCCAGCGGGAGCTTCAGGCGAGGCTGGCGGCCCTCAATACGGGCATCGAGGTTATGGCGGTGGTCGTGGAAGCGATCCATCCGCCGTCCGGAGCGGCAGCGTCTTATCAAGGTGTTCAGGCGGCAGCTATCCGCGCGCAAGTCCTGATCGCGACGGCTCGCGCCAACGCGGTAACGGTAGTCAAGCAGGCGCAACAGACCGCGACCACGACACGAGACGAAGCGGCTGCCGCGGCGGCGGAAAACGTGGACGCCGCCAAGACGGCGACAGCTTTGTTCGCGGGCGATCGCCAGGCCTATGCCATCGGAGGCGCGTCGTTTGTTTTCGAGCGACGGCTCGAGCATCTCAACAAGGCACTCGCCAAATTGCCGCTCACTGTCATCGACCACAGAATCTCGCGCGACGACGCTCTTACGCTCGATCAGCGGCCCGGTCCCTCGGCCTACGTTCCCGACGAACAATAAAGGTTGAAGTCCATGGTCCACGACCACCATCATCATCACGGCGATCACGATCATCATCACGAAGATGGGCCGCCGATCTGGACCAATCGCCGGGTCATCATCGCCGCCATTATCGTCGGCGTGCTGTTCCTGTCGGCGTGTCTCGTTCAGATCAGCCCGGGAGAGGCCGTGGTGGTCACTCGCTTTGGGGATCCTGTCCGGGTGCTCGCCACACCAGGCCTGTCGCTCAAGTTGCCCGCACCGATCGACAATACGATCGCCGTCGACCTCCGTCTTCGCACGACATCCAGCGGGCTGCACGATGTGGGAACGCGCGATGGGTTTCGCGTTCTGGTGCAGGCTTATATCGCTTGGCAAGTTCCAGGCGACCCGGAACGCGTCCGCCAGTTTCTGCGCGCCGTGCGCAACCAACCGGCAATCGCAGCGGAGCAATTGCGCAGCTTCACCGGGTCGGCTCTGGAGATCACGGCGAGCAGTTTCGATCTATCCGATCTGGTCAACACGCAGCCGGGTCACATCAAGCTCGATCAGTTCGAAAACGCATTGCGGGCCCGGATGAACGAACAGGCCCTCAAGGTGTACGGCATCAGCGTACGGCAAGTGGGCCTCGAGCGCCTGACGCTGCCGGCCGAGACTCTGTCGGCGACGATCGAACGGATGAAGGCAGAACGGGAAACTGTTGCGGCCGAGCACTCAGCCGAAGGCCAGCGCGTTGCTGCTCAGATCGAGTCGAACGCCAGCCGTGACGCGCGCGTCGAAGTTGCGCAGGCCAAAGCGGACGCGGCGGATACGGAGGCCAAGTCGCGCATTGCGGCGGCGGAGATTTACAAGCAGGCCTACGCCAGCGATCCGCAGCTTTACACGCTGCTGCGTTCGCTCGATTCGCTCGACACGCTGGTTGGCACCAGCACGAGCCTCATTCTGCGCACGGACGCTGCGCCGTTTCGTGTTCTGGTGGATGGACCGAGCGCCTCTCCCGCTCCGGCCAAGGGGCGCAAATGACGACGGGCAGCAGTGCTGAGGACCTGCGCGAAGTCGGCCCATTGGGGCAGTCGATCGCCTACGCGTTTCGCTTCCTGTTCGCGGGCGTGTGCGTGATGGCAGCGATATGGTTCGTTTCGAACGTTCGCCAGGTGCCTCCGGATAGTCAGGCTGTCGTGATCCGTTTCGGCGCGGTGGCGCGCGTCCAGGGGCCCGGTCTTCTGCTTGCCTTGCCGCGGCCGATCGAAAGCGTAGTCGTGCTGCCGGGAAGGAGTCGGCAAATACCGCTGCCGATAACGCGCTTCATGGATGGGCAGACACAGGACATCGAGACGTCGCAAGGGTTCGATCTTGCGACCGATCCACGTCTCAACGCCGGCTTTCTTCTGACCGGCGATTCCTCGGTCGTACATTTGCAGGCACAGCTTTACTATCAGATCGTCGATCCGGTGGCCTATATGACGGCTGCGGATCATGTCGGAGCGGCGCTCCAACGCTTCTTCATCGCGAGCGCGATTTCCACGATCGCCGGCCGGGACCTCGATTCCATTTTGGTGGCGCGTCCCGAGATCGCTTCCAGCGCCAACGAAGCCTCGCGGCGAGAGAGATTGCGCATGGATTTGCTCAATGCCGTCAATCGGCGGCTGGACGAACTGGCCGGCTCGAATGCCGATCTGGGTGTTCGGGTGAGCCGCGTAGACCTTGTCCCGTCGATCCCGGCAGGCGCGAAATCGGCGTTCGACTATGTTCTGGTCACAATACAGACGGCGCAGACGAGCATCGCGACGGCCAACACAAATGCGCAGGTCACGCTGCAGGAGGCCAACCGCGACAAAGACCGCACGTTCACGGATGCGACCGCTGCTGCGGATGAGCGGATATCTGCCGCCAAGGTGAATTCGGACTCGATCGCGGCGCTCGGCCAGGAAGCCCAAGGCATGTCGCGAAGCATGCAGCTGTCGCGTCTTTACTACGACCGGATCGGCCCGTTGTTGCGCAAGGCCGGCCGGGTGCAGGCCGTAGATCGGACCGGCGCGGTGCATGTTCTGGTGCGAGGAGCTCAGTGATGAACATCGCCACGCCGCTGCCGGATGAACTGGTCCTGCTCAACGCATCCGAGAAGCGCAAGCTCGCATGGCGGCTGGCGTTGTCGCTGGCCGCCGCAGGCTGCCTCGTCATCTCGATCGGTCTCAAGCTCATCGAGCCAGCGCAAAGCGACGTCGCCGAGCTGGTTGCGGGAATCGCGGCCGTCCTGGTGGGCGTGCCGGCGCTTCTGGCAGCGTGGCGAAGCCTGCGGTCTCCCGATCTCCACGGCATCACCGATCAGCTCATTGCGCTCGCTTTCGTCGCGGCCTGGGTGAGTGGCGATCTCATCACCGCGACATTGCTGCCGCTGATCATGATGATCGGCCATATCCTGGAGGAACGCTCGCTGCTGGGCTCGCACGAAGCCATCCGCGCTTTGACGCGCCTGGCGGAGACGAGTGCGAGGCGGATCCGCGAGGATGGGAGTATAGAAGAAATCCCGGCTGCCATCCTTCGCAGCGGCGACCGCGTCGAGGTAAGGGCCGGGGATCGCGTCCCGGGCGACGGCATCGTCGAGACCGGCACGTCGAGCCTTGATACCGCTTCGATAACCGGGGAGTCGGTGCCGATGGACGTGACCCCCGGCGGCTCGGTCTTCAACGGCTCGATCAATCTCGACGGTCTTTTGATCGTGCAGATCGACCGGGTCGGTGAGGAAACCACACTCGGTCGCGTCATCGCCCTCATGCAGGAAGCGGAACGCACCAAGCCCGCGGTGACCCGGCTCCTGGAACGTTATGCCGAGCGCTACATGGTCTTCGTGCTTCTTCTTGCGGCATCTCTGTGGTTCCTCACCGGCAGCACAACGATCATGCTTGCGGTGCTGGTCGCATCGTGTCCCTGCGCTCTGGTGCTGGCCGCACCTGCGACGTCGATTGCGGCGATCGCGGTCGCCAGCCGGCATGGCATATTGGTCAAAGGTTCTGCGTTCCTTGAGCAACTGGCAACTGTCGATTCTATTATGTTCGACAAGACCGGCACGCTCACGCTCGGGCAATTGCGTCTCGTCGGTGCAACGCTTGCGCCGGGGACCGACCGTGAACACCTGATCGCGCTTGCAGGAAGCCTGGGCGCCGCCAGCAGCCATCCCGTCAGCCGCGCGCTCAGCGCATCGGTACCCGAACATCGGCGTCTCCATCTCTCCGATATCCATGAGACACGCGGCCTCGGCGTCACCGCGCTTCTGGGAAACGAACAGGTCGCGCTCGGCCGCGCCGAGCTGTTTCGGAGCCTGGGAATCTCGGCTCCGCCGCCTGACCACAACGGTCCCATTGCCGGCGTCTCGCAGGGTGCGAGTTTTCTCGGTTGGTTGCTTCTGGCGGACGAGGTGAGACCGGAGGCGAAGACGGCTGTGGCGGAGCTGAAGCATCTCGGTCTGCGGCGCTTGCTGATGATGACGGGAGATCGCGCGCCCGAAGCGCATCGCGTTGCCGCGAAACTCCAGCTTAGTGACGTGCACGCCGAAGCGCTCCCGGCCGAGAAAATGGGTTTCGTTCTCAACGAAATCGCCAAGGGCCATCGTCCAATGGTAGTGGGCGACGGTATCAACGACGCGCTGGCACTCAAGGCTGGTGCCGTCGGCGTCGCCATGGGCGCACAAGGCACGGACGTCGCGCTCGCTTCGGCCGATCTCGTTCTCATGAGCAACGATCTGCGCAGGCTCGGTACCTGTATCCGATTAAGCCGGCGCTGCCGCAGCACGATCCTCACCAACGTGGGCGTAGGGCTTGGCTGGACCGTGCTGCTCGTCGTGCTGGCGGCGGCTAATGTTTTTGGCGCGAGTGGGCCGCTCGCCGCCGCGGTTCTGCACAATGCGGGAACCATCGCGGTGATGGCGAACGCCGGACGTCTCTTGAAGTTTCAGGACAAGCCTCGGGACCATTAAGGGGGATAGTCTATGCATCCGTTCATCGTCCTGCCCATTGCGCTTGCGACCTGCGGGGCGACGATGATCGGCGGTCTGTTCGCCATCCACATGCGTGACCGTTTGCATTTGATCCTGGGATTCAGTGCGGGCGCGGTCATCGGCGTTGCGTTCTTCGACCTTATGCCGGAGGCCATTGAGTCGGCCAAGTTACTCAACGCGCGCGACATGCTCGCCATCGTAGCATTTGGCTTCTTCTTCTATGTGCTGCTCGACCGCATGGTTGCATTGCACAGCCACGACGGCCATCCGGGCCATCGTGAACGTCGTGGTTGGATCGGTGCCGGAAGCCTTTCGGTGCATAGCTTCATGGATGGTTTTGCCATCGGCGTTGCGTTTCAGGCGAGCCAAAGCATCGGATATGTCGTCGCGGCCGCCGTCCTGGTGCACGACTTTTCGGACGGACTCAACACCGTGAATGTGGTCGTCAAGAACGGGGCTGGCCGGAACGCTGCATTCGGCTGGCTGGTGGTAGATGCCCTAGCGCCCCTGTTGGGCGCTTCGGCAAGTCTTCTCATTGCGTTGTCCCAGAATGCCGTCGCGGTATTCCTTGCGATATTCTCTGGCTTTTTTCTCTACATCGGTGCGAGCGATTTGCTGCCGGAGAGTCATCACGCGCATCCACGTCTCTTTACGACGCTCTCCACATTCGCCGGAGCGGCATGTCTGTTCGTCGTCACGCGCGTGGCGGGCTAGAGACGAGTGCAGGCCGGTCGTTATTAAGCATTTGAATAGATTGGACAGATTCGTAGATTTCGTTGCGGCCGGGCCCACCGGGGGCATTTGAGTTTTGGGCGGTCCGAACCCCGAGCCCTCTCATGCGAGTTCGCCGACCGAACGCCAGTCTGGCGAAACGAAATTCACGATGATCGATTTGCGTACGCCGGCGATCGGTCGCTTCGTGAAGCCGTGCCATGTCTTCGAGCCCGGAATGAAGATAAGGCCATGGCCCTTCTCGTAAGGCACGGTCGCGACGCGCCGATGCTCCGGACCGGCATCGTAGATGTCCGTGCCGGCGTCGCGCAGCTCCTGCTCGCCGGAAAGGTAGATCAGGAGCGTAAAGAGCTTCACCGAGATATCCAGGTGGGGCTCGAGCCAGAAGCCGGTGACGTCCTGACAATATTCGATGCGCAACCGGCCTCCGGAGAGGTGTGCGCCGGTGACTGTTTCGAGTGTCGCAATAACGCCAGGTTCGCGAAACGCCGATGTCACGTCGCGACAAACCGGATAGCGGGCCTGATTTTCCGGGGAGAAAAAAAGACGTGACGAATTGTTGATCTCCCGTGTGCCATTGAAGATCGTGTCGCCCGGGACCGCTACCGGCAGTGCCGCGATGGTGTCGATCACCGATGGCGGGAGCGCGTCCTCGAGCAGCCAGTGGTCGTAAGGCGCGCGCGCGTGCCCGGCCCGAGACAGGCTGCCAAGAAAGTGCCGCGCAATCGCGTCCGGCGATCCTTGCTCGTTGTGATCGTCAGCCATTTCGCGTCCCAAGTCGTTTGAACGCCGCGGAGATCCTGTGCCGGCCGACATTTTTCGCGAGCGCCACGTCCGACGCCAGCCAGTTGAACATGATGTAGCGGCGCGGGCCTTCGTAAGAGGCGTGGCCGTGCCAGGAATTCTCCGTGCGCCTGAAGGCGACGAAATTGCCGCCCTCCGGCGCGATCTCGGCAATCCGGTTGTCCAGGTCCATGCCATCGCGCAGCAGCCTGAGACGCCCGCCGTCCGCGTCCCATCCCGCTTCGTTCAGATAGAGAAGGCACGTCGCGACCTTGTCCTTCGAGTCGTTGTGAATGCGGCCGTCGCGGGCCCGGCAGTACCCCCGCACGGTGATCATCAGCGGCAGGCCGGTCAGGTCGACGCCGAGTTTTTCGCCGATAAGAGTCTCGAGCGCGGGGCTTTCGATGTCGGCAAGGAGTTCGGCGAAGGCGCCGCCATATTTCAGCTCTGACAGCGGAAAGATTCCGGGACCTGGAATTGCGGGGAATGTCTCGCTCACCGCGGCGAGAGAAGCGCTGTCGAGTGCGTTCCGGGCGGTGAAATAGGGAAAAGGCTCGGCGAAGGCAGACGAGGCGGCAAGAGCGGACAGGTTGAGCACGGATAGATCACTGCTTCGGCACGGCATAACGCTAGCGGCGAGACGAAACGCGGCGATTGATCGAGATCAGTGAAAGTCAGCCTGCCGCATCTGGACGGTCCTCCTCGTCGTCGATGAGGATGCGTTCGGCATCGCCCTGAAGATCGTCATATTGGCCGCTGCCAAGCGTCCACAGAAGCACGCACAGCGCACCCAGCCCGAAGACGAAGGCCGCGCCGATGATGAGGGCCATGCCGTTCATCTCTGCCCTCCTCTCGCAAGGCGCAGGGCGTTGAGAGTGACGACAAGGGACGACGCGGCCATCGACGCGGCGGCAATGAGTGGCGAAACGAAGCCCAGTGCAGCGACCGGAATCGCGATGAGGTTATAGATGGCGGCCATGCCGAAATTTTCCAGAACGAGGGACCTGGCCTTGCGTGCCACGTCCACGGCTTCGACGATCGGCATCAGGCTGTCGCCGCGAAGGACCATGTCTGCGGCAAGCTGGCTTACATCGACGGCGCTTCCCGGCGCGATGGATACATGGGCGAGCGCGAGGGCGGCGGCATCGTTCAATCCGTCGCCAACCATCAGGGCCCGGCGTCCTTGCGCGCGCAGCGTCTGCATGCGGGCCGCTTTTGTCTTCGGATCGGCAGCCGCCTGCCATTGTGTGATATCTGCCTCGGCGGCAATTTCGGCGGCCGGCGCCTCACGATCGCCGGTCAGCATTTCGACGTCGATGCCGCGCTCTCTCAGCGCCGCAAGCATTGCGGCCGTGTCGGGGCGCATTCGGTCGCGGAACTCGAGACGAACGGGGGCCTCGTGGCCGGGTCGGAACCACAATTCGCTGGTGCTGCCCCGCACATCGAGTCCGCACCAGCGGGCGCTTCCAAGCTTCAGCGTCATGCCATGCATGTCGGCTTCAAGACCTGCACCGGCGGTTTCGCGAACGCCCTGCGCCACAGGCCCTTCGCCGGCGAAAGCCGCCAGCGCGCGCGCAAGCGGATGCCGGCTCGCCCGCGCAAGGCTCGCCGCCGCGTCGAGGATGTCACGCGGGATTTGGTCGCTGTTGACGAGCTGAGGCGTTCCCCAGGTCAAAGTGCCCGTCTTGTCGAAGACAGCGGTGTCGATTTCCGCGAGGCGCTCGAGCGCATCGCCGGATTTCACGAAGATGCCGCGACGGAAGAGACGCCCCGTCGCCACGATCTGGACGGCGGGGACGGCGAGACCCAATGCACAAGGACAGGTGATGACAAGAACGGTGATGGCGCCCGTCAGCGCGGTCACGAACGTTGCGCCGGTCCAGAGCCAGGACGCGAAGACGAGCGCCGCCAATGCCGTGACAAAGGGCACATAGGCGCGCGCGGCGCGATCAGCCAGTCTCACATAAAGGCTTCGCGTTTGCTGGCCGGCTTCGAGAAGGCGCGCCAGATCGGCCACCAGCGAATCTTCGACGCGCGCGGCGACGGCGAGCGTCACGGGTTTCCCGAGGATGATCGTCCCCGCGTGCAATGCGCCGCCGTGGGAAATTGCGACGGGTTCCGTTTCGCCGGTGACCAAGGATACATCAATGAGGCAGTCCTTGTCTTCCAGCGTTCCATCGGCGGGAACACGTTCGCCGCTCGTCAGGAATACACGATCGCCGGGCACGATCTCGCGCGCAGCGACGGTCTCGAGGTTCCCGTTTGGTTTGAAGCGGCGCGCGGGCTCCGCCTGCATGGCCAGAAGTTGTCGCGCCGCACCCCGCGCGCGGTCCCGCAAAAGGAAGTCGAGATACCGGCCGATTAACAGAAGAAACGCCAGCATCACGGCCGCATCGAAATAAATCTGCGTGCCGTGAACCATCGTCTGATAAAGGCTCAAGCCCAGCGACAGGGCGATGGCGAGGCTGATCGGCACGTCCATGTTGGTTTGCCGCTTGGCGAGGCTTTGGAAGGCCGAGCGGAAGAAGGGTTGGCTCGCGAAGAGCGTCACGGGCAAGGACACGGCGCCGGCGAGCCAGAAGAACAGGTTGCGCGTCGCCGCGCTCATCTCCGCGCCGCCGTACCATACGGCATCGGTGAGACCCATCACGAAGACGGTACCGAAGCCGGCGACGGCTAGGCAGCGCAGGAGGAACGTCTGCTCGCCCGCATCCGCGTCCTGCGATTGCGCCGCGTCGAATGGCTGCGCGTCGTAGCCGAGCGCGCGCACGCGGGCGATCACCTGCGCCGCTGAGACGGCATCGCCTTTCCAGGTCACCTCGAGCTTGCCGGTCGAGAGGTTGAGCCTCGCGTTGGCGACACCCGATATCCCGCGCACGCCGGACTCGATCTTTGCGATGCAGTTGGCGCAGTGGGCGCCGCGAACGGCGATGCCGAAACTCGACTGGCTCTGCTCCCGCCGCACGAAGCGGGAGAGATCGTCGTCGCCGTGCAGGTGGGATTCGGGAAATATCAGCGCACCCATAGCCGACGGCTCGCTTCGAAGGGTGTATCCTTGGCCGAACTCGTGACGACCACATCCCAGGCGCCAGGGCCGACGCCTGCGACCTCGGCCACATATTGACCGGTTCGCAATTCGATTAAGCGCAACGGATGGTCGCGCGTCTCGTCGGTCGGATGCCGCAATTCGCCGGAAAGCGCCATGTCATGCGCGGGCGCGCCCTTGCTGTCGCGAAGCGCGATATTAACTCGCACGTCTCCTGACGGCAGGCGCTCGGCGCCGATAGTGGCTGTCCAGCCGAGCCGCTTCTGCTCTGCGCGGCGCGCCAGCGTTTGTCCGTACTCGACACCCTGCAGATAAGGCTTCTGCTCATCCTCGCCCCGGAAGGTCGAGACTGCCGCGTAGACGAAATAGGCGTTGACGGCCATGATCGCAAGAAAGAAGGCCGACAGCCACGCAAGCACGCCACGGCCGGTGAGCTCGCCTGTCATCGTGGTTCTCCCGCTACAAAGACGGCGGCGACGTCATGGGATTCCTGATGGGCCGCGTCGCTGACGACGAAACGGATGTCCTGCGATCCCGCTTTCAAATCGTGCGGCGCGACCGTCACCAGCAGGCGGAGCGTGCGGACCTTGTCGGCTTCGACACTCAGCCTGACAGGCAACGAAGCACTCGGCACGCCGATCAAATCGACTTTGCTGGCGTGGATCCCCGTGAGCGACAGATAGAAATCGCGCGGCATGTCAGCGCGGTTCATCAGCTTCAACGTGTAACCGTTGCGCACCGAGCCGTCCGACAGCGTCACGAAATTGGGATTGCGGTCTCGGAACACGTCGAGCGCGATGGTCCGCCGCGTGGCCAGGCCGAACACCATGATCGCCGAGACGACCACAAGGACGGCGGCATAGAACACGGTGCGCGGGCGCACGAAACGCAACCGGGATGTCCCGCCTGCAATGCGGCGCATAACATTGGCCTCGGTGTCGTAGGCGATCAGACCGCGGGAGAGGCCGATGCGGTCCATCACGTCGTCGCACGCATCGATGCAGAGCGCGCAATTGATGCATTCAAGCTGCGATCCGTCACGAATATCGATGCCCATCGGGCAGGCGGCGACGCACTGGTTGCAGTCGATGCAGGAACCGCGGCCCTGCCAGCTCTGACCCTTCTTGTGCCGGCCGCGCGGCTCGCCGCGATCACGGCGGTAGGTGACCGCCAAGGCGTCGTTATCGGTCATAGCGCCCTGGATGCGCGGCCACGGGCACATGAAGGTACAGACCTGCTCGCGCATGAGGCCGCCCAGCGAATAGGTCGTGAAAGTCAATGCCGCGATCGCGCCGTAGACCGCCAGCGGCGCCGAGCCGCTCAGCAGCCCTTCGGCCAGTTGCGGTGCGTCGGTGAAATAGAACACCCACGCGCCACCAGTCAGCACCGCGATCACGAGCCAGACGGCATGTTTGGCGGCGCGCTTTGCAACCTTGCCTGCCGACAGTGGCGAAGCTGCCAGACGGATACGGGCGCTGCGGTCGCCCTCGATAATGTTCTCGACGAGAATGAAAAGGTCGGTCCAGACCGTCTGCGGGCAGGAATAGCCGCACCACAGACGCCCGAAAAGCGACGTCACGAGAAAGAGCGAGACCGATGCAATGATCAGAAGGC
>Ga0335069_10005819_pt1 | contig 18048 bp, 4 predicted proteins | sample Lox_Sample_11_FD_206714 | JGI IMG/M metagenome (GOLD analysis project Ga0335069, IMG submission 206714) | Soil microbial communities from Loxahatchee National Wildlife Refuge, Florida, United States - Lox_Sample_1.1 | ecosystem: Environmental > Terrestrial > Soil > Wetlands | place: USA: Florida... | reverse complement strand
CGCGCGTCGATGTGGACCTCGGCGTCGACCGGGAACGCGGCGTCGAGGGGGTCGTTCTCCGCCAGCACGTCGGGATCGACGTAGCCGCTCGCGGCGCCGTGCTCGAAGTCGCCTTCCGCGTGGACCAGGTGATCGCCTTCGACGCCGTGGCCGGCGATCGAATCGGCGTCCGTCACGACCTCCGGATGCACCGACGCCTCCGCCGCGGCGTCGTCCGCCCGCGTGCCGGCGACCGGTCTCGCGTCGACGTCCTCGACGGTCCGGTTGATCGTCGCCGCCTTGCTGCGGTTGACCTTGCCCTGGCGCATTCCCGGCACCTTGCGGTTGCCGGTGAAAAGCCTTTCGATGTCGTTCATGGTCGGATTCCTGTCCTGCGGTATCAGGCGGCGCCGGGGGCCGGCTCGACGCTGCGGAACTCGGTCAGCACGGGCATGCCGAGATCGCGCTCGACGTCGTCGCGGCAACGCACGCGGCGGTGCGTCAGCTCGTAGGCGAACGGACCGACGATCCCGAGTCCCAGCCCGAGGATCGCTCCGAGCGCGAGGTTGATCAGCGGCTTGGGCTTGGCCGCGGTGGCCGGCGGGCGGGCGCGGCTCACGAGGTTGACGTTGGTCTGGTGGCCGGTCGACGCGAACATGATCTGGTCGTAGCCGTCCAGCGCGCGCTTGTAGACCGATTGCGCGGAGGACAGCTCGAGCTCGTACTTCGCGCCTTCGTCGTGCAGCTGGTGGCTGACGAGGACCTTCTGGCGCTGGTCCGCGATGGCCTTCTCGAGCGACGCGACCTCCTGCCGCGCGATGTCGACGTCGGACGCCGAGGCGCGGGCGTACGTCTGCACCGCGCCGGCGAGCGCGCGCTTGTTGTTCTCGATCTCCGACTGCAGCTGCAGGATCTGCGGGTGGTTGGGCCCGAGCGTCTGGCGCAGCTGCGCCATCTTTCCGGCGAGCGTTTCCCCCTCGGCGCGCAGCGACCGCACGAGGTCGGAACCGAGCACCTGCGAGCTGACGGTCTGGTCGCCGCCGGCATGGGCCTGCGCCTCGCGCATCGCGTTCTGCTTGTCGAGGAGGCGGCGCTCCATCTGCTGCAGCAGGTCCATGTCGACGTCGGCCTTGTCGTTGATGTCGACGGAGCCGGTGCGCTGGCGGAACTTCGTCAGCGCGTCCTGCGCGACCGTGACCTTCCGCTTCAGGTCCTCGAGTTCCTCGGTGTAGCGCTTCGCGCGCGCGCCCGCCGGGCCGTTCGTCCGCTGGTACAGCTGCTCCAGGTAGACGTCGGCGACGGTGTTCGCGAGGTTCGCGGCGCCCTCCGCGCTCGACTGCGAGGCCGTGACGTAGATCAGCTGGCTGCCGCCCTTGCCGATCTCGATCTCGAGATCCTTGCGCAGCTGCGACTCGATCCAGTCGCGCAGCGACTCGGCGTCGCGGTGCGGACCGGACGTGTAGTGCGGATCCTCGGTGAGCTTCAGCCGCTCGATGACCGGGCCGAGGACTTCCGGGCCCTGCATCAGCTCGACCTGCGTCGACATGTAGGGTCCGAGCATCCCGAGCTCGAACTCCTTGCCGGCCAGCGGGTCGTTCGACTCGTAGTTGACCATCAGCGTCGCGGTCGCCTTGTACGTCTTCGGCATCACCATCGAGACGACGGCGGCGACGAGCAGCACGAGGCCGGCAATGATCGCCGTGTGGCGCCAGTACGCCGCGGCGATCGCGGTGATCTGCGCCAGCGACGGCCCCGGGTGCACGTAGTCCTGGGCCGCGACCTCGGGCCCGCCGCCGGCGTAGGGCAGCGGCGCGGCGAGTTCGGTGGAAGAAGAATTGACGAGGGCAGGCACTCGCCGGGATGATGGATCCACGATCCTCGCTCCTTCAGGCAATCCGGGACTAGGCCACGCGGGCCATGACGCGGCGCACGATCAAGTTCGTTCGAGAAACACGACCGGCAGCGTGCCGACGCCGACCGTCGCAAACATCTCGACGCCGGTCGCGGCAATTCAACACGCAGCCATGATACCGCATTTTAGCTATCGGTGGGAACAATCCGTAGGTTTGCTGCAGCGCTCCGCGGCCCGAACCGACCGAACATCTCCTTAAGTCGACATCCCCTGGCGTCGAGATCTCCTTGAATCAATACGCGACATCTTCCCGCAGGACCACGTAGACCGTGCGCGCCAGGATGTAGAGGTCGAAGCCGAGCGACCAGCGACGCAGGTAGTCGATGTCGTAGTCGATCCGCCGCTTCATCCCGTCCAGGTCGGAGCCCCCGCGCTGGCCGTTCACCTGGGCCCAGCCGGTCAGGCCGGGGCGGATCTTGTGCCGCAGCATGTAGCCCGGAATCAGGCGCCGGAATTCCTCGTTCATGGCAACCGCGTGCGGACGCGGCCCGACCAGGCTCATCCGGCCCTGGAGCACGTTGAGCAGTTGCGGCAGTTCGTCGAGCGAGGTCCGGCGGATGAACTGGCCGAACGGCGTGATCCGGGCGTCGCCGCGCTTCGCCGCCGTGAACGCGCTGACGCCGTCCTCGGTGACCGACATCGAGCGGAATTTCCAGACCTCGATCTCGCGGCCGTCCAGGCCATAGCGGCGCTGGCGGAAGATCGCCGGGCCGGGCGAACTCAGCTTGACGCCGATGGCCACGGCGAGCATCACGGGGGAGGCGACCAGCGTCGCGAGCCCGGCGATCGCGATGTCCTCGAGGCGTTTCACGAGGCCGTTGACGGGCCCGAACGGCGTGTCGCGGACGGCCACGTACGGGACGCCTCCGACCGCGGCGATCCGCCCGTTGATCAGTTCCGTGACGAAGACGTCGGGAACGAAGTACAGCGACGCGGTGGTGTCCTTCAATTCGTCGAGCAGCTTGAGGATCCGCGGCTGCGAGGCCATCGGCAGCGCCAGGAAGACGCGGTCGATCCGGTGCTTCCGGACATAGTCGGCGAGGTCGTCGAAGCGCCCGAGCACGGGCATGTCGTCGCGCAGGCCCGTCAGCCGGCGGCGTGGACGATCGTCGAAGAAGCCGATGAAGCGCACGCCGAGGAGCCGGTTGCCGATGAACTGCTGCGCGAGCCGGATGCCGACGCCGTTCGCACCGCAGACGACGGCGCGCGCCTCCGACCCGGTCGCCGCGATGAACCGCGGCAGCAGGCCGTGGACGGCGAGTTGCGCGCACGGCAGCACGATCGGCAGCCCGCCGAGCCACAGCGTCGCCGCCGCCGGCGCGTACCCGTGCAGGAAGCCCGTCAGCGCGCCGAGCGCCCACAGCGCGACGGCCGTCGCGAGCCCGTTGAAGAAACCCTGGCGCACGAGCGCGAGCGGTTTGTCGCCCAGCGCCGCGCGGCCGGGAAACGCGAGCAGGCAGGCGATGAACCCGGCCGTCAGGTAAGCGCCGTTGAAGCGGATGTCCAGGACGGCGAGGCTGGCGGCGAGCCACAGCATCGTGACCGCCGGGTCGAGCAGCAGCGCGACCGCGCCGGCCAGCGACTGCGTGTCGCGCGGTGCCGCGGATTGAGTTTCAGCCGAGATCCACATCGTCGCTTCCGGGGTTGTGGTTGCGGCGAACGCGCGCGATCGCCGAAGTCGGAGGACTATAGGTGCCGAGCCGCGGCGCCGAAGTGGGCGTCTCTGCGGGTGAAAGTGCCCAATTCGGTCGACTGCTCAGGGTCAGCGGACCCTCAGGTTGAGGCGCGTGCGGCCGATGAACGTGGGTTGCCTCGTGGATCGCCTCGCCGATCGTCGGTCGAAGACGACCGTTCGCACGGTCACGGTGACCTCACCCCGGGGGGCGGCCCGCATGGAAGGGGTTCCGGCGGGCCGGCGCCGTGCTATCAACGGCCTTGGCATCGAGCGTCGCCGTCGGGCGCCGCGCGGGCGCCGCACAACGAGGGCTCGGCTTGTCGCTCGAATCGTTCCGCTTCTGGGAGGCGATCACGGCCCTTGGCGCAGCCAAGCTGGCGCTTCCGTTCCTCGCGCTCCTGCTGCTGATCCTGGTCGTGCGCGGCCAGTTCGCGGGCGCCTTGGCGTGGGGCCTCGGCGTCGCGGGCTGTGCCGCGGTCGACTTCGGCTGGAAGGTCGCCTATCGCGCCGCCGGCATCGGCTTCCCGCGGTTCGACTTCACCGCGCCGAGCGGTCACGCGCTGCTCGCGGCGGCGATCTACCCCGTCTTCTTCGGCTGGCTCTATGCGCGCGGCGGTACGTACGCGCCGGAGGCCGGGCTGCACCCCGCCGCCGCCGCCACGGTGCGCCCCCATTCGCGCGCCGGCCGGCGCCTCGCCGCGACGTTCGCCGCGCTCGGCGAGCCGCGCGGCCTGAGCGCCGGTGGCTTTGCGCTCGGCGTCGCGGTGGCGGCGAGCGTCGCGTGGTCGCGCGTCATGCTGCATGCCCACAGCCCGGCCGAAGCGATCGCCGGTTTCGGTCTCGGGTATCCGGCGAGCCTCATCGGGCGCCGCTGGCTTGACCGGGTCTGCAGGCCGCCGCGCGCGGTCCTGGTGGGCAGCTTCGCGTTGCTGGCGAGCGTGGGTTCGACGCTGCTGCTGCAGTTGCCGCAGGTCGACCTGGTGCGCAACGTCGCGCGCCGTCTGACCGGGCATCACGAGACGTACGAGCGCGACGCCCTCCGCGTCCAGGAACCGGCGCGCAAGGCGCCACCTTCGCGTCGATCGAACGTGGAGCGCGGTCAAACCGCCGGATCTTTCCGGATCGCGGCGCAGGGCTCCCCCGGATCATCACCCACGGCCCCGTAAGGGACCGGCCTGGGGACGGGCCCGGAATTCCCCCGTAAGTCTGCAGGCCGCCCACCGGCGGCCGGCCACGCTGCGCCGTCGCGCCGGCGGCGATCCGCGGACGTGGCGATCCCGAATTTCGCGCGAGCGGATGAGGGTAGAGACGTATTAGGGGTATCTGCCCCCATGGATTAACCCTAAATAGTTAGCTGTTTGCTCGAAAATTCAAAAATCGCCGACGTTTCACGTTGACCTGAAATCCCGCTAATCGGTAACATACCAATATTAGGGTATCTGCCCACGTGAGACACGATCACGCGTTGCCGCCGATACCCCAGCCCGTCGCCGGGCTGCTGCAGTCATCGTGACCCATGACCCTTCAAGGAGTCTGCCGTGCCGGTTGAATCCAGCCCGAACGTAGCCCATCCCTCGCCGAGCGATCCGGGCCCCGTGGCGCTGCTGGATACGATCGCGCAGGTGAGCATCGGGGGCATCGGTGGCGATGTCCCGACACGCGACACGGTTCGACGCGCCGTGCCTGCCGGCGTCGCCGAAGCGCTCGCCCGCCTCGCCGCGGAACTGGGCCTTGCCGCCGATACGCCGTGGATCGCGGGCTGGGCCCGGGTGCTCGAACGCATCGGCGGCGACAGCCGCGTGCGCTGGAACGAACGCACGTCGCGCGGCGACGTGATCGTCGATTGGACCGCGACCGGTGCCACCGTCGGCGAGTACCTGCGAGCCGCCGACGACGCCCGCCGCGCCGCTACCGCCGCGGCCGGCGCGGATGCCGGTGCCGATTCCGGCTGGGTCCTCGGCACCGGGCCCGACGCCGCGAACGACCCGGGTGCCGCGGCCTGGCCGTTCGTCCTCGCGTGGTCCGGCATCGACCGCGCGACCGGGGCCCCGGCCGAGGTCGCGGTCGACTACGCCACGCCCCCCGCGGATGCCGTGGCCGCTTCGCTGCTTGCCGACGCGCTGATGCGCATCCTCGTCGGCTTTGCCGCCGGCGCTGCCGCGCCGATCGGCGCGATCGACATCCTCGATCCGGCGGATCGCGCGCGCCAGCTGAACCAGTGGGACGCGCCGTCCTGGGACTATCCCGGGCCGTTTTCGGTCACCGCGAATTTCGACGACCAGCTCGCGCGATCCCCCGGTTCGACGGCGCTGGCCTGGGACGGAGGCTGCTGGACCTATGCGGAGCTGGATGCGGAGGCGCGACGTCACGCGCGGCGTCTTCGCGCGGCCGGCGTCCGCCCGGGCGACGTCGTGGCGACCGCGCTCGAACGCGCGCCGCAGACGATCGCCGCCGTACTTGGCATCCTGAAGGCGGGCGCGGCGTACCTTCCGCTGGAGCCGGATTTCCCGGCCGAACGCCTGGCCTTCATGGTCGACGACGCCGGCGCGCGTGTCGTGATCACGCACGGCGAACTCGGGCGCCATCTGCCGCCGACCTGCACGCGCCTTCTCGTCGACGACCGCAGCGAGGTGGCCGGCGACGAACCGGCGGCGGTCGTCGACCCCGATGCGGTCGCCTACGTGATGTACACGTCGGGCTCGACCGGCACGCCGAAAGGCATCGCGATCCGGCATCGGTCGATCGTCCGCCTCGTGAAGCAGGCCCGCTTCATGACGCTCGACGCCACGACGCGGATGCTGCACGCCGCGCCGCTCGGATTCGACGCCTCGACGCTCGAGATCTGGGGGCCGCTGCTCAACGGCGGCATCTGCGTCCTGCACCCGGAAGCGATTCCCACCGGCCAGGGGCTGGCACGCACGATCGCCGAGCACCGGGTCGATGCGGCGTGGCTCACCGCGGCGCTCTTCAACGCCGTCGTCGACGACGATCCGCGGCACCTGCAGGGGCTGCGCGAGCTGCTGACCGGCGGCGAGGCCTTGAGCCTTCCGCACGTCACGCGCGCGCTCGCGGCGCTGCCGCGCACGCGGCTGATCAACGGCTACGGGCCGACCGAGTGCACGACGTTCACGACGACGTGGCCGATCCCGAATCCGCTGCCGCCGACGCTGCGCTCCGTTCCGATCGGTCGCCCGATCAGCGCGACCCCGGTCTACGTGCTCAACCGGCGCGGCGAACTGATCCCTGCCGGGATGGTCGGCGAGCTGCATGTCGGCGGACCCGGCGTCGGACTGGGCTACCTGCGCCGCCCGGAGCTGACGGCGGAGCGCTTCGTCCCTGACCCGTTCGCGCAGGATCGGTCCGGGCCGGTGCCGCCGCGGCTGTATCGCACGGGCGACCTGGTGCGCTGGATGCCCGACGGGACGCTGGAGTTCATGGGCCGCGCCGACCGGCAGGTCAAGATTCGCGGCTTCCGGATCGAAGTCGGCGAGATCGAGACCGCGCTGTCGCGGCTGGCCGGCGTGCAGTCATGCGCCGTCGTGCCGCTGACCGACACGGTCCGCGGCACGCGGCTCGTCGCCTACGTCGTGGCCGGCACCGACGGGTTCGATGCGCGCGCGCTGCGCGCGCAGCTCGCGGCCACGTTGCCGGACTACATGGTGCCGTCCGCCTTCGTGCGGCTGGACGCGCTGCCGGTGACCGTCAACGGCAAGCTCGACCGCCGCGCCCTGCCGGCGCCGGAGAACAAGCGTCCGGACCTCGCGGTGGCCTACGCCGCGCCCGCGGACGAGCGCGAAGCCGCGGTCGCCGCGGTCTTCGCCGATCTCCTCGGGATCGACCGCGCCGGGCGCCTCGACAACTTCTTCGACCTCGGCGGCAATTCGCTGCTCGTGCTGCGTGCGCTCGCGCGCCTGCACGAGCGCGGCCACGCCCGGCTTCGCGTCGCGGCCTTCTTCGCCGACCCGACGCCCCGCGGCGTCGCACGCGCGCTGGGCGGCGAGACCGAACTGGTCGACGCGCGGCGGATGACGGCGCCGGCCGCGGCGACGGCCGATGCCGGTGCCGCCCGCGAACCGATCGCGATCATCGCGATGGCCGGCCGCTTCCCCGGCGCCCGCGACGTCGAGACGCTGTGGCGCAACCTTTGCGACGGCCTCGAGGGCATCCGCTTCTTCCGGCCGGACGAGATCGACCCCGGTGTCCGGGCCGAACTGCGCAACGATCCCGACTACGTCCGCGCCCGCGGCGTCATCGACGACGTCGAGATGTTCGACGCGGCCTTCTTCGGCATCAGCCCGAAGGAGGCCGAGCTGATGGATCCGCAGCAGCGGATCTTCCTCGAACTGGCCTGGCAGTGCCTGGAGCGCGGCGGCTATGCGCCGGACGAGACGCGCGTGCCGGTCGGCGTCTTCGCCGGCATGTACAACGCGACCTACTTCCAGCGCCACGTCGCCGGCTATCCGGAGCGCATCGAGCAGCTCGGCGAGTTCCAGGTGATGCTCGCCAACGAGAAGGACTACATCGCGACGCGCACGGCGCACAAGCTGAACCTCACCGGACCGGCCGTCAGCGTGCATACCGCGTGCTCGACGTCGCTCGTCGCGGTGGTCCAGGCGGTCGCCGCGCTGCGTTCGCGCCACTGCTCGATGGCGCTTGCCGGCGGGTCATCGGTGACCTGTCCGCCGTCGAGCGGCTACCTGTACCAGGAAGGCTCGATGCTGTCGCCCGACGGGCACACGCGGACGTTCGATGCCAACGCGCAGGGCACCGTCTTCAGCGACGGCGCCGCCGTCGTCCTGCTCAAGAGGCTGTCGGACGCGATCGCCGACGGGGACACGATCCATGCGGTGATCCGCGGCGTTGCCGTCAACAACGACGGCCGCGACAAGGCGAGCTTCACGGCGCCCAGCGTCGAAGGCCAGGCCGCGGTCGTCGCCGCGGCGCACGACGATGCCGGCGTCGACGCGCGCCAGATCTCGTACGTCGAGACGCACGGCACGGCGACGCCGCTCGGCGACCCGGTCGAAGTCGAAGCGCTGACGCGCGCGTTCCGCCGCACGACCGCGGACGCCGGCTTCTGCCGCATCGGCTCGGTGAAGAGCAACGTCGGCCACACCGTGATCGCGGCCGGCGCGACCGGCCTCATCAAGACGGCCCTGGCGTTGTCCACCGAACGCCTGCCGCCGACGATCCACTTCACGGCGCCAAACCCGAAGATCGATTTCGCCGGCAGCCCGTTCGTCGTCAACGCCACGCTGTCGCCGTGGCCGCGGACCGCCGCGGCGCCGCGGCTTGCCGGCGTCAGCGCGTTCGGCGTCGGCGGCACGAATGCGCACGTCGTCGTCGAGGAAGCGCCGCTGCAGGCGCCGGCGGACCCGGGGCGCCCGCCCTACCTGCTTCGACTGTCCGCGCGCACGCCCAGCGCGCTCGCCGCGGCGGCCGAGGAGCTCGCGACGTTCCTCGAGCGCAATCCGGCGACCGACCTGGCCGACGCCGCCCACACGCTGCGGGTCGGGCGCAAGAAATTCCCGCACCGGATGTGCGTGTCCGCGGTCGATGCGAGCGGCGCGATCGACGCGTTGCGCCGCGCCGACAGCGCGCAGCGCGCGAGCCGCACCGGCGCGCCCGCGGATCCGCGTCTCGTCTTCGTCTTCCCGGGCCAGGGCGCGCAGTACGCCGGCATGGGCTCGCAGCTCTACGACCACGATCCGGAATTCCGCGCGGGTTTCGACGAGGTCGCCTCGGCCCTCGCCGGCGAGCTGGAATTCGACCTGAGGGAGCGCGTCTTCCGCGGCGGCCCGGAGTCGCTGCGCGAGACGGCGACGACGCAGCCGGCGACCTTCGCGCTCGAATACGCGCTGGCGCGCAGCTGGATGGCACGCGGCCTGCAGCCGGCGGCACTGATCGGCCACTCGGTCGGCGAGTTCGTCGCGGCGGTGATCGCCGGCGTGATGCCGCTTGCCGCCGCCGCCCGGCTCGTCGCGCGCCGCGGCCGGATGATGCAGGCGCTGCCGGCAGGCAGCATGCTGTCGGTCCGCCTCGGCGCCGAGCGCCTGGAGCCGATGTTGCCGCAAGGCGTCTGCCTGGCGGCCGACAACGGGCCGTCGACGTGCGTCGTCGCGGGCCCGACCCCGCTCGTCGAGGCCTTCGCCGCCCGCCTCGCGGCCGACAACATCGTCGCGCGGATGCTGCAGACGTCGCACGCCTTCCACTCGTCGATGATGGATCCGGTCGTCGGCTCGTTCGAGGCCGAAGTTCGCCAGGTTCCGCTTGCCGCGCCGCAGCTTCCGATCATCTCGACGCTGACCGGCGAGCCGCTCGCGCCGCACGAAGCGACCGATCCGCGCTATTGGGCGCGCCACCTGCGTGCCCCGGTGCGGTTTTCGCCGGCGGTGCGCAGGACGCTGGACGGCGATCGCGCCGCGGTGTTCCTGGAACTGGGCCCGCGCGCGACGCTGTCGACGCTGGTGCGGCAGCACGCGTCGCCCGGCGCCGCGCCGATCGCGATCGCCTCGCTGGGCGACGCGCCGGAACTGGAGGCCACCTCGATCGCGCTCGCCGAGGGACAGCTGTGGATGCTCGACATCGATACCGCGCCGCTCGAGGGCCGTACGAAGCGCCGTCGGATCGTCCTGCCGACCACGCCGTTCGAACGCCGGCGATATTGGCTTGAAGCACGGCGCCTCGAGGTGCAGCAGCCCGAGGCCCAGCGCCCGGAAGCGCCGAAGTCCGACGCCGGCGCACCCGAATCCGCTGCCGCGGCGCTCGCGCCGGCGCAGCCTGCCGTTTCCCTGAATCCCGTCGCCGACCCGCAGTCGGCGACCCCACCCCCGCTGGAGCTCTCGATGTCCGTCACCTCTTCCGCCGCGCCCGCGGCAAATCGCCGCGCGTCCCTCGTTGCCCGGTTGAAGACCCTGTTCGAGGACGTCGCCGGCCTCGAACTGCAGGACGCCGATCCGTCCGCGGCGTTCGTCGAGCTCGGCCTCGACTCGCTGACGCTGACGCAGGCCGCGACGCAGGTGAAGAAGAGCTTCGCCGTGAACGTCACGTTCCGCGACCTGATGTCGCGCCACCGCAGCTTCGAGGCGCTGTCGGCCTACCTCGACGAGGCGCTGCCCCCGGAAGCGGCGCCGGTCGCCGCGCCCGTCGCTGCGGCCGCGGCGGCACCGGTCGCCGCCGCCGTGCCGCAGCCCGCGGCCGTGGCGCCGCTGCCGGTGGCCGCGATGCCGGCGGCGTCGTTCGCGCCGGTTGCCGGCGTCGCCGGCTCGGCGGTCCAGCAACTGATCCAGCAGCAGATGCAGCTGATGGCCCAGCAGCTCGCGTTGCTTGCCGGCGCGCCGGCCGCGGTCGCGGCGCCGGTCGTGCCGGCCCCGGTGGCGCCCGCCGCCGTGGCGCAGCCCACCCCCGCCGAGCTGCCCGCGCCGGTCGCGGCACCGGCGGCGCCCGCCGCCGCCCCGCAGCGCCCCGCCGAGGCCACCGACGAGGCGGCCCAGCTGGCGCACACGACGTATGACGTGAAGAAGGCTTTCGGTGCGATCGCCCGGATCCACACGCAGCCGAACGAGGCCACCGATCGGCAGAAGACGCGCCTCGAGGCCTTCATGCGGCGCTACATCGAGCGCACGAAGGCGTCGAAGGCCTACACGGTCGAGCACCGCCCGCACCTGGCGGATCCGCGCGTCGTCAACGGCTTCCGCCCGCAGTGGAAAGAGATCATCTACCAGATCGTCATCGACCGCTCCAAGGCCTCGAAGGTCCGCGACCTCGACGGCAACGAGTACGTCGACGCGTTGAACGGCTTCGGGATGAACATGTTCGGCTGGCAGCCGCAGTTCGTGATCGACGCCGTCCGCCGCCAGCTCGACAGCGGCTACGACATCGGCCCGCAGCACCCGCTCGCCGGCGAGGTCGCGAAGCTGTTCTGCGAGATGACCGGCTTCGATCGCGCCGGCCTGTGCAACACCGGCTCGGAAGCGGTGATGGGTTGCGTCCGCATCGCGCGCACGGTCACCGGCCGCAGCCTCATCGTGATGTTCACGGGCGCCTACCACGGGATCTTCGACGAGGTCATCGTCCGCGGGACGAAGAAGCTCAAGTCCGTCCCGGCCGCGCCCGGGATCATGCCGAACACCTCGGAGAACGTCCTCGTCCTCGACTACGGCACGCCCGAGTCGCTCGAGATCATCCGCAGCCGCGCCGACGAGCTGGCCGCGGTGCTCGTCGAGCCGGTGCAGAGCCGTCGCCCCGACTTCCAGCCGATCGAGTTCCTGCGCGAACTGCGCTCGATCACGCAGAAGTCCGGCACGCTGCTGATCTTCGACGAGGTCGTCACCGGCTTCCGCGCGCACCCCGGCGGCACGCAGGCGATGTTCGGCATCCGCGCCGATCTCGCCTCGTACGGCAAGGTCGTCGGCGGCGGGATGCCGATCGGCGTCATCGCCGGCAAGCGCGAATTCATGGACGCGCTGGACGGCGGCTCCTGGGATTACGGCGACGACTCGGTGCCGACGGTCGGCGTGACGTACTTCGCCGGGACGTTCGTTCGCCACCCGCTGGCGCTCGCTGCCGCCAAGGCCGTGCTGGAGCACCTGAAGGCGGAAGGCCCGAAGCTGCAGGAGGCGCTCACCGTGACGACCGGCGCGATGGTCGACGAGCTCAACGCGTATTGCCGCGAAGTCGGCGCGCCGGTTGTCCTGAAGTGCTTCTCGTCCGTGTGGAAGATCTTCTTCACCGAGGACCATCCGTTCCAGGACCTGCTGTTCGCGATGATGCGCAGCCGTGGCGTTCACATCCTCGACCACTTCCCGTGCTTCATGACGACGGCGCACACGGCCCAGGACATCGCGATCATCAAGTCGGCGTTCAAGGAGTCGATCGCCGAGATGCAGGAATCGGAGTTCCTGCCGCGCCGCGCGCCGGTCGCGCCGCCGGTCTTCGACAGCGCCGCGCCGCCGGTCCCGAACGCGCGCCTCGGCCGCGACAAGGACGGCCAGCCCGCGTGGTTCGTCGCCCACCCGGACAAGCCGGGCCAATACATCAAGGTTGAAGCGAAATGAACAAGCCCAACGACGGCGCCGCCTTCGGGTCGATCGACTTCGATCCTTTCGCCGGACCGGCGCTGCAGCGCGCCGTCGCCACGACGGCGGCGCAGCGCGAGGTCTGGCTTGCCGACCGCCTCGGGCGCGAGGCATCGCTCGCCTTCAACGAGGCCGTGACGCTGCGGTTGACCGGCCGCCTCGACGCCGCCGCGCTGTTCGCCGCGCTCGACGCGCTGCTGCGCCGGCACGAGGCGCTGCGCGCGACGTTCAGCGCCGACGGCGCGCAACTGCTGATCGGCGAGCCGGAGCCGCTGCAGCGGCGCATCGCCGACCTGTCGGGCGAATCGCCGGCCGCGCGCGACGCGGCCCTGGCGGCCGCGCGCGCGGAAGCCGTCGAGACGCCGTTCGATCTCGAGCGCGGGCCGCTGTTCCGTGCCCGCCTCTTCCGCCTGCAACCCGACGAGCACGCGCTGCTGCTGGCGGCCCACCACGCGGTCTGCGACGGCTGGTCCTACGGCGTGATCCTCGAGGATCTCGGCGCGCTGTACGCCGAGATGGTCGGCGCTGCGCCCGGCCCCGAGGACGCGATCGGCTACGGCGACTACGTCGCGTGGGAAACCGCGGAGGCGGCATCGCCGGCGATGGCGGAGCATGAGCGCTACTGGCTCGGCCGCTATGCCGGCTCCGCACTTCCCGTGCTCGACCTGCCGACGGACCGTTCGCGGCCGGCGCTGCGCACGTTCGCGTCGCGCCGCATCGACCACCGGATCGACGCCGCGCTGATGGGCGAGGTGCGCAAGCTCGGCGGACGCTTCGGCGCCAGCGGCTTCGCCGTCCTGTTTTCCGCGTTTGCCGCCGCGCTGAACCGGATCAGCGGCCAGGAGGACATCGTCATCGGCGTGCCGGCCGCAGGCCAGTCGGCGAGCGGGCTGCACCGGATGGTCGGCCACTGCGTCAACCTGCTGCCGGTCCGGACCTTCGTCGACGGCGCGCAGCCCTTCGGCAAGTACCTCGAGGCGACCTCGGTCGAGCTGCTCGACGCCTTCGACCACCAGACGCTGACCTACGGTTCGCTGCTGCAGAAGCTGCCGCTGCGGCGCGACCCGAGCCGGCTGCCGCTCGTCTCGGTGATGTTCAATGTCGACCAGGCGGTCGCCAGCGAGTCGACCGCGTACCCGGAGCTGTCGGTGCAGCTCGCCGCGGTGCCGCGGCATTTCGAGAACTTCGAGCTCTTCGTCAATGCGGCGCCGGTCGACGGCGGCCTGCGCCTCGAGTGCCAGTACAACACCGATCTTTTCGACGGCGAGACGATCGCGCGCTGGCTCGGCGTGTTCGAGTCGCTGCTGCGCGCCGCCGTCGCCGACGCCGGCGCGCCGATCTCGACGCTCGGCGTGCTGTCGGACGCGGAGCGCCAGCGCCTCGCGACGCTGCAGCCGGCGCCGACGCCGTACCCGGCCGATGACCTGATGCACTCGTCCTTCGTGCGCCACGCGCAGCTGGCGCCGGACCGCGTGGCGCTGCTCCACGCGGCGACCCGCGTCCGCTACGACGAACTGGAGCGGCGCTCCAACCAGCTCGCGCACGTGCTGCGCGCGCGCGGCGTCGGGCGCGGCGCGCGCGTCGGCCTGTGCCTGTCGCGCGGCATCGACATGATCGTCGCCGTGCTCGGGACGCTGAAGGCCGGCGCCGCGTATGTCCCGCTGGATCCCGGATTCCCGGCCGCACGCCTCGCGTACTACGCCGAGGACGCGGCGCTGGAACTGCTGCTGACCGAATCGACGCTGGCGGTCGCGCCGCGCCAGTGGCGCGCCGACGCCGCGCAACGCGTCCTCGAGCTCGACCGCGAGCCGGCGCTGGCCGCGGCCGCGACGACGGCGCTGGATCCGTCGGCGCACGATGCGCAGCCGGGCGATGCGGCCTACGTGATCTACACGTCGGGCTCGACCGGCAAGCCCAAGGGCGTCTGCGTCCCGCACCGCGCGGTCGTCAACTTCCTGCGCAGCATGGCGCGCGCGCCCGGCATCGTGCCGGAGGACGTGCTGGCGGCGGTCACGACGCTGTCCTTCGACATCGCGGTCCTCGAGCTGCTGCTGCCGCTGTCGACCGGCGCGCAGGTCGTCATCGTCCCGCGCGAGACGGCGATGGACGGCAACCTGCTGCGCCAGCTGCTCGGCGAGACGCGCGCCACGATGATGCAGGCGACGCCGGCGATGTGGCGCCTGCTGCTCGACACCGACTGGAAGGGCGGCGCCGGATTCAAGGCGCTGATCGGCGGCGAAGGCCTGCCGCCGGATCTCGCGCGCGAGCTCCTCGGTCGCGTCGGCGAACTCTGGAACATGTACGGGCCGACCGAGACGACCGTCTGGTCGACGCTCTGGCGCGTCGATCCGGCGCATCTCGCGCGCAACGGCGTGTCGATCGGCACGCCGATCGCCAATACCTCGGTCTGGATCCTCGACGCCAACCTGCAGCCCTGTCCGGTCGGTGTCCCGGGCGAGATCTGCATCGGCGGCGACGGCGTCACGCTCGGCTACCTTGACCGCCCGGAACTTACGGCCGACCGCTTCCGCCCCGATCCGTTCCGTGGCGACGGCGGTCGCCTGTACCGCACCGGCGACCGCGGCCGCTGGCGCAACGACGGCCTGCTGGAGCATCTCGGGCGCCTCGACTTCCAGGTCAAGGTCCGCGGCTACCGCATCGAGCTCGGCGAGATCGAGGCGGCCTGCGCCGAGCGACCCGACGTCGGGCAGAGCGTCGTCATCGCGCGCGAGGACCAGCCTGGCGACGTGCGGCTCGTCGCCTACCTCAAGACGCGCGGCACCGGTCTCGACGAACCGGCGCTGCGCGAGCACCTGCGCCGCAAGCTGCCCGACTACATGATCCCGCAGCACGTCGTCGTCCTCGACGCGCTGCCGCTGCTGCCCAACGGCAAGGTCGACCGCAAGTCGCTGCCGAAGCCGGACACCGCGAGCCTGCCGGCGGGCGCCGAGCGCGTCGCGCCGCGCAACGAACTCGAGGCGCAGGTCCTTGCCGCGATGGAGCGCGTGCTGAACCTCCCCGGGCTCGGCGTCACCGACGACTTCTTCTCGCTCGGCGGCCATTCGCTGCTGGCCGCGCGCCTGACGGCGCGCCTGAACCAGGACCTGGAGCTGAATCTTCCTTTGCGCACGCTGTTCGAGTCGCCGACGGCCGCGGCGCTCGCCGTGGCCGTCGGGCGCGCCCGCGACGCGGGAATCCCGAAGCGCAAGCCGATCGTCCATGTTGCCGACCGCGCCGGCGCGCCGCTCACGGTGATGCAGGAGCGCATACGCTTCCTCGAGGAGTTGCAGCCCGGCCGGGTGATCTACAACACGCCCTCGGGGCATCGCCTCGTCGGGCCGCTGAACCTGCCGTTGTTCGAGCGCGCGCTGCGGATCATGGTCCAGCGGCAGGGCTCGCTGCGCACCGCACTGCAGCGCGAGGCCGACGGTTCCTGGTCGCAGCGGATCGAAGCGGCGGTCGACTTCCCGCTGACATGCGAGGACCTGACGCACCTGCCGGCGTCGCAGCGCGAGGGCGAATTCCTGCGTCGGATGCAGGCGATCGTCGACACGCCGTTCGACCTGCAGAAGGCCCCGCTGTTCCGCGTCGCGCTGTGGAAGCTCGGCGAGCAGGAACACGGCTTCCTCTTCATGCCGCACCACATCATCTGGGACGGCTGGTCCTTCGACCTGCTGTACCAGGAGATGTCGGGCATCTACGGGGCGCTGCTTCGCGGCGAACAGCCGGACCTGGCGCCGCTGCCGGTGAGCTACGGCGACTACGCCGTGTGGCACAACGACTGGCTGCAGGGGCCGGAGTATGCGCAGCAGCTCGCCTACTGGAAGGACCGCTTCGCGAAGCTGCCCGAGCCGGCGGCGATGCTGACGGACCGGCCTCGCCGGCGCGCCGGGATGACCGGCGAGGGCGCGACCGAGTGGGTGCATGTCGACCGCGTTCGCACCGAGAAGCTGCGCGAGATCGCGCGCGGCGCCGACGCCACGCTGAACATGCTGATGATGGCCATCTACGCCGCGATGATGGATGCGGCGGTCGGCGGCAGCGGCATCACGATCGGCGTGCCGGTTCGCGGGCGGCTCAGCACGCAGGTCGAGCCGATCATGGGATTCTTCAACAACCTCGTGACGGTGCCGCTGGCGCCGTCGCGAGACGTGCGTTTCGCCGACTGGATCCGCGGCGTGAAGTCCGAACTTCTGGAGGCGTTCAGCCACCAGGACGTACCGTTCGAGCGCCTCGCCGCCGAGCCGGAGGTCGCCGCCCGCGCGCAGCGCGCCGGCCTCTACCACGCGCTGTTCAGCTTCCAGGATGCGCGTGAGCGCGATCGGCGCTGGGGGGACCTGCAGCAGAAGACGGTGCTCGTGATGCAGCGCGGCGCCACCGAAGACCTCGGCCTGTGGCTGATGGAGGTCCCGGGCGGGCTGGAGGGCAGCTTCATCTACAACGCCGACATCTTCGTTGCCGAGACGGCCGTCGCATGGCATCGCCGCTTCGACGCGATGCTGGATCGCCTGATCGCCAATCCGGCGCTGACGGTCGGCGAGTTGCTGTCGCTCGACGCCGGCGAGCGGGCCACGATCGAGGGGTGGTCGCGACCCTCGGACGCCGCCGCGCCGATCGAGCTGGCCGGCGCGCTGGCACGCCGCGCGCAGGAGCAGCCCGGCGCCGTCGCGCTGGCCGCCGGTACGACGACGCTGACGTGGTCGCAGCTCGTGCAGCGCCTCGACGCCGACGCCGCGCGCCTGCGCGCGCTCTGCGGCGGCGCCGCCGGCGGCGTCGACATCGCGGTCTGCGCTGCCGATCCGTTGACGCGACTCCTCGGCGCGCTCGCCGCGCTGTGGGCCGGCGCGACGCCGTGGCTCGTCGAGGCGCAGGCGGGGCATGCGCCTCGCTCGCTGCCGGCGACGGTCCGCTGCGCGACCGGCGATGCGCGCGGCCGTGAACTCGTGGGCGCCGCGATGCCCTGGGTCGAGGCGGGCGCCGCGTCGTCGGCGGGAAGTTCGTCGATGGCCGGCGTTGCCGCGCCGGCGTCGATGTCCAAGCGCCTGCTGGCGTGGCACGTGGCCGGCGCCGAAGCGCCGGTCGCGATCGACGCGGCCTGGTTCGCGCCGACGGCCGGCGCGCTGTCGGCGCGCCTCGGCCTGGCGGGCGAACGCGTCCACGTGGCCGCGGACCGCCCGCTGCCGCAGCAGATCGTCGATGCGATGCTGTCGCTTGCCGCGGGTGCCCAGGTCGTGTTGCCCGCGGCCGACGGCGGTGACGCGGCCGCCATCGCGGCCGCGGCCGGTGCGAAGCTCGTCTTCGCATCGGTCAACACCTGGCAGCGCCTCGTGGCCTCCGGGCGCGACCCGCAGGGACCGTCGATCGCCGTGGTCGATGCGGCCGAGGCCTCCGATGCCTTCGTCGCG
>Ga0335069_10005818_pt1 | contig 18050 bp, 12 predicted proteins | sample Lox_Sample_11_FD_206714 | JGI IMG/M metagenome (GOLD analysis project Ga0335069, IMG submission 206714) | Soil microbial communities from Loxahatchee National Wildlife Refuge, Florida, United States - Lox_Sample_1.1 | ecosystem: Environmental > Terrestrial > Soil > Wetlands | place: USA... | reverse complement strand
AGCGTTCAGCTCTGCTCGAGGGCGAAGGCGCCAAGGGCCTGCGCATCGTATTGCGTGAGTCGCTCGCCCCAGCCGGTCGTCGCCTTGGCCGCCACGTAGAGGTCCTCGGCGAAGGCGGCGTTGACGCAGGTGCCGAGCAGTGACGAGGCCGGCGTGTCGGCGGAGAAGTCCCCGACGCCATCGCCGGTGTATATGCCCGCGGTGGCGGCAGCCACCTCTGCATTACTGGCGTCGAAGGCACCGAGGGGGGTCAGGCCGCGGACCATGGTCCAGCTGAACACGGCGAAGTTGTTCGGGTGCTTCGCGTGGAACGAGAGCGTGACGGGGGCCGACGGGTCGCCGTAGCCGAGGAAACCGCACGCATCGGCGACGGACGATCCCCCGATGCTCACAGGGTCGATTGATGCCGTGCAGCTGTTGTTGTCGACATGGAGATTGAACACGAACCCTCCGGCATCGATCTCGCTCGGGTCCGCCGCCCGGGCGAGAACCGTGACGCCGTCTGAGCCGATGCCGCTGGGCACGATGAACGTGAAGGTGCCCGCTCCCGGAGCGACCAGGGTGCCGGTCTCGTCGAATACCTCGAGTTTGACCTGGTAATCGCCTGCGGCTGCGATGACGCCGCCTGGAACGGAGACCGTGTTCCAGTACCCTGAGTAGATGTCGTCCAGGAAGTCATCGGTCGGCCAGTAGGTGATCGTCCCGGGTGGATCGCTCGCCGTCGGGCCGGGCGGATTGTGGGGCTTGAACTGGAACAGGCCGGATTCGGCCCCCACCGTATTCGGTCCGAGCTGGTAGGCGGGGAACGACGGCAAGATGGCCGGCGACTGCTTGACGTAGTGCTTGACCACGGGATCGCTCAATGGCGTGAAGTTGCCGGATGTTCCGGCCCGGCGGTATGACCAGCGGTAGTAGTAGAACGATGGCGCGGGGATGTCGATCGACGAGCCGCTCCTCAGGCCCAGGTAGCCGCCGAAGGGTGCGTTGACGATCGACCCGTAGTCGGTCAGGCCGTCGCCCTTCACCCATCCTGTCGGGGCGGGCGTGACCGGGGAGGTTCCCCAGATCATGCTGCCGCCCACGGCGGTTGGCATCACCCAGGTCGTGAGCCCGCCCGGGGGCTGGACCGGAGGCGCGGGCGCACACGGGATCGCCGCCGGGTCGGTGACGTTGAGCACGACGTTGCTGCCGCAGGCGAAGTTCCAGTAGGTCGAACAGCGGACGGGCGGCTGGTAGATCGGGATCCACGAGGATCCCTGCAGCTGCTGGGCGCTGAAGTACAAGTTCGGCCGGGGGCCGGAGCATGGGTACCAGATGATGGCGAAGAACTTGCCGTTCTCGTCGGTCGTGACCGTTTCGAAGCAGTTCAGCAGGAGCCACGGCTCAAGCCAGCCCCAGTAGCAGAACCACGGCAGGATGATCGGGCCGATCTCGGCCAGCTTGGCCCTGATGTCTGCCACGGAGGGGCTCAGCGAGAGCGCGAGGAGCTTGTCCTGGGCAATGGCGCCGACCCCGGAGAACGCGGCGGTCCCGCCCGCGGCGGTGCCGTCGGCCGGGCCTGCCGGCGCCGAGGCAGCGGGGACCGGGCCGCTGATGTCCGGACCCGGAGGCCGTCGTGAGGGTACGGCCGCCGCGGCCGACGGCGAGGTCGGCAGGGCGAGAGCGCCCGCCGCGGGCATCAGGCGGTCCGGCGGAAGCGGCGGCGGCTGGCGGGTGATGTCGAGGACGGCGTCCCGGAGCTGGAGGACCACGGGATCGGGTAGCCGCTCCAGGAGGAGCCAAAGGGGAGTGACCTCGCAGATGGTGACGCGTGAATTGCAGATCGGCAGCTGCTTGCTGGTTCCGTCCGGGAGCGTCAGAGTGGTCACGAGCTGCCCGGTGATCACGCACGGGCAGAGCAACCACCTGCGCCAGATGGGTTCGGCGATGACCAGGGTGAGCCTGGGGTTGTCGGCCGTCAGGCGCTGGCGCCATTCGTATGCCTGCTGCCAGGTGAGGTCGGCGACGGCGGGCGTGTCGCTCGCCTGCTGCTGGGGCGCGATGAAGGTCCGGATCGTCTGCCCGGCTAGCCGAGCCGGAAGGCTGAGGACCGCGCCGGAGTCCTGGACGGCGGACGAGGCGACGAACTGGCCGTTGGCGTCGTAGACGAAGACCGAAGTGTCGGGAGGCTGGTCCTGGCCGACGCCTTGAAATTGCAGTTCGACCTCGAACCGCATGATCCTTCCGAGAGGTTCCGTGGACATTAAACATCCCCCATCTGGCTCAACCGAGGAGCCGATCGGACCGAGTGCGTTTGATCTGAACGAGGGGCGCGACCGCCGCCAGATACACCCGCAGCTCCCGGATTCTCCGCCGCACTATCGGCTGCCCGTCACCACTGACGCCCGCGCGGGCCCCGCCGCTCGCCCCACCGGGCGCGCGATGGTGCCCGCGACGGGCCACGAGGTGCACCAGACGTGCCTGCCCCGTTTCCGGGGCCATGCGGCCCGCTTCTCCCGTGAAATCGGGTGTTCGCCATCTCAGATGTCATAGTGCGGCGGTCGCGTCTGCGGCGGCTTCGCCGCTGCGGACGGCGCCTTCCATGTAGCCGTTCCACTCGGGTGCGCACTCGGCGCCGGCCCAGTGGATGCGCCCGACCGGCGCGCGCCACGCCTCGCCGTAGGAGGTCCAGACTCCTGGTGCGAAGTGCGCGCCGTAGCAGCCGCGGGTGAATTCCTCGGCCATCCAGTCCCGCTCGATGTACTGCCCGGGACGTGCCGCCGCCGGGCCGAAGTAGCGGACGAAGCAGCCGATCACGGCCTCCTGCCGCTCAGCCTGGCTGCTCCGCGCCCACGTGCGCGCCTGCTTTCCTTCGATGAAACCCATCAGGACGCCGGGCATGCCGGACGGCGGGGAGTTGTCGAAGGTCACTTTCACCGGTCCGGTGTCCGAGGCGGCCTGCCCGTTAAGGCCGTCCTTGCGCCAGAACGGCTCGGGGTAGATCGCGTACGTCTTGATGACCGAGCCGGCCGGCATCCGCTGGGTGAGCTGATCGCGCCAGGACGGCAGCGGCGGGTCGTATTCCAGCCGGCCGGCGAGGGTCGGCGGCAGCGTCACGACGGCCGCGCCCCCGTGATATTCCGAACCGTCGCGGGCGATGACGCGGACGCCGTTGCCGTCGTGCTCAATCCGGCGCACCGGGCGGCCCAGGACGACCCGCTCGCCCAGCGCGGCGGCCATCGCCTCGGCCACGCGGACCGATCCGCCGGCCACCCGGTCCTGCTGGGCTCCGCGGTCGACCGCGAGGAGCGTGTCCAGGTCGGCGTTGGAATGCGTGTAGAACAACGCGTGGAGCAGTGACACGTCGCTTGCCTCTGCGGCCCACACCGCCTCGCAGGCGACATGGAAGTAGGCGCGCCCTGCCTTGGTGCGCAGGTTGCGGCGGATCCAGTTCTCCCACGTCTGGCCGTCAAGCGCCTCGGCGTTCGGAGTGAGCCACGGCCGCTGCAGGTCGATGCGCGCGGCGAGCCGGGCGAAGCGCAGCAGGCCCTGGGCGAGGTCCGCGAGCGCAAACGGCGAGATGCGCGGGACGGCGCCTTTGTGCGGCTTCATCCTCGACCGCCTGCCCTGCAGGTCCAGCAGCAGCTCTCCCTCGTCGTTCCAGGTGCGGAACGTTGACAACCCCAGCTCGCCGACCAGTTCGTACATCCGGCGGTGGCCCTCGCCGATCCACTGCCCGCCGAGTTCGAGCGGCGTGCCGTCCTCGAGCACCAGGCCCTCGGTGCGCCCGCCCACGCGCTCGCGAGCCTCCGCCACGATCACCTCATGCCCGCCCGCCACGAGCCGCCGGGCGGCGGCCAGTCCCGCCAGCCCGGCACCGACTACGACAACGTTGCTCATCGGCCTCCTCTATCCAGGCAACCACCTTTCCGTGCCGGGCGGGACCTCAGCAGGGGTTTGCGGCGAAGAACTGCCAGATGACCTGCGTGGCGTTCAGGGCCGTGGACGGCGGGTCGGTGTGCAGGAGCCGCTGGGCCAGCAGGTCGGGGTGGCCCCGGGCCAGTGGTGGCCCGCGCCGGCGGCTAGCGGGCAGCGGCGAGCAGGCGGGCCAGCGCGGCCGGGCCGGCCCCGTCGACCTCGAGGATCTTGGTACGGCTCGAGGCTCCGGCGATCAGCGTCACGGCGCGCCGGCGAACGCCGAAGGCGGCAGCTACGGCGGTCAATGCCGCCTCGGTCGCCTGGCCGTCCACGGCCCGCGCGCTGACCCGGACGATCAGCGCGCCGCCGTGCTCCCCGCCGACCCCGGGCCGCGGGGAGCCAGGCCGGACCCATACGGTGATCCGCACGACACCAGTCTGCCGTCGGCCCGGGCTGCCGCAAGCTCCAGGTCGCCGGCCGGACACAAGCAGCGCTGCTGGGCCCCAAGCGCAGTTAGCCGCCGCTATCCCTGAACGCTTCACGCGGGCACCAGGTCGAGCAGGTCAGTACCGGGGCGCGAGCGCATTCTCCCTGGCCGGCGACGGTGCGGGGCGACTGCCGAGGCGGCGGGGAGCTGCTCAGATCGCGGAAGCCGGACGTGGATGGCGGCGCAGTCCCGGAAGCGGCGAATTTCGGCCGCGGGCCAGCGACGCTGGATCATGGCGAGCACCCGGTGATTGGCGTGCAGCGCCTCCATCGCCATCGACGTCACGCCCCGTGCCTGGGCCCGGGTAACCAGCGCGCGCACCAGCGCCGAGCCGACGCCCCGCCCCTGCCAGGCATCGGCCACCACTACGCCGATCTCCGTCACGGCCGGCTCCTGGGGGTCGCGGACTCCCCCGGGGCGCCGCGAGCCTTCGGTTCCGGGCTGGTCCGCTGCCATCGCGTGCCCGATGATGACGCCTCCTCGGACAGCGACCACCGCGTCGACGTTGGCGCCGCCGCCGGACAGCAGGCGGAGCAGGACCGGGGTGGGCGTGACCGGGCCGAAGAATCGCAGGTACCGGGTCTGCGCGGAGAGCCCGGCGAAGAAGTCGCCGAGCGCCGCCATGTCCGCCGGACCGGCCGGCCGGATAATAGCGGCCGCTACAGGGCGGGCCGGCTTCGTGACGTGTGACATGTCTTGACGCTATGAGCGGGCAGCGCCGGGCCGCTATCGGGTGAACTGCCGGCCATTGCGCCGTTTCGCCTGGCCGGGGCGGCCGTACCAGGTCAATCCACCGGGCGGACTACCGAGGCGCCCCGGGGCGCAGCCGGTGCTCGGTCACCCACGCCGCGATCTGGGCGCCAGCGCAGTGAAGGAGCGGGTGAGCGTGGTCGGGGCTGGCGGAGACGGTCATGCTGGCGGGCTGGCCTGGTCGGGCTGGCCTGCGGCCAGAGCGTAGTGGCCGGCGTGGTGCAGGTAGCGTTCGAAGGCTTCGGTGACGGCGTCGCGGTCGCCGGTGGCGAGCAGGTCGAGCAGCAGTCCGCGGGTGACCGCGACGGCGAGCCTGGCCTCTGCCCGCGCGGTCTTGCCATCCAGCCCGGCTTCCCGGGCGATGGCGGGCGTGATCGCGGCGACCCAGGGTTCGACGGCGTTGTCAAGGAATCCTTCGGTGCCCGGGCGGCCGAGCAGCGCGTGGGCGTACAGCTCGAAGAACAGCCGTTCGGCGGGCCAGAGCCGCGGATCGCTGAAGTGCTCCCAGAGCCGCCGGGCGCCGGCGCTGGTGATTCCCCATTCTGATACGACAGCGCGCTGGGCTTCCTCGACGGCCTGGGCGACCGCGGTCAGCAGGCCCTCTCGTGATCCGAAGTGGTACAGCAGCATGCGGTGGCTGGTGCCGATGGCCGCGGCCAGCTCGCGCAGGCTCAGGTCGGCGATCCCGCCGCGCATGGCCTGCTCCACCGCGGCGGCCAGGAGGCGCTCGCGGGCTTGCGATGCAGTCATACCCAAGTGTACCATATGGTTCATGTACCATTCGGTACAGAGAAGGAGGACCGGCTGATGCGCAAGCTGCATGTCGAAGCCGAGCACACCGCCCAGGCGGCGCCCGCGATTGTCTGGGCGCTGGTCAGCGACGTCACGACGTATCCCCGGTGGGGGCCGTGGAGCGAGGCCGGCTACCGCCGCCCGGGAGACGCCTCGCCGGGCGGCCCCGGCGCGGTGTACTGGCTGCGGTCCTCGCGCCGCTACGGGCTGCGGCGCCCGGTCTCGGTCGAGAAGATCCTCCACGTCGAGCAGGGACGGCGGCTGGCGTATACGGTGATCGGGGGTATCCCGGTGCGCAATTACCGCGCCGAGGTCACCCTGGCACCCACCGCCGGCGGGACCCGCATCCGATGGGCCGCGTCCTGGGACCGGACGCTGGCGGGCCGCCTGGCGGGGCGCTCGCTGCGAGGGGTGTACCCGCAGATCGTCGCCGACCTGGCGAGGGCCGCGGAGAAGCAGGCTGCGCTGGTGCAGGGCTAAAGGTACGGGCGTCAAGTACCCGGTGACCCCGGCCGGGCCGGTCAGCTGTGGTAGGGGTCCGGCAGGTCGATGCCCGCGGGGGCACCCGGCCACGGGTTGTCGCCGATGTCATGGTTGCCCGGAACCGCACGCCACGGCGCCGGCAGCCGGGCGAGCTGGGTGCGGCCATGACGCAGATCCACGGCGTTGCGTGTCCCGTCCAGGCTGAGATCGCCAAGGTGGATCACCAGATCAGGGGCCGCAGGCGCCGACATGGCTGACCACGGCGTCCCAGTTGGCCTGCGCCTGCGGCGCGGACGCAGATAGGTGAGTATCCGACACCAGGATCACGCGCACCGCGGCCACACCTGAAGCCTACCGGCGAGGTTTGCGGCGTGGCCGGTACCGAGCGGGGGCGGGTACCGGGGACGGAAGCCGCCCTGCCGCCGGAGGGCAGGAGGGTTGTAGGGCGGCACCTGCGCGCCGACAATCAGAACGGGATCGTCGGCTCGTTCTTGCAGATCGCAGGGGACGCTTCCCGGCCGGAAACAGCTACCTGACCCCGTTCCCGCGTGCGTCAACCGAACAATCAGGAGTACTCATGGCCACCATCCCTGGCACCCTCGCGGTCGGCGCCGTTCGGCATCCTGACCGCACCGCTGTCATCTTCGGGGAACGCAATCACACCTATGCCGGGCTCGACGGTGCCGTGAACCAGGCGGCGCACGCCCTCGGCGCGGCCGGACTGCGCAAGGGCGACCGGATGCTGCTGATGTCCGGCAACAGCGACCGGTTCATCATCGCGCTGTACTCGGCGCTGCGGCTCGGGGCGCTGGTGGTACCCGTGAACCCTGCCTCGGCGGCTCCCGAACTGCTGCACATCCTCAATGACTCCGGGGCATCGCTGCTGGCGTTCGGTGACGGGGCGCAGGGTGTCGTCCGTGCCGCCGACGGAATCCTGGCCGGTGCCCTGGCGTGCCCGCCGGTCGCCCTGGAGCCGGAGGAGGAGGGGTATCAGAACCTCACTGACCTCGCCGCCGATCGCCCCGCCACCCCGCCCCGGGTGGATGTCGCCGAGTCCGACGACGCGCTGATCTTGTACACGTCGGGCACCACCGGACAGCCCAAGGGGGCGTTGTTCGACCACCACCGCATCCTGTGGGTCGGCATCAACACCGCCCTGATGCTCGGGCTGCGGGACGGCGACCGGATCCTGCATGTGGCACCGATGTACCACGCCGCCGAGCTGGCGATGCTGATCAACGGCGGCACGCTGGTCGGAGCCACCCACGTGGTGCTGCCCAGGTTCGCGCCGGATGCCGTGCTGGACAGCCTGGAGCGGCACCGCATCAACGTGTTCTTCGGCGTCCCCACGATGTACCAGCTGATGCTGCGTGACCCCAGCCTGCCGGACCGGGATCTGGCGGCCTGGCGGGTCGGCCTGTTCGGCGCCGCGCCGATGCCTGCGTCGGCGGTCCGGGCCACGAGCGCGGCGCTTCCGCATGTCCAGCTGATCCAGGCATGCGGTCAGACCGAGGGTGGCCCGGGAGGTATCTACTGCAGCGCCGAGGAGGTACGCGCCCGGCCCGACGCCAGCGGCCACAGCGCCCTGTTCAACACCCAGGCCAGGGTCGTGGACCCCGACGGCGGCGACGTGCCGCCCGGAGGTACCGGCGAGCTGGTCCTCCGTGGCGAGACGGTCATGAAGGAGTACTGGCGCAATCCCGCCGCCACCGCCGAAACCCTCCGCGACGGCTGGCTGCACACCGGCGACCTGGCCACGATCGACCAGGACGGCTATATCACCCTGGTCGACCGGATGAAGGACATGATCATCTCCGGGGGCCGCAACATCTACTCGGTAGAGGTCGAGAACGCCCTCGCGGCCCACCCCGCCGTCGCCGAGATCGCGATCATCTCCCGGAAGCACGAGGAGTACGGCGAGACAGTGGTCGCCGTCGTCAACCCGATGCCCGGGCAGACCGTCACCTTGGACGAACTCCGCGACTTCGGCGCCGGCCGGCTCACCGGCTACAAGCTGCCACGGGAACTCATCGTGCGCCCGCTCCCCCGGAACCCGTCCGGGAAGGTGCTCAAGCACGTACTGCGCGCCGACATCGAAAAGGACCCTCAGAACTAAGCGAAGCAGGCAAGCCGGCGGTAAACGGCCGCCATTCCGGGGAGCAGCGGCTGGGTGGCGGCGCAGTGTGCGCGCCCTGAGTCGGGACCTCAGCGGGGGTGTGCGGCGAAGAACTGCCAGATGACCCGCGTGGCGTTCAGGGCCGTGGACGGCGGGTCGGTGTGCAGGAGCCGCTGGGCCAGCAGGTCGGGGGCGGCCCCGGGCCACTGGTGGCCCGCGCCGGCGATGGTGATCAGCTCGACGGTCCGCCCGGCGGGGCAGTCCGCCGTCGAGGTGGTGACCACTCCGGCAGTGGTGATGACCGGGGCGGCGCAGTGGTCGATGCGGCTTCCCCGCCGGGGTCTCGCGCAGCGCGGGCACGGCCGTGCCCAGGCCGGCGTTGTTGATGAGCACGTCCAGGTGGCCGAACCGCGCCACCGCCGCCTGCACGGCCGCCTGGATCTGCCACCCAACGGATCATGCCAGGAGCCCGGGAGGCGCCCGGTAGCGGGGCACGTTCCGGCGCCAGTGGTGAGACCTCATCCGTTCGGCCTGAATGATCTTCTGACCGAACGGACCTGGCGCACCTCACGTTCCGGCGGGCGCGTGCGTCTTCCCGGCGAGGGTGCCCCGGCCACGGGACGCCCGCCAATCCGCTCTCAGGGAAGGACGATTCATGTCGACCGAGGAGAACAAGGCCGTCGTCGGACGCTGGTTCACCGAGTTCTGGGGCAAGGACTTCAACCCGGCCGTCATCGACGAACTCGCCGCGCCTGACATCCGCTTCGAGTACTCGCTGCACGCCCCCTGCCGCGGTCGCGAGGAAGTCCGCCAGTTCGCTGCCAAGTTCCGCGCCGCGTTCCCGGACCTGAACTTCTGGGGTACCGCCGACCTGATCGCCGAGGGCGACTACGTGGTCGGCCAGTGGGAAGGGGGCGGCACGCAGACCGGCGCGGCGTTCGGCGACATGCCGGTCGGCTCGCTGCCGGCCGGCACGGGCAAGACAATGCGCTTCACCGGCATCACCATCCTGAAGGTCGAGAACGGCCTGATCACCGAGGAAATCGGCCTAGACGACGGGGTCACCGTCCTGCAGCAGCTCGGGCTGATCACCGCGGCCTGACAGGGATCACGCGGCCGCCGGTCATCCCCGCCCGGCGGCCGCACCCGGCCCGTCCTGGGCAAAATCTCGGCAATCTGGCCCGGCCCGGAGCGCATAGCTGGCGCTTTCGGGGTACGGCAGCAGGTACGGCCTAGGTCATGTACCGGGTCCCGCCGCACGACCGATAGGACAGCTCACCGGCGGATCGCAGGCTCCGCCCTGGAGGTAAACAGACGTGAAACCGTTCGTGGTCAACCGGCACGGCCGGCTGGTGTTCCCGGCCAACTTCCTCGGCGACCTGGACTTCTCGGTGCTGGAGACGCTCGACCAGTTCACCGCGGTGATCGGGCGGGACTTCGAGGCGAAGGCGCCGACCGGGACCGACCTGCTGGCCCGCGTCGAGTCCGGGGCCTACACCCGGCGCTTCGAGCTGCTGCGCGACCTGGGCCAGCACCTGTACTGGGCCAACCGGTACTCGATCACCATGTTCGACCGGCGCCCGACTCGCTGGCGGGACCTGGCCAAGCGCCGCGACGACGTCTTCCTGCCCGTGCTGACCCCGTGGGAGGACAGCGAGCGCAAGGTGGCCGCGGTCGAGCAGGCCTTCCAGGCTTTGCCGGCCAGCTGGGACGCGCGGGCCGAGGACACCATCTTCGGCCTGCTGTTCGACCTGTACCGGACCAAGCTGTACCACGCCACCGAACTGCCGCCGATCAAGCCGACGGTGGCCGAGTTCCTCGGCCAGCCCGGCGCGCTGACCTTCGTCGTGCCGGACTACGACCCGGACTACCCGGTCTTCACGACCGAGCAGATCCTCGACGCCCACGAGGACGTCCCCGAGCTGGAAGCGCTGATGCGCTGGGCGATGGTGCTGCACAACCAGTACCCGTGGGACCGCTCCCGCACCGAGCTGCGCGGGCCGGGCGAGATCGGCGAGGACGACTTCGTGGTCGCGTTCCATCCGCGGACCCGGGACGTGATGGCGTTCATCGAACGGGTGAAGCGCCCGGCGCACGGCTCCTCCCCCGGGCGGGACGCCGCCCGGGGCGGCTACGAGGCGGTGCCGCCGGCGGCGCCCTATCCCCCGGTCCGGGTACGGGAGGCGTTCGCGGTCCAGCCCAGGCTGGAGGCGCTGGCGATCGTGCGCGGCGAGCATGTCTGCAGCAACGCCGACGTGATCAGGAACGCGAGCTTTTCCTGGTCGCCGATGAGCGCGGACGAGATCGCCGCGAAGACCGGCATCGAGCAGCGCCGCTACTCCAGCCGGGAACCCGAGGAACTGGCGCTGCACGCGGCCCGGGCCGCGCTGGCCAAGTCGGGGCGTTCCCCGGCGGAAATCGGCGCGGTGCTGGTCAGCACGTGCACGAGCAACCGGCAGATCCCGTCGATCGCGTGCTGGCTATCCGGCGAGCTCGGCCTGCAGCAGACGCACGCCTCGCTGGACATGGTGGCCGCCTGCGCCGGGCTGCCGTACGGGATGAGCGAGGCCGTCCGGCAGCTGCAGGAGGTCAGGCGGTCCGTCCTGCTGGTCTGCGTGGAGAAGTTCTCGGACAAGATCGGCAGCGTCCGCACCTCGCGGATGATCTTCGGGGACGGGGCCGCGGCGATGGTCATCGTCCCGGCGCCGGCCGGCCAGGCCGGGGACGTGGAGGTGCTGCAGACCTACGCCAGCGGGCCGCACAGCGAGGTCAACTCGATCATCTGGCCGAACGCCGAGTTCGACGGTGACATCACCGTGTACGGTCCGGAGGTGAAAGCGCTCGTCCAGCGTTACCTGACCCAGATGCTCGGCGAACTCGGCGACCAGCCGGATCCCGACGACCTCGAAGGATCGGGGCGCACGCTGCTCGAGAGCATCGACCTGATCATCCCGCACCAGGCCAACAAGACGATGATCCTGAACCTGGCCGGGAAGGCCGGGCTGTCCGCCGATCAGATGTACTTCAACGTCGAGAGGATGGGCAACGTGTCCGCAGCGAGCATCCCCATCGCGGTCTACGACGCCGTGCGCGACGGGGTGATCACCCGCCCGGCCCGGGTGTTCGCACCCGGGTTCGGGGCAGGCGCCGTGGGCGGGTACGCGGTGCTGCGCGTCGATCCGGCGATCGTGGCGGACGAGGTGGTACTGGACATCCTCCACCAGGACACCGGCCGGCCGGCCGCGGCCGGCGCTGCCGTGGCCGGGGGCACCACCGACGACATCCGCGCCGCTTTCGGTGAGTAGCCCGATGAGCCAGCCTGCCTTCGCCTTCCAGCGCGTCGCGATCGTCAACCGGGGCGAGCCGGCCATGCGGCTGATCAACGCCGTCCGGGAGTGGAACGCCGAGGGGCGCCCGGCGCTCCGGGCCATCGCGGTGTACACCGCCGCCGACCGGCGGGCGACGTTCGTCCGCGAGGCCGACGAGGCGGTGCTGATCGGCCCGCCCCCGTCCCCCGACGGCGGCACCGACGCCGCCTTCGCCGGGAGCCCCTACCTGGACTACGCCGAGCTGGAGCGCGCGCTGCGGGCCTGCCGGGCGGACGCGGTCTGGCCCGGCTGGGGGTTCGTCTCGGAGAAAGCCGAGTTCGCCGAGCTGTGCGACCGGCTGGGCATCGTCTTCATCGGCCCGTCGGCCGAGGTCATGCGCAGGCTTGGGGACAAGATCGAATCCAAGCTGCTGGCGGAGCGGGCCGGCGTGCCGCTGGCGCCGTGGAGCGGCGGCCCGGTCGCGGACCTGGCCGAGGCCCGCGACCGGGCCGAGTCGATCGGCTACCCGCTGATGGTCAAGGCCACCGCGGGCGGCGGCGGGCGCGGCATCCGGCTGGTGCGGTCCCCCGCGGACCTGGACGAGGCCTTCGAGCGCGCCAGCTCGGAGGCGGGCAAGACGGCCGGGGACGCGACGGTCTTCCTGGAGCAGGCCATCCGCGGCGGCCGGCACGTCGAGGTGCAGGTCGTCGCCGACGCCGCGGGTACCGTGTGGACGCTGGGCGTGCGGGACTGCAGCGTGCAGCGGCGCAACCAGAAGGTCATCGAGGAGTCCGCCTCGACCGCGCTGGACGCCGGGCAGGAGAAGCTGCTGCGCGCCCACGCCGCCGAGCTGATCAGGGCGGCCGGGTACGTCAACGCCGGGACGGTGGAGTTCCTCTACGAGCCCCGCCAGAAGCTGCTGTCGTTCCTCGAGGTCAACACCCGGCTGCAGGTCGAGCACCCGGTCACCGAGGCCACCACCGGCGTGGACATCGTCAAGCTGCAGCTGCACATCGCGGCGGGCGGCACGCTGGCGGAGATCGGCCCCGGCGAGCCGCCGGCCCGCGGGCACGCCATCGAGGCCCGGCTCACCGCCGAGGACCCGGAGCGTGACTTCGCGCCCGCCCCGGGCCTGATCGAGCACCTCGCCCTGCCGGCCGGCCCCGGGATCAGGGTGGACACCGGGGTGGCGCCGGGAGACGTCATCCCGCCGCAGTTCGACTCCATGATCGCGAAGGTGATCGCCTGGGGCCAGGACCGCGGCGAGGCCCGGGCCAGGCTCGCCCGCGCGCTCCGCCAGACCGGCACGGTCATCCGGGGCGGGACGACCAGCAAGGCGTTCCTGCTCGACCTGCTCGACCGCCCTGAATTCGTCCGCGGCGAGATCGACACGACCTGGCTGGACGCGATGATGGCCGACGGCTACACGCCGCCCCGGCGGGTCGACGTCGCCCTGCTGGCCACCGCCTTCGAGGCGCACGAGGCGCACGAGCGGCGCCAGCAGGACCGGCTGTTCACCTCCGCCGCGCGCGGGCGCCCCGAGGTCGGGCACGAGATACGGCACCAGGTCGACGTCCGCGTGGGCGGCGAAGCCTACCGGCTCCGGGTGTCCCGGAGCCGGCCGGCCCGGTACCAGGTCGAACTGGACGGCCGTTCGGTGGAGGTCGACGTCGACCGGTCGGGCCGGTTCGAGCTCCGGCTCGGCGCCGGCGGGCGGACCTTCGACGTGCTCTCGGTCGCCCAGGGCCCGGACTACCTCGTCGAGGTCGACGGGGCGGTGCACCGGATCTCGGGCGGCGAGGCCGGGCTGGTCCGCGCCCCGGCCCCGGCCATGGTGGTGTCCCTGCCGGTCGCGGCCGGCGACGAGGTGGCCGAGGGCGACGTCGTGGCCATCGTGGAGAGCATGAAGCTGGAGACCGCGCTGCGTGCCCCGGCGGCCGGCCGGGTCGCCGAGGTGTTCGCCGACGTCAACACCCAGGTGGACAGCGGCGCCAAGCTGCTGCGGATCGAGCCGGAGGCCGACCAGGAGGCGGAGCCCGGCCCGGGCCGGCCAGCGGCTCAGAGGGTGCGGGCCGACCTGAGCGTCCTGGCCGAGGCGGCCGACGCCAAAGGCGGCCTCGATCCGGCCGCCGCCGAAAGGGAGGCCGCCGACGCGCTGGCGGTGCTGCGCTCCCTGGTGCTCGGCTTCGACCTTGACGAGCGCGAGGCCCGGCGCCAGCTGCAAAGGCTGGCCGCCGCGCGAGCCGAGCTGCCCGCCGACGACCCGCGCCTGCTCGCCGGCGAGGCCGGGATCCTGCAGATCTTCGCGGACGTGTCCGCGCTGTGGCGCAACCGCCGGGTACCCGGTGAGCCGCCCGTCGATGACGAGGCCGCGGTCGATGACGAGGCCGCGCGCAACCCGCAGGAGTACATGCACGCCTACCTGCGCTCCCGGGACGCCGACGCGGAAGGCATGCCGGAGTCCTTCCGGATCAAGCTGCACCGGACCCTGGCCCATTACGGCGTCGGTGACCTGGAGCCGTCACCCGCCCTGGACCCGGCGCTGTACCGGATCTTCCTGGCCCACCGCCGGGCGGCGGCGCACGTGCTGGTGGTGTCGGAACTGCTGCAGTGGCGGCTGCACCACCCGGAATCGCTGGGTTCCGCGCCCCTGGCCGACGACGTCCGTGACCGCTACCGGCGGACGATCGATCAGCTGGTCACGGCCACCCAGCTACGGCACCCTGGCGTCGGTGACCTGGCCCGCCAAGTCCGGTACCGCTGTTTCGACGCTCCGCTCATCGCCGCCGAGCGGGCCCTGGCCCAGGAGCAGGTGCGCGCGGAACTCGACCGGCTCTCGCCGGATCCGCGAGTCCGGGCGGCCCAGATCGGCACCATCGTCGCCTCGGGCGAGCCCATCCTCGGCGTCTTCGCCGAACGCCACCATCTGGTCATGCTCGAGGTGATGACCAGGCGGTACTACCGGATCAGGCCGCTGCGGAACGTCCAGGTCACCGAGCGCAGCGGCCGCCCGCTGCTGACCGCGGAGTACGATCACGACGGGCGCGACTACCTGATCATCGCGACCGTGGCCGACGGCAGGGAATACGCGGCCGGGACGGACCTGCCCCAGCTGATCGACGCGCTCCCGCCCGGCCGGACCGTGCTCCTCGACCTGTATGTCACCTCCCAGACGCCCGAGGAGGAGGGCAACGGCAACCCCGACGCCCGAGCGGAGCGGATCCGCGGCAAGCTCGGCCCCATCCCGCCCAGCGTGGACCGGGTCGCCGTCGCGGTGCGCCGCGCCGACGGTTCCGAGCGGGATGACCCGGCCTGGTACACCTTCTACGGCGGCCCTGACGGGGTGGCGGCGGAGGACCGGACGCAGCGGGGGCTGCACCCGATGGTGGCCGAACGGCTGGGCTTGTGGCGGTTCTCCCGGTTCGAGATGACCCGGCTCCCGTCGGCGCCCGACGTGCACCTGTTCCGCATCAAGGGCCGCGAGATGCCCGACGACCAGCGGCTCATGGCCCTGGCCGACGTCCGCGACCTGACCATCCTGCGCGACGAGGACGGGCGGGTCCGCGGGCTGCCGCAGATCGAGCGCATCCTGGACGCCTGCCTGGACAGCCTGCGCGCGGCCCGGTCCGCCGACCGCGAGCTGGCCCGGCTGGACTGGAACCGGGTCAAGCTCTACGTCTGGCCGGTGGTGGAAGCCCCGCTGGCGGAGTTCGACCAGGTGATCTCCTCGCTCGCGCCGCGCGCCGAAGGACTCGGCCTGGAGCAGGTGATGGTGCAGGTCAAGATCGCCGCCGACGACGGCGGCGTGCGCGAGATGATGCTGCGGATGTCCCGCCCGCCGGGCGCCGGGCTGACGCTGCGGGTCACCGGCCCGCCGCCGGAGCCGCTGCGCGAGCTGAACGCCTACACGCAGAAGGTGATCAGGGCCCGCCGCCGCGGCACCGTCTACCCCTACGAGCTCATCCCGCTGATCACCCGCTCGCCGGACCGGGGCGGCGCCCCGGGCACGTTCACCGAGTACGACCTAGACTCCGGCGGCGTCCCGGTGCCGGCCGCCCGGGAACCCGGGCTGAACACCGCCAACATCGTGCTCGGCGTGGTCAGCACGCCGACCAGGCGCTATCCCGAGGGGATGCGCCGGGTCGTCTTGCTCGGCGACCCCACGCGGGCGCTGGGCGCGCTGGCCGAGCCGGAGTGCCGCCGCGTGCTCGCCGCCATCGGGCTGGCCCGGCAGCTGCACGCCCCGGTGGAGTGGTACGCCATCTCGGCCGGGGCGAAGATCTCGATGGAGTCCGGCACCGAGACGATGGACTGGATCTCCCGGGCGCTGCGCGGGATCGTCGAGTTCACCCAGGACCGCGGCGAGATCAACGTCGTGGTGACCGGCATCAACGTCGGCGCCCAGCCGTACTGGAACGCCGAGGCGACCATGCTCATGCACACCCGGGGCGTGCTGATCATGACGCCGGACTCGGCCATGGTGCTCACCGGGAAGCAGTCGCTGGACTACTCCGGCGGGGTCTCGGCCGAGGACAACTTCGGCATCGGCGGCTACGACCGGATCATGGGACCCAACGGCGAGGCCCAGTACTGGGCGCCGGACGTGTCCGCCGCCATCGACGTGCTGCTCGCCCACTACGAGCACACCTACGTGGCTCCTGGTGAACGCTTCCCCCGGCCCGCGCCGACCGGCGACCCCGCCGGCCGGGACGTCTGCTCCTCGCCGCACGCCGGGCCGGGTACCGAGTTCGGCGCGCTCGGCGAGATCTTCGGCCCGCGGGGCAACCCCGAGCGCAAGAAGCCCTTCGACATGCGCTCGCTGCTGCGCGGCGTGGTCGACGCCGACCACGAGCCGCTGGAGCGCTGGGCCGACATGGCCGACGCCGAGTCGGCCGTGGTGCTCGACGCGCACCTGGGCGGCCAGCCGGTGGAGATGATCGGGTTCGAGTCGCGCCCGCTGCCGCGGCACGGGTTCACCCCGGTGGACGGGCCATCGCAGTGGACGGCGGGCACCTTGTTCCCGCTCTCGTCGAAGAAGACCGCGCGGGCGATCAACGCGGCCAGCGGGAACCGCCCGCTGGTGATCCTGGCCAACTTGTCCGGGTTCGACGGCTCACCCGAATCGCTGCGCCGGCTCCAGCTGGAGTACGGCGCGGAGATCGGCCGGGCGGTGGTCAACTTCGATGGCCCCATCGTGTTCTGCGTGGTGTCCCGCTACCACGGCGGGGCGTTCGTGGTGTTCTCCGGCACGCTCAACGACACCATGGAGGTCGCCGCGGTCCAGGGCTCCTACGCCTCGGTGATCGGCGGCGCGCCCGCCGCCGCGGTGGTGTTCGCCGCCGAGGTCAGGAAGCGCACCGCCGCCGACCCCCGGGTGGCCGACCTGCAGGCCGCGATCGCCGAGGCCACCGCCAGCGGCGCGGACGACAAGGTCGCGGCGCTGCGGGCCAGGCTCGGGTCGGTCTGGCCGGCCGTGCACGCCGAGAAGCTGGGACAGCTCGCCGACGAGTTCGACGGCGTGCACAGCATCGAGCGGGCCCGCGAGGTGGGTTCGGTGCACGCCATCGTCCCGGCGTCCGGGCTGCGGCCTTACCTGATCGACGCGGTCCGGCGCGGGATGCAGCGGACGCTGGCGGCCCGCGGCGAGGCTCCGGGCTGACCTGAGGCCGGCACATCACCCACCGAGGGTGATGCCCGACGGCCCGGGCCGCTGGAGCCTGATGTCCTAGGCGGCGACGCAGCCCGGGAGGTGGCGCGGCGATGACCGGATGGCCCACCCAGCCAGTGATCTACGAGGTCAACACCGCGGTCTGGCTCGGCGGCCTGTCGCGGGCGGCGGGCCATCCGGTGACGCTCGCCGGCGTGGCCGACTCGGACTGGGACGCGATCATCCCGGCCGGGGCGGACGCCGTCTGGCTGATGGGCGTGTGGGCACGCAGCCCCGCCGGGATCGCCCTGGCCAACAGCAACGCCGAGCTGATGGCGTCGTTCCGGGCCGCGCTGCCTGACCTGCGGGCCGAGGACGTCATCGGCTCGCCGTACTGCGTGCGCCGCTACGTCGCCGATCCCGCGTTCGGCGGCCCCAGCGCGCTCGCCGCGGCCCGCGCCGCCCTGGCCGCGCGGGGCGTGCGGCTGATCCTGGACTACGTGCCCAACCACGTCGCCCCCGACCATCCCTGGGTGACCAGCCATCCCGAGCTGTTCGTCCAGGGTGACG
>Ga0335069_10005817_pt1 | contig 18053 bp, 6 predicted proteins | sample Lox_Sample_11_FD_206714 | JGI IMG/M metagenome (GOLD analysis project Ga0335069, IMG submission 206714) | Soil microbial communities from Loxahatchee National Wildlife Refuge, Florida, United States - Lox_Sample_1.1 | ecosystem: Environmental > Terrestrial > Soil > Wetlands | place: USA: Florida... | reverse complement strand
CGTGGAGGTCCGGCACATCACTCCGCACGGCGTAGCCACGCAGTTCCCAACCCGCCTGGATGAATTGAAGGCTTACGACGTGGTCATTTTCAGCGATGTCGGATACAACTCGCTGATCTTTTATCCCGGCCTGACGCCGCCTTATCAGTACCCGCTGGGACCCGACCGCATCGGCATGGTGCGCTCGTTTGTGGAGCAGGGCGGTGGGTTCCTGATGGTGGGTGGCTACCTTTCGTTTGCTGGGGTGAACGCCATCGCGCGCTGGAGCGGCACGGATATCGAGACGCTATTGCCTGTTTCCATCGCCCGCCACGACGATCGCGCCGAGGTGGTGCAGGGGTTCCGTTTCCAGATCGACCTTCCCGAACACCCCATTGTGGCCGGGTTGCCCTGGCAGAGCGCCGACTGGACACTGTGCGGCTACAACCAGGTTACCCTGAAATCGGGAGCCACGCTGGTGGCCAGTTACCAGGGCGATCCCTTGATTGCCTGCTGGGAATTCCATGGCGGCCGCACCGCCGTCTTCACGTCGGATTTTGCGCCTCATTGGGCCGGCAGCTTCGTGCATTGGCCGCATTACCCGGCGTTCTGGGCGCAAATCCTCCAATGGCTTGCCAAGCGGAAGTGAATCGGCCGCTTACTCCGCAACGTCGAACTTAAGCGCCTTGCCTTCGTCGGGCACGCGGATCCACACCACGCCTGCGTCATCATAGGCCCAGCCCGACGAGGCCTTCGCGAGAGCCTGGACCGAATCCTGCCGCGCCAGTTCCGTGCCCGCCACGCTGACCTTGCGTGGCTGCGTCCTCTCGTTGTGGACCTTGATCACCATCGAGCGTTGCGGCGGCGTAAAGGAGCCTTCGGGCGCGGACACTTCCACGCTAACACCGTGGGCATCCTGCCTGGCGGTCAGGTGCTGGAGCAGTGACACGCCGTGCTGATAATCGAAGCTGATGCCGTCATCTTCGTAGTAGGGTCGAGTGGAAGTGCCATCGGGATAGACGTCAAGCGTCAGGGGATCGATGGGCGCCTCGCCCGTGTACTGCACGTCCTGCTGGCTGGCGATGATGGCGCCGCCACGAACGAACAACGGGATGCGATTCATCGGCGCATCCACGTCGATCGTTACGGGTCCGTTGTAGCGGCGGTCGGTCCACCAATCGTACCAGAGGCCGCGCGGCAGGTAGACGCGGCGGCTGATGTCGTCATCTTTCGTGACCGGCGCCACCAGCAGATCGTTCCCAAAGAAGTACTCATCGTCAGAGGTCCGGTCGGTCGCCGTCGGGTCGTCAGGATACTCGAGCATCAGCGGGCGCATGATGGGAACGCCGGTTTCCGCCGCCTCCCAGAACGCCGTGTAAATGTAAGGCAGCAGGTGGTAGCGCATCTTGATGGAGTTACGGTTGATTTCTTCCAGGCGATTGCCAAAGGCCCAGGGCTCGAGATTGCCGGGGCCACCGGAATGCGTCCAGCAGAAGGGTGTAAGAACGCCGGAAGCGAGCCAGCGCGAGTACAGCTCAGGGCTGGGCACCGGCCAAATTCCGCCAATATCGGCGCCCGAAAACTGGAAGCCGGAAAGGCCCATGGTGTTGAGCATGGGCATGCTCAACCGCAGATGGTCCCAGGTGCCATAGTTGTCTCCGCTCCACTCGGCGGCATAACGCTGGCCGCCGGCGAAGGTGGCGCGCGTAATAATCATCGGCCGTTCGTTGGGATGAATGGCAAGCAGACCGTCGCGGGTAGCCAGCGTCTCGAGCATGCCGTACACGTTGTGAATCTCGGCGTGCGTCTTGGGTCCGAAATCGGTGTGATGAATGATGTCCAGATCAAGCGTCGCGCCATTGCCCCGCTCCGTCAGCGTGGTCGGCTCATTCATGTCGGTGAGAATGCCGGAGATTCCCTGCGCAAACTGCTCCTTGTAAAGCGTAGCCCACCATTTACGAACTTTATCGTTGGAATAGTCGGGAAACGCGCTGGCGCCGGGCCAGCCTCGGCCGGTGAAAATGGTGCCGTCGGACTTTTTCAGGAAGTAGTCGTTGGCCACGCCCTCCTTATAGATCGAAAAATTGGGATCAACCTTAACGTAGGGATCGACGATGGCGATGAAGTGGAAACCCTTCTTCCTTAAATCGGTCATCATCCCCTGGGGATCGGGGAAACGCGACTTGTCCCAAGTGAAGATGCGGAAACCGTCCATGTAGTCGATGTCGAGGAAGAGCGCGTCGCAGGGGATGCCGCGGTGGCGGAAGTTCTCAGCGATAAAGCGCACGGTGCTTTCAGGGTAGTAGCTGTAGCGGCTCTGAATATATCCAATCGCCCAGCGGGGCGGCAGGGGCGAGCGTCCCACCAACTCCGTAAAGCGCGAAACCACGTCTTTCGGAGTCGGGCCACCGAAGAAGTAGTAGTTCATCTCTCCGGCTTCGGCACCAAACGAGTACATATCGCCGTCCCCGGTTCCCAAGTCAAAGGATGTGCGGAAGGTGTTATCGAGAAACAGGCCGTACGCCTTCCCCTTGCGAAGCCCGATGAAAAACGGCGCGGACTGGTAGAGTGGTTCGGAGGAAGCGTCAAACCCAGCGGGGTCCGTATTCCACTCGACATATGATCGGCCACGCTTGTCGAGCGGTGTGCTCTTCTCGCCCAGGCCAAAGTACTGCTCATCTTCAGGCATCCACTTCCAGCAACGAAGGCGTGGGCCGTCCCAATTGATGCCGCGCGAATCCGCGTCCTTGGAGATCAACTTGCCGTCGTGATCGTAGAAGGCCAGGCGGAAGGGCGCGAGATGAGCGCGCGCTTCCAACGCGGGCGTGCGAATGATGCGGGTTTCCTTGTCGCCTGAGAATTCCACCGCTACCTTCGGCCAGTCGGTCTTGACGACGGCGAAGGAATGGTCCGGGGGCAGCGACGTGGCGGGAACCATGCGCACTCGAATCAGGTCGGGCGCCAGGACCGTGATCACCACTGTCGCCTGCTTGCTGCTGAAGGTGATCTGATTGCCTTGCGGCTGCGAAGCGGTCAGGTTGCCGATATTTTGCCACTCGGCGAGTGCCGGCAGAGTCATGGGGGACAAAACGCAAAATAACAGAAACGCACGAAAGATATTTCCACGTGTCACAGACCACCTCCAAGTGATGAAAACCCTGGTGCCATTCTAGATGAATTCAGCCGCCGCTGCGCCAGCTTAAGGGAACCGCGACAGCGCGAACTTCAGTCCCTTACCGTAAATCCACTAGCTCTTCCAAACCGCCTGCCAGGCGGGCGACTCCGGTGCGATGTTGACTTTTGCGCTGGCGGAGCGGTACGCGGCGCCTTTGACGTCAACGAGGCGGAATCGGGAGCCCAGCGTTGCCGGCAGGGTGGTAGCCCCCGGATGCGGCCCTGCGGGCCGTTTGAAGTCAAGCCTCCAGCCGCCTTCGATTGGTTCGAGATTCAAAGAGATGCGGCCGAAGCGCGTGGGCGATCCTGCTGCCTGATACGGAGATCTGCGAGCAAGTTCAAAATCGCCGATGCCGTCGAGCAAGCGCAGCGACGCCCCGTCCTCCAGCGCCAGCATGTGACGCAAATAAATGATGCACTCGGCGCTCGCCCAATTATGCGGCATGTCGCCGACGTAATCCGCCACCAGCGACCCGCGCAAGGGTTGCTCCTCTCGCCAACAATACAAAGGACTTGCGTGATTAAGGAAGCCAATGAATGTCTGCCGCGCCCAATCTGCCAATCCCGCCCATAAGTAGACATGCGCGACGAACGGGGCGTTGTACGTCCAGAGGCCGCCGTGGGCGATCCACCCCGCCTCAGCGGGGACCTCCTCCTGCGTACAGGATTGCATGAGGGCAATATGTCCCTTCACGATCGGATCGTCCTTGTCAAACACCAACCCGGGGTAGATGGCGTGTGAAAGTGCCCATTGCGCCGCTTGCGGACGCGGGCGGTCCCACTCATCGGCCGCCGACCACTGCGCGTCGCTCTTCAGCAGCATGGGCAGGTAGGAGAAGCCCCCCGGGTGCTGCCGCATTTCCTCGTGAGCCGCCGCCAGGAACGAGGCGCGGAGTTCGGCATAGAACTTCTTGGCGCCGTCGAAGCCAGAGATTCCCTGGAGATCGGCGGCCTCCGTCGCAGCCTTGAGTCCCGCCAATACCCAGACTGTGTTGGTGAGCTCCGCGCGAAGGCCAGCCAAGCCACCGTCGCCAAACCCAGGAGGCAGGAGACCGTATTTACCCATAACGCCGCCCGCAGCCTTGGCTTTATCGCGCAGGCCGATTAGAAAATCCACCGCATGCAACACGTTGGGCTGCATTTTGCGAAAATAAGTCCAATCCTGGCTCAACTCGGCCTGGCGAACCAGGCTGAACATGGCAATTCCCGTGTCTTTCCAGTGTTCGCTCTGCACGGCGGCAAAAACGCCGCCATCGGGGCGTTGCCAGGACCAGGTAGCTTCCAGCCCCTGCTGCGCCTCGGCATCGTAGCCCAGGTAGCGGGCGGCTTCCAACAGGAAGTTGCCGTCCACCACCCAAAGCCCACGGTAGACCGTTGGGCCCACCTGGAAATTGAACTTGCCGTTCTTGATCTCACGCGCCTGGAGGATGTTCTGGGCGCAAGCGGTCAGGAATTCGCCATAACGCTCCGGCTGGCTCCACTTGACATTTCCGCTGAGGGGAGTCCAGTTGGCCCAAAATTCCCGCGCGGAGGCCAGGAGTTTATCGGGATGGCCCAGGTTGGGGGCGAGTTTTTCGACATTCTGTCCATCTTGGGGAAGCCGGACAAGATATCGCAACGGATCGTGGGAGGTCGCCAACCCTTCCGGCAGGCTATAAGCGCTCTGGTAGCCGAAATCCTCCCTTTCCAGGTGCGCAGAGGTGATGAGAAATGGCTGAGAGTCTTTGTAAAGTGTAAAGACGCCGCCACCCTCCTTAAGTGTCATTGGTTTCTCGGATTTAACCGTAATCCTCGGCGTGGCGTGGACACGTTTCGGGGTAGCGGGGACGACTTCCACGATGACATTATCCACCCGGCCCTCTTCGGGCAGGTTAGTGGCGAAGGTGGTGAGTTCCAGGAACGCGTCAGGGCGGGCAATGCGGGTATGGACGATGGGAATGCCGGGAGCCTCCAACCGCTGGTACTCCACGCGGTCGGGTTCCATTCCTAAAAGCGAGAACCCGACTACTTCCGTGAACCAGTGGAGCCCTTTCCCATCGTAGCCGGGGTGGCCGCAGCGCAATTCGCCCATTTGGCCCACCAGGCTCTTGTGCGGATCGTCGGGGAAGCAGAACGCCGTCTGGTAGGCCAGGGGTGAATAGCGAAAGTCGATGGCGGAATCCACGTCCTGGACGAACTGAGCCAACGGTTCGGCCTGCGGCACCTCGGCGTGCGCAACGGGGGACGCAGCAGGTCCACCGAGAGCGGTGGCCCCCGCTGCGGCTCCGACCGTCTTGAGAAACTTCCGGCGATTGGATCTGGTGTCCATGATTAATTCCTCTCTATGTAACCGTTCTCCAGCGAAGCGGGGAGGCTTCGTGGTGGCTGTCCGTTAACTGACGGACCTACCGCCACCACTGGGAAGTAACCCCTCACCCATCGCCCCTTCTCCCCTCATCCCTCTCCCCGCGGAGAGGGATGAGGGGGAGGGGAGGTGGGGTGATGGGTTGTGTCGAAACTACGAAAACCACGTCGTTCGGCCTAGGTTACGGTAATCACCGATTCACCCGCCGAAACACTGCGCTCCTTGCCGTTGCTGCGCACCGAGGTAATCTGCCCGCCAAGATTGGGAATGTGCAGGCGGACAGCCTCCGCAGCGGCCTGGCCCGGGGCCGGGGTCAGAGTGTAATCCAAACTCAAGGTTGAACCCGACCGTTGCAGATCATACTGGACCTTGCCGAAAATTGTTGGGGCCTGCTTTACGGAGATTTTGGCGCCGTCCTTCAGCCAATCCGGTTGAACCCCCCAGCCCAGTTCCAGCTTATTGCCGTCCTCATAAACCAGCGCGTTGCGATGGAGCAGAACGTACTGCCCGGCGGCCCAGCCGTGCGGCATGTCGCCCGTCCCGAAGTGCGTATGGAGGAAGATCTCCTCGATCCAGGCGTTGGTGGGTGAGGCGTGCGCCACATAGCCATTGAACAAGCGATAGAACATGGGCAGGTCGTTGCGCAACAGATAGCACATGGCCCAGTCGGCAGTGATGTAGGTCCAGAGCTTTTTGGTGACGAAGAACGTGTACTCATCCTCCTGGGCGTGCTTGGCCATGCGATCGAGCGTGCCGGTCATCATGGGGTCCTGCGCACCGAGGAAGCGCGCCGGGTAGAGCGCCGTAATCGAGCCCCAGATGTCAAGCGCCGGATCGAAAGGCGTGGCAGGAATCACCTGGTTGTTGCCCGCTCTCTGGTAGGCGTATTTCACGGAAGCGAGCAGGTTGGAGCAAAACTCGTCGTAGGTTTGCTTCATCCACGCGGCATCCTGAGTCTCGCCGAGAGCTTCGGCCGCTGCCACGGCCAGCCGCAAACCGATAACGGCCCAGAAGTCGTGATAGTAGAAGTAGGTGTTCGAGCCGATGGCCTCGCCTTCTCCCGCCGGGATCAAACCGTAATAGCAAGGCTTTTCGCCATTCTCGTTCACGATTTGGTTCAGCTCGGTGACGTTCTTGATCCACTGCGCGCCGCGGCGAATCGAGCCATAGACGGTGCGGAGGTAGTCCTTATCGCCCGTGACCTGATAATGATTGACCAGCGCCCAAAGGGCTTGCCCCTGCCCGTCCCATTCGGTGTTGGGCGCCTGCCACACGCCACAGGGTTGCTGGGCATAGGAAGCGAAGATGCCGCTGAGGTTTTGCTGCCAGAACAAGCGCAGGGACTTTTCCGCGTCGTCCGCGTAGCCCGCGAGATCGAGTGCGGTCACCAGGTAAGCGCCGTCGCGGTACCAGAAGGCATCGTAATCACCCGCTCCGGGTTTCACGACGAAGAGGTCTTCGCCGTTGTTCGCCGCGCCGGCATACCGCGTGCGCAGCAGATAGACGTTAATCAGCGAGGTTTTGTAGAGGTCGTCCAGGCGCTTGACCCCGGTGGTGTACTCCGCTCCGGAATTCAGCAGGGTGCCCCAGCGTTGTTGCGCCGCGGTCTGTGCCGAGGCGGGAGCAACCGACGCGGCGCGCGCTGCGTTCGCCTGGTTCAGGTCGTATGGCAATTTGATCCAGAGAGTTTCCGCCCCGGGCTTGGGTGCGGGCAAATCGAGAACGACGGAGCAAGCCACGTCGTTTTTCACTTCCTTGCCGCACTTCACGTAGAAGCGCGCCTGCTGGCTCACTTTTCCGGCCCGCACGTCATCGGCCTTGGCGGGGGAATCCAGAATCCAGATGCCTTGCAGCATCGACCCGCGATAAGGCGCCACGGAGGAGGCGTCGCACTCGGATTTAACGCGGATTTCGCCGGACGCCGAGGAGACTGTGAATTCCCGCACGGCGGGCTTGCCCTTCTCCAGCAAGCCCATATCCACCACTTGGCTATCGCCATTGACGGAGAGCTTTACGAGGGAATCGCCGGGATGATACGGTTCGTTGCGAACCACTCCCAGGAAAACGTGATAGGTCTTGCCGCTCTCCACAGGAAAACGGTACTCGATGGGCCGATTCAGAAAGCCGCTGCGGCCGCCGCTGAAGGCGGGGTCGAATCCCGGAAGAGCTTTGGGTGGTTCTTCCGTGTGCCCGTCGCCCCAATCGATATACGGGCCCTGGATGGGCGCCGCTTCCGGGGTCAGGTAATTGTACTTGGCCTGCGTGACGCTTGCGACCTTGGCGGCAGGCAGCAAGGCCAGGACTCTGTCTCCGCTGGTCACCTTCCCGTTGTTGACTTGGATTGAGGTCGTATCGGTAAACCAGAGCGTGAGGCGGGCTCCCTCCTTGGCCTCTTCGATTCCTACGTAGTCGGCTTTTTGGCCGTCCGCCTCGGACGTGAAGGTGGTCCAACGGAAAGCGCCCTTGGGGCCATGAACTTCCGACGTCACAATGGGTAGATAGCCGGAAGCGAGCGATTGGGAGCAAGCCTCCTTGGTGAGAGCCTGCGGCGGCGACCCCAATTCCACCTGCACCTCGGCATGGCGCGTCTTCAGTTGACCAAACTTGTCGAGAAATGCCGCTGGTTCGTCGCCCAGGCCTGTCGCCGTCTGCAAATTCGTATTGTAGAAGGGCCGTTTTCCGGCTGCGGGTGAGGCCGCTCCCGCTTGCTTGGGTGGCGTTTCCGTGCCCGGCGCTGCCAGCGCATCGATGAGCGAAAGCACCCCCGGAGCGGCAACGGTAAGGCCCAGGCTGGTGCCTGACTTCAACAAGAAATGACGTCGATTTGGTCTTTTCATAGCGTGCTCCTTGAGCAGTCTTTGGAGTGCGGGAGCAGCAGCTCCCACCTTCTCCCGACAGTATATACAGCCGAGTATGAAGCCACGGAGGAAGGCGGGAACTGCTGCTCCCGCGCTCCAAGAAGGCTCGCGCGGTCCGTTATTTCAACACCGATGCCGCCCCCCGTGGTTAAATGCACTTCTGGAACGGTTTCTTTTGGGAGCATGACATCAGAGCGCGAGGTAACCTGCGGGTTGAATTTGTGACGGCGTCACGAACGCCGCCGGCGGACAGAATATCTTCGGAGAAGCGGCGGGCGGGGAGAGCCTTTTTCTCCCCGCCCGCCCAGTGGTTCAGGTCTTGCTTCGATCACCCGACAACCCCGTCGTTAGAACGTCATATGCAGCCCGAATTCGAAGCGCCGCATCGGGAAGCCAGGTTGCAGAGCGGTAACCACCGGGGCGGAAGCGTTGTCCACGGTAGTCCCAATCCAGGTTGCGTCACCCGGGCTTCCAAGGTTCGTCAAGTTAAAGACGTTGTAACTTTGAATGGTGAGCTCAACGGTCGTCTTTTCCTTATTCAAGAATGACGAGAAGTTGAAGTCCTTGGAAAGGGCAAAGTCCGCGTTGTGGACGGAAGGTCCGCGCAGCGAGCCAGGTGCCGCATCGCCAATGTGCATGGCGTCCGACTTGGTGAAGCAGGCAGGGTTGTACCACTCGTTCCGATTTTGTCCTCCCGGTACATTGGCGGGATTGCAGCCCGGAACGGTATTCGGCTTCTGGGTGATATCAGCATTGATAGGAGCGTTCGAAGTCGGGGTCAGCGAGCCACCCGATTCGAGAACGACGGTACCGCCGAATTCCCATCCACCGAGAATGGCTTGCAGCGCACCGCCCGCGTTAGTGCCAAAGTGTTGTCCCTTTCCGTAGGGAAGCATATAGTTGAATCCCACCGTAAAGGTAGCCGCGCGCTCCACCGTGTTGATGTTGCTGGCGCCTGGGCCGTAGTTCAGCTTGGTGTTAAAGGGGTCGCCGTTGTCATACGCCAGGGCCTTTTGCCATACGAAGTTCCCCGTAAAGAACAAATTCCTCGAATAGCTTTTCTTGATCTGAGCTTGCAGCGAATTGTAATTCGAGTCCGAACAGTTACATTCGTAGGCAATGCTGTTGACACCATACTTTACGGTGTAAGGACGGCGGGCCGCCAGGTCGATGTCGCCAATATTCGCGGCGTTTACGTTGGGGCTCTGGGAAAGGTGCGTCCCCTTGGCCCCGACGTATCCGATGGTGAACGTCATGTCGCGGGACAGTTGCCGCTCCACCATAAAGTTCCAGGAATCCATCGTCTCGGTTAGCCAATTGAACGGCCGGGTTTTCATCAACTGGCCGCCGGGTGCGGGAAGGATGCCGCTGGAGGGGAGCGCCGGCGGAGTGCTGGCAGGCGGGCCCTGATCGATGGGGAAAACCTCCGAGAAATTATCAGCCGCGTTGATGGTCTGCTGCGCCACGATCGGGTAGAAACTGGTCAGATGATAGAACGTGGCGTCATAGCCGGAGCCGAAATAACTCCTGCCCAGACCGGCACGGAGCACCGTCTTGGACGTCAATTGATAAGCAATGCCCAGGCGGGGCGCGAAGTCGGTGTTGGGAGTATAGATCCCGGTGCTGCCGGGAACACTACCCAAACCACCCAGGAGAATATTGCCGGTGTTGAGGTCAAAATTGGCAATTCCCCCCGGCCGGCCGGGCGTGATCGGGGTGAACTTATCCCAACGGAGCCCCAGGCTCACGGTGAGCTTCTTGGTGGCATGCCAGGTATCCTGGCCATAGAGGCCCCAGCGTGTCTGCCGCTCCTCGGGAAATTGCGTGAAAATGGCGCGGTCAAACTCGGTGGGCATCCCCAGGAGGAAGGTCGCCATTCCCATCCCCGAAGTGGTGACATTGGGATCTCCCGTCAGGGTATTGTTGAAGTTGAAGTTGCCGCGCGAACTGGCGTTCACGGACTCGAAATTGAAGCGCTCGCGCACGATGTCCGCGCCAAACCGGACCTGGTGAGGGCCGTGCATCCAGGACCAGTTATTGATCCATTCGAAGTTCGTGGTGCGGTCAAAGCGGGGAATGCCGACCCCGGAGGTGATTCCCATGGTCCACCCGCCGACCGGTCCGGCAACCGTTATACCGGCCAGACCTCCGCTGAGGGCATCGCCGGTGTTGATATTCGGGATCCCGACTTTATTGTTGGTTTCAAGAGCAGAATCTGCCTGGAGGGCGTCCAAACGAAAACGACTGACGCCAAACCGAATTTCGCCCAGCAGGTTCGGGCTGAAGGTGTGGGTCCAATTGACGGCGGCTTGTTGCAAGGTGCTGTGTGCCGTTTCCGGACTCAACGAACCGCCGCTCGGTCCTCCTGCCTCAACGCCAAACAGCGGGGGATTCGTGAGGTATCCCTTAAACATGCTGTAACGGGCAAAGAACTTGTCCTTGTTGGAGAAATTGACGTCACCTCGCGTGTCGATCTGCCATTGGTTGAATACTTCGTGGAGGCCGCCGTTGTAGTTGTTGTTGGTAGCGCCAACCCCACCCGTGTTGGCCGTGGGCAGAATGCCAAGCAGGTTTTGGGCTACCTTGTCAATCCTCGCCGTAGGAATCATGTTCAGGCAGGGCCCTGCACTTGTGCAGGCAGCGTTGTAATTAGGATCAGTGGGATTAGACGTGGCAAAGAACTGAGTTCGCCCCAGGTACGTCGTCTGATCTCCGGTGCTGGGATCGAAGATCGGATTGGTCGAGGCAAATGCGCTGAAGTCCCCGTTCCGGAAGGCGGTATCCGGCACGGTCGAGATCAGTGAGGAGCCGTTGCGGAGCCGGTTCCACTGCGTAGCCCCGAACAGGAACACCTTGTCTTTCACAACGGGACCACCCAAGCTGCCACCCCATTGGTTGAAGTTGGAAGGAGCAGCCCCCAGGCCCTTGCCCTCCGGCCCCGTGCCTGCGATCTTTTCCGTTATGGGATCGGCCGCAAAGGTAGAGCTGTTCCGGTTGTACCAGAACAGAGAACCATGCGCTTGATTCGTGCCCGACTTGGTAATGTACTGCGCCACCATCCCGGAGGTCTGGCCGAACTCCGGATCGTAGTTCGAGGTGGTGATCTTCATTTCCTGAACGCTGTCCTGGATGGGGACAATGACCTGCACGCCGGCGAAGCCGTACGCAACATCCGAGACGCCGTCCAGAGTGTAGGTTTGGGCTCCCGACCAGGCGCCGTTCACGTAGACGCGATTGTTCTGACTGGGATTCTCGCCCTCACCCATCTGGAAAGTGTCGCGCACTGCTCCCGGCACCAGCGTGAAGAGTTGCGTCACGTTCTGGCTGACGATGGGCAGGGCTGCCACTTCCTGCACAGAGAAGGCCCGCGAAACATCGGTCTTTTCGGTTTCGAGGATCGCGGACGATGCTTCGACCGTGATCCGCTGGCTTACTTCTCCTAACTCCAGTTTGACGTCGGTCCGTACCGTGTGGCCGACCGCCAACTCAATTCCGGCCTGGCTGAACGTCTTGAATCCCTGCGATTCCACGTTGATCGTGTAAGTGCCCGGGATCAGGTTGGTGATAAGGTACAACCCGGTAGCGTCCGTGGTGCGGACGGTGGCAACGTTGGTGTGCACGTCCGTCGCGGTCACTTTGGCGTTGGGAATGGCCGCGCCGCTGGGGTCCGTAATATACCCCGTGATACTTCCTGTCACCGCTTGGCCAAATGCCGACGGTCCCGAACAGAGGACCATTGTTCCCAACGTAAGCAGGAACACAATAATCGACAATCTTCTCATTCCTTTTCCCTCCTGATGAGATTAAAACAGCACCCGACCCGACGGTAATGCACAGGATTCAAATCTTGCAGGACAGTTGGCGGCCTTCCGAAACAATCTGACAACATTCAAGCGTTCCTAATGGCAGGGCGCGCATGAATGAGCGCCACCCCGCTACCTGGAGTGCCAATGATGAACCCTCTTTATCGCAGCTTCAGGCACTTGTCAAGCAGAAATTTCGACCGTAGTTGACATAATTATTAACCAGTCCCGATTGAGGAGACATCAATTGGTCATTTTCTTCCCATTTTAAGTGAATTCATGGTTAATTCCGATCACTTCAGCGAGGGTAGTGTTTTGTTATTCGCCAGGGTAGTGCTTTATGATTATTGTCGCGCTTCAGGAAATAACCAGCCTGGGTTTCCCACCAATCCTTGCTTTCGAAGCCGCGGAGCGGCGATGTCATTTACTTAATTCATCGGCAGTTGTCCCACGGATTCGAAGGTGTGAAAGAACCTTCCGAGTACCTTCGGGAAGACAGGCGTTAAAGCGCCAAATCGCGCAGAGCCTGCTGCGCGGCCGGGTAGCCGGGGTGAAGGGTCAGGAGGCGCTGGAGCGTGGCGCGAGCTTGCTCGGGCTTTCCCATAGCCACATAAACCTTGGCCAGGTTCAAATAAGCGACCTCGAAGCTGGGGGCAACACGAATGCACTCTTCCAGTGCGGCCTTGGCCTCGGTAAGGTTTCCCGTCCGCAAATTGAGTACTCCCAGGTTGTTGAGGGCCTCCGGATAGACGGGACGCAACTGTATAGCTTTTTCAAGGAACTCGCGGGCCGGGTCGGAATCTCCGTGCTGAGCGTAGAGCATCCCCAAGTGGTAATTCGCCTCGGGGCTGTCCGGCTCAATTTCCAGTGCGCGGGCAAAGATCTTCTGAGCGTCCTCGAATCGCCCGCCATCTTGGTAAAGCTTTCCCAGGTTTTCGAGTGCAATCACGTGATGGGGGTCTTGCCGGATCGCCTCTTGGAAGTATTTGATCGCGTCGTTGGCGCGCCCGGCTTGGGCCGTGGCCATTCCGAGGTTGTTCCAAGCGCTGGCGTCCCCAGGAGTGAGTTCCGTGGCCCGCCGTAAATGCTCCTCGGCTTGCGTCAGGGCGCCTTTGTTGAGATAGAGGGTTCCCAGGTTGTAATAGGCGGCAGCATACTTCGGGTTTTGCCGGATGACCTGTTGAAACCAGCCGATGGCTTCATCGTAGTATCCCGCCCGTGTGAAGGCCACACCATAGGTGAAGAGGTTGCGCTGAAATCCACCTCCATAATACTTCCCCGCAAAAGGAAGGGCGCGGCTCTGCCTTTCGCTCGCGGTCTTCGGGACATGTCGCAGGTCGTCTTCCACCGTGGAAGCGTCGAGCGGCCCCTGATACACCCTCACGATCAGTCCCTCCGGGTCAACCAGAAGGGTGGTGGGAATTCCCAGATTGCGGCGGCGGTCGAACAGGTAGCGGTAAAGGAGATTGTAGCTACCCAGTACGTACTCGGTGGCGAGAAGGACGGGATAGTTCAGCCGCATCTTCCTCGCGAAGTCCCGTACCGTGTCCTCGCCCGCGGCTGCATAGGCGTGGAGGGCGAGGAGTTGAACACCTTGGTCCGTCCAGGCAGGGTAGCTCTTTTGCAATTGCTCGATGGCGGGTTGGCAGGAAGGCAGGGACATGTCCCAGAAATGTAGCAGCACGTGTCGGCCATGAAAACTCGAGAGCGAGTACGAGAGCCCGTCGAGGCCGGGAAGGGTGAAATCGGGGGCCGGGAGAGCGTCAAGGAGCCAGGTTGCGCAGCAAACCGGCGGGGGTTCGGGTTTCTGCTCAAAGCCGGCGCCTTCCGGAATTGTCGGGGCGGGTGCGAAGGCCACCGCGTGAAATTCGTTGGAGCCCTCCTCCACCTCGATGCGATGATTGGGTGGGAGGTTTTCAAATTCTTGGACCAATCCGCTCGGCCACTGCACGCTGGCCCTCACCGCTCCCGCCTGCCGGCCTAGCCCGAAGAAAAGCTCCTTGCTGTGCTGAGAGAAGAACCCGGTGCCGGCCTGAAGGAACTTCACTTGCCGACCGGCGGCACCTTCTACAGTGACCGATGCGCCAATGGCGTCTCGGTTGCTCTGCCGGCCGCGGAGGCGAAAGCAGATTGAGGCCCCCCGCCCTTCCATGACATTGCGAAGGATTCGTAACTGTGGTCCCGTGCGATTCTTGAGCACGACCTCCAGGGTCCCATCATGGTCCAGGTCGGCAAGGGCGAAAGACCGGCTGTCGTCAATGAAATCCAGGCCGGCAATTCCGGAGATCCGACTGAAAGTGCCGTCGCCATTGTTGGCAAAGAAGACGTTCCGCTGATACCCGTTCCATGTGCCGTCGGCGCGGATGAGTTCGTTAATGGCGTTCCAGCCCTCTTCGTAAGGGCGCGAGGGCGTGGCGTTGGCGGGCGATTGCGCAACGACCTGACGCCAGAAGAATCCCTGAAGGTCGTAACGGTCGGGGCCGGAGATCATCCCGTTCGCGATGTAGAGATCGGAACGGCCTTCATGGGCGAAGTCCCAAGCCGCGCAGGACCATGACCATCCGGCCTTCTCGACCCCCGCCGGGCCGCTACGGTCCTCAAAGCCGCCGTCGCCCCGGTTGCGGAAGAGCGAGTTGCCCTTGGCATGGCGGCGATAAAGCGCGCGTACATCCTCACTCACATCTTTCATAAATGCGGCCTGCATGCTGACGCGCGTCCCGGCGGGTTCCCACATGTCGCTCACATAGAGGTCCTGGTTCCCATCGTTGTCATAATCGAACCACGCGCAGCTCATCCCCGGCCCGATATCGAGCACGCCTGCCGCTTCGGCTACATCCGTAAACGTCCCGTCGCCGTTGTTCCGGTAGAGATTCTTGCGGCCGAAATCGTTCACCACGTAGAGGTCCGCCCAGCCATCGTGGTTGTAATCGCACCACCCCGAGTCGAAGCTGAAGTGGTGGTTGTTCTGGCTCAGGCCGGCCTCGGCGGTGACGTCGCGGAAGGTTCCATCGCGATGGTTGCGGAGGAGGAAATTGGCGGGTCCGTTGCGGGCGTCGAAGTAGGGGGTAGGATAGCGGTATTGATCGATGCCTTCATAATAGCTATACAAGCTAAAGTAAATATCCAACCAACCGTCACGGTCGTAGTCCCCCAGCGCGGCGCCGGCAAAGGTGCCTTGCGGCGGCTGGGCGAAATGGAAAGCCTCCGCCTCAAGCGCGAACTTTCCGTTTCCGCGATTGCGAAACAGCAGGGGACCGGCGGCGCGCACGACGATGAGATCCTGATTGCCGTCGTTGTCGATGTCCGCAAAGACCGCGCAGGAGGTGTCGTCAAGAACGCCCACGCCCGCAGCTTCGGTTACGTCTTCAAATCTTCCGTCGCCGAGGTTTCGGTAAAGCCGGTTGGGGAGGCCGGCGGGTTGGCAGACGTAAATTTCGTCGAACCCGTCGTTGTCGATGTCCCCGCAAGCGACCCCGTTGTTCCCATACACGTCGATGCCGCAGGCTCCGTCCAACACCGTTCGCCAATACTCGGTACCGCGCAGCATCTGCTGGGCGTAGGAAGTGTTGCCGCCGAGCGCCCACGCGGTGATGTCCTCAAATACAGGCCCAGCGGCGCGGCTGCGGGTTTCTTCCGTGGGGCGCCAGGATCGGATCAGCAGGTTCCCGCCGGGCCCCCGTTCCCACTCCAGGTCCCAGTATCCCGTCCGCTCGGCACTGCCCTTGGGGGAAAGAGCTCCCACTACGTCATAGCGAATACGCGTGGCAAACCGTCGGGGAGATTCCTGCGCAATCGTGATGCCGGCCACTTCGAACTCCGCGGCTCGGATGTGGCCCACGCTGGCGACAAAGGCCTCCAAGTCGCGCCGAAAAGCCTCTCGGTTGAGGGCGGGAGCGACCCGAAAATCCCCACGCCAGATATCGAAGGCAGGCCCACCCCGCACCCGCTTCCCCGTCGAGGGCCGTAGTGAGCTTGCCGCGATTGCAGGTGAAATGAGCTCGACAAGAGGGGACGGGGACGCAGGATTCCGGCGCAGCGACTCGCTCCACCGGGCCAGGACTTCGGCGACTTCCTCGGCGTACACTTCGGAAGGAAAGGCGTCATGCCCGGGATGCGTCTGCTGGATTACTTTGTCGAGGGAAAAGGCGGCGCGGTAATGCGGGGTGAGGCGATATTCCGCCCAGATTTGGGTACACCCGCCCGGCGGGCTTTGTTCCGGAGAGGCCCGAGGCCGGTCAGGGCACAGCCGCATGGCGGCCGGTGCCAACAGCGGAGCGCCCGTCCAGCACAGGAAATCGCGGCGCGATAACATGCCCTGAGAGGCTGGCCATCGACGGCGTCCCATGCAAGCGACCGTTGCCCTTCTACGCGGGGATCTTTTCAGTTGCTGCCGCCAGCGGGTACCTTCCCGCCTCATAGGCAGTGTCGAACAACGCCACTATATTGGCAGGTGGGACGTCCGCCTGGATATTATGCCCACCCGAGAAAATGTAGCCACCGCCGGGCGCGAGGGCTGCAATCTTGCGCCTTACTTCCGTGGCGACCTCTGCCGGCTGACCCTCCGGAAGGACGGTTGTGTTGGCTACATTCGAGTAAAAGCTGAGGCGATTCCCAAAATCCTTCTTGATGCGGACCGGATCCTCGTTTCCCACTGCCGTAGGCTGTAGAGGATGGACGACATCCACCCCGACGTCCAAAAGGTCCTGGAGAATCCAATAGGTCGCCCCGCAGGTGTGAATGCAGACTTTCGCCTTGGATTTAGACTTCACCATGTCGATCAGGCGCCTGTAGAGCGGCTTGAAGAGGGTCCGGAAGGTCTTGGGATTCATGATCGGGCCGGTCTGCATGCCCCAATCGTCCCCCATCCACCAGACTTCAATATAGTCCCCGATCTCATCCAGGTAGTGGGATGTAAACTCCATCATCCACTCCAGTACCCGGTCCAAGAGAACGGAAATAAGGCGAGGGTCCGTCGCGAGTTCGCCCATAAACCGCTCAAACCCGCGCAGTTCAGCCGAGAAATAGTAGAGAGAAGCGGCTTGACCGGCCATAAGGGCGTAGGGAGTTGTTGTGTACAGCCGCTGGGCGCGCTCGCGCAGTCCCCGGAACCGGGACTTCTCGGATGGATCGGGAAAACGAAACCGCGCGATTCCCTCGAGGGTCTCGTCGGCCAGCGGCGATCGGACGTTCTCACAATAGTAACCGCAGCGCTTGCGGTAGACGCCCCACTCATCCTCAAAGCTTCCGTCGGCTTCGACCCTCTGTTCCCAGTCCTCATTGGGGTTGGCCATCAGGTATCGCGTGTCCACGCGAAAACGCTCCAGAACGCGTTCATCAACCACCGCCAGCCGCTGCATCAGGTCGTAAACCAGGATTGGCTCGCGGATATCCATGTGCAAATGGATTAAGAGGTTGCGGTAGGCGACCTCATTAATGCCGTTGTGAAAATCCTGCCCGAAGTCTATAGGAACCCGGTCCGGTTCCTGGTGGTTAAGTGTCATGCGCAATCGGTCACGGGGCGTCATCAGGTTATCTTAACAGATTCAGGCGCCTACAAATTCATTGCCAGCATCCCCAAGCTGTTTAGATGAGTCGCATTTGAATGTCAAGCATAAAATACGGTCGATATAGCGGTTTCCCTTGACCAACTTTGATTGTAGTCGCACAAATCAGTCAGTCGCCTATTGACACACCCTCGCCCCTGTCCTAAGCTATGACACGAATTGGTGTTGGACTGAAGGCGGCGGGCCAACCCGAGCCACGTCGGCCGCCTGAATCAGCGTGAGCCAGGAAGGCAGAGATGTCCACCGTATCAGGGCATAGCGACAGCACTCCTACCAGCGCCGTTGCGGAGGCGGGGGGGCACAGCCAAATTAGAGTCGATCTCAGGACGGG
>Ga0335069_10005816_pt1 | contig 18056 bp, 12 predicted proteins | sample Lox_Sample_11_FD_206714 | JGI IMG/M metagenome (GOLD analysis project Ga0335069, IMG submission 206714) | Soil microbial communities from Loxahatchee National Wildlife Refuge, Florida, United States - Lox_Sample_1.1 | ecosystem: Environmental > Terrestrial > Soil > Wetlands | place: USA... | reverse complement strand
CACCTTCGACCGCGACATTTCGATCGCGCAGATGACGGTGTCGCTCTACATGGTCGGCATCGCCTGCTCGCAGATCATCATGGGGCCGCTGTCGGACCGGTTCGGACGCCGTCCGGTGCTGCTCGCAGGACTGTCGCTGATGGTCGCCGCCAGCATCGCCTGTTCGCTCGCAGAAACCCTGCCGGAACTGATCGCCGCCCGTTTCCTGCAGGCGCTGGGCGGGGCGAGCGGCATGGTGGTGAGCCGCGCCATCATCCGCGATCTCTACGAGCGCGAGCAGATCAGCGCCAGGATCAGCCTCGTCATCGCGGTCATGATGATCGCACAGATGTTGTCGCCCCTGACCGGCGGCCTGATCGAGACCGCGTTCGGCTGGCGCGCGATCTTCCTCTGCATCACCGCCGCCTCGCTCGCCATCGCGGTCGCAATCGCGCTGGCACTGCCGGAGACCCGCCGCAAGCGCACGCAAGGCGGCGGCTTTCGCGGCGACGTCAAAAACCTCATCACGAGCCGCGCCTTCTTAGGGTTCATGCTGTGCCAGGTGCTGGCCTCGCAGATCATCTTCGCCTTCGCCGGCGGCGGCCCCTACATCGTGGTGACGCAGATGGGCCGCTCGAGCGCCGAATACGGCGCCTGGTTTGCGACCACAGGCTTCGCCTACCTGATCGGCAACCTGTTCTGCGTGCGCTTTGCGCCGCGCCACCAGCTCGAACGGCTGATCTGGTTCGGGCTTGCGCTGCAGCTCTCCGGCAGCGTGCTCAACCTCGTCTGGAGCATTCTTGGGCTGAACCAGACGCCGCTGTTGCTGTTCAGCACGCAGATGATCGTGATGGTCGGCAATGCGTTCGTGATGTCGAACTCGGCGGCCGGCGCCGTCAGCGTGCGCCCGGAGGCCGCCGGCACCGCTTCCGGCGCCATGGGCTTTCTGCAGATGGGCGTGGGTTCGCTGGTCTCGCAGTCCGGCGCCTATCTCGGCGGCCATTTTGCCAGCACGCTGCCGCTGACGGCAGCGATCTCCGTGCTGTCGGTCGCCTGCGCCTCCACCATGATCCTGCTGGTGCCGCGCCGCAATGTCGTGGTCAGCGCAAAGCTGATGGAGCAGGCGGAAGAGGAAGAAACGGGGATGATGTAGTCCGTCATAGCGAGCGAAGCGGAGCAATCCAGAGTGCCTCAGCGGAAACAGTTCTGGATTGCTTCGGCGCAAACCCGCCTCGCAATGACGGTACCTACTCCCCGATCAGCTTCAGCCACTCGTCCTCGGTCAGCACGGCGATGCCGTGCTTCTGCGCCTCGGCGAGCTTTGAGCCGGCGCCGGGACCTGCGACCACATAGTCCGTCTTCTTCGACACCGATCCCGAGACCTTGGCGCCGAGCCGCTCGGCGGTGGCCTTGGCCTCGTCGCGTGTCATCTTTTCCAGCGAGCCGGTGAACACCACGGTCTTGCCGGCGATCGCCGAATTGCTCTTCGGCCTCTCGGCATCGAGGATGGTGACCTCTCTGGTCAGCCGTTCGACGATGCCGCGATTGTGGCTCTCGCCAAAATAGGCCGCGACGCTCTTGATCACGGTGTCGCCGATCTGGTCCAGCGCATCCATCTCGGCCATCGCTTCCTCGTCGCCCCCGGCGACCCTCAGCCCGGCATCATGGAATGCCTGCCACGAGCCGTAGCCCCGCGCCAGCGCCAGCGCCGTGGTCTCGCCGACATGGCGCATGCCGAGCGCGTAGATGAAACGCTCCAGCGCGATGTTGCGCCGCTCCTCGATCGCGCTGAACAGGTTCCTGACCGAGGTCTCGCCATAGCCCTCGATCTCCTCGAGCTTGATTTTTGCGTTACGCGCAGCAAGCGTGAAGATGTCGGCCGGTTCCTTCACGATCTCCTGCTCGAAGAAATAGGCGATCTGCTTCTCGCCGAGCCCTTCGATATCGAACGCCCGCCGCGAGCAGAACAGTTTCAGGTGCTCGATCTTCTGGTAGGGACAGGCGAACTCGCCGGTGCAGCGCGCCCGCGCGCCCTCCTCGCCGGTCGCCGTCTCCTCGCGCACCACGTCGGTGTGCAGCGGGCACGGACATTTCTTCGGAAAGGGAAACTCCTTGGCATCGTTCGGCCGCTTGTCGATCACGACATCGACGATCTGCGGGATGACGTCGCCGGCGCGCTGCACGACGACGGTGTCGCCGATCCGGATGTCGCGCCCCTCGCGCAGCGCCTCACCGTCGCCGCCGATGCCCTTGATGTAGTCCTCGTTGTGCAGCGTGACGTTCTGCACGATGACGCCTCCGACGCCGACCGGCTCGAGCTTGCCGACCGGCGTGAACGAGCCGGTGCGGCCGACCTGGATCTCGATGTCGCGCAGCACCGTGATGGCCCGCTCCGCCGGAAACTTGTGCGCGATGCCCCAGCGCGGCGTGCGCGACACAAAACCGAGCCGCTCCTGCCAGTCGATGCGGTCGACCTTGTAGACGACGCCGTCGATGTCGTAGTCGAGTTTGGCGCGCTGTTCCTCGATGCTGCGATGAAAGGCGATGAGTTCGTCGACCGACCGGCAAATCCTTGTCAGGGGATTGGTGTGGAAGCCACAGCGCTCGAACCAGTGGATCATGCCGCTCTGGGTCGCCTCCGGCATCTCGCTCATCTCGCCCCAGGCATAGGCAAAGAAGCCGAGCGGCCGCGATGCGGTGATCGCAGAGTCCTTCTGGCGCAGCGAGCCCGCGGCCGAATTGCGCGGATTGGCGAAGATGGTGCCGCCTTCGGCCTTCTGCCGCTCGTTCAGCGCCAGAAACGCCTTCTTGGTCATGTAGACCTCGCCGCGCACTTCGCAGATCGCGGGCACCTTGCGGCCCTTGAGCTTCTGCGGCACATCCTTCAGCGTCCGGATGTTGGCGGTAACGTCCTCGCCCTCGGCGCCGTCACCGCGGGTCGCCGCCGTGACCAGTTCGCCGCCCTCATAGCGCAGCGACATCGACAGCCCGTCGATTTTCGGTTCGGCGCTGAAATCAATGTTGTCGTCGTCGCTGAGCTTCAGGAAACGACGGATGCGGCCGACAAACTCGCGCACGTCGTCTTCGGCGAAGGCATTGTCGAGCGAGAGCATCGGCAGCGCATGACGGACCTTCTTGAACTTGCCTGACGGCGCCGCGCCGACCTTCTGCGACGGCGACTCGGCGCTGACGAGTTCGGGAAACCGCTTCTCGATCGCGTTGAAGCGCTGCCGCTGCTCGTCATATTCGGCGTCCGAAACCTTCGGTGCGTCCTCCTGATAATACAGCCGGTCGTGCTCTTCGAGTTCGAGCGCAAGACGCTTGTGCTCGACCTTGGCCTGCGCCTTGGTGAGGTCGGCGACTGCGGGAAGCGGCTTTGCTGCTTTTGGCTTGTTTGCTGTCCTGGCCATGGCGCTTGAATACGACGAAGCGAGCACGGATGAAAGATGGGCCGCCATTCGCCAGGCGGCGCCCCAACCCCGGCCCTCCCCGCAAGCGGGGGAGAAGAAGGCTTAAGCCGTCGCGGCGCGCAGGAGCCGCTCGGCGGCGGCGCGGGCTTCGGCGGTGATCTCGGCGCCGGCGAGCATGCGGGCGATTTCCTCACGGCGATGCTCGGCGGCCAGCATGTTGACGCGGGTCGCGACCCGCTTGCCCTTGTCGAGCGTATCCTTGGAAATCAGAAGATGCTGGTCGGCGCGGGCTGCGACCTGCGGCGCATGCGTCACCGCCATGACCTGCACCTGGCCCGCAAGCCGGGCCAGCCGCGCGCCGATGGCGTCCGCCACCGCGCCGCCCACCCCGGTGTCGATCTCGTCGAACACCAGCGTCGGCGCCGAGCCGCGATCCGACAGCACGACCTTCAGCGCCAGGAGGAAGCGCGACAGCTCGCCGCCGGAGGCGACCTTCATCAGCGGGCCCGGCTTGGTGCCTGGATTGGTCTGCACCCAGAACTCGACGCGGTCGATGCCCTGCGGGCCCGGCGCGGCCGCGTCGGTTACGATTTCGGTCATGAATTTTGCGCGATCGAGCTTGAGCGGTGCGAGCTCGGAATTGACAGCCCGGTTCAGCCTGTCGGCAGCCCTTTTGCGCCCAGCAGAGAGCTTTTCGGCAGCAGCAGCATAGCGGCGATCCGCCTCTCCTGCCGCTGCCTCCAACACCTTGAGCTGCTCGGCGCCGGCATCGATCAGGGCGACGTCGGAGGCATATTTTGCGGCGAGCCCCGCGAGCCCGTCGACCGGGGTGGAATATTTGCGCGAGGCGGCGCGGAGCGCGAACAGCCGCTCCTCGATGCGTTCGAGCTCGGCGGGATCGAAATCCGTCGCCGCCAGGGCCCGGGCGAGATGCTGGTCCGCCTCTTCCAGCGCGTTGATCGCGATGTCGATCGCCTTCACCGCAGGCTCCACGAGGGCCGGCGAACTCGCGGCGCGGCGTTCGAGCCGGCGCACCGCCGCCGACAGGGCCGCGACAGGCGAATGGTCGCCGCCGATCGCGTCCTGCGCCTCGCGCAGGTCGGTCGCGATCTTCTCGCCCTGCATCATCGCGGTGCGGCGCCCGGCGAGCTTGGTCTCCTCGCCGTCCTGGGGCGCCAGCGCCTTCAGCTCGTCGGAGGCATGGCGCAGATAGTCCGCCTCGCGCGCGGCGCGTTCCATGCCGGCGCGATGCGCGTCCAATGCCGCATTGGCGGCGCGGCGCGCCTCCCAGAGCTCGTTCAAGCCTGCGACCTCCTTCTCCAGTCCGGCGAAGGCATCGAGCAACTGGCGGTGAGTGGCGGCATCGACCAGCGCGCGCTCGTCGTGCTGGCCGTGAATCTCGACCAGCGCCGCGCCGACGGCCCGGAGCGTCTGCACGCTGATCGCCTGGTCGTTGATGAAGGCGCGGGTGCGGCCATCGGCAAACTGCACGCGGCGCAAAATCATCTCGCCGGTATCGTCCAGGCCGTTGTCGGCGAGGATCGCGGACGCCGGATGGGTCTTTGGCACGTCAAAGACGGCCGTGACCTGCCCCTGCTCCGCGCCATGGCGGACGAGGCCGGCGTCGCCGCGGCCGCCGAGCGCCAGTGCAAACGCATCGAGCAGGATGGATTTGCCCGCACCGGTCTCGCCGGTCAGCACGGCCAAACCACGGGAGAACTCGATATCGAGCCGTTCGATCAGGACGATGTCGCGGATCGACAAACGCGCCAGCATGCCAAACAATGTCCCAGTGTGCGGACAGGCAAAGTCCAGCCTTCGCCTCGCCCGCGCCCTTCAAACAGATAGGGTCTGAATCAGCGACGCCAGAATAGTGGATCGCGCGCGCCGTTTCGATGCCAAAATTGGCGCCGGGAATCGTTCTCGCAGGTGATGCGGCCGCTCACCCGGCATGGCCGGGCTTCGTTCCGGCCAAACACGTCTTGCAGTTCCACGTGACGAACGCGGGGATACCCGGCAGGTGGTCGGGCATGACGACTTGGTGCTCCAGCCTAGCCGAGGCCGAGCTTCTTGAAGGCCCTGGAAATATAGGAGCCCTGGTTCTCCTGCGGCTCATAGCCGCCGGCCTTCACGAGATTATAGGAGTCCTTGTACCACTTGCTGTCGGGAAAATTGTGCCCGAGCACGGCCGCCGCGGTCTGCGCCTCGCCGACCTGGCCGATCGACATATAGGCTTCGGTCAGGCGCGCCAGCGCCTCCTCGACATGGCGCGTGGTCTGATACTGCGTGACCACGGTCTTGAAGCGGTTGATGGCTGCGATGAAGTCGCGCTTTTGCAGATAATAGCGCCCGATATCCATCTCCTTGCCGGCAAGCTGGTCGCGCGCACCTTCCATCTTGGCCTTGGCACTCACGGCGTATTCGGAGTTCGGATATTTGCGCACCACCTCTTCGAGCGAGGCGATCGCCTTCTCGGTCCGGCCCTGGTCGCGGCTGATGTCGGGGATCTGGTCGTAATGCGACGCCGCGATCAGGTATTGCGCATAGGCCGCGTCGGGGCTGCCGGGATGCAGCGTCACATAGCGGCTGGCCGCGCCGATGCAGCTGTCATAGTCGCCCTGGTTGTAGAAGGCATAGGCCGACATCAGGAGCGATTTGCGGGCCCAGTCGGAATAGGGATGCTGGCGGTCGACCTCCTCGAACTTCTTCGAGGCCGCCTTGTTGTCGTGCCGCTCGTTCATCAGGTACAAGCCCTCATTGTAGAGCTTGTCCGCCGGCTCCTCGTTGAAGGTGTCGTCCTTCGCCATGAACTTGTCCCAGAGCGCGCCGGTGCCGCAGCCGCTCAAGGGAATCGCAAGCGCAACGAGCGACGCAGCAAGCCTGAGTCGCCTGGTTCTGACGAAGAGACCGCGCAATGTGCGCGCCAGATTCTGTACTGACATGAGCCTTTCAAACCCGTCGCCTGTCGCCCGATCCATGACCTGATGTGTCATGGACGCGCTGATTGCCCTGGCCTTGGCACCTGAAGCGCGATGGCTATCGTGCTTCAGGTTGTTCTTGAGCATGATCGCTTCGGAAAACCGCTGCGCGCTTTGCGCTCACGCAGCCCCTTCGGATCCGGATCATGCCTCAACGCAACCAGGGCCTATGTAGCCGAAAAAACTCCGTTAACCAACCACATAGGCAGGCAATTCGCCCGGATTAAGGCGCCTCGATCCGTCTCTTCACGGATCAGTTTGGGGAAAAAAGCGCGATTTCACAATGCTTCAAGAGCACGCGCGAGCCGGCAAAGAAACAACCTTCAGGACACGTCCGGCCCGAAGGCCGGGGCGACCATGCCTCCGACCATGCCGCTGCCGACTTCGGCGTGGCTGCGCACGCGGCGCGCCGTCTCGGCTTCGACCACCCGCCAGGCCGAACGATCGGCCAGCAGCGAGGTCAGCACGGCGTGGTTGAGCTTGTGGCCGCCGCGAACCGAACGGTAGGCGCCGAGCAGCGGCAGACCGGCCAGAGCGAGGTCGCCGATGGCGTCCAAAACCTTGTGGCGGGCACATTCGTCCGCAAAGCGCAGGCCTTCGGGATTGAGCAGACGCGTCTCGTCGAACACGACCGTGTTCTCGAACGAAGCACCGAGCGAAAAGCCGGCGCTCCACAGCCTGGTCACGTCGCTCATGCAGCCGAAGGTGCGGGCGCGGGATACCTCACGACGGAACGTCTCCGGGCTGAGTTCGAGCGCATAGGTCTGGCGACCGATCAGCGGATTGGTAAAATTGATCTCGACCTCGGCGCGGAAGCCGGAAGCATAGGGGCGCAGTTCGCCGAGCGGCGCGACGCGGACTGGCTGACGATTCCGGCTTGGTCGATGGCCGCGACGAAGGCGGCAGCGCTGCCGTCCATGATCGGAACTTCGGGGCCATCGATCTCGATCATGGCATTGTCGATGCCCATGCCGCGCAGCGCCGCCAACACATGCTCAGCAGTCGAGACCACCGGACCGTTGCGGTCACCGAGCACCGTCGCAAGCTGTGTCGCAACCACGGCATCGGCCTTGGCCTGGACTTCGCGGTCGCAGCCATCAGTGCCGGTGCGGACAAAAATAAAACCCGCGTCGACGGGCGCAGGTCCAACGGTGAGGCTGACAGGAGTACCGGTGTGGACGCCCACACCGGTTACGGTGGCTTGCGCACGAAGCGTTGTCTGCCGACCAAATTTCATCCGAGAACCGCCCAAGAAACCAGCTCAAGTCTTGGATCGGCCAATCCCCGCGGCCGACTCAGGCTCAAGCTCCCCAAGTCACGTCAGAACCTTAGTCAGAGCCCCGAACAGCTCAACTCACGCTTCTTTACCGATTGTTACCCTATCTCTGCCGCATTCGTGCCAAAGGTCGACCAAATTCTGCAACCGATGCGAGTAATCCACAGCTTGCCACCGACTTTCATAATAGATCATTAATTATTTAAAATCAGTGACTTAGGAAAAAATACCAGAAAAAACACGGGGCAAAAGCGAAGGTCCCGGCGCCCGGCGCCGGGACCTTTTCCACAGCCTCGATTGTAACAATCCTCAGTTCGACTGCCGGCGCAGGAACGCCGGGATATCCAAATGGTCGTCGCCCTGTGGCGCCGGTGCCACAGGCGCCGGACGGCCATGGGTATCCAAACCCTGCGGAGCGGGACGGCGGGCATATTCCGATACCGGCTCATTGGCTGCGATCTGCTGGGCCACGGTGCGCTGCGGCTTGCGATCGGGCAGCGGCGGCATCGCAGGACCGGTCGCGCGACCGGCCACCGGAGGCTCGGTCTCTTCGTCCCGACGGCCAAGGCCGACATTGGCGAGGCGCTGCAGCAGCGACAGGCGACCCTTCTGCGGATGCTCCTCCTCGGGCTCACCGCGGGCCTGGCGAATCTCGGCCTGGGCCGGCATCGGCAGGTCCTCGAATTTCGGCATGCGCGGCGCGCGGACCGGCGGCCGCTCGGCGGCCTGCGGAATGAACGTCTCCGGCGGCGTGACGGGCTCGATCACCTCAGGGCGCGGCGCCTCCGGATCGGGGAACAGCGACGGCTTCTGGGCGATCGGCCGTACCGTGACGTCGCCATAGGAGACGGGCTGGGCGGCGGCCGGCGCGGCGGGTATCTCGGGCGAGACTGCGGCGGCAATCGCCGCCAGCGCAGCGCGCTCGACATTGCCGTTCGGCCGCGGCTGCTGCGGGGCCGTGGCCGGGATCGGCTGGGCCTCGAGCTTGGCTGCCCGCTCGGCAAGACGCTGGTTGTCCGCCCGCAGCCGGGCCGTGAGGTCGGCGAGGCGGCTTTCCGACGAACCGCTCGCGGTGCTCGGCGCGGCAAGCGGTGCGGTGGGTGTGGACGGGGCGGATGACGCGGTCACGGCGCGGGCGATGGCCGCCTGCTCGATACCGGTGGCGACGACCGAGACCCGGATCACGCCGTCGAGCGCTTCGTCGAAGGTGGCGCCGACGATGATGTTGGCATCCTGGTCGACCTCTTCGCGAATCCGCGTCGCGGCCTCGTCGACCTCGAACAGCGTCAGATCCTTGCCGCCGGTGATCGAGATCAAGAGACCCCGCGCGCCCTTCATCGACGAATCGTCGATCAGCGGGTTGGCGATCGCGGCTTCGGCCGCGGTCAGCGCGCGCTTGTCGCCGGAGGCCTCGCCGGTGCCCATCATCGCCTTGCCCATCTCCCTCATCACCGCCCTCACGTCGGCGAAGTCGAGGTTGATCAGGCCTTCCTTGACCATCAGGTCGGTGATGCAGGCGACGCCCGAATAGAGCACCTGGTCGGCCATCGCAAACGCGTCGGCGAAGGTGGTCTTCTCGTTGGCGACCCGGAACAGATTCTGGTTCGGGATGATCAGCAGCGTGTCGACCACCTTGTGCAGTTCGGCAATGCCGGCTTCCGCGGTGCGCATGCGGCGCGCGCCCTCGAAATGGAACGGCTTTGTGACGACGCCGACGGTGAGGATGCCGAGGTCCCGTGCGTGCTTGGCGATCACCGGCGCCGCGCCGGTGCCGGTCCCGCCACCCATGCCGGCGGTCACGAACACCATGTTGGCGCCCGAGAGATGATCGCGGATCTCATCGAGGACTTCCTGCGCGGCGGCAGCGCCGACCTCGGGCTGCGAGCCCGCGCCCAGTCCCTGGGTCACCTGCGTCCCCATCTGGATGATGCGCGGCGCCTTCGACATGGTCAGCGCCTGGGCATCGGTGTTGGCGACGACGAAGTCGACGCCCTGCAGCCCCGCGGTGATCATGTTGTTGACGGCGTTGCCGCCCGCGCCGCCGACGCCGAACACGGTGATCCGCGGCTTGAGCTCGTGGATGTCAGGAGGGGTGATGTTGACTGCCATGGGTGCCTCTCGATTACGCGAGCGTGGGTTCGCCCCGGCCGCCGGGCGCGGGAGATGTTGAAAATCGTAGGGAATCGAAACTGGTCATCAGAAGCCCTCGCGAAGCCATCGTCCGACCTTTCCGAAATAGCCGCCGTCGGTCCCTGTTCCGAGCTGCCGCGTATGCCGCGGTTCGACATGTTCGAGCTGAGCGTATTGCGGATAGACCAGGAGCCCGGTGGGGACCGCGAACGACGCGGTCTTCGCCTCACTGGGCAGCCGGCCAAAGCCGAGCGGCCGGCCGATGCGCACCGGACGGCCGAGAATCTGGGTTGCGAGTTCAACGAGGCCCGTCAGCTGCGAGGCACCGCCGCTCAAGACGACCTGTCCCCTGGGCTCCGCTGCAAAGGGAGAATCCGCAAGCCGGTCCCGGACCATTTCAAAAATCTCCTCCGCGCGATGGCGGACGATATTGGCAATCGTGGCCTGTGATACGATCTGGGGTACATCCTGCCCATCCCCGGCCGGCACGGACATCAGCTCACGCGCGTCGGACCCGCCGGTCAACACGGTGCCATATAACGTCTTGATTCGCTCTGCATCTGCAATGCATACGCTCATGCCACGTGCAAGGTCCATGGTGATGTGCGCTCCGCCGACGGCAAAACCGCTGGCGTGCACGAAACGCCCACCTGAGTAGATCGCCATCGTCGTGGTGCCCGCGCCCATCTCGACGACAGCGGCGCCGAGATCGGCCTCGTCATCGGTCAGGACCGAGAGCCCGGCAACATACGGGCTCGCCGCCATGGCCTCGACGTTGAGATGGCAGCGCTCGACCACCAGCATCAGATTGCGCACCACCGTGGCCTCGGCCGTGACCACTTGCATGTCGACGCCGAACTGCCGCGCCACCATGCCCCTGGCATCGCGGATGCCCTTCACCCCGTCCAGCGTGTAGCCCACCGGCAGTGCATGCAGCACGGTGCGGCCCTCGCCGGTGGCGTGGCGCATGCCGGTGGAGGTGACCCGGGTCACGTCCGCCTGCGTGACGGTGCCGCCGCGCACGTCGGCGGCGGCCTCGATCAATTGTCCCTGCAGCCGCCCGCCGGCGACCGAGACCAGCACCGACTCGACCCGCACCTTGGCCATGCGCTCGGCCAGCGACACCGCCTGCCGCACCGCCTGTTCGCATTCGGCCATGTCGACCACCGCGCCGGCCTTGACGCCGCGCGACTGGATCTGGCTGTAGCCGATCAGCTCGGCGGCGTGACTGCGGCCGCGCAGCGCGCCGTTCGCCGGACATGGCCGCAGCCGCGCGATCATGCAGGCGATCTTGCTGGTGCCGATGTCGAGCGAGGCCGCGAGCGCGATGCGCCGCGAGGGTGTCGGGCGCGTCTTCGGGGCCTGGGCGTGATTGACGCCGGTCATGCGTCACCAGCCTTCTTCTTGGGCTTCTTGTCCTTGAACAGGTCCTCGCGGGCCTTTGCCGCATCATCAGACAGTTGCACGGTGAGGCGGTCCGGCAGACGCATGTCGACCGCGACGATGTCGCGGGAGAACAAATGATCTTCCTGGTCGAGCCGGCTCAGTTCGGCCAGCGCCTTGTCGGCGTCATGTTCCGGCAGGCGGATGTCGAGCCCATCCTTGAGCCGCAAATTCCAGCGCCGCTCGCCAACGAACACCGCGGCCTTGGTCGCGTCGCGCACCTGCGGATAGCGCGCCAGCAGCGCGAGGAAGTCGCGGGCCCTGCCTTCGGCGCCCTTGCCGACCACGAGCGGCAAGGTAATGAACCGACGTGAAACGTAGGGCTCCAGCACCGCACCGTCATCCGCGATCACCGAGAGGCGGCCGTCCTGCTGCCACAGCGCGAATGCCTTGCGCTCGACGATGTCGATCTGGAGTTGGCCGGGATAGAATTTCTGCACCGTGGCGTCCGCGATCCAGGGATCGCCTTTCAGGCGATCGCGGACCGCGCTGGCATCCAGGAACAGCAGCGACGAGCGGCCGGTGACGCCGCCGACGGCCAGGATCTCGTCCTGGCTCAACTGCTTGCGGCCGTTGATCGCGACCGCGGTGATGCGGAAGCCGGCCGAATTGGCGAGGGCATTGCGGGTGTCGCTGAAGGCCACCGTCAGGTCATTGAGATGCCCGCCCTTGATGACGCCAAAACCGGCGCTGCCCAGGAGCAGCAGGACGGTCGCGGCGACGCCGACCCGCTGCGGCAGATAGCGCTCGATCTGCATGACGAAGCGCGGCGGCGGCTTCCGCTCCACCGCCCTGGCTGGCGCCTTCGCCGACGGCCTGGCGGAGCTCGCGCGCGAAAATCCCAGCCGCTCGCGCAGCAGGATCACGGCGCCGATGGCGGCCGCTCTCAGATCAGCTCTGGGCCTCAGCGTCGCAGCGAGGCGTCCTGCACCATCCATTGCACCAGCTCGTCAGTCAAAAATGTCGTCCCGCAGCAATCTTGCGGGCCCAGCGGAACCGATGACGCTCTCGAGCTTGCCGGACGGTGTCCACGGTGGTCGAAGCGGAAATCCGCGAGACGTCGCGCCCCGGCAGCCAAGCGCCACATGCGCCGCCGGCGTTAACCTTCGGACGTCCTGGTAAACAAAAGGTAAAACAGGCGCGGATGCGGGATTTTTTGTCCCGCTTTTCGAGGGCCTTGTGCCAAATTCTTAAGTATTTTACCGGTGTCGCATCCGGCAACTCCGGATCATGATACCGTCGTCCGGATTTGCTACTTCTGCGTTCGGCGCTCCGCCAGCACGATCTGCTGTTGCAGGAAATCGGCAAAATCGATTCCCTGGGCCTTGAGCGCCTTCGGATAAAGCGAAGCCTTGGTCAGTCCCGGCAAGGTGTTGGTTTCGAGATAGATCACGCCCTTCTCTGTGACGACGAAGTCGGAGCGCGAATAGCCCGTGCATGACAGCACGCGGTGAGCCCTCAGGGCGTTGTCCATGAGTGCGGCGGTGACTTCAGGGCTGAAGCGGCCGGGACAGATTTCCTGGGTCGATTTGAGCAGATATTTTGCGGTGTAGTCGAACGTTCCTTCGCCCGGGACGATCTCGATCGGCGGCAATGAAAAGATCGCGCCGTCGGGCTGCTCGAGCACACCGCAGGTCGCCTCGATGCCGGCGATGAACGGTTCGATCAAATAGCCTTCACTCCTGGCTGCGGTACGCACCGCGACCAGATCCTGTTTCGCGTTGACGAAGATCAGTCCGTAGCTCGAGCCATCGTGAGTCGGCTTGGCAATCAGCCGCCCGTATTCGGCGAGCGCCTCCTCGATGTTCTCCAGCGCGACACCGGCAGGCGCCTTGACGCCGGCGATCGCGACAAAGCGTTTTGCCGCGACCTTGTCGAAGGCGAGGTTCGAGGACGCCGACCCCGAACCGGTGAAGGGAATGCCGCGGATCTCGCAGGCGGCCTGCAGTTCGCCGTTCTCCGCCCGGCCTCCGTGCAGGCCGAGCACCAGCAGGCGATCGTCCGCCCTGGCCTGGTCCAATGCGTCCTCGATCGTCGTCCCGATCCGACGGCCGCCGGGCTTGAAATCATGCTCGAAAGGCCGCGCATGCCCGGTCAATGTGTTTGCCTGCGTCTCATGCACGCTGTTATCGGCGTCCCAGAACCACAGGTCGGCGCCCGGCAGCGCCTCGCAGAGCGCCTGTGCCGAGGCGACCGACACCAGGCGCTCCTTGTTGGTCCCGCCAAACAAAATCGTGATCCGCATCGTTTTGTTCTTTCGTCATGCCGGGACGATGCGAAGCATCTAATCCGGAATCTCGCGCCACACCTCTGGATTCCGGGTTCGCTCGCTGACGCTCCCGCCCCGGAATGACTTAACCTGCAATCCCGATCCGCTTGATTTCCCACTGCAGCTCGATTCCGGATGTTTCCTTCACCCGCGCGCGAACGGTTTCGCCCAGCGTCTCGATATCATGCCCGGTCGCATTGCCGGTGTTGATCAAGAAATTGCAATGCATCTCGGAGACCTGCGCGCCGCCGACGCGAAGGCCGCGGCAGCCGGCCGCATCGATCAGCTTCCAGGCGCTGCTGCCGGGCGGATTCTTGAAGGTCGAGCCACCGGTCTTGTCGCGGATCGGCTGCGCGGTCTCGCGATGGGTCTGCACCTCGTTCATGCGCGTCCGGATCGCCTTCGCCGCGGCCGGCGCGCCATGAAAACGCGCCGAGGTGAAGATGATCGAAGGGTCGATGCCGCTCGCACGATAGACGAACTTCATGTCAGCATTGGTGAAGGTGTGCTTGTTGCCGGTGCGGTCGATGCCGACCGCGTCGATCAGCACGTCCTTGGTCTCCGCACCATTGGCGCCGGCATTCATGCGCAGCGCGCCGCCGATGGTACCGGGAATGCCGAAGAAGAATTCCAGGCCCGACAGGTTTGCAGTGGCGGCGACTTCGGCGACGCGCTTATCAAGCGCCGCGCTTCCTGCGTTGATAATGTCACCTGTCGCTTCAGCCTCGCCAAAACCGCGCGGTGACAGGCGGATCACCACGCCCAAAACGCCGCCGTCGCGCACGATCAGATTGGAGCCGACGCCGACCACGGCGACGGCAAGCTCGCCGGGCAGGTTTTTCAGGAAATAGCCGAGGTCGTCCTCGTCCGCCGGCGTGAACAGCACCTGGGCCGGACCGCCGACGCGAAACCAGGTCAGCGGCGCGAGACTCTCATTGGCGAGCAGCCGTCCGCGCAAGCCGGGCATCGCGGCTTTCAACTCGGGCGTGATGTCGGGAAACGCGGACACTTTAGCCCAGCGCCTTCAGTTCGCCGGGCAGCGCATAGGCCCATTGGGTGATGTTGCCGGCGCCGAGGCAGACCACGAGATCGCCGGAATGCGCGAGCTTCTTGACGATGCCGGCAAGCTCGGCGGGCTTTTGCAGCGGCACCACCTCGCGATGACCGTGCGCGCGCAGACCCTGCACGAAGTGGTCGCGGTCGATGCCGTCGATCGGCGCCTCGCCGGCTGCATAGACCTCGGCCACCACCACGGCATCGGCATCATCGAAGCAGGCGCAAAACTCGGCGAACAGCGACTGCAGCCGCGTATAGCGATGCGGCTGCACCACGGCGATGACCTTGCCGTTGGCCGACCCGCGCGCGGCCTTCAGCACGGCTGCGATCTCGACCGGATGATGGCCGTAATCGTCGATCACGGTGACGCCGCCCGCTTCGCCGGTGCGGGTGAAGCGCCGCTTGACGCCGCCGAACGTCGCCATGGCCTGACGGATCGCATCGTCGGAGGCGCCGAGCGCGTGCGCGACCGCAATCGCCGCCGTCGCATTCAACGCATTGTGCTGTCCCGGCATCGGCAGCGTGATGTCGGCGATCTCGTGCGTGGCACCGGTCTTGCGATCGCGCATGAGAACCGAAAATTTCGAGCCGCCGCCCATCGGCGTCAGACCGATCAGCCGCGCATCGGCCTCGAGGTTTTCGCCATAGGTGATGACGCGGCGATCCTCGATCTTGCCGACAAGGGTCTGCACGACCGGATGATCGGTGCACATCACGGCAAAGCCGTAGAACGGCACATTCTCGACGAAATTGCGAAACGCCTGCTGGATCGCCTCAAAAGTCTTGAAGTGATCGAGATGCTCGGGGTCGATGTTGGTGACGATCACGACATCGGCGGGCAGTTTCAAAAACGTGCCGTCGCTCTCGTCGGCTTCCACCACCATCCAGTCGCCCGCGCCGAGCCGCGCATTGGAGCCGTAAGCATTGATGATGCCGCCATTGATCACCGTGGGATCGAGGCCGCCGGCATCGAGCAGGGTTGCGACCATCGTCGTCGTCGTGGTCTTGCCATGGGTGCCGGCAATCGCGACGCAGCTTTTCAGCCGCATCAGCTCCGCCAGCATCTCGGCGCGCCGCACCACCGGGATGCGCAGTGCCCGCGCTGCCACCAGTTCCGGATTGTCGGGCTTGATCGCGGTCGACACCACGACGACCTCGGCGCCCTCGATGTTCTCCGCCTTGTGGCCGACGAAGACCGTCACGCCCTTCTCCCGGAGGCGAACGACATTGCCGCCCTCGGCCGCGTCCGAGCCCTGCACGGTGTAGCCGAGATTCTTGAGCACCTCGGCAATGCCGCTCATGCCGATGCCGCCGATCCCGATGAAGTGGATGGGTCCAATCTCGCGCGGCAGTTTCATGCTGATCCCTCGAGGCGTCTTTATCCGCGAGGCTCAAATCAGCCGCGCAGGAGTACTGGATGCCCCGCTTTCCCGCGGCGTGACAAGCGAATTTTCGGCTAGATTCCCGCCACCTTGACCACCAGATCAGCCAGCCGCTCGGCGGCATCTAGCCGTCCCGCCGCGCGAGCCTTTTGGGCCATCGCGGCCAGCCGTTCGGGTGCCGCGGCCAATGCCGCAATCTCGCTCGCCAGCCATTCGGAGGTAAATTCGCTCTGCGCGATGCGCAGGGCAGCGCCCGCCTCGGCCAGCACGCCGGCATTGGCGAACTGATCCTGGTCGATAGCACCGGGCAGCGGCACCAGGATCGACGGGCGGCCGATCGCGGCGAGTTCCGCCACCGTGCCGGCGCCGGAGCGCGACACGATCAAATGATTGGCCGCAAGCCGCACCGGCAGGTCGGTGAAGAACGCCGCAAGCTCGGCATTGACGCCGAGCCGATCATAGACCGCACGGACGCGCGCGGTGTCCTCGTCGCGGACCTGCTGGGTGATGATCAGGCGGCCGCGCAGGGCCGGATCGAGCCGCTCGATCGCGCCTGGTACGATGTCGCTCATCACCCGCGCGCCCTGGCTGCCGCCGACCACTAGCAGGCGAAACGGTTCACCCGGCTGCGGCGCCACATAGGCCGCGGCGGCGGCCGCGAGCACCGCCGGCCGCATCGGCGTGCCGACGGTGGTGGTCTTGGAAGCCAGCTTGGGATCGCGGTCGAGCACGCCGGGCAGCGCGGTCGCAATTGCGCTGGCGTGGCGGGAGAGGAAGCGGTTGGCGCGGCCAAGCACGGCATTGGCATCGTGAATGACGCTCGGCGTTCCGGTCAGCCGGGCCGCGACCAGCGGCGGCAGGGTCGGATAGCCGCCGAAGCCGACCACCGCGACAGGCCGCAGCCGGCGGATCAAATTGAACGCGATGGCCGTGCCGTGGAAAAGCGCGACGCCGGTCCGCGCCAGCGAGAGCGGGTTGCGGCTGCGCACCGTCTCGCTCGGCACCACATCGATCATCTCGCGCGTGAACAGGCCGCTGAAGCGCAGCGCGCGGGCGTCGGTTGCGAGCCGCACGCGAAAACCGCGCTTGATCAGTTCGACGCCAAGGGCTTCGGCGGGAAACAGATGGCCGCCGGTGCCGCCGGCGGCCAACAATATGACGGGGGCAGTGTCCATGGCTTCAGTCTTACAGACAACTCGCCGTCATGGCGAGCGCAAGCGAAGCAATCCCGGGCCACTGGAAAACGGGCGCCCGCGAGGGGCGCCCCTACAATCGGGGATCGGTAGGGGCGACCCTCGCGGTCGCCCGGAAACGGATTCTGGATTGCTTCCGCCCTCGCTCTCCGAGCTTCGGCGGACAAGTCGGCGCAAGCGCGCCTCGCAATGACGGTGAGAGTTCGGGCCGTTGCTAGGCAAACCCGCGCACGGCGCCTTCGATCGATTCCACTTCGGTGCTTGGTCTGAGCCGCGTCAGCGCCAGCATCATGCCGACCCCATAGGACAGCGAGACGATCGAGGAGCCGCCATAGGAGATGAACGGCAGCGTCATGCCCTTGGCCGGGATCAGTTGCAGATTGACCGACATGTTGATGGCGGCCTGCACGCCGAACATGATGGCGAGCCCCGATGCGGCAAAGCGCGAGAACATGTCCTCGTTGCGATAGGCGCGCGACAGCGCGCGGATCACGATGAAGGCGAACAGCGAGAGCAGCACCAGGCACAGGATGATGCCGAATTCCTCGGCGGCGACCGCGAACACGAAGTCGGTGTGGCTGTCCGGCAGGCTGCGCTTGGCGATGCCCTCGCCGGGGCCGAGGCCGAACCAGCCGCCGTTGGAAAACGCCTCCATCGCGGTGTCGACCTGGAAGGTGTCGCCGGAGGCCGGGTTCATGAAGCGCTTGATGCGCCCGGCGACGTGGGGCACCAGAAGATAGGCCGTGAACAGGCCGGCGCTGGCCGCCCCGGCAAGGCCCAGCACCCAGATCATGCGCATGCCGGCGATGAAGAACAGCGAGCCCCACACCATCAGGATCAGCATGGTCTGGCCGAAATCCGGCTCCATCACCAGCAGCGACACCAGCGTCAGCAGGAGCGCCAGCGCCATCGAGGTCGCCGGCATTTCCGGCCGGCGTGC
>Ga0335069_10005815_pt1 | contig 18057 bp, 7 predicted proteins | sample Lox_Sample_11_FD_206714 | JGI IMG/M metagenome (GOLD analysis project Ga0335069, IMG submission 206714) | Soil microbial communities from Loxahatchee National Wildlife Refuge, Florida, United States - Lox_Sample_1.1 | ecosystem: Environmental > Terrestrial > Soil > Wetlands | place: USA: Florida... | reverse complement strand
CAGGAGGCGGAAGCCGAGGCCCAAGCCCAGGCCGCCGAAAAGGCCCAAACCGGCCGCAACAAATCCGACAAAGTCACCGTCGCCGACCTCATCAAGCTAATCAAACTCCAGGGCGCCCTCTTCGGCCCCGGCCACCCCGATTCCGAATACCGGGACAACTTCATCCCCGCCCAACCCGAATCCGCCGGCGAAACCGAAACCCCGGCCGGTGAAACAGACGCTTCCGTCTGCGGCCTGCAATCCAGCCCCGAAACCGAGACCCTCCCCAGTGATACGGAAGCCTCCGTCTGGCCCGAGGAACCCCTCGACCAGCAACCCGGCCCCACGGAATTTCAACCACTTACCCCGGAAAATGGGTTCCTTCCGTCGAATCCCCCCGAACCCATCGGCAACGAACAAGCCGCCTAACCCAAAGATGAACTAGCCCCCACCCAAAACCCCGAATCCAGCCCCAATCCACGCCCTCCGGCGCACCAACGGCCCGCACCGCCGCACGCAAACGCGACAACTCCCCCAACCCACCCCGGCCGCATCACCAACCCGAGCATCCGCGCTCCATCCGAGACCGGATAAATTCGCGCTCGCGCAGTTTGACGTGGCGAAGGCCCGTCATGGAGCGTCCCACGCGGAACGCCGCCTCGATGCCGGAGTCAGGCAGGCACTCGCGCATACACCCCCTGGCCGCTCATGCCGGTGGCCCCGGAAGAGCAGGACCTTCATGCAACCGGCGCTACTTCCCCAGCAACTCCAGATAGCGGCCCACGGCCTCGATGCCGCGGAACATATTGGGGAGGTGAAACTTCTCGTTGGGGGCGTGGAGATTGTCGTCGGGAAGTCCGAAGCCCATCAGGACGCTGGGAATGCCCAGAAAACGGTCGAACACGCCGACAATCGGGATGGACCCGCCGGAGCGAATGTACACCGTCTCCTTCTCGAAAACCTGCTTCATGGCCTCGGCGGCGGCTTCGATGTACTTGTTGTCGGGATCGGTCAGCGAGGGCTCGCCGGAACTGAGTACTTTCAATTCCGCGGTCACGCCCTTCGGGCAAGCGGCTTTGATGGCGGCGCGGAGCTGGTCGGCGGCTTCGCCGGTTTTTTGATTGGCCACCAGGCGCGTGGAGATTTTGGCCGTGGCGCGGGCGGGAATCACGGTCTTGGCGCCTTCGCCGACAAAGCCGCCCTTGATGCCGTGCACTTCGAGGGTGGGGCGGGCCCATACCCGCTCGAAGAGTCCCACCTCGGGCTCTCCAACAAGCTCCCGCGCGCCCATTTCCTTCTCGATGTACTCCTTCTCGTCGAAGGGCAGGCGCGCCCAGGCAGCGCGCTCCTTCTGGCTGGGCGGGAGGACCTTGTCGTAGAAGCCCGGAATCTTGATGTGGCCGTTGCGGTCCTTCAGCGCGCATAGGATCTCGGAGATGGCCATGATGGGGTTCGGCGCCGCGCCGCCATAAACGCCGGAATGCAGGTCGTGGTTGGCTCCTTCCACAAACAGCTCGTAATAAACCAGGCCGCGCAGGCCCACGCAGATGGTGGGCAGGTCCGGCGCGAACATCTCCGTGTCGCAGACCACGGCGGCATCGGCCTTGAGGCGCGGGGGCTTGGTGGTGACGTAGCGCTCGATGTGCTCGCCGCCGGTTTCCTCCTCGCCTTCCAGCAGGAACTTCACGTTCACGGGGAGCTTGCCATCCCGCTTCATAAGGCCTTCAACCGCCTTGATCTGGATGAAGACCTGGCCTTTGTCGTCGCAGGCGCCGCGCGCGAAAATGTCGTTGCCGCGGATCTCGGGCTCGAAGGGCGGCGACTTCCACTCATCCAGCGGATCGGGGGGCTGCACATCGTAATGGCCGTAGAAGAGCAGGGTGGGCTTGCCCGGGGCGCCGAGCCATTCCGCGTAAACCAGCGGATTGCCGTCGCCTTCGATGAGCTCGCCGGAGAGACCCGCGCCGCGGAGCTGATCGAGCGCGAACTGGGCCGCGCGTTGGATATCGGGCTTGTGCTCAGAGAGGGCGCTGATACTGGGGATGCGCAAAAAGGCCTTGAGGCCGTCGACGTATTCGGCGTGATGCTGCTGGAAATAGTTCATGAATGCCTCTGAGACAAGTATCTCTCTAAAAGCAGTTATCAGCTATCGGCCTTAATCCATCGGCCGGTTAGCGTCATCGGGCGATCCCGGCGCGGGCTTCCCTCGAGAAGCCGCGGCCGTCACTTGGGAGGTTCAAAGTCGATTACGTCCACATCCCCGTAGTAGAGGCGCTCGGAACGCCAGCCCGCGAGTTCCGGACGCGCGGCAAACCACTTTCGCCAGAAGCGCGTGGCGCCGTTGCCGCCGTAGAGGAAGAACCGGCGCGAATGGGAGAGAGCGCCGCGAGCAAGGCCGGCGGCATAGGATTCGGCTTCGGGAGACGTTTCAAACGGGAATAGATAGGCGTGACCGCGGATGGGATAGACCGGCAGGTGCGCGTAGAGAAAGCCGGGCATGCGGTAGTCCGGCGTCCACACCGGCGGGCGCGCCTCGATGAACGGGCTCGGGCAGATTACCGGCGTGTCCGCGTCCAGCGCAAGCTGGTTGATCTTGAGAGCCGCGTCACGCCAGTCGGAATGCTCGTGGGCCGGCCAGAGTTGCGTCCAATCGCCCAGCGCCGCAAGCGCCGCCAGGCCCAGTACGGCGGCCAGCTTGTTCATGCGCGCGGGCGGCGTGAATCGCGCGACAGCGGCGGTCGCCGTCAGCGCCGCGCCGGGCAGCATCAAGAACAGGTAGCGCTTTACGAACACGCTGTTGCCCGTAACCCAGGAGAAGGCGAAAAGGCAGACCGGCTGGGCCAGCCACCAGAGAAGGAAGAGGAGCCAGACGCTGGCGGCGGAGCCGCGTGTTTCCGCGCGTCTGTCGCCTCCTTGATCTCGAAGTTCGCGCCGCGGGCCAAGGCACGCCGGGAGGTCCGCCCCGCCGAACTTGCGGATCACCCAGGCGCCGGCGGCGCAGAGAACCACCACGTTCCAACGCAGGGAATGTTCCAGCTCGTGAAGCGAGGGCGGCTTCACGATGACGTGAGCTTTGGCCTGCCGGAAGAGATCCAACGCCTCGAGCAGCGTGGGAATCAGGGCCAGGCCGGTTGTGGCGAAAAGTAAGAGGGTCCGCGTCCAGCCCGCGTGTGTCTCCTTGCGCAGCAGACGCGAGGCGGCATAAGCGGCAAACACCAGGTAGAACGGCCAAAAGATGAGGTGGACGGGCCAGAGAAGCGCCGCGAAAAGAGCGAACAAGAGTCCGTCGCGCCAGCGCGCCTCATCCAGCCAGCGCACCAGGAAGAGCACGCCGGCGGCGGCGACGCAGGTTCCTAAACCGTACGGCCGCGCGTCGGCCGCCTGGTAATCGATGCCCGAGATCGCGATGCAGGCGAACGCCCCGAACCATGCCGCCGCGGGATGGATCACCCGCGCGGCGACGCGCGAGGCCAGCCACACGGCCAGCGCGATGGCCAGCACGGAGGGCAACCTGTAGACCGCTTCCGAGGAGCCGAACAGCGCAGACGCCGCGCGCGGCAGCCAATAGTACAGGGACGCGCCCACCTGCGGCGCCACGGCGAGAGACGGGTCCGCGGCGCCGTGGCGCACCACAAAGACGGTGCCCATTTCGTCGATCCAGAAGCTCGACCCCAGCGGCATCAGCCAGAGCCGGGCGGCGCAAAGGGTCATCAGCGCGGCCAGGGGCGCGCCATGTTCCCACGCCGAGCCGCGACCGTCAGAGAACGATTTCATTTATGGCTGGACAACTCGAAAATCGGCGCGCGGGAGATGCCCCACTTCGCCAGCAGGAATTGCATCGACGTGCGCAGCACTCCGAGCCCGTAGATGGCGCTGCGCCGGAAGTTGATTGAGGAGGCCTCGGGAAAATAGCGCGTGGGGCACGAGATCTCGCCGATCCGCGCACCGTACATCACCGCCTGCGCGAGGAGTTGGTTGTCGAAAACGAAATCGTCGGAGTTGCGGTCGAGAGGCAGAGCTTCCAGAAGAGCGCGGCTGTAGGCGCGGTAGCCGGTGTGATACTCCGAGAGGTGCGCGCCAATCATCAGGTTCTGGCTGACGGTCAGGAAGCGGTTCGAGATGTACTTATAGATAGGCATCCCGCCGGCCAGCGCGCCGCCCAGAAGCATGCGCGAGCCCAGCGCCAGATCGTAGACGCCGAACGCCACCATGCTGGCCATGGCTGTCGCTAGAAGGGGCGAATACTGGTAGTCCGGGTGGATCATCACCACCACGTCAGCGCCGGCCTCGAGGGCCTTGGCATAGCAGGTTTTCTGGTTGGCGCCGTAGCCGCGGTTCTGCGGATGCACCACCACGGCGAGATTCAGGCGCCGCGCCATCACGACGGTCTGGTCGTCGCTGTGGTCGTCCACCAGGATGACTTCGTCCACCAGGTCGGGAAGCTCGCGGACGGTGGCTTCCAGAGTCCTTTCCGCGTTATAAGCCGGAAGTACGACTACGATGCGTTTGCCGTTGATCAAATCTAGTGCCCGTAAGCGTGGGTTCTTGACGCGTAGTATAGCCCATGGCGTAGCAAGGCGGTAACGCTGCACCGTGTGGAGAATGCGTTTGGCTAGGGCCTCTGCGGGTGGCGCGACTTCGAGATCGCCGGAGTTTCCGGCGTATCCGGCTGCAGCGCATAGCGGGTCAGGCCCGGCTTCAGAAGTTCGAAGGCGGACTGCGGATCGTCCGCGTAATCGAAGAGCTTCAGGTCTTCGGGCGAGATCATGCCGTGGCGCACCAGGGCGTCGAAATTCACGATCTCCTGCCAGTACTTCGAGCCGTAGAGCACGATGGAGATCTTCTTGGCCAGCTTCTGCGTTTGCGTCAGCGTCAGTACTTCCATGAGCTCGTCCAGAGTGCCGAAGCCGCCGGGGAACACCACCAGCGCCTTGGCCAGATAGGCGAACCAGAACTTGCGCATGAAGAAGTAGTGGAACTCGAAGCTCAACTCCGGCGTGATGTAGGGATTGGGAAACTGCTCGAACGGCAGGCCGATGTTCAGGCCCACGGTCTTGCCGGCGGCGTCCGCCGCGCCGCGGTTGGCCGCTTCCATGATGCCGGGTCCGCCGCCGGTGCAAACCACGAAGCGATGCGTGTTGTTGGTGAACTGCTCGGACCACTCGGTGATGAGCCGCGCGAGCGTGCGCGCGTCCTTATAATACTGGCCCAGCGGGCCGTCCTCGCGCAGGCGCGCCGAGCCGAAGAAGACCACGGTGTCGCGGACCTTCTCGCGTCGGAAATGCGCGAGGGGCTCGAGGAATTCGGCCAGAATGCGCATGGCCCGGGCATCCGGGCTGTTCAAGAACTGAGGATTTAGATATGCGACCGGGCGGCGGTTATCTTGGGGCGTCGTCGGGTTTGCCATGTTGTTCGAGTTCTTCCACTTTCTTCTTGAGTTCGCGGACGGTCCTCAAAAGTTCGGGCAGCTTGGGAAACGCGGTTACCGCGCGCAGCCATTCGGAAGCGCCGAAGGCGGGCGAACCGGAGATGCGGCCATTGGGTTCCACGTCGCCGCCAATGCCGCTCTGCGCGTAGACAATGGCGCCTTCGTGCACGGTCAGGTGGCCGGAGGAGCCGACCTGCCCGGCGAGGAGCACATTGCGTTCGAGCACGGTGCTGCCGGCGAGTCCGGTTTGGGCGCAGATGATGTTGTCCTCGCCCACGGTGCAGGCGTGGCCCACCTGCACCAGGCTATCGATCTTGGCGCCGCGCTTGATGCGCGATTCCCCTACCGTGGCGCGGTCGATGTTGGTGAGGGACTGAATCTCCACATCGTCTTCTATCACGGTGACGCCGGACTGCACGATCTTCATGTGCGTGCCGTCTTCGCGCTTGGCGAAGCCGAAGCCATCGCCGCCGACCACCACGCCGTTTTGCAGGATGACGCGGCTTCCGATACGGCAGAATTCGCGCACGGTGGCGTGCGAGTGCGCCAGAAAATCGTCGCCGATCACAGCGCCTTCGTAGATCACGACGTGCGGGTGGAGCACCGCGTTGCGGCCGATCCGGACGCGCTCCCCCACGGAGACAAACGGACCGATGGATGCGTTCTCGCCGACTTCGGCCGTGGGGGCGACAAAGGCCAACGGGTGAATCCCCGGGGGCGGGCTGGGCGGCTGGTAGAAAAGCGCGAGGGCGCGCGCGAAGCCCTGGTACGGGTCGCCGGTCACCAGGAAGGAGATGCCTAGGCCGGCCACCGGCTCGTGAATGAGGATGGCGCTGGCTTTGGTTTCTTTCACCTTGCGCGCGTACTTGGGGTTGGCGAGAAAGGTCAGTTCGCCGGGACCGGCGTGCTCCATCCCGGCCACGCCGGTGATTTCAATGTCGCCGTCGCCTTCCAGACGGCATCCGAGAGCTTCAGAGATCTCGCGGAGCTTCATGGAATTCCAGGGTAGCGCAGGAGCGGGCGGCGAATCTTTGGGGTGCGGCCGTCAGTCAGTTTCAGCCAGCGGACTTCCTTGGCTCGCGGCTGACTTTCCACTCGTATTGCCCGCATCGCCTAGCTTCGGCGCAACCGGATGGCCGCTTCGCGCGTCGGGCGTTTGGAGGGACGCCGATTCGCAAAGTGGCGTTAGGCCGAGGCGAAGCGACTCACGGCTGGAGATCGAGTCTCCGCGGCAAGTCATTGTTACCAGCCGCTTACAACGCTATCTTTGGCCAATATTAGGTTCGGCGACCGGGTGTTATTCTAGGGTGCAATTGGTGGTACTGGAGGTTCGAATCGTGCGCCGGTTCAGTGGCAAAGTTCATGTTCATGCTGGAAGACGGTGGTTCCCCGGGGTTCTTGGCGTATTGGCGTTGGGAATGGCGTTGTCCGCGCCCCATGCGGCCGCGCAGTGCACGGTCACCCTCTACCCCTCGCCACTCCCCCAGGCGGTGTTGAGCACCCCTTATTCGCAGAGTCTGAGCGCGTTCTCGCTCTGCTTCGCGCCGCCGCTCACTTGGGTGATGACCGGCTCGGACACGCCGCCGGGCCTCACTCTATCCAGCAGCGGCGTGCTGTCGGGAACGCCCTCCGCGGCGGGGTCGTATCTGTTCAACATCCAGATTACGGACAGCGCCGACAACGTCACCAGCGTGTGGGCTGGGTTGACCGTTTCCTCCACGGCGCCTCCCGTCATTTCAACCGCCGCATCGTTACCGGATGCCAAGGCCGGGACCGCGTATTCCCAGACGCTCGCCGCCACCGGTGGCAAGTCACCCTACACGTGGTCCGTGACGTCGGGATCGCTGCCGCCGGGGCTCACGCTTTCTAGCGCGGGCGCGCTCACCGGCACGGGCACCCTGGCCGGCTCCTACAGCTTTACGGTAAAGGTGGTGGACAGCGTGGGCGCAAGCGCCACGCAGGCATTCTCACTTACGGTGGACCCGGCCGCCGCATGCACCTTTTCGCTCTATCCGGCGGGTGAGGCGTTTCCGGTAGCGGGCGGCACGGGCAGCATCGCCATTACGGCCCCCGCGGGATGCGCCTGGACGGCTTCCAGCGCGCTAGGCTGGGCCACCATAACCGGCGCGGCTTCGGGCTCCGGCAACGGAACCGTCACCTACTCGGTTACCGCCAACAGCGGGCCGTGGCAATCCGGAACCTTTACGGTGGCGGGGAATTCATTCACCGTGGAGGAGGCCAGCGCCACGGCGAAGGGCCTGGTGGCGGCGGGCTCCATGGCGCAAATCGCTTCCGCCGGGCAATGGAATACCACCATCACGCTGGTAAACACGGGCACAACCCCGGCGGAGGTGTTCCTGAACTTCATCGGAGACAACGGGTCCCCGGTGTTGCTGCCGATTTCGTTCCCGCAAACCGGTGCCTATAGCGCGGCCGGGCCGCTGGTGGCTTCTACGCTGGACCGCACCATTGCCGCGGGCGCGCAGCTTGTGGTGCAGACGGTGGGGACCGTGAGCCAGACGAACGTGCAAGGGTGGGCGCAGGTGCTCGCCAACGGGACCGTGGGAGGCTCGGCGGTATTCGCGGAATCCACCGCAATCGGCACGCAGGAAGCGATTTCACCGGTGGAGACGCGCAACCCCAGCGCGTTCTACCTGCCGTTCAACTACACAGGCGGCTACCAGACGGGCATCGCCATTGCGAATCTGACCAACCAGACCGTGAACATTCCGGTGAAATTGTGGGGCGCGGCCACCGGCCTCAGTTTGGGCAGCGCGCCGGCCATCCAACTGGGGCCCTACGCGCACACGGCCTTCATGCTGGCCACGAATTACCCGGCGGTGGCGAACCAGTACGGGACCATGGAGATCGATACGCCCAACGGCGGGCAGGTGAGCGCGCTGGGCATTCGGGCGGCGCCGGACGGCGCGCTAACCACGCTACCCGTGAGCGGATCGACCGACGTCTCCAACGGCGCCTTGTCGCAGTTGGTCTCGGGCGGCGCCTGGAACATCACGCTGACCCTGGCGAATACCGGCAGCACAGCCGCGCAGGTGACGCTCAGCTTCTTCGACGATAACGGAAATCCGTGGTCCCTGCCGCTCATCAACGCGTTGAGCGGGTCTTCCACACCGACGCAGACTTCTGTGGTCAGCCAGTCGATCGGCCCGGAATCCCAGTTGGTGCTGCAGACGGCGGGCTCGGCCAACTCATCCACCACCCAGGGTTGGGCGCAGCTCACGGTAACCGGCGGCAGCGTGGGCGGTTCGGAGGTCTACGCCGATACCGCTTCCAGCAACGTGCAGGAAGCCGCGGTGGCGGTGGAATCGCGCAATCCCAGCGCCTTTATCCTGCCGTTCAACTACACCAGCGGCTATGCCACGGGAATCGCGGTGGCGAACCTGGCGAGCCAGGCGGCGGTAATCAAGGTGGTCCTGAAGGACGACCAGGGCAACAGCCTAGGCAATGCCGCCTCCATTTCGCTGGCGGCGCATGCGCACACCGCCTTCATGCTGGCAACGAATTATCCGGCCGTGGCTGGGCATTTCGGCACGCTGGAGCTCGATACGCCTTCCGGCGGACAAATCAGCGCGCTGGGAATTCGGGCGACGCCCGGGCAGGCCATCACCAGCGTTCCGGTGCTGGTGAAGTAAGAACCGGGGAGCAGGGATTTTCGCTCGTAAATCGGCCGGCGACAGGCCAGCGGAACCGTGCGGATAGAGGACTCCTCCCGGTCGTCCCGGAGGCAGCCCGCCGGAAAATCGCCCAACACGCCCCACGGACCGGAACCCCATGCCACACCTGGGCTTTACAGCCACAGGACGATATGCGCCGAATTGGAGATAGAATCAGGAATACTCTCGTTTCTACAGAGGTTTGTAGTCCAAGGAGACCTTGTGCGCGTAGTCTATTCCGCCATCTTCGTCCTGGTAGCGCCGTGCTTCGCCGTCGGCCAAAGCGCCGTGAGCTATACCGTCCAAACGGTCGCGGGCAACGGCACTGCCGGCTTCGCGGGCGACGGCGGAACGGCGGCGGCAGCGCAACTTAGCGATCCTTTCACCACGGCTATCGATTCCTCGGGCAATCTCTACATAGCCGACTGGGGCAACGCGCGCATCCGCAAGGTGGCCGGCAACGGGACCATCACGACCATCGCGGGCAACGGGACGCAAGGGTTCGGGGGCGACAACAACCCGGCGGTGAACGCCAAGCTGAATTACCCCATCGGCGTGGCCGTGGACGGCTCCGGCAACGTGTACATCGCGGACACCTACAACCACCGCGTGCGAAAGGTAGCGGCCAACGGAACCATCACCACGGTGGCGGGCAACGGCGGGGCCGGGTACCTGGGTGACGGCGGAGCGGCGACCGCGGCCGAACTGAATTATCCCTTCAGTGTGACCCTGGATGCGGCGGGGAACCTGTACATCGCGGATTACGGCAACAATCGAATCCGCAAAGTGACGGTTTCCAGCGGCGTGATTACTACCGTGGTGGGCAACGGGACCCAGGGCTTTGGCGGCGACGGCGGTTCCGCCACGGCCGCGGCGCTGAACCAGCCCGTGAGCGTGGCCATGGACGCCAACGGCAACCTGTACATCGCGGATTATGGCAACAACCGCATTCGCGGCGTTTCCAACGGCGTGATCAGCACCGTGGCGGGCAACGGCTCGCTGGGCTTCAGCGGCGACGGCGGCCCAGCCACCAGCGCGCAGGTGTACGCGCCGCGGGGCGTTGCGGTGGACTCCAAGGGCAATCTCTATATCGCGGACACCTACAACCAGCGCATCCGCGAGGTAACCAGCGGCGTGATCTTCAGCATTGCGGGAAATGGGGTGGTGGGCTTCGCGGGCGATGGCGGCAACGCGGCCACCGCGGAGTTGAACGACCCCACGGGCGTTTCGGTCAGCTCAAATGCCACGGTTTACGTGGCCGATCTGGCGAACCAGCGGATTCGCGCCCTGGCGCCTTCCGGCCCGCCCTGCACGGCGACGGTGAGCCCCACGACGCTGACGCCATCCTCGCCGGGCGGCGCGTTTAACCTCTCCGTGCAGACCAGCGCACCCGGTTGCTACTGGGCGGTGCAGAACCTGCCGAGCTGGATTACAGTGAACGGGAGCAATATCGGCTCGGGCGCGGCGACGGTTTCCCTGACGATTGCGGCGAATGCGGCCGGTTCCCGCACGACGGCCATTTCCATTGCGGGCGTCCAGGTGCAAGTGAACCAGGGCGCGCCGCCGTGCAGCTATTCGCTGTCGGTGGGAGGCGAGGCGTTTCCGGTGGCGGGCGGCAGCGGATCGGTGGGCGTCACGGCGCAGGCGTGGTGCGCCTGGACGGCCACAAGCCCAGCGAGTTCGGTGACAATCACCAGCGGCGCCTCGGGGCTGGGCAATGGGACGGTGGCGTTCAAAGTGTCCGCCAATATCGGGACTTCCGCGCGGACGGTCACCCTTAGCGTCGCGGGAATGCCATTCGCGGTGGCTCAGAGCGCCGGCGTAACGCTCACGCAGGGTTTCAATATCAAGACTTTCGCGGGCACCGGCACGCCCGGCTTCACGGGAGACGGGGGCGCGGCCACCAGCGCCGAAATCAACGACCCGATCGCGATGGTGGCGGATTCGGCGGGCAACATCTACATCGCGGACAAGAACAACCACCTGGTTCGCAAGGTGTCCAAGGGCAACATCACCACGGTGGCGGGCAGCGGCGTTCAAGGCTATGCCGGCGACGGCGGGCCGGCGATATCCGCGCAACTCTCCTGGCCGAGCGGCCTGGCGCTGGACGCGCAGGGCAACCTGTACATCGGCGATGCGGGCAACAACGTGGTACGCAAGGTGTCCAACGGAATCATCACGACCGTAGCGGGTAACGGGACCTACGGGTACACGGGCGACGGCGGCGCGGCCACCAGCGCGGAGATGAACTATCCGACGGGTGTTGCCGTGGACAGCTCCGGCGCGCTGTACATCGCGGACTCCGACAACAACGTGGTGCGCAAGGTGGTGAACGGCATCATCACCACGGCAGTGGGGACGGGGACGGAGGGCTACATCGGCGACGGCGGCGCGGCCACCAGCGCGGAGCTGGCCTACCCCCAAGGCTTGGCCGTGGATGCGCAAGGCAACCTGTACATCTCCGACAGCCTGAACTACGCCGTGCGCTGGGTGAACAACGGCGTGATCAACACGCTTGCGGGTAATGGAACCCTCGGATATCAAGGCGACGGCGGCCCGGGAACTTCGGCGGAGCTGAACATTCCCGTGGGAATCGCGCTCGACGTGCTCGGCAATTTGTACATCGCCGATTCGGGCAACAACCGCGTGCGCGTGGTTTCGAATGCGACGATCAGCACAGTTGCGGGCAACGGCACGCAGGGCTTCAGCGGCGACGGCGGCTCGGCGGCGAGCGCCGAGTTGGCGCAACCCTACGGCGTGACCGCGGATCCCTCCGGCAACGTGTACGTCGCCGATTCCGGCAACAACCGCGTGCGCATCGCGACCCCGACCACTTCCACGTGCACCTATTCGGTGAACCCGGTGGCGCTGTATCCGCCGGCGACCGGCGGCGCATTCACGCTTTTTGTCGCAACGGGAGCGGCCTGTTCTTGGTCGATTCAGAACCTGCCGAGTTGGATTACGGTTTCGGGCGCGGCGTCCGGTTCGGGCGTGGCGCAGGTTTCGCTGGCGGTCGCGCCGAACGCCTCGGGAGCGCGCACGGCCACCATCACAGCGGCGGGCGTGTCCATTCCGGTGAGCCAGGCCGCCGCGGCGTGCAGCTATTCGCTGTCCTACGGCGGGCAGGCGTTTCCGGCGGCGGGCGGATCGGGATCGGTGAGCGTCACAGCGCCGTCTTGGTGCTCGTGGAACGCGCTGAACCTGCTGAGCTGGGTCACGTTGACCGGCGTTACCTCCGGAACAGGCAATGGAACCGTCGCCTACCAGGTGGCGGCGAACTCCGGCCCGGCGCAATCCGGAAGCCTGACCGTGGCTGGCCTGGCTTACGGCGTACAGGAGGCGAGCTCGTCGGCCAGCGGCTTGGCCCCGGCCGGATCCATGGCGCAACTGGCGGCAGGCGGCCCTTGGAATACCACCATTACGCTGGTGAATACGGGCGCGGCGGCCGCGGAAGTGGCGCTGAATTTCTATGACGACCACGGGAATGCGCTGGCGCTCCCGCTGGCGTTCCCGCAGGGGACGGCATTCACGGCGAGCGCGCCGCTGCTGGCTTCCAGCATCGACCAGACGATCGCGCCGGGCGCGGAGCTCGTGATCAAGACCGCGGGCCTGGCTACTCAGCCGAATGTGGAAGGCTGGGCGCAGGTGTCTTCGAACGGTTCGGTCGGCGGCTCGGCGGTGTACGCCGAAACGACGGCGACGGGAACGCAGGAAGCCGTGGTGCCGCTCGAAACGCGCAACCCAGCCTACTTCACCCTGCCCTTTAACTACTCAGGCGGCTACCAGACAGGCGTGGCGCTGGCCAATTTGAGCGGGCAGACCGTGAGCGTGCCGGTGACGCTGCGCGGCGCAACGGGCGCGAGCCTCGGGACCGCGGCGCCCATAACCCTGCAACCCTACGCGCACACGTCCTTCATGCTGGCGGCGGCGTATGCGGGGGTGGCGGGGCAATACGGCTCCCTGGAACTCGATACGCCACAGGACGCGCGAATCAGCGCGCTGGGCATCCGCGCGGCGCCGGACGGAGCGATTACCACCGTTCCGGTGCTGGCCTCCGGCGCGGCGTCCAACGGCTCCATGGCGCAGGTGGCGGCCGGCGGGGCGTGGAACACTACGTTCACACTTGTGAATACCAGCGCCACGGCGTCGCAAATTACGTTGAACTTCATCGGCGATAACGGCGCTCCGGCACAGTTGCCGGTGACCTTCCCGCTTAGCGGATCGAACACGGCGCAACAGCTCTCCACGGTGACGCAGGCGATTGCGCCGGGCGGGCAGTTGGTTGTGGCGACGGCGGGCTCGTCCGCGCAGGCCACCGCGCAAGGGTGGGCGCAATTGCAGGTGGCGGGCGGCAACGTGGGCGGGTCGGCGGTCTTCGACGAAACGACGGCAGCCGGCGTGCAAGAGGCGATCGTACCGGTGGAGACGGCCAGCGACAACGCGTACGTGCTGCCGTTCGACTACACGGGAGGTTATCAGACCGGAATCGCACTGGCGAACCTGACCGGCCAGGCGCTGACCGTGTCCGTGACTTTGCGCGACAGCTCGGGCGCCACGATTGGAACCTCCACGATTCCGCTGGCGGCGAACGCGCACACGTCGTTCCTTCTGGCCACGCAGTTCCCGGCCGTGAACGGCATGTTCGGGACCATGGAATTGGACACGCCGGCGGGCGGGCAAGTGAGCGCGCTGGGCATTCGGGCAACGCCGGGCGGCGCGATTACAAGCGTGCCGGCGCTGGCGAAGTAGCGGCGTCCGCAAGCCGGTTGCCCGCGCCCGTCCCAGTTTGCCTGGACGTGCGGGCGGGCCGGGGGGCGCGAGAAGAGAGCAGGGAGATTTGGGAGTGACGGAGTGACTATGGTGCGTAAACGAATGGCGCAGGCTCTCTGCGTCATGGCGCTGCTGGGAGGCCGGGCGTTCGCCCAGGATATGACCAGTACGCTGTCCGGAACCGTGGTGAATGCGAGCGGCAAGACGCTTCCGGGCGCGCAGGTCGAGCTGAGAAGTCTCGCCAGCGGCGCGTTGCGCGATACCGTCTCCGGACCCGATGGCTCATTCGTCTTCAACAGCCTGCTGCCGGGGCATTTCAGCTTGACGGTGCGCGCGGCCGGTTTCAAGACGCTGGAGGCGAACGACTTCACGCTGGCGCAAGGCGCGGCGCGCGATGTGGGAAAGGTGGGCATGTCGGCGGGAACCTCGGCGGAAACGGCGATCCTGACGCTTCCGGCCACTCCGCTCGAAACGGTTCTCGGCGGAAGCGCGCACACCATCACGGGCGATGAGCTTGCAAACCTCACGGTAAAGGGGCGCGACTTCTTCGCGCTGCTGGCCACCGTGCCGGGCGTGTACCTGAGCAACACGTACTTGACCGGCGGCGACGTGCCCAGCCAGACCAAGGGCCTGGGAGCGTTCTCCATCAATGGCGGACCGGGAGGGCGTACAGTGGTTCTGCTGGACGGCATCCTCGATCTGGACATCGGCTCGAACTCCGGCCTGAACGACGAGCCCACCATGGACACGATCGCGGAAATTCGTGTACTGAGCGCGGGAGCGCAGGCGCAGTACGGGCGCAATTCCGACGGCGCCGTCAGCGTTGTGACCAAGAGCGGCAGCCAGGACTTCCACGGCGTGATCTATGGCAACAAGCGGCACGAAATGTTCAACGCGACAAGCTTCTTCAACAACCTGGACAACGCGCCGAAGAGCATGTACCGCTACAACGTGGGGGGCTTCGCGGTGGGCGGGCCAATCTACCTGCCGAAGCGCTGGAACGTGCAAAAGAAGCGGCTGTTCTTTTTCTTTTCGCAGGAGTACACCAGGCAGAGGCCGACCACCCAGTCCGGGCTCGCCATGGTCCCCACCACGAATATCGGCGTGACGGGCAGCACGGTGACGGGCCTGGCGCCGGGACAGGTGCAGGGCGATTTCTACGACCGCTGCCTGGCGGGGACGGGGGGCAGCCTGTCCTCGCCGTGCGTGCCGGGCTACACGGACGGCAACGGAGCCAGCGCGGACGCCTCACTGGTGAATCCGGCGGCCTCCAAGACTCCCTTGCTGGGCGGCAACCTGGGCGCGCTGAAGGGAACCAGCTACTACGATTCGACGTCCGGAACGTATGGGGTAGCAGCGCTGCAGTTCCTGCCGCCGCCCAACCTTTGCAACGCCGCTTCCGGCATCTTCAACGGTCAGGCCATCACCCCGAGCAACTGCCCGGCGGGCTTCTCCACGGTGCAAGTTCCGGGCTCGAATTACCAGTACAACTACTTCTGGTCTTATACGCCCACGCACCCCCGGCGCAACGATACCGCGCGCATGGATTTCTACGTGACATCCAAGCTTTCCGCCTGGTTCCGCTACACCAACGACTATGACCTGGACACCAGCGCTCCGGCGGGGATCGCGCAGAAGAACAGCGCGGGCACTTGGGTGAACTCCGCGTTCACGCATCCTAGCCCCGGACGGAACTACGGCTTCGGCGCGACGTATCTGATCTCGCCGTCGATGACGGATGAGCTGATCGTCGGCAAGAGCTACAACAGTTGGGACGCCTATCCGGCCGATGAGACAACCATGAGCCGCGGAACCATGGGCAATATCCCCTCGTTCGACAATTACGCCGCGGACCAGAACTTCACGGCGGATACGGCCAATCCGCGGCCGGAAGTCGGCTTGGGCAGCGTGAACTACTTCGCGAGCGTTCCTCAAGTCGCCTTCGGCGGCGGACTGGAACCCAATGAAACGCCTCCCGCGGCTTACATCCAGGGCTGCTACGGCGCGTGCCCGTATACCACCTGGAACAATATCTACACGTTCAGCGACAACTTCAGCCGCCTGCACGGCAAGCACAACCTGCAAGCCGGCGTGTATATAGAGCGGAACACGAGGCAGATGCCCACCGGCCAAAACAACTACGTGGGCGCGTACGATTTTTCGAGCGGCGGGCCGGCGATGACGGCGGATACGCAGGACGGCTTCGCCAACGCCTACCTGGGCAACTTCAGCAACTACCAGGAGGGCGTGCGGAGCGTCGCCTACTTCAAGTATTCGCAAGTGGAGGCCTACGTTCAGGACACTTGGCGCGCGCTGCCGCGGCTGACAATCACGGCCGGGGTGCGCCTGTATCACATGCCGGCGATCCTCAACACCAACGCCAACTCGGTGGTGTTCGTGCCGTCCAACTACGCCGGCAACACGCCGCCGCGGCTCTACTATCCCTACTGCTCGATTTCCACGGCGAGCGGGCCGTGCCCGTCGGCGGACCAGTACGCAATTGACCCGGTAACCGGCTTCAAGACCTTCTACTCGCTGCAAGGGACGCTGGTGCCGGCTCAAATCGGCCAATACCCCCAGACGCCCACAAATGGACCGGGCGTGACGCTGCAGGGCACCGACGGCCTGCCTTCGAGCTTGTATACGGCTCCGGGGATTAACCTCGCGCCGCGATTCGGCTTTGCCTGGGACGTGTTCGGCAACGGCAGGACAACGCTGCGCGGCGGTGCGGGCATTTATCCCAACCGGAACGACATCAGCACCATCGCGGGCGCGAGCGGGCAGCCTCCCGCCACGGTGACCCAAGGAGTCTACAACAACTACATCAACAGCATTGCGACGCTTTCCAACAACCTCCAGGGTGTTTCGGCCATCGTTCCGGTTTCGCCGGTGGCGAATTTCATCGGCCACCAGAAGAACCAGACGAACTACAACGGCAGCCTGATGGTGCAGCAGAGTCTCGGTTTTTCGACGGTGCTGGAAGCCGGATGGGTGTTCAACCTGGCGCGCCACCTGCCGGCCGCGACGCCGTACAATTACATGCCGTTCGCCGCCCAGTACAATTCGGCGTGGGTGAGCCCGGTGGCGCAGTACCTGCTGAACCCCGCGAAGAACGGAGGGCTGACGCAAGGCAACGCGGCCGGACTGGACCTCAGCCCGGCATATTTCTACGGTCCCACGCTGTGCCGGACTTGCCTGGCGGGTCTGAGCACATTTAGCATGGACAACTTCGACATGAGCTCGGACACCAACGCCTTGCAGATCTCGCTGCGCCGCAACATGACCAAGCACCTGCTCTACGGCGTGACGTACAACCTCATGAAGACCATGAACGCGTTCGGCAACGGCGGCGGCGGAGTCATCGGCCAGCATGACCCGCTGTTCTCCGACAAGGCCCGGAACTGGGGGCCCTGGTACCTGCCCGCGCCCCAGACCATTTCATTCGACTACGTGTACGAGGTTCCCAACCTCGGAGAGAAGTTTGGGCTGCGGCAGCTTGGGTGGGTGACGGATCACTGGACGATTTCGGGCATCACGCAGTGGCGCAGCGAAGCTCGCGCGCCGGTGCCCTCCATCGCCTTCAGCGGGTCCAACGCGACCAGCAACCCGCTGGAAAACTGGACGGGCTCTTCGGATTCCGCCCGCATGTTCGTGGTGGGCAATTACCGGTTGTCGAGCGTGGGCCAGCAGGTGCAACACAGCGGGCTGGGAGCGACGGCGGCGGGCACGGCCTCAACGCCTATACCGGCGGGCACGCAGAACACCGCCGCGGCCGGCTACAGCACCGCGCAATACGGAATGAATGGGACGCCCGGGGCGCAGTTGCTGAACGAGGCGGCGTTCCGCGTTCCCTTCCCGTGCAGCGGCACGGCCGCCGCGAATCCGGCGTACGGCGTGGGCGCGAGCATGGAGTGCTACGGCAACGCGGGCGCGGGAGATCTGGTGGCGATTCCGGGGTCGAGCGTGCTGAATTTCGACGCGACTATCTCCAAGGCGATTCCGCTGAAGAGCGACCGCCGTTCGCTGGTGATCCGGGCCGAGTTCTACAACGCCTTGAACCATACGAACTTCAGCGCGTGGGATATTACGCCGGGCTACGATTGGAACAACTGGAAGAACGGCGCCCTGGTGCAGACCAACAGCGATTTGGGACATTACACCCAGGCGCTGAACCCGCGGCAAGTCTCGCTTGGGCTGCGGCTGCGG
>Ga0335069_10005814_pt1 | contig 18057 bp, 37 predicted proteins | sample Lox_Sample_11_FD_206714 | JGI IMG/M metagenome (GOLD analysis project Ga0335069, IMG submission 206714) | Soil microbial communities from Loxahatchee National Wildlife Refuge, Florida, United States - Lox_Sample_1.1 | ecosystem: Environmental > Terrestrial > Soil > Wetlands | place: USA... | reverse complement strand
AGGTACCTACTGGGCAACGCTTTTGAAGTGGCCCGATCAGTATCGCCGTCACCGGCGAATGGGGGCTGATCCTGCATCGCCCAAATGGGTTGCAACCGCGCTTCGGCAGGATCAGCGTCGACGGCACCTAATCGTTGGGCGTCAGTACCTTTTTGGCCGTCGTTATTTTCGGCGCGCGACATCAGACCACAGGGTTTCACGCCGTCCAGGGTCGCTGCGCCGTCCGGGTTCACCGGAATTCGAAATTGCTTGTTCATTTGCTCGCCTCATTCCAAAGCTCTTGCGCGCGTTCGTCACTGATGACGTCGCCGATCCGGCGGTCGCGCGGGACGCCTTGGACGACCAAACGAAGCCAGCGCGCCTTGTGCGTGACGTCGCGACCGATCGCTTCGTAACGGTCGATCTGCTCTGTCACTTCAGCGGGCGTTGCGTCGCGAAGCTTCACGCCGCCGGCAAGCGGAAAGTCCAAGATCGAAAATTTGATGCCGTTTGCGAGGGCGGCGACGCCGTTGCGCGCCTTCGCTGCGGATACGACGACGGCTTCGCGTGTCGCGCGCATGCTGTGCTGAACAAGATCGTCGGACGCTATGACGACGGCTTCGGCGACGACTTCGCGCATCAGCCTTTTGTCGTTCATCAGCTGCGCCGTCAGGGCGTCGATCGCCAGCTTCGTCTTTCCGCCGGCATCCTTCAACGCCTGTCGCGCCAAGGCTCGCAGCGAAACCTGTTCCTCGATTTTTGCAGGGGCGTTCATGTCACCGCTTCCCATTGAGAATTTCAGAAACCCGGCCGGCATTCGGCAAACCGACGCGCCGGGCGATTTCGGCCTGCGACAGACCTTGCGCGGACAGCGCGCGAACCCGCGCCTTCAGCGCCGGCGTTATGGCGACGGCCTTCCCGCGCGCCCGGCTGATCGGCGGATCGCGCTGCATCAGCGACAGCGCCTTCGCGATCGCCAGCTGAACCGGCTGCGGAAGCTGGTAGTTGCGCAGCAAGCCTTCAAGGATGCCGCGGGCGCGGGGAATGTCGCTCATTAGCGAACCTCGTATCCGTTCGCCGTCTTGACGACGCAGCCAAGCGCTAGGCCGGCCTTAATGATCGCGGCCTGACGTTCGTCGGCTTCGCGGACGCGGTCTTCGCGCGTGGCGATTGTCGTCGACCAGACGCGGAACATCGCGTTCCATGAAATGCCGGAAAGCGCGTTCCGGCGAAGATGTTGATAGCGGGTCATTGCTCAATCCATGGATTGCGGTTGCAACAGACGACTGCGAAGCGTCGGTCGCTCAGCCGGCGCAGGCGGTCCGAAATCAGATCGCCCCATGGCGACCTGTACTGGTCGGCGGCTGCGTCCAGCTGGCAGGCTTGCGCGTAAATCTCGGCACCGATCTTCCGCGACTGGTCGGGCGTGATGGCGCGCATCAGTCCGCCCCCATTTCGTCGTCATACCGGCTGCCGGCCGCGCAGGCGGCGGCGACGATGGGAACGACGATCGCGAAGACGGTCGCAATGACGATCCACATCATGACGCCACCGGCGGGCAAAGGACGCAGTACCACGCAAGCCAGACCGCCCCGATCGCGACCATGGCCAGCCCGTCGCCGACGATCGACGCAAGGTTCTTCTTCGACCGCTTGGCAAGCTCCGTCGCTTCGGCGGAACAGCAGACGATATCGCCGGCGGAATAGCGTAAGCCCTGAAGCGCGCGGATGACCGCGACTTCGTCGTTCAAGTCGATCTTCAGATTTCGAAGATCGGCGGCCATCTGTTCGGTTGTTACTTTCGGCACTGGTCTTCCCTCCGCTTTGCGGCGCGCTCTGCGGCGTCCGCCTTGATCAACATCACGACGCATTCGATCCCGATCGCGATACAGGTCGCGATCGCGACAGCCCTAAACACTCCCCCCATTTGCGCCCCCGCGCTTTGCCCGGCGCTTCGCGCGTCGGGCTTCCAAATCGTTTCGGTTTTGAATGCAGGCGCGGATCGCCGCGCGCTTGTTCAGGAAGGCTTCGATCTGGTCGCGCCGGATGTGCGTTCGCGTCACGCGCTCGCGGAAGGTCAGGAAGCGGCCGGCGGCGTTGCGTTCGACCGTCCAGCAGAAGCGGTGGGTCGGCAGGGACAGGGTTTCAACGCAGCGATAGGAAACGGGGACGCCCGGATCGAAGACGCGGGTCGCGCGGGCTTCCTTCGGGTCGGCCTTGGCGTCGAACAGGGTCGCGCGACGTTCGTCTTCCAGCAACGTCGGGAAGGTCAACTGTTCGACCGACAGGCTGACCAGAAGGGACAGTTCGTCGATCGAAAGGCGCTGCAAGTTGTGTTGGAAGCGCGTCTGACGGACTTCGTCCCGCGTCGCCATGGCTTCGATCCCCGTCGCTGATTTGCGAATGGTCCGAAGCAATGCCGGGAATTTTCCCGGTCGTCAAGCGGAAAACGGGAATGCGCCCGGGAATTTTCCGGGAGGGACAGGGCAGCGTCAGCTGTCCCTGTCCCCTTGTCCCTCGAAAATGTCCCTGTCCCTCTTAGAACCTATAACAACTCTCAATGTAACGGGGACGTCTTACGACGTCCCCTTACAGAGATAGATAAAACAAATCCGCGCGCGCGACGCGCGTAGCAACCGGCGTGCCAACCGCGGCGGGACAATTCCTTGTCCCGGTTTGTCCCCGGTTTTGTACCCGCCCTGTCCCCGGCAAGTTCCCTGTGAATAATTTTTAAATTGGCCGGAACGTCGCCCAGACCGCAGCCAAAATGCCGCAGGCAACCACCACGATGACCAGCTTGACAAACAAGGCTGACGCGAACCTTACGGCGCGGTCGAACCGGAACCCGGCCTTCGGCGAAATCCAACCGATGACGATCCGGATCGCGAAGACAACGATCCCGAGTGCTGCGCCGGCGACCAGTACGACGGCGAGCATCAGACCATCCTCGTAATGCGGCCGAAGACGCGGCCGATGACCTCAAGTTCGCCGGTCGTCTCCGTTCGCCGACGATGGCGCGGATTGTCGGAAATCAGGTCGACATGCCCGGGCTTTTCGCCCGGTTCCACGCGACGGATCAGGGCGCCCCCGCGGCTGTTGCGCAGGGCGAATATGCCGTCGGTTTCGATGTTGCGGTCGTCGACATTGACGGCGACCCAATCGCCGGAACAGATCGTCGGTTCCATATGGTCCCCGCGCATTTCGATCCAGTGAACGCCGCCGGGCCGGGCGTGGTGCGACAGGGAATTCAGGACGAACAGCGGCATGAACATTTCGCCTTTGATCGCCTCCGCTGCGTACCTGATCCCGTTCAGGGTTTCCGCCGCTTCCTCTGACGGCGGGCCGCCTGCCGGGGATATGACGCTGATCACCGGCTGCCCGACGCCGGCGGACTGGACCGGGAAGGGCGATGCAGTGACGTTCAGGGCGTCCATGTCGTCGACGCCGGTCCGCAAATAGGCCGGCGTCACGCCGAAGAAGCGCGCGATCCGGAACAGGCGTTCGGCGTCAATGCCGGCGTTGTAGTCCCCGGCGCGTTCCCGCTTCAGTAAGTCGCGGATGACGTCCGGGTTTTTCCCCTCGCTGGCAAGCAGGCTCAATCGCTGCGGCCTCAATTCGCGTTCCGTTGCAGGTCGCCGCCGGTTATAGGCGGCGATCAGCGCCAGTATTCGGTCGCCCATGGTTTCGGGGCGGGCCTTGGCCTGCACCGGGACGGATTTGCGCGTCGGCGCGTTAGCAACTGGCGAGATATTCACAGGTCGCCCCCTTCGGTATGTTTTTTTTTTTCGCATCCGGTAAAGCTACCGCCTTGCGACGCAGTCGAATACCGGGTATGCACCCGGTAGAAAACCGGGAAATAAAGCGGGAATTGATCAATGGAAACCGGGAAATCGATTGCTATCGAGAACCTGAAGGCGGTCGCGCTCGCATACTGCGACGCAGCCGGCGTCCCGCCGAAGACCCTGTCGTGGCGGGTTTTCAATGACGGGAAGAAGCTGGACGCGATCTTGGCGGATAAAGCCGACCTGATGACGGCCGGCCATGAAAAGGCAATGCAGTGGCTGTCCGACAACTGGCCGGAAGGGGCCGTTTGGCCTGATGACGTCGTCCGGCCGGTCGTTACGCACAACATGGTTGCCAACTAGCTAACGGTTACAATGCCGGGAGAATACCCGGTTTCCTTCCCGGCGCAAGCCTCTTGTTCCGACAGGGGTAACGCCGGGTTCCTTGGGTGGGCTCTAAAACGCGGTGGGGATTAACCAAATGGCGGCCGAAGCAGCGAAGTCCAACGGTTACGACATGACCAAGATCGAAGCCTTTTTGGACCGGATGGAAGGCATCGAAGCCGAATGCGCGACGATCATGGGAAGGGCGATGCAGGAATGCAAAACCCTCCGGGAAGACCAGAAGGAAATCAGGCAAGAGGCGAAGGACGCCGGCATCCGGTCGAAGGTCTTTGCCGAAATGTGGGCCGCCCGCAAAGCCCTGCGCAAGTCTGAAACTGCGTTGCTGGCGCTGGAAGGCGACGATCGCGATCAGATCGAAGAAATCATCCGGCAGGCAAGCGACAAGGCGGCATTCGGCGATACGCCGTTCGGTGCGCATCTGCTTTCCGTCTTCGGCGAAGGCGCCGACGACCTCTAAGAATTTCTTCCAGTAAGAATTTTGGGGGCCGCGGCGCGAGTATAGCCGCGGCATTTAAGGCCGGACATGATCCGGCCGCCGGGGGCGTTTGCGCCAATGATCGACGGGGAACTGCTAACGCTGGATTTGGCGACGCGGACAGGCTTTTGCGTCGGAACGCCAGACGATCCTAATCCAACCTTTGGCCATATCGTCCTGCCGTCGACCGGCGACGACGTCGGCACCTTTGCAATCCATTTCGAAGACTGGCTGACCGATTTCGTCACATGGCGGAACGTCGGTCTTCTGGTCTTCGAAATGCCGATCCTGCCGAAGGCGACGAACCTGATGACTGTTCGCAAGCTGACCGGGCTTGCATGGGAAACCGAACAGTTCTGCCGGCGTCGCAAGATCAAATGCCGGGAAGGGCGCGCTTCCAGCGTGAAGAAGTTCTTCGCCGGAACAGGCAAGGCGGCCAAGGTCGACACGATGGAAGTCTGTCGCCGCTATGGCTGGCGCGTGAAGGTCGACGACGAAGCGGATGCATGCGCGCTCTGGGCGTATTCGGTTTCGCTTTACGCGCCGGAACACGCTGAACGTTTCAACCTCGGTCCGCTCGGCGCGCGGGAAAGGTTCTGATTGCATGGTTTCGGTCCATACAATCGCGACTTCCGCGCAACACATACGAGGGTTGCGCGCGAATTCTGGGGAAGGCCGTATTTATACGGTTTCCAATGCGGCGAATTTTCGGTCTTTGTGTGACCGGGAATTTAACCGGGGCCGCGCCCGGTCCCTTCAAAGGTGTTCCCCAATAACAGCACTGGTTAAGGGATCATGACGGACGCGGAAGCGGACGAAGCGATAGCGCTTGCGCTCGAATTCGAACCGAAAGCATCACTGGACGAAATGATCCAGACGGTCCGCGATCGCAGTTGGACCCTTCAGGGCAACCAGCGCGCGCGCCTGATTGCCGACATGCTTAGCCGGCCTATCCCGGAAGCGGTCCGCGAAATCGCGGTCCTGACGCAGCTGGAAACCTTTCTGGAACTGATCAAGCAACGGCCGGCGGAAGTAGCGCGTCGCCTGCAAGCCAAGGGGGCGCGCGCCAATGTTGAAGCCTGATTTTGGCGACGTCGAACGTCGCATCTTGTGGAACGATGACCGGATCGCCTATGTCCGGCACCTTGCCGAACAGAAGCGCATGACGGCGCGCGAAATCGCGCTGGACATCGGTCTGGCGGCCAATCAGGCGCCGCGCATCTTCGAACTGTGCAAGCGCTGCGACATCGCGCTGACCGGGCAGGGCGGCAAGCCGAAGCGCGCGCCGGCCGCCGGCGCATCCGTCGTCTATCACGTCGCGATCAGCAGCGAGCAAGCGGCGGTCCTTGACCGGATCGGGAAGCGCCATTCGCTTTATCCGGGCCGGGTCGCCGAAATCCTGATCAGCGCGGCGGTCGAAACCGGCGAGCATTTTTGCGAAAACCTTCTGGATTTGGACGCCGGCGCATGACCACGGAAGCCGCGTCAGCGGATTTGGATTTCTATTCTTCCGATGAAGAAGACTTCGCGCTGCGCGATGCCAGCGGCGCGCTTCTCTCCGATCCCGCGGCCGAAGCCGGCTTGCTTGGGATGCTTCTGACGCATCCGGGTCAGTTCGACCGGGTCGGGACGCTGGTCGCGTCCGGCGACTTCGCCGATATCTTCCACCGGCGGATTTTCGCATGCTTTGAAAAGGCGAACAGTGAGGGCTGGGCGATCGGCGTCGACGCGATCGTTCAGGCGCTGGGCGGCGATCCGAAGGCGGTCGTCGTCGACGGCATGACCGCCGGCGCCTATCTGGCGCGGCTTGTCGTCGACGCGCCAGACGGCGCCGATCCGCAGGAACTGGCGGAACACATTCAGCAATGCGCCGAACGCCGCGCGGTCGGCAGCGCTGACGACGTCCACTTCGAAGCGCCGTTCGCGTCGCGGATGGGCCTGAAAATGTGGGCCGATCAGAACGACCCGTCGGCGGAGTATGAATATCTGGTCGAAGACCTGATCCCGGAACGTCAGGGCGTCCTGATCATGGGCGAAACGCAGACCGGCAAGTCGTTCCTTGGCTATCACCTTTGCATGTGCATGGCGCGCGGCGTTCCGTTCTTCGGGCATCGCATCCTGAAGCCGGTCGGCGTCATCTGGGCCGCCTATGAAGCCGGGCTGGGCGCGGCGTCGCGCATGCGCGCCTACCGCCGGCACCATAACCTTGACCTTGACGATCTGCCGTTCGGCGTCCTTCAGCAGCCGCTTCCGCTCTGGCCGAACGAACCCAACGTCGCCGCGCTGATCGAAGAATGCCGCGGCATTGAGCGGACGCGCTTTCGCGGCATCCAGCTGGGGGCGATCGTCGTCGACACCTACAACGCCGCAACGCCGGGGGCGTCCGAAATCGACAGCGAAGTCGTTTCGAAAATCCGGGGATACTTCCATCGCATCATCGAAGAAACGGGGGCAACTTTGATCATTATCGGCCACACAAACGACCGCGGAAAACACCGCGGCAACGAACAACTGACCAACAATATCGACACGGTCATCCGCGTTTCGCGGAAGACCCGCGTCGACGGCCGGGAGATCATTGCCGAACGTGACGACGACAATCGCGAAATCAGGACGTTTAAGGTCGTGAAACAGCGCGAAGGTCTTGACGGCCAGACGCATGACTTCGTCCTTCGCGTCGTCGAAGACGGCACGCGCAACAAATACGGCAAGCCGCGGACGTCCTGCGTCGTCGTCGCGCCGAACCTTCCCGACGTCGGCAGTGACGACGTCCCCGACGGCACGCCGGGCGACAAGGCGCAGGGCCTGCGCGTCACCGGCAACGAAGCGCTGTTCCTGCGCTGCATCCTGCAATCGCAGAACGACTATGGCGTGAAGCCTCCCGCCGAACTTGGCCTTCCCCGTTCGATCGGCCTTGTCGTCGATTATGACCGCGTCAAGGTTCTGTTCTCGCAACGGATGCTGCGCGACGACGACAGCACCGAAGACGGCCGCAAGCGGCATTACGAGCGGACGAAAGCGGCGATCAAGCGCGCGCGCATGCGCTTGATGCATTTGCAGATCATCGGCTGCCACGACCCGTTCGTATGGTGGACGGGGCGCCCGGTCCGCGGCGTCAAGGAAACGCAGCGCAATCATCCGTCGCTGTTCGACAGCCCGCCGCCGGCTGGCGGCGACGATCTTTACATCCCGGAGTGACGACCATGGATGCGCGCTTTAGCACTGACGAAAAGATCAAGGAACTGGACCGCGAACTGATGCAGCGCCATCGCGTTTATCGGCGCCTTGTCGAACGCGGGAAAATGTCGCGCGAACAAAGCGCCCGACAGATCGCGATCCTGACCGATATCCTGAACGACTACAAAGCGAAGTCGAAGGCGGGTCCGCTGTTCGAACACGCCGATTTCGTCCGATGACCGACTTCCGCAAGATCGAAGCCGAACTGATCGAATTCTTCGACGCGGCCGGCGTCGACGTCATTCGCAGCGAGGGCGACGCCTTCGCGGTCGTCGCATCGGTCGGGGGCTGTCCGATGCCGCGGACCTGCGCGGCGACGTTCGTCATGGGCGTTATCACCTGTCCTTGCCTCGCCGGCGAAGAAGCGGAAACCGTCGAAGGACAGGCGAGCATCCTGTCGCTAACCGCGCTCGCGGAAAGGTTGGCTTCAAGGTGAGCAACGCCGCGCAGCGCCGCGCGATCGCCGAAAAGATCGCGGCGAAGGTCGAACGCCTTCGGCAGGAAATCGACGACCGTCGAAAGCACCTAGCCCAAGCCCGGGCGCGCGGCAACGCTTCGACGATTGCGAAGGCCGAAGGCGCGATCGCAAAGACTGAAGAAGTGCTTCACGCCGAACTGAAGCGGCTAGGGCCGGCGATCGATCGCGCCGAACATGCCGAAGCGCAGGAACGAAAGAAGGCGGCCGAACGCGCGGCGATCCGCGCGCGCAACATTGGCCTGATGCGCCGGCTGGACGCCTTGCGCGAAGCCGCGCCGTCGATACGGGCGCAATGGGAAGCCGAACGCAAGGATGAAGAAAAGCGGCTGAAGAAGCTGAAGAAGAAGCTGGAACAGCGGACGCATAAGGATCAGTTCACTGGGCCGAAGCGCCGCGGCCGCTATTGGGAAAAGCCGATCCCGCTTCCGCCGCCGATCGAACAGCCCGATCTGTCCGACACCGTCGACGCCGCGCCGCCGCGCGAAGGGCTGATCCCCGGGACTTACAAGGTCGTCGACCCGGATCGCCTGTGCCTGAACTTGCTGGATGACGAACCGCTTCCGGCCAGCTGGACGCCGCGGCACGTCGGGAAGCGCTTCATCGAAGCGCATGACGTCTTGCGGCGCCTGCCGATGAACGTCCGGCCGCAGGGCTATAGCGCGCTTTGGCCGGAATACACATTCGAACCCGGCGAACTAGCAATCCAAGCGGGCGCCGAAACGCTCGCGATCGGCAGGAACGTCGTCTTCAGGACAGCGTCGGCCAGCGAAGTTGCGCGCATGTCGCAGGCTCTAGAGTGGATTGTGCGCTACCTCACTAGATGCAATGCGTGGTCGCTTGTTTATCTAAATCAATGGGCGTCTTCGCGCGACGCAACGCCGGACGACAAAGACGCGCCGGTCGACTTGTTGGAGTTCATCGCCGCCGCCCTGAATGAAGCAAAGGAACCCGTGAAATGAGCCGACCGCTTGAACTCGCCGGAAAGCGCTTCGGGAGACTGATCGCGATCGAATGCGTCGGGATCAACAGGGTTGGGCTTCGGCTTTGGCGCTGCCAATGCGACTGCGGGAACGAAAAGACGGCAGCCGGTCGCGACCTGCGCCGCGGTCATACGGTTTCCTGCGGTTGCGTTCACGCGACGCAGTTGGGGATCATGCTGACGAAGCACGGTCACGCGAAGGCAAAATCAGAGACGTCCGAATATCGTTCATGGCGCGCGATGCGCGAACGATGCCTAAACCGGAACAACAAGAAATTTAAGGACTACGGCGCCCGCGGGATCAAGGTTTGCGCGCGATGGGACAACTTCGAAGACTTCTTGGCGGATATGGGGCCGAAGCCGACGCCGAAGCATACGATCTAACGCGATGAAAACGACGGCGACTATGAGCCGACGAATTGCCGTTGGGCGACGCGGGCTGAACAGGCACGCAACCGCCGCAACTGTTCGACGCCTCCGCGCAGCGCCGACGGAAGGTTTGTTTCCGCAAGCGAAGTCGTCCGATGACCCGCCACAGCTGGAAGGGCGAACCTGTCCGGACCGAACATCGCACCGAACGAACCTGCGGCCGCTGCGGCATGCTTCGCGTTACGCGCCACGAAGCGACGATCTGGACCGAATGGTATCGCGACGGGCGCCAGATCGAAAGCGAGCGGACGCCGCCCTGCGACGCGCGGCTGGAATGGCAGACAGGGGAATTCGATGACGAATGACGAAAGCCTGAAGCGGCACCTGACCGCGCTGGAAAGCCCGATCGCGGCTGAAAACGAACGCCTGAAGCGGGACACCGTCAACTTGCTGGAAGGCGCCGCCGGCCGCATTGCGCGGCTGGAAATCGCCTTGCGCGGCACGGTCGACAACTTCAAGCCGTTTACGCTGAAGCCGATCGGCGCGCCCGGCAGCCTCGCCCGGGCCGAACAAGACGCACAGATCGCCGCGCATGCCGCGGCCGTCGCGGCGTTGGGGGACGACCGATGGAAGGGCGGCCGATATTCCGACGACGAAATCGCCAGCCTTCAGCGGCAGAAGCGAAACGGCAATCGAGCGGCTAAAGCCGTCATCACTGGACGCGCACCGCGCCGGCCGCAATCCATGTCGGACGCCGAACGCGACATCGAAGCGCTAATCCGCCGCTTCGCATTCGGGACGACGGACCCGCGGACGAAGGACGTCCGGCTGTCGCAAGCCGAACGGCTGACGATCCTCGCCGCGCTGCGGACGGCGCAGGAAGTGGAACGGCTGGGCTGATCTTGCCGACCCGGGCCGAACAGCTGGCGGACCATTTCATCCGATCCGCCGGGATCGCCGGCGTCGCGATCGAAGCCGACGGGACGATCGTCGCGGTCGACGCCGTCAGCCTGTTCGACCCGCGCGACGTCGTTTGCTGCGCCATCGGCAACCAGACCGCGGTCGCCGCGATCGCCTCCCGGCGGGTCGGCGCCAAATGCGGCCGCGGCGAAGCGCTGGCGGCCGTCCGTGCGGCGGCCGCTGAAGCCGGCATCGGACTAACCCCGTTCGACCGCGTCGTTCAGCGGGCGTTTCTGGCCATTGAAACGGTGGAACGGACGCTGGCCGATTTGCAGGCGGCCGGGCAGCTGCGCGACTTCAATCGGGACTTTGCCGCCCGCCGGAAGGCGGACCCGGGGCTTCGGTATCAGGACCATTTGCACGAAAGAAAAATGGTCATGATCGAAGCGCTGGCACGGCAGGGGCGTTGACAACCGGGAATATACCCGGTAGCTTACCCGGACTGCGAAGGGCATCCAGCCCGCAAAGGAACCGAAATGACCCTCTATCGCCACAACGCCGAAACCATCGAAACGACCGTCGTCGACTTCGGTTTCGTTGACCAAAAAGGGCGCAAGGTCGGATATCGCTGCATCTTTCAGAAGATCACGATGACCGCGCTTCCGGCCGACGCAAGGTCTGGCTACTGCCTGCGCGACGGTCTGAACCCCGAACACTTCCAAGTCACGACCAGCCCAACCCGCAACGGCGAAGGTTACGGTCCTGCATTCAATCGCTTTGCCGCAAATACGCTTGAAGAATGCAAGGCGGTCGCCGCGAAGCGCACCGAAGCCGCTCGCAAGTCCAACCTGAAAAAGTTCGGGGGCGCGCAATGATGCGCCCCGACCTCACACCGGCGCAAGACCGGATGCTGCGCGACCTCGCCGACGGCGATCCGACCGACTACAGCGATTTCTTTCTGCGGTCCGGATCGTCCGCGCTTGGCTGGCGCAATCGCGAACGGGTCATCGCGGCGCTGATCCGCCGCGGGCTGGTCGACGACGATCTGAAGCTGACCGAAGCTGGACGCGAAGCCGTCGGGGGCGAGGGCGGGGACGATGACTGAAATCATCAGGAACATGGCGATCCACTTCGTCAAGGATGACGGCGGCCGGGCGGCCGCTGGCTTCAAGGGCGACGCCGGCGACTGCGTCGCGCGCGCTGTCGCCATCGCGTCGGGGCGCGGCTACTCGACCGTTTACAACGATCTGGCCGCCATCAACGCAGCCATGCGCAAGACGAAGCGCCGGAAGAAGGGGTCGGTCGGCAGCGTCACGGCGCGCGATGGCATCTATATGCAATCGAAGCTGTTCAAGGACTACATGGCGCGGCTTGGCTTCCGATGGGTTTCGACTATGGCGATCGGGTCGGGCTGCAAGGTCCATCTGCGCGCTGACGAACTGCCGGCGGGACGCCTTGTCGTTCGCCTGTCACGTCATGCCGCGGCGGTCGTCGATCGCGTTCTTCACGACAACCATGACTGTTCGCGCGAAGGCACGCGCGGCGTTTATGGCTATTGGATATTCGAAGGGGCGCGTCATGAAAACGCTTGACGATCTGCAACGCAAGAACCCCGACAAGGTCGCCAGCTGGTATCGCGAACCCCGCGACGGCTACTGGATCAATCTGAAGCCGGGCTGGCAGTGGCAGGGCTGCCATGCTGTTCATGAATGGTCGACGAAGGATGCGCTGGCGTCCTTCCGCGACGTCGAACCCTGCGACTGCGCGGATTGCAGAAAGGCAAAGCCGATGACGACCGAACCCGCAACAATGACGCCGGACGCCGCGCGCGCGCAGTTGGCGCGCCTCGGTCTGACGCAGGGCGACTTCCAGCGCCTGATGAACGTCGACGATCGCCGGGCGCGGCGCTGGCTGTCCGGCGAGCTACCGATCCCGCGCGCGGTCGAAATCGCACTGACCGAACTGACGCCGGCGAAACTGAAGAAGTGGACCAACCAATGAAGATCACGAAAGAAAATATGGCGCAGCTGATCCGCGGCGGCGCGATGGAAGTCACTTGCGGGAAATGCGGGGCCGTGATGACCGTCGACGCGACCGGCAACGTCGCTTGCCCGGGATGCGGAAAGCCGTTCGGCGCCGGCGATCGGTTCACAGTGAAGAAGGACCTGCAATTCGGAACCCGACAATGAAGGCGCCTTGGAAGCATCATCCGAACGCGCGAACCTGCATGCATTGCGGATCGCAGCGGCCCGGGATGCAGCCGCTTTCACTGAAGATCGACGGGAAGATCGTTCGCGGCTACTGGCACCTGAAATGCTTTGAAGCCACGAAGCAAAGCCTGAAGCGCGCGCAGGCAACCGACGCGCGCAACGAAAGGAACGGCAATGGCCGAACGAACTGAAAACGAAAAGGCAGCGGCGTCATTCGACGTCCAGCTGACCGCGATCCTGAAGTCGGCGCGGAAGCGAACCGACCAACTCTGGCCGGGCGTCGTCGGTCAACTCGAAATGGCGCAGCATCGCGTCCGCGACATGATGCACCCGGACGACCGCAAATGAAGATGGACGCAGGCGAGATAGCGCAAACGATCCGCGCCACCGCGCAGGCGATCAGGGACGGGTCCGGCCCGGCGTTCGACCGTGACATCGCGGCCCGGACGCTTGTCACCGGGTTCAACATGCTGGCGCGGGCGTTCGACGCCAGACAGAAGGCGGCGACCGAGATGGCGACAGCTGATCCCGGGAAGGTCGCCGGCAAGCCGTCCGACAAATGCCCGACGCCCGGCGCCTATTTCCTAGTGTCGGGCGACAGCTATGTATCGTTCATGACCGGCAGCCAGAAACAGCAATTTAGGCCGTTCTGGCATTTGGTTGCGTCGCCGGTCGTCGCGGCGCGGTTCAAGACGCGCGCGGAAGCTGAACGCTGCATCGAACAATGGTCACGATCGGACAACCCGCTTCCGGAAAACGTCAGGGTCATCGAATGACGCCGCCCGAACCGGACAACAAGGTCTTTTGCTGGCGCTGCCACAGCTACCAGCAAGTGACGCACGACGGGGAAAAGGCAACCCTGATAAACATCACCTTCCCGGAAGCGTGCTTGGACGTCGGCGCCTGTCACAAGCAATGGACGGACGCCCGGGATCGGGCGGCGCAGGCGGTCGGCCAGCTGCCGAAATAAACCGGGAAACTTCCCGCTTCACGCTTGACGACCGGGAATATTCCCGGTTATTCTCCCGTTCATTGGGAAGGGCAATTCAGCCCGCCTGAACGGGAGAACAAGCAAGTGACCGACAAGCCGATCGAATTCAGCCCGCAACAGAAAGCCGTTTTCCAGTGGGTCCAGACCGGCCGCGGATCGGCCTTTGTCGAAGCCGTCGCCGGCGCCGGCAAGACGACAACCATCGTCGAAGCCTGCAAGCGCATGACCGGGTCGGTCGCTTTCGCCGCCTATAACAAAAAGATCGCCTCCGAAATCGAAGAAAAGGCGATCGAACAGGGCTTGGGCGATCAGGTCCGCGTCGGCACGTTCCATAAGTTCGGCTTTGCCGCTTGGCGCCGCGTCGCCGGCAACGTGAAGCTTGACCCGCGCGCCAAGACCGACGCGATCGCGCTGGAACTGGCGATCCCGGGCGAGATGACCGAATTCGTCGCCAAGCTGACGTCGCTGGCCAAGAACAGCGCGATCGGCGTCTTCGGCCGCGCCGACGACGTCGCGGTCTGGCAGGCGATCGTTGACCATCACGACCTTGCCGACGATCTGGAAGACGCCCGCGACCTGCCGGCCGCGATCCAGTATTCGCAGCGCGCGCTCGCGCTGTCCCGAGACATGGCGCGCGAACTGATCGACTTCGATGACATGATTTATATGCCGGTCGTCACGAACTGCCGCGTCTGGCAGAATGATTGGCTTCTGGTCGACGAAGCGCAGGACATCAACCCGGCGCGCCGCGCGCTCGCGCGCAAGATGCTGCGCCCGAATGGCCGCGCGATCTTCGTCGGCGATCGTCATCAGGCGATCTATGGGTTCACCGGCGCCGATGCTGCCGCGGTCGAAACCATCACGAAGGACTTCCGCTGCCAGTTGATCCCGCTGACGACGACCTATCGCTGCCCGAAGGCGGTCGTCGACATGGCGCGCGAATATGTCGACCATATCGAAGCCCATCCGTCGGCGCCGGAAGGCACCGTCAGCCAAGCGCACGAAGACGACCTGATCGGCATGAACCTGACGGCCGAAGACGCAATCCTTTGCCGGCTGACCCGCCCGCTTGTGTCGACCGCGTTCAAGCTGATCCGCGCCGGCATCGGCTGCCACGTCGAAGGGAAGGACATCGGCGCCGGCCTGATGAAGCTGGCGACCCGCTGGAAGCGGATCAAGACGATCGACAAGCTTCGCGACCGGCTGGAACAGTATCGCGACGCCGAAGTCGAAAAGCTGATCGCCAAAAAGCAGGAAGTGAAGGCGGAAGCCGTTCAGGATCGCGTCGAAACGCTTCTGGTTTTGATGGACGGCTGCGGAACGATCGGCGACCTGAAGGCGAAGATCGAAAGCCTGTTCACCGACAGCGAAGACGGTCATCAGAAGACGCTGACGCTGTCGACCGTTCACAAGTCGAAGGGTCGCGAGTGGAAGCGGGTCTTCGTTCTCGGCTTCGCGAAGTTCATGCCGTCGAAGATGGCGCGGCAGGCGTGGCAGCTGGAGCAGGAAAATAACTTGATTTACGTCGCCTTCACGCGCGCGAAGTCCGAACTTTGCATCGTCGAAGTAGCCGAAAAGAAGAAGGCGGAAGACAAGCCCGCGGAACAGGTCGCGGCCTAAGTTCCTCCCGGTTTTTCTCCCGGAAGCGGTTGACTTCCGGGAGAATACCCGGTTATATTCCCGGTATCAGGAAGGGCAATCAAGCCCGCTTGGAGCACCGCAAATGAACCGCCTTTCTCTCCCCCGCGAATTCCTTCTTCCGAATGACGTCGCCGTCCTGAAGGTCGCCGACAAGGCTTCCGATGCCGTCGCGTATATCTGGACGGACAAGTCTGGGCGTCCCTGCGCGCGCGTCTTCTACGGCCGCCAGTCGAAGCCGGTCTTCTCTTGCCACTACCGCGCGCCGGCGCAGCGCGAAGCGGCTGTCGTCCGCGCCTTCGAAGCCCGCCGCGCTCGCGCCGCTGCTAAGGCGCGGTATGCGGCCGACCGCAAGGCGTCCGCGCTGAAGCCCGCCGTCGGCGACGTCCTGTCGACTTGCTGGGGCTATGATCAGACCAACCGCGAATTTTATCAGGTCGTCCGCGTCAAGGGCGCGAACGTGACGGTCCGCCAGATCGCCGCCGAAACCGTCGCGACCGGCGACATGACCGCCCGCGTCATCCCGCTGCCGGGCGAATTCATCGGCGAGGAAATCACCCGCCGCGTCACCGGGCCGTCGCTGAAGATTTCCAGCTGTCAGCGCGCAACGCCGCATCAGTTCGAAGAAGTCGCCGGCCTGAAGGTTTATCGCGCCGTCGAAACGTCCTCTTACGCCTGATCAGCCCGGCGCCGGCGATCCCGGCGCCGCCTTTTCCCCCTCAATCCCGGAAGCCGGACCATGAACCGATCCAGCAAATATTTTCCTCTCGAATACATCGTTGAATGCAAGCCCGGCCGTCAGCCGTTCTTCGAAGTGATCGCGGCCTTCAACGCGGACTGCGTCGCCAATCACTACGCGAACGAATGCCGGGTCGCGAACCCGGGGAACGAATATCGCGTCCTGACGCGCCGCGGCCGCAAGTTCCAACAGACCTACACCGCCTAGTTCCCCTCAATCCGAAGCGAGAAAATTAACATGCCGACTATCAAATTCGTCCGCGTCGAACGCGACTGTCCCCGCAACAAAAGCCTTCGCGCTGCCGGCGATAATGTCGGGATCATTTACGACTTCGACGTCCTGATCGACGGCGAAAAGCGCGCGCAGATGCGCCGCGACATTCACGGCCGCGGGTATCAGGTCTATGACGCCGACGGCCGCCCTGTCGGAAAGGGCCGTTACGACGGCGCCGACGTCGGCAGCAAGGCGGAATTTCTGAACGTCGCGTCCGCGTTGCTGGACGCCGGGCTGATCCCGACGCTGGCGCAGATGGCCGAAAAGCGCGCGGCCGAAGCGCGGGCGAAGGCGGAAGCGGTCGCGGCGAAGAAGGAAGAACAGCGTCAGCATGCAATCCGGCATCACGCCACGGCGCTTTATGATGCGCTGAAGGAAATCCGCGACATGGCGTACGCTTCGACGACGGATCGCGTCCAGATCGCGGCGCGAATGCTGAAGGTCGTCGACGGCGACGCCGCCGCATGGATGGCCGCCGTCGACGCCGATCCCGGCCGGTTCAACATTTACTGACGGGGCGATGATGACGACGTCATTTCTGCATTTGAGCAATCGAAGAACGCCATCTGGCGACCTCGTCGTCGACGGCGTCCGGTTCCAGTCGCATTCGGTCGGCGTGTTGCAATATGCTCTGATCAGCGAAGACGGTCGGATCATCGTCCGACACAAAAAGCTGACCTATTGGGCGTCGACGATCCCGGGCGGCGATCTGAAGTCGCCGTCGGGGAAGCTGTCGTCCTTCAGGACGCAGGAAGCCGCAATCCGCGCCGCAATAGCGGCGTTGCGCAAGCATGGGATCGACAATGGCTAAACTGATCTGCGTTCACTGCGGCGCCGGATACGGTCAGCGCTACCTGACCGAAGAAGCGGTCCGATGGGCCGACGGCGAGGAAATGCCGCCATATCGCGGGAACGCGGTCGTCGTCCGGGAACGCTATCACGGTAAGACCATGTCGCGCGAAGCGTTCCTGTCGCTCCGGATGACGTCGACGCCGCAGCTGCGGAAGTTCGCCGAAGCCGACGCGGCCATCCTGCCGGAAAAGCCGATGCATGTGGCTTATCGCTGGCTTTGGGACGGCGAAACCTACATCGGCGGATGCGCGCCGTTCTGCACAAACCGTTGCGCGATCGAATACGCGCGCAAGGCTTACAACTGCCAGCCGATCAACACAAAACAGGGGTGGAAGCGATGAACGACGAAGCAATCGGCCAGTTGCGCGAAGCGATGACCGATATCGACATTTCCGCATATACCGCGGCGAAGTGGCGGATCGCGAAAGCGATCGCGATCATCGAAGCGCAGCCGGCGCCCGCTGGTCTTGCCCAAGCACCAGCGCTGACTAACGGCCTTTTGCCATGCCCATTCTGTGGAAACTCCAAGGTCGAGGCAATGGACAATCTTGATTGGGTTTGTTGTCAAGACTGCGGCGCCTCGCTTGAGGATGCGGAGCCAAGTTCGCGAGCGTTGTGGAACACTCGCGCCGCTCTACCGCAGTCTGCCCAAGCACCAGCGGTGACTAACGCCAAGCTTGGCGATCCGCACCCGCATTGGTCGGCCAGCGCCAAAAACGAAAACTATCCCAAGACGGCCGAGGAATGGGAC
>Ga0335069_10005813_pt1 | contig 18057 bp, 22 predicted proteins | sample Lox_Sample_11_FD_206714 | JGI IMG/M metagenome (GOLD analysis project Ga0335069, IMG submission 206714) | Soil microbial communities from Loxahatchee National Wildlife Refuge, Florida, United States - Lox_Sample_1.1 | ecosystem: Environmental > Terrestrial > Soil > Wetlands | place: USA... | reverse complement strand
GCGCATCCAGGTCACTACGCAGCATCTCGTCGATCGCCGCCCTAAACGGCTCCAACCGCGGCGCGACCCGCTGCGGCATCTTGCGCGCCGGCGGGATCGCCGACTCCAACGCCTGGCGCACCGTGCGACGGTGCACACCATGCCTGTCGGCCAGCGCCCGAATCGACAATCCATCCACCCGGTGATCTCGGCGAATCGCCGCAAACTGCTCCACCCTTGACCTCACCCTCCAAGCCCTCACCTTCGTGACCAGCGATCCGGGCCATCCGGATGCTGCTCACGGTGAGGTGGGGCCAGTTCAAGCCGTCACAACCCGGTCACGGCGTGTCGCAAGGTGGGGCCAAATCAGACCGTCACAACGACACCCCGCCGCCTCACAGGTGGGGCCACTTCAAGCCGCCCTCCTGGGGCCAAATCAGGCTGTCACGGCCACGCTGCGCACCCGTCCCGCAGTATTCAGTGGAAAAGTATTATTTGGTCCACCGAACGGACCTTCTGAGTCTGGATACCTGTCGGACGGAACCGTGTTCACGGGGCTACACGCTTCCATCTCCGATCACGCCACGGATCGTCGCCGGGCCAGCTGGCCCTGAAAGCCAACCACTCTCGCGTGCAAGCCACGATCGCCCTCCCGCGGAGGGTGATGCGGACGTCGACGTTGTCACCGTCGAGGATGACCTGCCCTTCGCCTGCCGCCGCGGACAGGGCGTCGAAAGCCTCATCGAGGGTGAAGCCGGTCTGTTCGGCGATGTTGCGGGCCGCCAGGAACCCCAGCAGGGTGCGCTCGCCGGCGTTTAGGGGACGAGCGAAAGGTGTGCGCTGCACGGGTTGGGCGGCGTGCTCGGCGGTGCGCCGCTCGAAGGCCGCGGTGATTGCCGCCTGGAGTTCGTCGTCACCGTCGGGGGGGCGGACCAGGCTGGCGACTTCGTCTTGCGGATGAAAGCCCATTAGGCCGCTTCTCCCTTCTTCCGCCGCGGCGTCCGGCTGGCCCGATAGGCTGCGACCGAGGCGGCGCTCACTGCCCACTGATTGCCGAACTTGGTGGCCGTCAGGAGCCCGCGTCTGATCGCGTATGTCACGCCGGCCGTGCTGATCTCAAGCAATTCGGCTGCCTCCTTGGTCGACATCGATGCGCTCACTACCAGCCTGACAGCCTCCTCGTCGTCGCTTGTGTCCGCGCAAGTCCCGGCCGGGCTGGAGGCCGCCGCCAGTTCGCGCGCGGCGGTGTTGAGCGCGGCCCGGAATTCGCCGAAGGGCTCTCGGGGTGGGCAGCCGTAGCGGTCTGCGGCTAGGTGCTCCAGCACGTCGAGCAACGCCAGGACATACGCCGCGGTCGGATATGTCAGCGTCACTGCGCCGTCGACGCAGCGGACATGAGCATCGAAGACGTTGCGGTATTCACTCATCCGGTTGGCCCTCGGCGTCGGAGGGCTCCGCATGGGAGCGTTTGGCCGCGGCGTTGTTGGGGACGGCGCGGCTGGGGTCGCAGTGCCGGCACTTGGATTCACCTTGCGGGGCCAGTAGCGAAGGCAGACTTTGCATGCGGCGCGGGGTTGGCGATCGGTCATCTGTTCGGCTCCAGATCACTTGGAACACGCCGATATTCCAGCACGCTTGACTTAATACTTGACTTACCCAATAGGATTAGAGGGCCTGGTGGGGTGGGATTCGATAAAGGTGTAGGCCGAACCCTAGATACCCTGAATACCCTAAGCACCCTAAATACCATCGGTATCCTGCGAACCCTAAGCATCCTGCACACCCTGCAGACGCTCAATTACGCGCTCCCACATTATTTGCCCGCGAGGGTCGGAATACCGGTCCGGATACCTGACCACAGACACGTCGGTACCGATCTCCAAGCCATCGAGAACGTCACGTGACGCTTGGGCCATAGCGGTCCGGGTAGTCGCTATCACGTTGTCAAGTTCTTCGATGTCGCCCTCGACGAGCAGAGCGTCATGGACAGGCGCACACACCGCGACGCCCTGCTCAGTAGCGAGGCAGCAGGCGAGCCGTAGCATCTCGGCACCGTTGGCCTGCATCGGGTAGTTACGCAGCGCGGTTGGACGGGCATTGTCGGTGACGTGGATTGGCCAGCCGAACACAGTCGATAGGCGGCCAGACAAGATGCCCACGTCGATCACGTGCTGGGCCCACTCCCAAAACGTCGGGAACGCGATCGCTAGCTTGCGCAGCACATCTTGGGCGTCGATCACACTCAAGCCGGTCCGGAAGGCGAGGGATCGCGGGCCCATGCCGTAATTGGTCCCGAGAACCACCGTCTTGCACACCTCGCGAATGGTGGCGTGAGATTGCTTGGTGGCCTCCGGTGGTGCCAGCCCTGATCGTTTGGCAAATGCTAGGTATGGGTCACCTGATCCGATAGCGTCAAGCAGGCCCTTGTCCCCCGACAGGGCCGCAGCGATGGCCACCTCTTGGCTGCTCCAATCGACGTAGGCGATGGCCCGACCGACCTCCGGCTTGATCGTCCCTCTCAGCCACACCGCCGGCCCGAAGATGAACCGGGTGTTTGAGGGAGTATTCCGACCCGTGCGCGCACCGAAAGGCGAAAGCATGGTGCGGTTGCGACCATCCGGACCCACCGCAATCTCCTCTAGCCGCATCTCGCTCAGCGCGTGCCGAAGTTCCTTGAGCGGGCCCAGCTTTGGATACGCCTTGGCCATGTCGCGGAAAGTGTCCTGATCGAGCTGCAATCGGCCGGTGGTGGTACGCGGCCAAGCGATCCCTTCCATGTCGAGCCACGACGCAAAAAGGCCAGCCTTGAACGTGGTGCCTTCAAACACGTTGTAGTCCTTATCAATATCCGCGATTAGACCCAGTTTGATGCCACCCCAGTGTCGTCTCAGCCTATCGAGCATGGGCGCGTCTATCGGAATTCCGGTGTGCTCCATGCGCGCCACCGCGGCGGCATACCGGCCCCGCAACAGTGCTTGGCCGAGGCCCTGGTGGGTGCGCCGGATACCAGGCAGCATCCGCTCCAGAAGAGGCCCCAGGACGTCGACGTCGGTCGCGCAATAGCTGAAGATGTCGCGCCGTTCCAAGTCGGTCCAGGGTCCACCGCGCAGCACCAGGTCGCGCATGGTTTTCTTCTCGTCGGAGGTAATGCCCTGAATGCCGTGATGGCTGAGCGCACCGAGCAAGCCGCGGCCGATAGGCAGCGCCAGCCCGTTAGTTTCGGCACGAAACTCTATATACAGGTCCAAGATTCGCGCCGGGAGCGGCCATCCCAGCGCTAGAAAGCAGGACAGTTCGGCGGGCGCGTAGTACGCGACGAACAAAACTCCGGCATCGGTCCGGAAGGGGGGAATGGTCCCGAAGTCGTCGCGCCAGAGCCGGATCGAGCGGCCAGAGACGAGTTCGTTCGCGACCAGACACACCGGCAGAGGCCGGGCCCCGGGCTTCGAGATGAACTCGAAGTCCAGGGCCCAGATCTCTTCGAAGGCAAGGCCGAACATCAGATTTCCCCGGCCAGCTCCCGCAGCACCGGATGGTCGATCGAGCTGATCAACAAGTCACCCTTGAACGCCAACCGAAGCATCTCGCTCAGCGTCTTGCCGGTCCACTGCGGATCACCGAGATCGCCCTTGGCGCGATACATCTCGTAGGCGCCGAGATCGCGCTTACCTTGCATCTTGACCCACAAACGCTTGGCGTGTTCGGCGATCTCCAGCGCGGACTCGTGCCAGCGCCGTCCCAGACGATTATCGGCCCCCGGTAACCTGGCAGGCCATAAGAACTCGGTGCCGCGCTTGTTGATACAGGCGAAGATACGGACCGGCTTGAGTTCGTCGAGAAGATCGGTCCGGAACTCTTCGGTCACCCAATAGACTTCGCGATCCAAGTCATCATCGCGCTCCAGCACGAACCAGTCCACCGCCATATCCGCGTCAGGATGAACTCGAAAGAATTCGTTGCGGCCCGGCCGCCTGACCGGGATGGTGAGCGTGATTTTCTCTACGGCGATGTTCTCCAACGACGCGGACCGCAGTCGGTTGGTGTCGAATGGATCTATTGGTGGTGCAGTGTCCGGGTCATTCCCGTTCTTGGAGAACTGCTCGGTTGTCGGCGGGGTGTTCGTCATTGGATAGCCTTTCCGGTTTCAGGTGATGTTGTGAGCGGCCGACAACCGCAGGTGTCGGTGTGCTGGCCAGGCCAGCAATAAAGACGGCCGTCGGTCTCCCATTGGTCAGCGCCGGGGAACGGCACGTCGACAAAGTCCGACTGGCGGCGCGAGCGGCGACCGCGTTTGGTAAACCCAGGAATACGAGTTGCCGGACAAACTTTGTCGTCATGCTCCTCGGCCGACTGGCCGCACGCGCGGCAATGGCCCCATCGGTCGAGCGCCGGGGCCGTCATGATGCCCGCCGATCCATTGCACCGCCATAGCGGCCGGCCAGCTGGGACAGCACCGCCCACACGCCCGGATCGTCGATGTGGCGACTCGCCACTCGTAAAGCGTCCACGGCACCGGCTTGAAACCCTTGCCGCCATCCCGCGGCATAGCGCCCGCACTGTCGGGGTACTGCGCTAGTCTGATGGTGGTTGGTGGGTTTGGCGATCCCTGACTTGGTTGGCCCGGTCCCAGGGGTGGGGCCGGGTCTTTCCCTTTCAGGCGGCCCCCCGCGGGGGGTCAAGCCGCACCACCAAAGGGGACCATCGCGCGGTCAATCTCGTTGAGGTCCAGGCGGACTAGGCGGCCGCCACTGCGGTATCCAGTCAGCCGGCCGTCGGCGATCATCTGCCGGATGGTGCGGTCGGTGACTTGGAGGTATTCGGCCGCTTCAGCGATCTTGACGTAACGTCGGCGGGCGGCTCGGTTAGGCCCTTCGGGCGCTATCAAGCGTGAAGAGTGGAGGAGATCTGCCATCTCGGGTGTTCCTTCGGCATCGAAAACGATGCCGTCCCACCCGGGGTGCCGGAGACGAGCCTTTATTACGTTACATGCTGCGGCACGACCTGTCGCTTAGACGCGCCATAGGGAAAGTCAATGCCTTCCGCGGGCTCGGAGCTCGCGGACGATGTTGCATAGCTCCTGCAGTGATATGACACATCGCTGCTCGTAGCCGACGACGGTGCTGGGACCGGGGGCGGCGCCATTGACTAGCACGTCATACCACCCGTCGGTGAAGTCTGGCACCTCTATCGGCATTGTGACCACGGGAAGCAGGTCGCGATGCGGTCCAATCTTGTCGAGTAAGTCAGGCACGCTCGTCTCTTGAAGCTCGGCGTAAAGGCTGCACGCGCCGCACGTGAGCGGAATGTTTCTGCGAGAGCCGCGCTTGTTCATCGGTGTGACGAAGGTGCTTATGTGACCGCGGTAGATCTGGATATGGACGGTCCCGCCGCTGGGTCGATCGTCATCGATATCAGCGACGAAGTACCGGCGGTTCATGTCCGGGTGGTCACACACGACCATGTATCGAATCGGCTCAGCGCTCACGGCTGACCGCCGTTCTCGGCGATCTTCGACAGCAAGGCGGCGATTTCGCGGCCACGCCCCTGCGCGGCGTGCTGGTACCGCATCGCCGCCTGCGGTGTCGAGTGGCCGAGCCGGGCCATCAGTTCGGCTAGCGTGGCGCCGGTCGCGGCGGCCAGCACGGCGCCGGAATGGCGTAGGTCGTGCCAGCGTAAGTCGCCGCGGCTGGCTTTGGTACGGGCTTTATACCAGTGACGCATGAGTGTTGACGGCTGCAAATGGCCGCCGTTTTGGGCCGGGAAGATAAGCGAATCACGGTCCTTGTCAACGTGTTTCGCCAGATGCGCTTCGATGGCGGGGATGATGTGCGGCGGTATGTCGACGTCGCGCACACTGGCGTCACTCTTGGGGGTGGTGGGCGTGTAGGCACCTTTGGTTCTGACGGCGGCGCGTCGGATGCGGATCACTTCGGCGCTCAAATCGATGTCGCCGCGGCGCAGTTCGACGGTTTCGCCGAACCGCAACGCACACCAGCTGGCGAGGGTGACCATGAGCTGGAACCGCTCAGGCATTTCGGCGGTCAGCACGCCGAGTTCCTCCACCGAAGCCGGGCGGATCTTGTGCACCCGTTTGGCGCGGCCGGCGCCGACAATCCGCGCCGGATTGCTGTCGATCAGTTCATCGTTGACAGCCGACGCCATGATGGTGCGCAACAGGCTGTAGGCGTGGGATCGCATGGTCGGACGGTCTGTCAGTGCGACTGCGTACCATGCGCGTATGTCTTTCGGCGTGATCGCGCTGAGCTGCCGGGTGCCGAATGTGTCGAGCAGGTGATCGTCCAGAATCGCGCTGTAATGCTCCCTGGTCCTGGCCTTGATGGGTCTGCCCGCGACCTGCCGGTTCGCCAGCCAGCCGGCGGCGTAGGCGCCGAAGGTGATTCGCTCGGGCTTGGCGACCGTGTTCGCGTTCCACAGTTGCGCGTCGATCTCACGTCGCCGGTCAGTGAGATGCGCTTCGGCGTCGATGCGGGCGGCGAACGTCTTCGGGGCGGTCACATAGCTGCCGTCTGGGGCGGTGTAGCGAACCTGGTAGCGACCGGACGGGAGTTGCCGGATGTTGCCGAAGGACCGCTTGTCCGCCATCCGCTGCTCCCTTGGCGCTGTGTTCGTGCCAAATACGTGCCAAATGAGCATAGCCGACGTTCCGCTTGCTTCAGCATGACTCCGGCGATACTGTGTCAAGTGTCGCCAGTTCAGAGGCTTTCCGCGCTGGTCAGACACCAGATCGCGAAAACCCGCAAAACCTACTTCAATCCCAGTATCGCGCACCAGATTTCTCGCAGCTCAGCGCTTATTTAGCGCTACCAACTTGATTCCGTTCACCTATACCTGACAGCCGGGCAGTTCGGCAGCCGCGGTGCTGCGATGCGGGCGACGCTCGACGCCCGCTCGTCCTGAGTGAACTGGTGCCCGCCCGCGCGCAGACCACTTAGGCTCGGTGATTAGCGTCCGCTGTTCGGGCCAAACGCATAGGGAGGATTGCCGTGGCAGCTAAGTTTGAGACCGACCATGAACGGGGTGGCGTTGTGAGCGACCCCTCCGGGTCGGGCAGCGAAACCGTTCTTACGCAGCTCGTCAACGTGGGTATTGAGGTTCTCAGCGCGGTCGTCTCGTTCCTAAGCTGTGAGGCGTTCAAGATACACAGCGAGCTACCAGGCGGCGAGAAGGTAGGTCGCACCTCGTTCAGCCAGGCCATCACGAGCATCTTCGACGGCCATGACCTCGCTCACGTCCCGGCGGAAGATGGGACTTCACCGAGCACTGCCGGCGGCTCATCACGCCCCAGACCCGAGTGAAGTGCGAACAGCGCCGTTCGGGCCCACTCTGCGTGCCTGCTCGACATCGGCGCTATCGAGTCCCCGACCGTTGATGGGCGTGTGAGCCACCACCCGCGAATCATTGAGCCCCAACTGGTTTTTCATCGGCCAAAAGGCGGATGTCTCCACTTCCGACTTAGCTGCTCGGACGGCAGCCGTGCCCGGCGGCGAGCCGCGGGAACGGCGGCGCTGATTGCTGCGGCTCATGCTCTATGTGGGCCCATTGGTGGGGTGCGAAGTACCAGGACCACCTGCCCCTGGTGTAGCCAATCTTGAGAACGGCGCCGTCGGTGTCGAAATGGAGTTCGTCTCCGTACGTGTTCTCGCTGCCATCGGCCCACACGACTTTGAATGTCATATGCGCACGGTACCGGGCGAAACGATATTTGGTCGGCCGCGCACTCGCCTCTGAGGTGCGGGCCGCACGACGTCCCACAACCAAATCGACCGACTCCGCAGAGCGAAGCGATGGCGTCGGAAGGGAAGGAAATCGGCGGGGTAATTGTTGTGTACGTCTGATCGGGCCGGCCCCGGCCCTCCCCCTGACTCGTGCGGCCGGCCCGATTCCACGACTCAGGGAACCCTCAACGACCCTTGTATGGATCTCTCGAGGCACCGCCTGGCGCCCGACGGGCGTCAGCAAGCACACCCAAAAGACATATGGGTGCTCATCCCGTCACACACTGCAGGGCGAGTTGCAGAGACACCGAAATTTATCAGCAGCGCGAAACCTGCTGAGAATTAAGGCACTTGCGACAGAAGTGCGGTCGCGGCATGAACTTGATGGAGCAGCTACCTGCGCACGTCCTTGATGACGCAACCCGCCCTTTGCACCGCATGGAAACGGAAATCGTCGTCCTCGAAGTCTACGGCGGCGCCACCGAGCTGCGCTTTCCCCTGCTGTTCATGGTTTCTGCCGAAAGCGTGCCGGGCTGCCGACAGGCCATCTCCTGACAGCCTGCCGAACAGCGGGATGGGCGCCCGATACTAGCTTTGGGTGGCTTTGCTCATGTACTGCGGGCAGTAAGACTGTGTCGCCGCACCAATGAAAAAGCCGGTATTGGTGTCGCTCAAGCCGAGCGCACCATTTACATCGGAATAGGTTTGGGGAAGCGTGGCGCCATTTGACCAGTCCTGGCAAACGCCATGCCCGGCATTGACGACGGTTTGATCGGAGAGGTTGGAAAAAGTGATCCCCTGCTGCCCCAGCACGTGCAGGAAGACGTCGTCTGTCGAGTCGGCATTGGCCATCGGGGCGGCCGCAACAGCGAGACCTCCCAGAACAGCAGCGACCACACCGGCCAACCGTGCCGTGTTCTTCATTCTTGCTCCTCAGTGCGAGTACGTTTCTACAAGACCGAATTGTGATTATGTATCGATGTGCTTGCCAGTTAATGCTTCGGTCGGTCGATACTTTGGCATATACGGCGCACCCGCGTTGCGTAATAGGCAAAGCCGAGACTTGCCCCACAGAGGACATTATCAATGCAGGACATTGTTTTTGCCGTGCTGGGAGCCGCTGGGGCGACATAACGCCACATGATCAGGAAAATAGGCGATGAAAGGTCGTTTACCGCCCCGACCCCCGGCGGCCTGCACTCGAGGGAGCAACGAAAGTGGCCATCGATAACCCCTACTGGGAGGCGGTCAAGGACTGCGTTGAGGCCGACTGCCTCGGTGGCAATCCCGTGGTCGGCTATTTCAGCCTGGACCGGACCGTGGCAGAGAACATGGCTCAGTCGCCGAACCGGCAACTGCTGGTGCGGAAGTACTGCTGGACCATTCCCGACCCCGATACCGTGGCCTTCGTGGCCCGGCACGCCGACGGCGGCCTGGTCGATCCAATTGCGGGCACGGGATATTGGGCTTACCTACTGGCCCAGGCAGGGGTCGACGTCGTCTGCTACGACCTGAACCCGGGCACCGACCTGGTCGCCAATGGTTGGCACGGCTCGGACCTCTATGCCCAGGTCTGCGCGAAAGACTGCGCCGAAGCGGCGGCCCGGCACCCGGACCGGACGCTATTCCTTTCCTGGCCGCCCCACGGTCAGGATGTCGGTGCGCGGATACTCCTGGCATACAGCGGAAACCACGTCATCTACGTCGGCGACGGTCGCGGCGGTGCCACCGGCGACGAGCAGATGCACCAGATACTCGAGAAAGCGTGGAGCGAGGTCGATTCCCGCCAGCCGGTTCTGTGGTGGGGTCAACACGACCGAGTGACGGTGTACGAGCGTTGCTGCGGCCCAACCGAATCACCGAACGCGCCGGCGTGATCGTGCGACCTTGGGATCGGTCGCCAGCCGGTGCGGGTGGACTTGCTGCACCAAGGCACCGGTATGGCGTCCGACCCCGAGGAACGCGTATCTTCCCCACTGCCGATTCCGGCCACACCGGGGGTCGTGCCCTTCCATTTCCTTTATCTGCCCGTTAGAGCGGCGCGACTTGGGTGCCCGCCGGTCGCTGCGGCATCCTTGGCGTATGCACCTGATAAGCGGAGTCCGCGACCCGGCGGCAAGCTTCCCTCTCGACACCGCGGTGAACGATGCCGACGAGCGTCGGCAGGCCAACCGGGCGGTGGCCGTCAGCGCCGTCGGACTGACGGTCACCGGCCTCATCGAATTGGCCATCGCGCTGCTGTCCGGCTCGGTAGCGCTGCTCGGCGATGCGCTGCACAACTTGTCCGACGTATCCACCAGCGCACTGGTGTTCGTCGGATTCCGGGCCTCGCGCAAAGTCCCCACCGAACGTTATCCCTACGGCTACGAACGCGCCGAGGACCTCGCCGGTGTCGGTGTCGCATTGGTGATTTGGGGCAGCGCAGCGGTCGCCGGTTTTGAAAGCGTCTCGAAGCTGCTCCGTCACGGCGGCACCGGGCACGTCGGCTGGGGCATCGCGGCGGCGATCGTGGGCATCGCGGGCAACCAGCTGGTGGCCCGCTACAAGCTGGTGGTGGGGCGGCGGATTCGCTCGGCAACCATGGTGGCCGACGCCAAGCATTCCTGGCTGGATGCGTTGTCCTCGGCCGGCGCGATGCTGGGGCTGGTCGGCGTGGCACTCGGGTGGGGTTGGGCCGACGCGGCCGCCGGAATCGTCGTGACCGGGTTCATCTGCCACGTCGGCTGGGAGGTGACCGCCGATATCGCTCACCGGCTACTCGACGGCGTCGACCCCGAAATCATCACCACCGCAGAAGCCGTCGCCATCACGGTCCCCGGTGTCACCCACGCCCATGCCCGGGCCCGGTGGACCGGGCGGACGTTGCGCGTCGAGGTGGAAGGCTTCCTTGATCCCCACACTCCGCTGGCGGTGGCCGATCAAATCGGGCGCAGCGTCGCCGCCGCTTTGGCGCCGCGAATTCCCGAGATGCACAGCTTCAGCTGGACGGCCCGGGCCGCCTGAGCGCCCGGCTTTTCAGGCCGGCAGCCCGCTCTTGATTGCCGCGTCCTGATTGCGCGCCCACATCGAGTGCAAAGTCAGGGGGGACGGGATCGTTCGGCGGGCTCTCGAATTCGAGGTCGACGAAGACCCTGCCCTCGGTGAACAGCACGCTCGCTTTGGATTTACGCCCGTCACGCTTGGTCGTGGTGCCCACCGCCATGGTGCCGCCGTTGCCCACGTCGATCGGGGCGGGCGATCCGCCCTTCACGCCGAGGTCGGGGTCGGTGATGGCCTGGGCGGCCATGTCGCGCGCTTGCGTCGCCGCGGCCGCGTCGGAATCGACGAGGTAAATTTCCGGTTTGCTGAACGGGATGCGACACCGCTGAAACCTCGGTCGGAACTCCGTATCATGTTGTGCTGCAGCGAAATCCGTGGTCCAGATGTCAGCCTCGCCGGAATCGCTCGCGCAGTTGGGGGTCGTTTTCCCACCATAATCCCGACGGCGCGGTGCTCTGGTCCTCGGCGCTTTCCGCCATGTCCAACTCGGCGTCGACCTGCACCGCGTGCGCCTTCTCGTCGCGCGACAGCGCACGCATCAGCATCAGCACAAACGGCCAGCCGACCAGGTCGCCGAGTATCCATAAGACGCCGGCGCCGATGGTTTGATCGAGTCGTTGATCGGGGCCCCAGGATCGGTGTAGCCCTGCGTAATACGCCGCGCCGATCAACGACCCCTGCCAGATGACCAGCCCCAGCACACCATCGCCCAGTGCCTCTCCGATGGTGATCAGCAGCGAGATCAGCTGCGGGTACTTTCGCGGCACCGGGTCTTCTTGTAGCCGGGCATAGAAGTATCCAAAGCCGATGGCGACCAACAAGATTCGAGTCGGCGCGCCCACCCATTCGGTTTCGAGGGCCGCGGTGTACCAGGGCGTCAGGTAGAGCAGCCACGGGGTGGCCAGCATGGCCAGCGACGTCGTCGCCGGATGCGCGATCACCCGGGCGAACCGGGTGGCCAAGAACCGATCGATCCGGTCGCGCCCGGCTGGACCCAGGGCATCGCGAACGACGGTGACCGGTTTGCCCTGCGCGATGAAGAACGGCACGACGTAAAGGAGCAGCAGCACTTGCAGCGCGCGCACCCAGAACAAGACGTACGCGTAAGCGCCGATCGAGCTTGCGGTGGCCAGCGCCCACGCCAGCAAGCCCACGTAGAAGCACCCGGCGTGTGCGCGCCCGACCGGTAGCTCGGCGTTTCGGGTTTGCCGGTAGCACCAGGCATATCCGATGGCGAGTAGCACGATCGCCGTCGCGGAAACGACGTCGGTGTGCCAGGTGTGGACCACAGCGGCCCCCATCAGCGGTCCGGGATCGGCGCGCACAGCCACTAGCGTATTGCGCCCCGACGTCGATGGGCGGCTAGTCAGCGCTCAGCGGCCGACCGTGCCTGTCGGCTTCGGGTCGCCTTCCTCGCCGGTGATGTATTTGGGGCAGTAATGCGCGGCCGAGAGGAAGGTGAATTTGGCCGCGCCGGCTCCCTGAAATGCCGGGTTCTGGTTGCGGAGCTGCGTGACGATCTGCGCGGACGACTGTCCATCATCGAGCAGGTCACATACCGCTTTGCCGGTCGTGATCGCGTTGCCGGGATTCTCGTAGGTGATGCCGGCGTCCCCGAGATCGGTGAGGAAATCTTGATCGTTGTCGATGTCGGCGTACGCCGGGGCGGCCAGGCCGATCATGGCCGCGACACTGGTCAGCACAAAGTAGAAGTCGCATAACGCAGCGATTGTCCCAAACGCGATGGTGAATAGCATCTTGTGGGGCGAACGGGACGTGAACTTTTCTCCGCGCAGCCCCGATCACGCCACCGGGCCGCGGAACTAAGTGGCCGTCGGCGTCTCGGGGGGAGTCGAGGTGGTCGTGGACGAGATCGCACCGGGGCAGTACGAGCTGGCGGCGATGGCCGCGAACTTGTTTGCCTTCTCGTCGCTCAAATTGGCGTTCTTGGATAATAGCGTCTTGACCACGTCCGGCATCTGGGTGCCGCCATTGACTTGGTCGCACACCCATTTGCCCGCCGCTACGGCCTTATCCGGGTCGTTATAGGTGATGCTGGCCGCCTGCAGCGAGGCCAGGAACGAGTCGTCGGTGCTATCCGCGTGCGCGGGCGCGGCCATACCGATTACGGCTGCAAAACTTGCCACAACGAGCAGTAGTTTCATGGATCACAGATTGTCGCAGAGCGACCGATAGCCCGCATCTCGAGCAGCCCAACGCGGCGGCGGTCAGAAGCCCTCCCCTTCGCCATAGCGCGTGTGTAATCATGCGAAGATGCACCGCTGGCTGCTCGTCGCGTCCGCTGTCCTCGCCGCCGCCGCGAGCCTGACCGTTCCGCGCGCGTGGGCCGGTGACGCGCCGATCGGACACATTGGCGACACACTGCGGGTGGACACCGGCACCTACATCGCCGACGTCACCGTCAGCAGCGTGTCACCCTGCGACCCGCCTCCCGGATTCGGCTACACGCGCGAAGGCACCTTCAGGGGCTTCCCGGGCAGCAGCGTGGAACGGGCCGACGTGGTCGTCCGCGCGGTCCGGGTGCCCAATCCGTTCATCATGGCGACCAACTTCAGCTTCGACGGCGTGACGCGATTCGCCGACGCCTACAAGCCGCGGGCATCCGATGCGCCCGACGCGCTGGACAACGTGCTGGTGAACGCGCCCAACGGAGCGGTCGTGCGCGGCGAAGTGTATTGGGACGCCTACCGCGATCCCGTCTCCACCGTGGTGCTGCTCGACAAGAAGACGGGCTATCACCTCGCCCAATGGAATCTCTGACACGGATCGTACGCGTCGCCACGGCGGATGCCGTTGATATTAAACAGCTTGCCGACGTGGCCGCGCGTACCTTCCCGCTGGCATGTCCACCCTCGATGGCAGCCGAGAACATCGCGTCGTTCGTTGACACCAACTTGTCGGCGGACCGCTTCGCCGAGTACCTGGCCGACCCCGGGCGCGCGATCTTCATCGCCGCGCAGGACGGCCGAATCATTGGCTATGCCATGCTGGTTCGCGACCACGACAAGGCCGAACTGTCCAAAATCTACCTACTGCCCGACTACCACGGCACCGGGACCGCGTCGGCACTGATGGACCGTGCCCTGGCCACTGCGCAAGCATGGGCTTTGCGCTCGGTGTGGCTGGGTGTCAACCAGAAAAACCAACGCGCCCAACGCTTCTACACCAAGAGCGGCTTTACGGTCAGCGGCACCAGGACGTTTCAAGTGGGCGCCAGCCAGGAAAACGACTTCGTCATGACCCGGCTGCTTGATTAACCCCGGCGGTCAGCGCCAACAGCCGAGAGATGGCCCGTAGATACTTTTTTCGGTACCCGCCGGCCAGCATCTCCTCGCTGAAAATGGTGTCCAACTTGGCGCCCGAAGCCACCACCGGGATGCCGGCGTCGTACAGCCGGTCGGTCAGCGACACCAGCCTCAGCGCGACATTCTGATCGTCCAGAGCGTGCACACCGGTCAAAAACACTGCGGTGACGCCCTCGATGAGCGTCAGATACCGCGACGGGTGCATGGTGGCCAGGTGGGCGCACAGCGCGTCGAAATCGTCGAGCGTCGCTCCGTTGACCCTGGCGACGCGCGCAACCACCTCCTCGTCCGACAGCGGCTGCGGTGCCGGCGGCAGACCGCGATGCCGATAGTCGGGCCCCTCGATCCGCACGGTAGTGAAAATACTTGCCAGCTTGTTGATTTCGCGAAGAAAATCCTGGGCGGCGAAGCGGCCCTCACCCAACTGCTCGGGCAGCGTGTTGGAGGTGGCGGCCACCGACACCCCGCGCTCGACCAGCGCAGAGAGCATCCGGGAGATCAGCGTGGTGTTACCCGGGTCGTCGAGTTCGAACTCATCGATGCACACCGCCGTGTAGCTGGCCAGCAGATCGACGCATTCCGCGAAACCGAACACCCCGGCCAGCTGGGTCAGCTCCCCGAATGTCGCGAACGCCTTGGGCGTCGGCGCATCTGGCCCGTCACCGGGCAACTGGTAGTAGGCCGACGCCAGCAGGTGGGTCTTGCCCACGCCGAAACCGCCGTCCAGGTACAGCCCGACGCCGAGCAGCGCCACCCGCCTGCCCAACAGGGTGCGCCGGCCCGCGCGGCGCTGCACGGCCTGCCGACAAAACTCCTGACACGCCACGACGGCGGCGGCTTGGGTCCGCTCCGCCGGATCGGGTTGATACGTCGCGAAGCTCACCTCGGCGAATGTTGGGGGCGGCCGCAATTGAGCGATCAGCCGCTCCGGCGACACGGTCGGATGCCGATCCACCAGGTGAGCTATCCGCCGCGAAGCGTCCGCTGAGGTGGACCCGTGCATGCAGGAACTGTAACGACGTGCTGCAATCAGACTCATGCCGGACTCTGGCGCCACTGAGCGGTCAGCGACATTAGAGACACCGCCGCTGTCGCTGCTTTCAGCAGGACGCGAGCTCGACGACGGTGAACTCCCCGCGCTCTACGGCTATCCCGACGGCGACGGGACCTGGGTGCGGGCCAATTTCATCACCAGCGTGGACGGCGGGGCCACCGCTGGTGGCAGCAGCGGCGCGATGGGAGGTCCCGGCGACCGATTCATCTTCAACCTGCTGCGCGAGCTTTCCGACGTCATCGTGGTCGGCGCGGGCACCGTGCGGATCGAGGCGTATTCCGGCGCCCACGTCAGCGCCGCGCAGCGCCAGCGGCGGCAGGCCCGCGGCCAGAGCGAAGTTCCGCAGCTGGCGGTGGTGACCAAATCGGGCCGCCTGGACCGCGACATGCCGGTGTTCACCCGGACCGAGGTGCCGCCGCTGGTGCTCACCTGCACCGCGGCGGCCACGCAGGCGCGCCGGATGCTCGGCGATCTGTGCGAGGTCCTCGACTGTTCGGGCAGCGATCCCGGCAAGGTCGACGAGGCCACCATGCTGGCGATCCTCAGCGCCCGCGGCATGCGTCGCATCCTCACCGAAGGCGGACCGACGCTGCTGGACTCGTTGCTCGAGCGCGACCAGCTCGATGAACTGTGTCTGACGATCGCCCCCTACCTGGTCGGCGGCTTGGCCCGGCGCATCGCGACGGGCCCGGGCCAGCTGCTGACCCGGATGCGGCGTGCCCACGTGCTGACCGACGATGTCGGCTACCTCTACACCCGGTACGTGAGGGACTAATCGGGCGCATCGCCCCGCTACTGTGGTCGGCATGAGTCGGCAGTTCACGTTCACCACGATCCTGGTGGCGGCGACCACGCTGCTGGCCGGCTGCGTCCCGGGTCTGGCGGCGGACCCGCGCTTCGCCACCAACTCGGGTGCCCGACCCCAGGGGGCGAGCACCGCCAAACCGCCGCCCAGCGGCCCCCCACCCCTCGCGGCGCCCAAAAACGACTTGTCCTGGCGCGACTGCACAGCGCAGGTGTTCTCCGATGCGGGCGTTCCGGCGGCCCCCGGCGTCAAACTGGATTGCGCCAACTACGACGCCGACCTTGACCCCAACGGCGGCGGGACCGGCACTCTGAGCATCGGCGTCGTTCGCGCCCGCTCGAATCAGACCCCGCGCGATGCGGGCCCCCTTGTCTTCACCACTGGCTCTGACCTGCCGTCGTCCACGCAGTTGCCGGTCTGGCTGTTCCGGGCGGGCGCCGACGTGCTGCAAACCCATCCGCTGGTGGCCGTCGACCGTCGCGGCACGGGCATGTCCAGCCCGATCGACTGCCGGGATCACTTCGACCGCCAAGCGATGCGCGATCAGGCCCAATTCCAAAGCGGCGACGATCCGGTGGCCAACCTCTCCGACGTGTCCAACACCGCCACCACGAACTGCACCGACGCCATCGCGCCGGGCGCCTCCGCCTACGACGACGCCCACGCCGCCTCCGACATCGAGCGGCTGCGCAGCCTGTGGGACGTCCCCGCGGTCGCGCTGGTCGGAGTCGGCAACGGCGCCCAGGTGGCGCTGGCCTACGCCGCCGCGCGGCCGGACAAGGTCGCCCGGCTGATCCTCGACTCGCCAGTCGCCTTGGGCATCAACGCCGAAGCCGCCGCCGAGCAGCAGGTCAAGGGTCAGCAGGCCGCACTCGACGCGTTCGCCGGCCAGTGCGTCGCGGTGAACTGCGCGCTGGGGCCCGACCCGAAGGGCGCCATCAGCACGATGCTGGCCGACGCCCGCGCCGGCAGGGGCCCCGGTGGCGCGTCGGTTGCCCAGGTGGCGAACGCCATCACCGTCGCGTTGGGCTTTCCGTTCGGCAGCCGCGTGAACGCCACGACGAGTCTCGCCAACGCGCTGGCGGCCGCGCGCTCCGGCGACACCAATCAGCTGAACAACTTGATCAATCACGCCGACGCGATCGAGGACTCCGACGGCCAGTTCGTCAACGCCTGCAGCGACGCCATCAACCGTCCCACCCCGGATCGGGTGCGTGAACTCGTCGTGGCGTGGGGGAAGCTGTATCCGCAGTTCGGCACCGTCGGCGCGCTCAACTTGGTCAAATGCGTGCACTGGCCCACCGGCTCGCCGCCGGCGCCGCCGAAATCGTTGAAGGTCGACGTCCTGCTGCTGGGTGTGCAGAACGACCCGATCATCGGTTCGGAGGGGGTGGCCCAGACCGCCGCCAGCATCATCAACGCCAACGGGGCCAGCAAGCGGGTGATGTGGCAGGGCATCGGCCACGGCGCCAGCATTTATTCGGCCTGCGCGGTCCCGCCGCTGATCGGATACCTCAACAGCGGCAAGCTGCCCGACACCGACACCTACTGTCCCGCCTGACAGTTGGGCCTGGGCGCCGGTGTACGGTGCGCTGGTGACGGCAGCTGAATCGACCCGAGCCGGCCTGCGTGATTGGATCCTTGCCGCCTTCCGTCCGCCCATCAGCGCACCGAGTGTGGCGACGGTGTTGCGCTCCGCGCTGTGGCCGCTGGCCATCATGTCCGTGCTGCACCGCAGCATCATCCTTCCGCTCAACGGCAACATCACCGACGACTTCAAACCGGTCTACCGGGCGGTGCTGAACTTCCGGCGCGGCTGGGACATCTACAACGAGCACTTCGACTACGTCGACCCGCACTACCTCTACCCGCCCGGTGGCACGCTGCTGATGGCGCCGTTCGGGTATCTGTCCTTCACGCCGTCGCGGTATCTGTTCGTCCTGATCAACGCCGTGGCCATCTTGATCGCCTGGTATCTGTTGCTGCGGTTATTCAAGTTCACGCTGTCGTCGGTGGCCGCGCCTGCCTTGCTGCTGGCCATGTTCTGCACCGAGAGTGTGACCAGCACGCTGGTGTTCACCAACATCAACGGCTGCGTCTTGCTGGCGGAGGTCCTGT
>Ga0335069_10005812_pt1 | contig 18059 bp, 12 predicted proteins | sample Lox_Sample_11_FD_206714 | JGI IMG/M metagenome (GOLD analysis project Ga0335069, IMG submission 206714) | Soil microbial communities from Loxahatchee National Wildlife Refuge, Florida, United States - Lox_Sample_1.1 | ecosystem: Environmental > Terrestrial > Soil > Wetlands | place: USA... | reverse complement strand
CGCTCGCTGAACCTGCGGAAGGCCACCCCGGGCGTCGCAGGTCCCCGCCCATGGCCCGAAAGCCTACGGCCGCGGGCCTGCGCCCGCCGGAGTGGTCCCGTATCCGCGCCACACCCACTCGAGCGCCTCGGGCAGCGTCTGCGCCCGCACGCGGCTGTCGACGTGGTACGAGTTGAGCGAAAAGACGTACTGGTAGTGGTAGCCCCTGTCCCGCAGCACGGCGGCCATCCGGTGATTGGCCATCACCCAGTCGTGCATGCCGTCGCGGAGCACGTTCGGGTTAAACAGGTCGCGGTCGCTGACCTGCAGCCAGATCCGGATCGGCTTCGGCTCGGACGCCGCGATGAGCCGGTTGTGGTATTCCCACGCGCCTCCGGGCGTGACCGGATCGTACGGCCACTGCTGGTTGATGTAGGTCCCCGAGTACGAGATGACCCGGTGATACCATTCCGGGTGATACCAAGCCATCGTGAAGGCCGCAGCGGCACCCGAGCTGCCGCCCATCACGGCGCGGCCGTCGGGATCATGGGTCAACCTGACCTCGGCGTGCGCCTGCACCGCCGGCAGCACCTCAGCCTCGATGAACTCGGCGAATTTGCCCGACATCGTGTCGTATTCGAGGCCGCGCTCGCTGCCCTGCGCGTCGCCGCCGCCGTTGGCGATCATGATTGCGACCATCGCCGGCACCCGGTGCTGCGCGATCAGGTTGTCGAGCGTGTGGACGAGCAGGTTGTCGGCCCAGCCCGCCTCCTTGGGACCGTCATGCGAGACGAGGAACGGCGCCTCGGTGCCTGCAGCATAACGGGCCGGCACGTAGACGGTGATCTGCCGCCCGTACGGGGCCGGGTGCGTCTTGACGACCAGCGTCAGCGGATTCGCCGGATCCACCGTGCCGAAGGCGTCGCGGGCGATGCCGGGATAGAATTGGCTGTCGGCCGAATGCAGCGTGAACTGCACCAGCCGCCCGTGCGGCACGCCGACATCTTCCCTGGTCTCCACCGCGGGGGCGTAGGCCGGCCCGATCAGCCAGTCACCCTCCGCCTCAAGGGGCGGATTGGCGCCGGCCTCGGCCCGCAGCTCGGTCTGGCCGGCCGGCGTCCCGGCAACGTGGAAGCGCGGCGCGCCCGGCCCGTCGGGCAGCCGCTGGGGCGGCGGCACGACCACTTCCGCCGCACATGCGGCGCCAGACAGCAGCACCACCAGAAGGGAGAAGACGTAGCGGATGGGTCGGGGCATGGGCAGAAAGGTCGGGGCTAGCATTGCTAAACTCAACGACCGCCGCCAACGGCCGGCGTCATTTCGCCGCGGCAACCGGTGCGTTCCCGCTTTTCGCCAGCTCGCTGAACGTCAGGAACACCACGCCCTGGCGCTTCAGCTCCTCGATCACCGCCTGCAGGTTGGCCAGGGTCACCTCCGGCCACTCGTGCATGAGGATGACGGTGCCGTCGGTGATGCCGGTCGTGCAGGTCCGGCGAAATTGCTCGGGGGTCGTCGCCGCCTCCCAGTCCTTCGAGCCGATCAGTTGGTACCGCCCGATCGGGAAATGCTCCAGGCCCGCCTGGCGCACCACCGCGTCGACATGCGCATCGTGCTCCAGAAACGGCGCCCAGAACCACCCCGGCGCGCGCCCGGTGGCCTGCCGCACCGCCTCCTGCGTGTCGCTGACCTCCTTCGCGATCTCGGCGTCCGCCATCGCGTTGAGGTGAGGGTGAGTATAACTGTGGTTGATGATTTCATGGCCGGCGTCCGCCGCGGCCCGAGCCAGGTCGGGCCGGGCCACCACGTTCCGGCCGACATGGGAGAAGGTCACGTGCACCTGCTCCCGGGCGAGCAGCGCGAGCAGCGGCGCGTTGTGCGCCGGGTGCGGACCATCATCGATCACGAGCGCCACCCGCTTGGGCGCGTCCGCCGCGCCGGCCCGGCCGGCCGCCAGCGAAACCACCGAGAGCAACGTGAGCAGACCGAGCAGGGAGGGGCGCAGCATGGCGCAAGCATCATCCGCCCGCGCCGCCCAGGGCAACCCAGTTTAACGGAGCCGGTCGTCGTTCATCGTCCCGCGTTCGGGGTTCACGGTTCAGTTTTCAGTTTTCAGCCTTCAGCCGTCAGCGTTCGGCTGTTAGCCTTCAGCTTGCTGCCTCGCAGCTCACGCGATCTGGAACGCGCCCGGGGTCAGCGGAAAGATGGGATGGCCGAGGCGATCCGAGCTGACGCGTTCCAATTCGATCGCGACGGAATAGTTGTGGGTGACGAACCGCAGGAACTCGCGCCGCCGGATGCACAGGCAGCGGGCGCCGCCCTGCGCCGTGATCTGGGCGGTGGGCGTGCTGTTCTGCAGCAGGCCGATCTCCCCAAAGAAGTGGCCGGCCCTGACCCGGCCGAGCTTCGTGCCCCGCCGCGTGGTCACCGCCTCGCCCTCGAACAGGACGAAGAAATTGTCGTTGAACAGCCCCTCCTGGAGAATCGACTCCCCGTTCTGGTAATCCTTGAGCGTCGCCAGCTCGGCAAAGCGCTGCACCGCCTGGATGTGCCAGTTCTGGCAGAGACCGATGCGGGAGAGGAACGGCAGCTTCAGCACGAGGTTGGCCAGCGCCGCCGGCGCGACCTTCGCCAGGATCAGCTTCTCGGCCTGCGCCCAGTCGAGTTGCAGCAGCACGACCGGCGTCAGGGTGCGATAGAGGTACTCGGGCTGCCGCGGGTCGGCGGCGCCGTGCAGGCCGACGAGTTCGTCCTCACAGAGCACCTGCACGAGGACGCGCCGGCCGGTCTTCAACTGGCGATAGACGCCCACCCGGCCCGACAGGATGAGCGACACGCGGTCCGGCTGCGCGCATGCCGGATGCAGCTGGCGCCACGCCCCGGCCCGGAACGGCTGGAAGGCGGACACCAGCGCGTTTTGGTCGGGCGGCGGCAGCTGTCGCAGCACCGGCGAGCGGAGCACGGCGCGGGCCCGGGCCTCCGGCGTGGTCCGGACGCGACCGCGGCGGAACCAGCGGTTGAACCACAGGCGCAGCGTCTCGTGGCGGGCAATCGCGCGATCCCGTGCCAGCAGGTAAAACTCGTAGACCAGGTAAGCCGTGGCGAGCAGGACCAGCGAGCCGACCAGCGCCAGCGCCAGCCGGGGCACGCGCGAGGTCCAGAACGCCGCGGTCCACGGCGAGACGTCGGTCAGGACGCCGAAGAAAAATCCGGCCGCCATCGTCCAGACGATGCCGTAGCCGATCTCCTTCCAGGTCTCGGACCGGCGCAGTCCCTGCCAGAGCATCCGCCAGCGGCGGCGGGGCGTGCGGTTCAGCGGGAAGATGAAATCATGGTCCGCATCGCTCAGTCGCGGATCCGCGTGGGCCCGCAGAATGTGGTTGATCGAGCCGCCCAGCACCGGACGCAGCAGGCCCAGCAGTCCGAGCAATGGGAAGAAACTCCACTCCGGCCAGTGCCACGTCAGCAGGCCCGTGACCGCACCCATCAGCGCGACCGGCGCCAGCCGCACGACCGTCTGCTCCGACGGCGGGAGCATGCCGGCATCGTCCGTGCAGATGAAAAATCCGCGGCGGAGATACACTTCACCGCCGGCGCCGCGGAGGAGCGAGGCCGCCAGCGCCTGGCCGCACCAGAGCGCGGCGAGCATCACGCCAATCCCGCCGGCCAGGGTCGCGGCGGAGCGCGGCAACACCGGGTGCCAGGCGGCCGACAACCCGAGTCCGGCCGCCAACAGCACCCAAAGCACGTGCCGCAGCTTCTCGGGCCGCAAGGACACCATCCACGAGGCGGCGACGCGGATGCCGGGCGCCTCCGATTCGACGAGGATGCGCGCGCGGACGGCCTTCAGGACCAGCTCGTAGTATTCGCCCAGCGGCGGACACACGCGCTGCTCGATGATTTTCTCCAGCATGTGCGGCACCGTCTGCGGCTCCTGGAATCGGGACAGCAGCCGCCACTGCTTCGGCGTCACCGTCAGGTAGGTGCGCTCGGCGACGTTCTTGACCACGATGACGCCGCCGTGAACCTCCGTCTGCATCAGGTAGCCCGCAAGCATCAGGGGCTTGGCGGTGAGGAGCAGGTTGATCTCCATGGCGCGGCCTCCTAGGTGGCGCCCGCCAGGCGCAGGCGGGCCTCGCGGATGTACTCCGTGAGCCTATCCAGGTGAAAGGGCTTGGTGATGAACGACACTTCCCGCAGATCGGCCGGCCACCAGGAGGCGTCCGAAAGATGCCCGCTCATGATCACGATCTTCGCCTGCCGCAGATTCGAGGTCAGCCGACGCGCCAGCGACAGGCCGTCCATGCCCGGCATCAGCACATCGATCAGCACCAGCAACGGCTCTTCCCGGCGCTGGTCGAGGACGCGCAGCGCCTCAAACGCATTGCCGGCCGCCACCACTTCGAGCGCCTCGCCCGCCAGGGCGTCTCCAATGAGCCGGCACATCGGCTCCTCATCGTCAACGACCAGGACCCAGGGCGGGGGTTTGGAAACTGAACTTTGCGGACGTGAATTGGACATGCGAGATGGCCCGGTGCGCAAAGGAGGTTATCGGCACACCAAACACAAGCTTAAGTGGGTGTTTCTACCTATTTTTAACTAGGTATTTAAACCCATAACCGAAAATCGCATATCCAATTGTTAAAGAACATATAATAATAATAGCCCCGCCCGCAACGCCCACAGCGTGCAGCCAGATCCGTGCGTTTGCCGCCTCGGTCACCCAGGCGGGCCGACCTTCACTTCTTGGTGTCGGGTGCCGGGGTCGGCGCGGGTTTCGCGGCCGCGGCATCCGCCGCCGCGGGCGCGGGCTCCCAGAAATAATGACCCTTCTGGTTGTGGTCCCAGCGGATCCAGATGGCGGCGCCGGCGAGCACGAGCAGACCAAGGAGGAACAGGAGACGACGACGACGACCGGCCGCCTCCTTGTCTTCGTAGGGATCCTCCAGTGAGCGTTTCGCGCCGGGCGGCAGCGCCGCCACGTCGGTGAGTGCGCTGCCAAACGGGATGTTGATCTGCACGCGGCCGTTCACCGCCCAGCCGTTGGCCTCGAGGATCGGTCCGAGCGTGCGCTGGCGCAGCTTCAGCCAAGCGATGATCACCGAGGGCAGCGAGATGGCGAGCATGAGGGCGACCAGCACCAGCGGCAGCTGCCAGAGGGCGAGCCGCGCGAGCCCGGTCACGATCGCCCCGACGGCGCCGCCAATGGCGCCGACGGCGACGCCAAGGGCGGCCACCGTGCCGACGTCGATTTTCTTCGACTCGGCCCTGGATTTGTCGCCGCTGGCCGCGATCTCCGCGGCGTTCGTCATCCGCGTCGACGAATCGGCCTCGGCCGCCGCGGCGCGCTTGGCGACCTGCTCCTCGATGAAGCGCAGGAACTTCTTGTAGGGCGACCAGAACGCCTGCTGCACGCTGATCGGGTTGTCGACGATGCTGGTGATGACCGCGTCCCAGTCGCGTCCCTGCCGGTCGTAGAACACGCCGTGGCGGCCGACAAAGACGTAGTCGCTGTCGCCGCGGGTGAAGCATGCCGCCATGGTCATCGTCGCGCCCGGGCGCGTGCAGTTGCAGTAGGCGATGTACGCCTTGCTCATCGCGGCGAGCGGGCTGGGCCCGTCCACGCGCAGGCAGAGCTCCGTGCTGCGGCTGTCGAGGTAGAGTGTGCCCGACTGGAACACCGCCCAGCGGTCGCGGGAATAAAAGTCGGCGAAGTTGACGAAATTGTGCAGCAGCGTGCGCATGTCGCGGTGGTAGTGCACGAGGCGGTTGACGTCGGCCACGGCCTTGAAACCCGGCGCCAGCGCCTGGTCGCGCTCCACCAGCTGCGCCAGGGCCGCGCGTTCCGGCCCGGCGAGAATCGCCTTCATCCGGTCGAGACCGAGCTTCTCCACCGCGCCGCCCGCCTTGCCGCCCAACCACGTCTCGTACGCCGCGAACCGGGCGTTCAACCCGGCCCAGTCCTGCTCGGAGAGCGATGTCCGGCCGGCGCCCAGCACGGGCGCGACGACCGCCCGGTGCAGCCCGGCCAGCGCCCCGGCCCAGGCGGGATTCACCCCCTCGAGCAGGGGCAGCGGCCGGCGGGCCGCGACCTGCGCCAGCGGCAGGTCGGCGACGTCCCCGGCCCCCGCCGTCATCAGCTTCGCCGCGATGCCGGCGAAGTCGACCTCCGAGCGGTTGAGCGCGGCCGTGGCGCGCGGATCAAACTCCGCCACCCGGCACCGCGCGAAATAATCCTCCACCTTGGCCCGCACCGCGCGGAGCGCCGCCACCGCCGCCTCCGTGCCCTCACCGAGCACGGCGATGTCCTGCGCGCCGCTCCGCCCCACCCACGCGACGTAGGCCGACACCTCGGTGAAAAAGGCGTCGATTTTCGCGGCCGTCACGCCCGTCTTGCCCGTGCGGTTCGCCGTGCCGCCGAGGCAGGCAATGATGTCCTGGATCAGCGCCTGCACCGCCGGGTCGTCGGTGGCCTCGGGCGGAATGACGCCGTCGCCGTTCAGCGGGCTCGCGGCAAAGATCTGCGCCGTGTTGCCGCTGTCGGCCGCGCTGATCTCCGCGGCGCCGGCCTTGCCGACGTTGGCGAGGATCTGCCGCGCCGAGGCGGCCAGGGTCGGGCCGTCCGGTCCGGTCTCGCTGATTTCCGCCAGCGGCAGCGCCGCCGCGCCGCGGAGCAGCCCGGCGGGGTCCTTGAGCCGGGCGGCGGCCCACTTGACCGCGGCGATCAGCTCCGGCACGCGGATGCGCCCGTCGCCGTCGGTGTCGATCATGACCAGCGTGGCCTCGTCAAGTTCGACGCCCTTCACCGGGCAGCTCAGCGCCACCCAGAGCTTCTGGTCGAGGTTCTCGAGGTCGAGAAGGTCGGCCGCCGACTCGAGCGCCACCTGGTCAAGTCCGCCAGAGCGGAAGAATTTCCAAACGTGCGAGGGGGAAGCGTTGGTTGCCATGCCAGTGAGGGGGTGTTCGTCAATCCTGCCCCTGGCGGCCCTGGCAAGGCAAACTTGAAGCGGTCCGGGCTGCGCAAAAATTGCGGAGGATAAACCAAACGCCGCGTGCCGGCCGCCGGCGCCGGGTGTTATACTGACCGCATGAAAAAGATCCTGGTTCCGGTCGATTTTTCCTCGGTCACGGACCGCGTGGTCGATGAGACGGAGGCCCTCGCGCGGGCCTTCGAGGGCAAGGTCAGCCTGCTCAACGTCGTGCAACCGCCGGCCGTCGCCACCGCCGAGTACGCCCTGCCGGTCGAGGTGATCCAGGAGGCGATGAATGTCACCGACAAGTCCGCCCGGGACAAGCTGGCGAAGTTCGAGGCGCGCTTCCGCGCAGCCGGCCTGAACTGCGAGACGGACGTGCTGGTGGGCCAGCCGGTGGCGGTCATCCTCGAGCAGGCCGCCAAGACCGGGGCGGACTACATCGTGATGGGCTCGCACGGCCACGGGAAGCTGTACGACTTCCTCGTCGGCAGCACCGCCAGCGGCGTCCTGAAGAAGGCCCGCTGCGCCGTCATCATCCTGCCGACCGAGTATCATCACCGCTGAGGCGCAACCGCGGGAGAGGCCAAGCCGGGACCGTCTCCGCAACGGGCGAGATCGAACCTTGCCGCTGGGCGGGGCGCCTCCCGCGAAATGGGCGAACAGACGGGGTGCGGGCGCGCCCCGTCCGCACCGGCCACACTTCAACTTCAGCCGCGCCCGCCGGTTCCCGACGTTTCCGACGGCAAGGCCGATTGCCTCGATGCTCGGGCGTGGCTGGAGCGCGCCCGGGCGCGCGCGACGCGCATCCCTGCGCGCCAAGTCGCCTCAGCCGCCGAACTTGATGCCCTGCGCCAACGGCAGCGCCGCGGAATAATTCACCGTCGCCGTCTGGCGCCGCATGTAGGCCTTCCACGAGTCGCTGCCGCTCTCGCGGCCGCCGCCCGTCTCCTTCTCGCCGCCGAAGGCGCCGCCGATCTCCGCACCGCTGGTGCCGAGGTTGACGTTGGCGATGCCGCAGTCGCTGCCGCGCGCGGAAAGGAATTTCTCCGCCTCGCGCAGGTCGGAGGTGAAGATGGCCGAGCTCAGGCCCTGCGGCACCTCGTTGTGCCAGGCCAGCGCGTCGGCGAAACGCCGGTAGCCCATGAGGTAGAGAATCGGCGCAAAGGTTTCCTCGTGCACCAGCCTCAGGTCGTGTCGCGCCTCGACGAGGCACGGCTGCACGTAGCCGCCCCCGGGATGGCGCCGGCCCCGGAGCGGCCGGCCGCCGTAGACGATCCGGCCGCCCTCGGCCTGCACGGCCTTGAGCGCCGCCTGCATGTCCGCCACGCCCTGGCGGTTGATCAGCGGGCCCATCAGCGTGCCGGGCTCGGCGGGATTGCCCACCCGCACCTGCCCGTAGGCGGCGATCAGCCGGCGCACGAGCCGGGCCCGGACGGACTCGTGCACGATCAGGCGGCGCGTGCTGGTGCAGCGCTGGCCGGCGGTGCCGACGGCGCCGAACAGGATCGCCCGCACGGCCAGGTCGAGATCCGCGCTCGGCGTGACAATGATGGCGTTGTTGCCGCCGAGCTCGAGGATCGTGCGGCCGAGGCGCCGGCCGACCACCTCGCCGACGTGCCGGCCCATCTTGGTCGAGCCGGTCGCGGAAATCAGCGGCACCCGCGCGTCGTGGATCAGGCGCTCGCCCACGACGGCGCCGTCGCCGATGAGGAGCGTGAAGATCGCGGGATCGACGTGGTTCGCGCGGCACACCCGCTCGGCCAGCCGGCTCACGGCGATGGCGCAGAGCGGCGTCAGGCTGGAGGGCTTCCACACCGACGCGTTGCCGCAGACCGCCGCCAGCGCGCTGTTCCAGGCCCACACCGCGACCGGAAAATTGAAGGCCGTGACGACGCCCACCACGCCCAGCGGATGCCACTGCTCCATCATGCGGTGGTCGGGCCGCTCGGTGGCGATCGTCAGCCCATAGAGCTGGCGGGACAGGCCGGTCGCAAAATCGCAGATGTCGATCATTTCCTGCACCTCGCCCTGGCCCTCGGCCGTGATCTTGCCCGCCTCGAGGGTGACCAGCGCGCCGAGATCGGCCTTGGCCGCGCGCAGGGCCTGGCCCAGCTGGCGGATCACCTCGCCCCGCGCCGGGGCGGGGACGGAGCGCCATTGCGCGAAGGCCGCAGCGGCCCGCCGCAGGGCGCGCTCGTATTCCGCCGGGGTGGCGGTCCGGACCTGCGCCAGCAGGCTGCCGTCGATCGGCGAGTGACTGGCGAGCAGCTTGCCGGAGCCGGTCCACTCGCCGTCAAAGACGCCGGCGTTGACGCGCAGCCCGAGGCCGAGCCGCGGAAAAATCGCCCGGCGGAGGGCGGCCACGGAAACGGTGCTTCGTGAGGTGGAGGATACTTTCGGCATGTTGGAAATGGGGGGATGCAGGATCAAATGACCAGAGCTGAGCCGGCGGAGGCGGGAATCCAAATTCGAAAGTTCCGTTAGCTCCCGTACACCTTCCCGCCCCACTGGGTGGCGAGGAAGTCGTCCAGCGGCACGGATTCCTGCTTCACGAAGCCCGCCGCCAGCCGGCCGCGCGCGTGGAGTTCGAGGACGCCGGCGATGCCGGCCGCGGTGGTCAGCTGGATGGCGTTGAGCTTGCGGCCGTGCACGACGTCGCCGCGCATCTTCTTGATGAAGCTGCGCTGCTTCAGGCCGCCGGTGGCATCGTTGCCGACCACGCTCACGTAGAACACGACCACGTCGGACTCGGTCAGCGGCACCTCCTGGTCGAAGATCTGCGTGACCAGCTCCTGGCGCGGGGCGAGGTTGAGGTCGTGCAGGAGGAATTTCATCAGGTCGCGGTGGCCCGGGTAGCGCAGCGTCTTGTAGGTGAGCTCCTGCACCCGGCCCGCGAAGGTCTCGCACATCGTGGCCACGCCGCCCGACGTGTTGAAGGCCTCGTACTCGGTGCCGTCGATCGTGATCCGCTCGACGCCGTCCAGCGGCATCGTCGTGATCTGCCGGCCCTGGTGCAGCGCCTCGCCAACCTGGCAGTACTCGTTGATCAGCCCGGCGGTGCTCCAGCTGAGGTAATACTTCATCTGGTTGCTGGCGTTGAGCGGCAGCGCGCCCACCCGCATCTCGCACACCCGGACCTTGTCGAGGGACGCCGCCAGCGAGCCGCCGACGATGTTGATCGCCCCCGGCGCCAGCCCGCACTGGGGCATGAACACGCCCCGGGCTCCCGCCGCCAGCCGGCGGATGTGGTTCGTCGTCGCGACATCCTCGGTCAGGTCGAAATACGACACGCCCGCCGCGGCGCACGCGCCGGCGATGGACTTGTTGAGGTAGTACGGCGCGGCGCTGACGACGGCGTCGACCGTGCGCACGAAGCCCGCGAGGGCCTCGGACCGCGTGACATCCACGACCTGGGCGCGGGCCTTCTTCAGCCCGGCGAGGTCGATGCCGGCGCGCGCATCGGCCAGCGCGACGCGCTCGCAGAATTCGCAGGATTCAAGCAGGGTGGCGATGGTGGCGCCGACCTTGCCGGCGCCGACGATTCCGAGGTTCATGCGAAAAGGATTCCGGTGGCGGCCGCGTTCACTGGGCGATGGCGTGCGCCTCCTGCACCTTGCGCGGGTCGGTGGCGGCGATGATGGCGCTCACGGCCTTCTGGTTGAAGCCCTTGAAGCCGCCCTTGCGCTCGAGGTTCTCCAGGTGGCTGCCGATGGCGCCGTCGCGCACGAAGCCCTCGCCCTGCGCGGCCGTGATCAGGCCCTGGCGGACCAGCGCCTCGACGCGCCGCGGGTCGACCCGCCACCGCTCGCCCTCGGTGAACGCCTGCTTGAGGAACGGAAAGTCCGAGAACGGCTTCATCGTCGCGATGCCCTCGCCCGCCAGCTGCTCGCGCAGCGCGGCGAAGTTGAACCGGGCCTCGAGGTGGTGCATGCCGGCCTGGAGGAAGCTGTCGCCGTGCAGGCCGCACCAGAGCCCCACGGTGCGCACGAGCGGGATCTCCGGCAGCCGCTCGGTCGCGTAGTCGCGGTCGACCTCCTCCGGCAGCAGGTCGACGTCCGCGAACACCACGAGGCCCACCGCCGGCGCCTCCAGCACCTGCGCCCCCCAGCCCGCCTCGGCGCCCGCATAGAAGCGCTCGCGCTTCACCAGCCCGAGATGCTCGAGGAACTTCACCAAGTCGGGAAAATATTTCCGCGAGCAGCGGAACGTGTGGTGGTCGTGGTTGGCCCAGCCCAGCCCGAGCTCGTCCTGCCGCCGCTTCTGCACCCGCCCGGCCCGGTTCCGCCGCATCCAGAACTCGCGCTCCTCGGCGAAAAACAGCTCGCAGGCGACGTCCCGGCCGACCAGCTCGAGGCAGCGCTGCTGCACCGCGAACGCCTCCCGCACCGCCGCATCGTCACTCTCCAGGTGCCGGCGGCGGGTCCGCCAGAGCTCGCGCACGCGCAGCACCGCCTCGGCGAAGCCGGCGCGCGGCTCGCTGACGAGGAAACCGCGGTAACCCAGCCGCTCCACCGCCTGGAAGACGGCGCCGTTTTCCTCCCCGACCGTCAGCACACGCAGGTGCGCGCACGGCCGGCCGACCGGCTCGCCCCCGAGGCCCTGGCGCGCCATGAAGTCGGCCAGGAACTCCGGGCGGATCGCCACCGACAGCGGCGCGGGCGACGGCTCCGCCTTCAGGCTCACCAGCACCCGCGGCAGCATGGCGTGCGGGTGCGCCAGCACCGTGACGAACACCGGCGCGTCCGCCGGTTCGGTGACGAAGCCGGCGTCGCGGAACGCCTTCTCGTGGTTCTGCGAGACCACGAGGTGGTCGGTCCACTCGAAGAACTCGGTGCCGGTCTCGTCACGCATCCGCTGCGCCAGCCGGCGGGCGGTGCCGTGGCGCGCGAGGAAGGACTCGAGATGGCGCGCCAGCAGCGCCTCGGCGTCGTAGGCGAGCGGCCAGTTGAAGTTGGCGGGGGCGTTCAGGGCGGTCATGGGGTGCGGGGAATCCCGCGACGGCGCGGGCGTGGTCGGGGTGAGGGACCAGTAAACTCCGTCCCGTGTCATATCCAAGCCTGTTCTCACCCGGCGCGGAAAACCCACGCCGCCGCCTTCTGGCGGCCAAAATCCGCGCTACTACATTCCGCTCGGCGCCGGGCGGGCGCCGGACCGCCTTGCGCCCGGGCTCGCCAAACGGCGCGCATTTTCCTACGAACAGGGCGACCCATGACTTCCGCCCCCACGCCCGCCGATTTCCAGGCGCTCGCCGCCCGCCTGGCCGGCGCACTGCACACCGGACGGGTGATGCGCGTGCTCTATGCGACCGACGCCTCGGAATACCAGGAGCTGCCGGCGGCGGTCGCGCTGCCACGCACGGAGGCGGACGTGGCCGAGCTCCTCGCCTTCGCCGGGCGCCATCGGCTCGGGCTGATCCCCCGGGCGGCCGGCACCTCGCTCGCCGGCCAGGTGGTGGGTCACGGGGTGGTCGTGGACGTCGGCCGCCATCTCAACCGCATCCTCGCGATCGATCCGGACCGCCGCCGCGCCCGCGTGCAGCCGGGCGTCGTGCGCAACGAGCTCAACCTCGCGCTCAAGCCGCACGGGCTGTTCTTCGCCCCGGAGACGTCCACCGCCAACCGCGCGATGCTCGGCGGCATGATCGGCAACAACTCCTGCGGCGCCAACTCCATCGTCTACGGCACCTGCCGCGAGCATCTCCTGTCCGCCCGCGGCTTCCTCAGCGACGGCAGCCTCGTCACCTTCGGCCCGCTGACGCGCGACGAGTTCGCCGCCAAGTGCGCGGGGCCGGACACGCTCGAGACCCGGATCTACCGCACGGTCCGCGACCTGCTCGGCGATGCCGGGCACCGGCGGGCGATCCGCGAGAACTTCCCGAAGCCCGAGGTCACGCGCCGCAACACCGGCTACGCGCTTGACCGGCTGATGGAGTGCGCGGTCTTCGACCCGGCGTCGGACCAGCCGTTCAACCTCTGCCGCCTGCTCGCCGGCTCCGAGGGCACGCTCTTCCTCGGCGTCGAGTTCGAGGTCAACTGCGAGCCGCTGCCGCCCCCGGGCGCGCTGCTGTGCGCCCACTTCGCGTCGGTCCCGGACGCGCTCCAGGGCACGCTCGTCGCCATGCGGCACCGGCCGTTCGGCTGCGAGCTGATCGACCGGCACATCCTCGAGTGCACCAAGCAGAACCTCGAGCAGGCGCGCAACCGCTTCTTCCTCCAGGGCGACCCCGGCGCCGTGCTCGTGATCGAGTTCCGCCATGAACAGCGGGAAATGATCGAGCACCGGATGCGCGCGGTCCGGGAGGAGCTCCGCGCCGCCGGGCTGGGCTACGCCTACCCCTTCGTGTGGGGCGACGACTGCAACCGCGTGTGGGACCTGCGCCGCGCCGGCCAGGGCCTGATGAACAACGTGGCCGGCGACGCCAAGCCGCGCGAGGTGGTGGAGGACACCGCCGTCGCCGTCGCCGACCTGCCGGCCTACATCGCCGAGTTCGACGCGCTGCTGCGGCGGAAGTACGGCATCTCCTGCGTCTACTACGCGCACGCCGGCGCCGGCGAGCTGCACACCCGGCCGCTCTTCAACCTGAAGACGCCGGAGGGCCGGAAGATGTTCCGCGACATCGCCACCGACATCGCCGCCCTGGTGAAGAAGTACCGCGGCTCGCTCAGCGGCGAGCACGGCGACGGGCGCCTGCGGGGCGAGTTCATCCGCTTCATGGTCGGCGACGAGTGCTACGCGCTGATGCGGCGGGTGAAGGAGACCTTCGACCCGCACGGCCTGCTCAACCCGGGCAAGATCATCGACACGCCGCCGATGGACACTTCCCTGCGCCACGCGCCCGGCCACGGGACGCCGCACTACGAGACGTTCTTCGACTTCTCGGCCAGCGAGGGCGTGCTGCGCGCCGCCGAAAAATGCACCGGCGTCGGCGAGTGCCGCAAATCGCACCTCATGGGCGGCACGATGTGCCCGAGCTACATGGCGACGCGCGACGAGCACGAGACTACCCGCGCCCGCGCCAACCTGCTGCGCGACGTCCTCACCCACCCTCCGCGCGGCCGCGACCCGTGGGACAGCGAGGAGGTCGCCGCGGTCATGGACCTCTGCCTCTCGTGCAAGGGCTGCAAGTCCGAGTGCCCGTCCAACGTCGACGTCGCCCGCCTCAAGGCCGAGTGGCTGCAGCACTACCACGATGCGCACGGCGTGCCGCTGCGTTCGCGCCTGGTGGCGAATTTCGCCCGCTCGATGCGCCTGGCCGCGCTGGCGCCGGCGGTCTACAATTGGGTGGTGACGACGCCGGACCTGTCGCGCTGGATCAAGCGCTGGTCGGGCTTCGCGGTCGGCCGCAGCCTGCCGCCACTGCACGCCACCACCCTCGCCGCCTGGCACGCGCGGCACGCCAACCGGGTCGCCCCCCGCCGCCCGGCCTTTCCGCACGGGCGCGTGCACCTCTTCTGCGACGAGTTCACCAACTACCACGACACGGCCGCCGGCATCAAGGCGGTGCAGCTGCTCAACCGGCTGGGCTACGAGGTCGTGATCCCGCCGCACACCGAGAGCGGCCGGGCGCACTTCTCCAAGGGCCTCGTGCGCGCCGGGCGCGGGTTCGCCCTCCGCAATGTCGAGCTGCTGCGCGACGTCGTCACCGACGACGCCCCGCTCGTCGGCCTCGAGCCCTCGGCCATCCTCGGCTTCCGCGACGAATATCCCGACCTCGTCCCGCCGGCCCTCCAGCCCGCGGCCCGGGCGCTGGCCGGGCGCGCGCTGCTGCTCGAGGAATTTCTGGTGCGGGAGGCCGGCCGCGGACGCATCCGGCGCGAGTCGTTCACCGCCGAGGCGCGGACGATCAAGCTCCACGGCCACTGCCACCAGAAATCGCTGGCGTCAGTCACGCCGACGGTGCAGGCGCTGAGCCTGCCGGTCAATTTCCGGGTCGAGGTGATCCCGAGCGGCTGCTGCGGCATGGCGGGCTCGTTCGGCTACGAGGAGGAACACTTCGCCCTCTCGCAGCAGATCGGCGAGCTGGTGCTCTTCCCCGCCGTCCGGGCCGCGCCGCCCGACGTCATCGTCGCCGCCCCCGGCACGAGCTGCCGGCACCAGATCAAGGACGGCACCGGTCGGATCGCCCTGCACCCCGCGGAGATCCTCCACGACGCGCTGCTCTGAGGCGATGCGACGTGGTTGCAGGGTAAGAATTGAAGGTTGAAGGTCCGGGCCCGGACGGAATCGCGCGGCGCCGGTCAGATTGACCCGCGGGACCCGCAGGCGGGGTTCATGTTCTCAACTTTCCCCCTTCAATTTCCAGCGGGCGGCGGCCGGCCCGGGAACCGCGGGTCGCGCTTGCGGTCCGCGGTCCTGGCCCCTTCACTTCCGCCCCGGCTCCGCCTCCCCCGGGCCTGATCCGACTCCCCCCGCATGAGATCCCCCCGCTTCCTTCTTGCCCTCGCCGCCGTCGTTCTCGGGCTGCCGGCAGCGCGCACCGCAACCGTTGTCGAGCAGGCGGCCGACGCCATCAAACAGGGCGAATTCTCCCACGCCGAGGACCTGCTGACCCCGCTGGCCGCGGCGAAGCATCCGGACGCGACCGTCCTGTTCTATTTTTCCAAGGTGCGGTTTGCCCAGAAGCAGAACGAGGAGGCGATTCAGCTGCTCGAGCGGGCGATCAAGGCCGACCCGTCAAAGCTCGAATATTACATGCTGCTCGGCGCCGAGTGTGGCGCCCACCTGCCCGAGGTCAGCCCGATGGAAGGCAATGCCGTGGCGATCAAGATGCGCAAGGCCTACGAAAAGGTGATCGAACGGGACCCGAAGAATCTGACCGCGCTGCAGGGCATCATCATGTTCTACGAGCGCGCGCCGGAGATCGCCGGCGGCAGCCAGACAAAGGCCCGCGAGTTTGCCGAGCGGGTGCGCGCAATCGACATCCACACCGGGGAACTCGAGCTCGGCCGCCTGGCTGCAGGCCAGATGAATTTCGAGGAGGCCCTCGTGCACTACGAGGCGGCGGTCAAGGCGATGCCGTCGGACCTCGCGACCGCGGCCGCCTGCGGCTGGACCTTGTTTCAGCTCGGGCGCAAGGACGAGGCCCGCGCCCGTTTCCAGGCGGTCCTGGCCGTCGACCCGGAATTCGCGCCGGCCAAGATGGGCCTCGAGAAGACCGCCCCGCCCGCGCACTGAACGCCGCCGGGTGTTCCCCGGCCCCCAGCCTCGATCGCCATGAACATCGACTATGCCGCCCGCCGCGACCGGATCGGCCGCGCCCTGAATCTCGGTGACACCCTCCTCGTCGCCGGTGCCGGCCAGCCGGTGCCGAAGCCGGAGATCAGCGACCAGCAGCTGCCGTTCATCGCCCACCAGGAGTATTACTACCTCGCCGGCCTCGCCGACGTCGCCGGCGGCGTCGTGGCCTTCGATCCGCGGGATCCGCCCAGCCAGGCCTGGCACCTGTTTGTCCCCGACGTGACCGAGGCCGAGCGCGTCTGGGAAGGCCGCGAGCAGAAGCCCGGGGAGCCGTTGGGGCGGTTTCCGGCGTGGCTGGCGGCCCGCCCCGGGCGGCCCGTCGCCCTGCTCGGCGCGCCCGTCTCCGGAGTGACGCCCGACGCGGACCGCACCGTGGAGGTGCGCGCGGCGCTGGCGCATGCGCGCCGGGTGAAGGAGCCCGCGGAAATCGAGCTGATGCAGCGTTGCGCCGTCGCGACCACCGCCGGTTACGCCTCGATCCAGCAGCTGCTCGTCCCTGGCGTGTCCGAAAGGCAGATCCAGGTCGAGCTCGAGACCGGCTACTTTCGCCACGGCGCGCAGAAGACCGGCTACGACACGATCGTCGGCATCGGCGCGCAAAGCGCCGTGCTCCACGGCACACCCTCGCCGCAGCGCGTCGCGCGCGACGGCGACTTCATCCTGATCGACTCCGGTGCCGAGCTGGAAAGATACGTCATCGACGTGACGCGCACCTATGTCGCGGGCCGGCCCTCGGGCCTGCAACGCGAGCTGCACCAGGCCGTGCTGCACGCCCTGCTCCGCGCCAGCGACCGCTGCCGGCCCGGCGCGGAGTGGAAGGACATCCATTTCGGCGCTGCACTCGACCTCGTCGCCAGCCTCGTCGCCCTAGGCCTGATGCGCGGCGATCCCGCCCAGCTCGTCGAGCGTGAGGCGCACATGCTGTTTTTCCCCCACGGCATCGGCCACATGCTCGGGCTCGGCGTGCGCGACGCCGGCGGACTCGAGCCCGGCCGGAAAAAGGACCCGCGGCCCTGCCTCCAGACCCTGCGCATGGACCTGATCCTCCGCCCCGGCTACATCGTGACGGTCGAGCCTGGCCTGTATTTCATCCCCGCCCTCCTGAACGACCCCGCCCGCCGGACGAAGTTCGCCGACTGCGTCGACTGGGCGCTGGTTGACCGGAACCTCGGACTCGGCGGCGTGCGCATCGAGGACAACCTGCTCGTCACCGAAGGCGCCCCGCTGAATCTCACCGCGGCGATCCCGAAGGATCTCTGAACCGGAACGCGTGGTTCGGCTCGACCTCGCGTGGGGTGCGGTCTTAGCTGGCCGGCGCACACCCTCCCATCGGTCCGTCCATCCCACCCCCACCGACGGCGGCCGTCCCGGACGCCAAGGCTGCGGCGGACCAAATCCCGACGAGCCATGAAACCTCTCGTTCTCTTCCTGTTGTTTTCGTTTGGTCTGCAGCTCAACGCGAACGTGCGCCGGCCGTATCTCAGCGCAGATCTGTCGCCGGACCAGCGGACCGTCCTCGACGCATCGAGGAAAATGGAAGCCGGTCACTACGGAGCGGCGCTGGCTGATCTCGAGATGCTCAAGCCGAGGCTGTCGTGGAGCCACGAATTCCAATATCTTTACGGACATTGCCTTAAGGAGGTCGGCCGGACCGAAGAAGCCGAATCCGAGTTCAAACAGGTCCTGAACGCCCCCGAGGCTATCATGCCTTCCGCCGAATTCAGTCGGGTGGTGGCGAAAACCCGAATTCAGCTCGGCCTGATGCGCTACGACGCCCAACGCTGGGAGGAAGCAGCCGAGGAATTCAAGGAGGCGGAAATTCTCGACAGTACCCAATGGGTCGCGAGCAAACTCGCGGGCATGATCTTCTTG
>Ga0335069_10005811_pt1 | contig 18059 bp, 15 predicted proteins | sample Lox_Sample_11_FD_206714 | JGI IMG/M metagenome (GOLD analysis project Ga0335069, IMG submission 206714) | Soil microbial communities from Loxahatchee National Wildlife Refuge, Florida, United States - Lox_Sample_1.1 | ecosystem: Environmental > Terrestrial > Soil > Wetlands | place: USA... | reverse complement strand
CGTGGCCGACGAGCTTCTTCATCAGCTCGATCTCGTTCGCGTTCTACCTCGGCGCGCGCATCGCCGAGCGGGTGCGGCGGAGACGGCGGCGCGCCGTTCCCGTCGCCGCGGTCGCTCGTCTCTAGGAGCCCTCGAGCTCGGCCGTCCGGCGGCGAACCCAGATCGCGAGACCTGCGATGCCCGCGAGCGCCGCGGCGATCGCCGCCACGACCGCGACGGGAGACTCCCCGCTCGTGCCCACGGCGACCGCGGCCGCCGTGGGCAGTGGCCGGTTCGCGATCGGCGCGATCTCCGCCGCCGCGTGCACGGGATGGATGCCGCGCACCGCGAGCAGCTGGCGGTAGTCGCTGACGGCGCCCTCGCCGTGCGACGCCGCCCCCACCGGCAGGCCGACCGGGGCGAGCACGGTCAGGTGCTCGACGTGCCGCCAGTGGTCGAGGTACGCCGTCGGGTCGACCGCGCCCGCGTAGTGCAGGTGCAGCAGCTTCACCGGGTGGATCTCGAAATGGAGATGATGCGGCGTCGTGAACGCGTCGCCGGTGTTCCCGATGAAGGCGAGCTGGGTCCCGGCCTTCACGTGCGCACCGTTCTTCGCGTACTTCGTGTAGCCGGAAAGGTGCGCGTAGTAGAAGCGGTTGCCCTGCCGGTCCTCGAGCCAGAGCCGCCAGCCGCCGACGCGGTTCCAGCCCACCTTGTAGACCTTGCCGTCGGCGACCGCGAGCACCGGCATGCCGAGCGCCGAGAAGATGTCGTCGCCGTGGTGCCAGCCGCCCGGGACGTCGCTGCGCATCGCGCCGTAGGTGTCGCTGTACGACGCCGCGCCGGCGACGGGGAACACGTAGGGGCCGCCGAGCAGCGGCGGCGTCACCGTCAGCGGCATTCCGCCCTTCGGCACGCGCGGGCGGGGCGCGAACGGGCGGTCGGCGCCGACGTACCCAACGAGGACCTGCGTGCCTGCGGGAAGCCCGGCGTGCGGCCGCGTCAGCCGGAGCGAGAGGCCGCCCTGCCACCAGGCGATGCCGACGGAGCCGACGTGCGCACCGAGGCGCGCGTGGCGTCCGTCGAGCTTGAGCTTCGCCCAGTTGCCGACGGGGACCGAGGCGCCGCCGAGCATCGTCACGTGCCGGTTGTCGACGACGAGACCGGTCAGCTTCAGGCGAAGCCGCCACGTCGGGGCCGGCGTCTTGCCCGGGATGAGCGCAACGGCGAGCAGCTTCGCGCGGACCTCGCCGCCGAACAGGCTGAGGCTGCGGAGCGACGTCTTCGCCTTTCCCGGATGCGCGCTGCGCGGGCAGCTGGACACGTCGGCCCGGACCGCGGCGACGCGAAGGATGCTCCCGTCGCCCGGGTAGCGAAGGGCCGTCGCGCCGACGCCGGCCGGCGTGCGGGCCGACACCGATCCGACGGATCGCGGCGGATGCCGCGGCAGGAGCAGCAGCAGCGGCCCGGCGCCGATGCACGCGACCGTCTTCGCGTGCGCCGCGGCCGAGCGCTGCGTCGTCGCCGGCTGAGCCGGCGCCGGCGTCGAGCTCGGAGCGGTCGCCGGCGGGGCGCCCGCCCGGACCGGGGCCGTCGCCGGCGTCGTCGCGACGCTCGTCGTCGCGGTCGTCGTCGTCGGCGCCGTCACCGGCGTGGTCGTCGTCGTGTCCGTCGCCGTCGTCGTGCCGGTCGTGTCCGTCGGCGGCGGGTCCGCGAGCGCGAGCGCCGACCCGCCGAGTGCCACGGCGACGCAGACGGCGGCGGCGCCGAGGAGCCGGGCTCGCTCGCTCACGCGCCCCATGCTGCCAGACCGCTCACGCGGAGGCGACGTCGACGGGCTCTCCCCCGCGCTCCGCCGAGGCGTACAGCGCCTCGATCGCCCGCGCCTGGCCGAGCGCGTCCTCGCGGCCGAGCAGCGGCGGCTCGACCCCGCGGATCGCCCGGCTGAAGTTGTCGCTCTGGAGCCGGTAGCGGTCGACGTCCTCGACCTCGACCCGCTCGCTCTCGCCGCCGCGACGGACTTCGATCCCCGGATCCCGGCAGCCCCACGGGCTCGCGAGGACGAGCGAGCCGTCGGCGCCGACCACCTCGAGCCCCTGGCGCAGCGGCAGGTCGAACGCGCAGTCGAGCTGCGCGAGCACGTCACCCGGGAAGACGAGCGTCCCCGCGAGCCGCATGTCGACTCCCGTCGGCCCGACGACCTGCCGCGCGAGCGCGAGCACCGGCTCGCCCGCGACGAGACGGGAGCCGCTGACGCAGTAGCAGCCGACGTCCATCAGCGCGCCGCCCTCGAGCGTCGGGTCGAGCCGCGCGTCGCCGTCCCGGATCGTGTACGAGAACGTCGCACGGATCAGCCGGATCTCGCCGACCGTGCCGCCGCGGACGAGCTCGGCGAGCGTCCGCGTCTGCGCGTGATGCCGGTACATGAACGCCTCCATCACCAGCCGCCCGGCGCGGTCCGCCGCGTCGAACGCGCGCGCAACCTCGGCGGCGGAGCGGGAGAACGGCTTCTCGACGAGCACGTGCTTGCCCGCCTCGACGCACCGGATAGTCCACTCGACGTGCATGCCGTTCGGGAGCGAGACGTAGACGGCCTCGACCTCGTCGTCGTCGAGCAGCGCCTCGTAGCTGCCGTGCGCGCGCGCGATCCCCCACTCCTCCGCGTACGCGTCGGCGCGCTCCTGCGTGCGGCTCGCGACCGCGACGACGTCGCTTGCCGGCGACTCGTACAGCGGCGGGATGACGAACCGGTTGATGTCCGCCGTCGAGAGGATGCCCCAGCGAACGGGTTCCACGGCCCGCAATCCTACGGGGCACTAGAGTCCCCGGCGCCGTGCGCCGCCTGCTCGTCGCCAACCGCGGTGAGATCGCCCTGCGGATCTTCCGGAGCTGCCGCTCGCTCGGCGTCGAGACCGTCGCCGTCGCCGCGCCGGACGACGCGGGATCGCTCCACGCGCGCTCCGCCGACGAGACGGTCGCGATCGCCTCGTATCTCGACGCCGCGGAGCACGTGCGCGCGGCGCGGGAGTCGGGCGCAGACGCGGTGCACCCCGGCTACGGGTTCCTCGCGGAGAGCGCCGAGCTGGCGGAGGCGGTGCTCGCGGCGGGGCTCACGTGGGTCGGGCCGCCGCCGGCGGCGCTGCGCACGGGCGGCGACAAGCTCGCGGCGAAGGAGACGGCCCGCGCGGCCGGGGTGCCGGTGCTGCCGAGCGGGACGCCCGGCGAGGTCGGCTTCCCGCTGCTCGTGAAGGCGGCCGCCGGCGGCGGCGGGCGCGGGATGCGCGTCGTGCGCGAGCCCGCCGAGCTCGAGGACGCGCTCGCCGCGGCGCGGCGGGAGGCGGCCGCGGCGTTCGGCGACGACGCCGTCTTCTGCGAGCGGTTCCTCGAGCGGCCGAGGCACGTCGAGGTCCAGCTGCTCGCGGACCGGCACGGGACGGTCGTCGCGCTCGGCGAGCGCGAGTGCTCGATCCAGCGCCGTCACCAGAAGGTGCTCGAGGAGTCGCCGTCGACGGCGCTCGACCCGGCGCTGCGCACCGCGATGAGCGACGCGGCGATCGCGTTTGCGCGCGCGATCGGCTACGAGAGCGCCGGCACCGCGGAGTTCCTCCTGTCCGGACGCGGGTTCTTCTTCCTCGAGCTGAACGCGCGCATCCAGGTCGAGCACCCGGTGACGGAGCTCGTGACGGGTGTCGACCTCGTCGCCGAGCAGCTGCGCATCGCGCGCGGCGAGCCCCTCTCGTCCCAGGTGACACCATGCAACTTGGGAGGACATGCGGTGGAGGTGCGGCTCTACGCGGAGGATCCGCGCAGCTTCCTGCCGCAGGCCGGGCGGCTCGAGCGGCTCCGCCTGCCGGACGGAATTCGCGTCGACGCGGGCGTCGAGGAGGGCGACGAGGTCGGCACGTCGTACGACCCGATGATCGCGAAGCTCGTCGCGCAAGCGCCGACGCGCGGCGAGGCGCTCGACCGGCTCGCGGACGCGCTCCGCGAGACCGAGGTCGCGGGCGTGACGACGAACCTCCCGCTCCTCCGCTGGCTCGTCTCGCACCCGCTCGTCCGCGCGGGCGCGACGACGACGGCGTTCCTCGCCGAGCAGCCGCCGCTCTCCGTGCCGCCGCTGCGCGCCCCGGCGCCGGCGTGGCGCGGCTCGTGGCGGCTGAACCTCGCGGATCCGCCGCCGCGGCCGGCGCCTGACGCCGACGCGACCGCGCGGGAGCACGGCCCGGCGGCGGAGCAGTCGACGGTCACCGCGCCGATGCCCGGCACGGTGATCCGGGTGCTCGTCGCCCCCGGCGACCGCGTCGCAGCCCGCGCTCCGCTCGTCGTCCTCGAGGCGATGAAGATGGAGACACCGCTCGTCTCCCCGTACGACGCGACGGTGCGCGCGGTGCACGTCGCGGAGGGCGACCGCATCGCGGGCGGCGCCGTGCTCGTCGAGCTGGACGAGTAAGACCGCAGGCTACGCGCGGACGAGCGTCTTCCAGCGGCGGAGCGTCCGTACCGGCACGGACCGGTGTGTCGGCCGCGGCCGGAGGACGAGCGCACGGAGGATGCTCATGCATGCCGCATCGGCCCGAGCGGCCGGGACCTTGACCCCCGTCCAGGGACGGAGCCGACGCGGAGCGTCGGCGAAGGCCGGAGAAAGCGGCTCGGGATGGCCGGCCACGGCCACCACGTGGCGCGCAGAGCAGCGAGCACGCCGAGATCGCTCTCGGCGAGCCGCGATCGGCCCGCGGAGCCTGGACCGCGCTCCCGGCGGAGCGCCACTGCGCCCCGCCACGCGAGCCCCACCCGCGCTTCTCGCGCGGACCTAGAAGAGCTTCTGCAGCTTCATGGCGGCGCCCATGTCGCCCTTGATCTTGAGCTTCCCCGTCATGTAGGCGCTCGTCGGGTTGAGCTCGCCGGCGACGATCTTCTCGAAGGTCTCGACCGAGGCGCTGATCGTCGCGTCCGCGTCGCCCTCGCCCTCGCTGACGTTGATCGAGCCGTCGTCGACGTCGACCTTCCACTGCCCCGCGCCCTCGATGTCGAAGAGGTACGAGTTCGTCATGCCCGCCGTCTTCGCCGGATCGGCGTGGGACTCGAGGTTCGCGAAGAAGTCCTGCACTGTCTCGGTCATCTGGAAAGCTCCTTGGTCGGATCCGCCGCGAGCGTACACCCCGGCCGGGAGCAGCCGCCGCGCGCTACCATCGCCCGCCGATGGAGCCGTCGATCGGGATCTCGCTCCCGGGGCAGGAGCGTGCGGACACGCTCGCGCTGCCCGTGGCGCAGCCGCTCGGCGGCGAGGGCGCCCGGATCGTCGACGAGAAGCTGCACGGGCTCCTGGCGCGGCTGACGGAGACCGGCGAGCTGCGCGGCGAGCGCGGCGAGGCCGTCGTCCTCCACCTGAACGGAGAGCTGTCGGCGCCCCGCCTCGTCGCCGCCGGCGTCGGCCCCCACGACACCGCCGACGCCGACGCGCTCCGAACCGCGGCCGCCGCCGCGGCGCAGAGCGTCGCCCGCATCGGCGGCACGATCCTCTGGCTCCTCGACGAGAGCCTGCCCGTGCCGCTGCCCGAGCAGGCGGCCGCGCTCGTCGAGGGCACCATCCTCGGCGCCTACTCGCCGGGCCGCTGGAAGACGCAGGGCGACGTCGCGCCGCCCGGCTTCGAGCGGATCGTGCTCGGCACCTTCGACGACCCGGCGGTCCGCGACGCCGCCGAGCGGGCGGCGCTCCTCGCCGGCCGCGCGAACCGCGCGCGCGACCTCGCGAACATGCCGCCGAACGAGCTCGACCCGGAGCGGCTCGCCGGGCACGCGCAGCGGCTCGCCGACGAGCACGAGCACCTGACCGCGTACGCGCTCGGCCCGGCCGAGATCGAGGAGCTCGGCATGGGCGCGCTCGCGGCCGTCGGGCGCGGCAGCCGCCACGGGCCGCGGCTGATCGTCGTCCGCTACGAGCCGCCCGCGCCGGCGCGGCCCGAGCTCCTGCTCGGCCTCGTCGGCAAGGCGATCACCTTCGACGCGGGCGGCATCTCGATCAAGCCCTCCGCGCGGATGGAGGACATGAAGGGCGACATGGCAGGCGGCGCCGGGACGCTGCACGGGATCGGCGCGCTCGCGGCGCTCGGACTGCCGGTGCGCGCGGTCGCCGTCCTCGCCGCCGCGGAGAACCTCCCGGGCGGCGACGCCTTCCGCCCCGGCGACATCCTCCGGGCGGCGAACGGCAAGACGATCGAGATCGTCAACACCGACGCGGAGGGACGGCTCGTCCTCGCCGACGCGCTCTGGTACGCGCGGCGCGAGGGCGCGACGCACGTGCTCGACCTCGCCACGCTCACCGGCGCGATGGAGCTCGCCCTCGGCGACCTCTACGCCGGCGTCTTCGCGAATGACGATGCCTGGCGCGACCGCGTCGTCGAGGCGGGACGCCGCAGCGGCGACCTCGTCTGGCCGTTCCCGCTTCATCCGCGGTACCGTCGCTATGTGGACTCCGCGTACGCCGACCTGAAGAACGGCTCGATCCTCCGCCAGGCCTCCCCCGCGCTCGCCGCCGAGTTCCTGCACGAGTTCGCCGGCGAGGGGCCGTGGGCGCACGTCGACATGGCCGGGCCGGGATTCCTCGAGCGGTCGCGCGGCGACTCCATGCGCGTCCCGGGCGGCACCGGCTTCGGCGTGCGGCTGATCGCCGAGCTCGCGGCGGGCCTCGTATGAACTACGAGCTCTCCGAGGAGCAGGAGCTCGTCCGCAGCACGGTGCGGGAGTTCGCGGCGACGCGCGTCGCGCCGGTCGCGGAGGAGCTCGACCGCGAGGGGCGGTTCCCGTACGAGCTCGTCGCCGAGCTCGCCGAGCTCGGGTTGATGGGAATGCCCTTCCCCGAGGAGTACGGCGGCGCCGGCTCGGACACGGTCTCGTACGCGATCGCGATCGAGGAGCTGGCGCGCGTCGACTCCTCCGTCGCCATCACCGTCGCGGCGCACACGTCGCTCGGGACGATGCCGATCTTCCTGTACGGCACCGAGGAGCAGCGGCGCGAATGGCTGCCCCGGCTCGCGTCGGGACAGGCGCTCGCGGCCTTCGGGCTGACCGAGCCCGGCGCCGGCTCGGACGCCGCCGCGACGTTGACGCGCGCGGAGCTGCGCGACGGCAGCTGGGTGATCAACGGCTCGAAGATCTTCATCACGAACGCCGGCACCGACGTCACCGCGTGCGTGACGATCACCGCGCGCACCGGCGACGACGAGATCTCGACGATCGTCGTCCCGAACGGGACTGCCGGCTACGAGCTCTCGCCGCCGCTGAAGAAGCTCGGCTGGCGCGCATCGGACACGCGCGCGCTCACCTTCGCCGACTGCGCCGTGCCGGAGACGAACCTGCTCGGCGAGCGCGGCCGCGGCTTCCAGCAATTCCTCGAGATCCTCGACGGCGGCCGCATCTCCGTCGCGGCGATGGGCGTCGGGCTCGCGCAGGGCGCGTACGAGCTCGCTTGGTCGTACGCGAAGGAGCGGCAGCAGTTCGGGCGGCCGATCGCGAAGTTCCAGGCGGTGCAGTTCGCGCTCGCCGACATGGCGACGGAGATCGAGGCGGGTCGCCAGCTCGTCCACCGCGCCGCGTGGCTGAAGGACGCGGGGAAGCCGTACGGGCTCGCCGCCGCGCAGGCGAAGCTCTACACCGGGCTGCTGTCGAACCGCGCCGTGAACGCGGCGCTCCAGATCCACGGCGGCTACGGCTTCATGGACGACTTCGCGATCTCGCGGCTGTACCGCGACCAGAAGATCCTCGAGATCGGCGAGGGCACGAACGAGGTGCAGCGCATGGTGATCGCGCGGCTCCTGGGGCTGTAGAACCGGGCAGAATTCCAGGGTGGTCCTCGTCGCGAGCGCCGCGGTCGCCTCCGCCCTGTTCGGGCAGGCCGTGTGGCGGCTGCGCGCGCGGGGCCGGGCCGACCTCGCCGGCTGGGACCGCGTCGCGCTGTTCGCGCTCGGGCTCGTCGTCGCGTTCGTCGCGCTCGAGTCGCCGCTCGACCGGGTCGCGGACGACAGGCTCCTGTCGGCGCACATGCTCCAGCACGTGCTGATCGGGGACGTCGCGCCCGCGCTCTTCGTCCTCGCGGTGCGCGGGCCGCTTCTCTTCTTCGCGCTGCCGGCCGCGGTGCTCGGGCCGCTCGCGCGCAACGGGCGTGTGCGCGGCATCGCACGCGTGCTGACGCGGCCGGCGGTCGTGTTCGCGCTCTGGGCGCTGAACCTCGCGATCTGGCACGTCCCGGCCCTCTACGACGCCGCGCTGACGCGGCCGCGGCTGCACGAGCTCGAGCACGCCTGCTGGCTCGTCGCGGGGACGCTCGTCTGGACGATCCTCGTCGACCCGGCGCGCCACGGACGGCTCAGCGTCCCCGGGCGGGTCGCGTTCGCCGCGATCCTGTTCGCCTCCGGGCAGATCCTCACCGACGTGCTCGTCTTCTCGTTCGTCCCGCTCTACCCGGCGTACCGCGGCGCGTACGGGATCTCGGCGCTCACCGACCAGCAGCTGTCGGGCGTCGTGATGATGGTCGACCAGCTGCTCATGCTCGGGCTCTGCGTCGCGGTGCTTCTCCGCCCGCGCCTGCGGCGCATCCGTGCGCCGCGCCTCGAGCCGTCGCGCGCGTGAGCCCGACGAGCTTCTCGTTCGAGCCGCTCTACGTCGTGCTCCCCGCGCTCGCGGCCGTCGCGTACGTGCGCGCGGCGCGCGACGACCGTCCCTCCGGCTGGCGCATCGCCTCGTTCGCTGCCGGGCTCGTGCTCGTCGCCGTGCCGCTCAACTCGCCGCTCGAGACGATCGCCGAGCACTACCTCCTGCTCATCCACCTGCTCCAGAACGCGCTCATCGCCGACATCGCGCCGCTGCTGATCCTGCTCGGGCTGACGCCGCGCATGAAGGACGGCCTGAGCCACCGCGGCGCACGGCATCTCCGCGCGCGGTACACGCTCCCGTTCTGGCTCGTCGCCTGGTACGGGACGCACGCGGCGAACTTCTACGACTGGGCACTGCGCACCGGCTGGGCGCTGAACCTCGAGCATGCGGTGCTGATCGCCGCCGGGCTCGCGTTCTGGTGGCCGATCGTCTCCGGGAGGCTGTCGACGCCGGCGGCGCTCGCGTACCTCGGCGTCGCCTTCATCGTCTCGTCGTTCCTCGGGCTCGCGCTCATCTTCTCGACCCGGCCGCTGTACTCGTTCTACGAGCACACGCCGCGCCTGTGGGGGCTGAGCCCGGTGCGCGACCAGAATCTCGGCGGGATCCTGATGAACGCGGAGCAGACGCTCGTCTTCCTGCTCGCGATCGGCTGGTTCGTCTGGCGGCTGCTCGAGGAGGAGGACGAGCGCGGCCGCGTCACGGGGCCGGACGGGTCGCCCGCGGCGCGCTGACACCGGGGCTGGTACCGTCGCGGCGTGCTGTTCCGACAGTTCGTGGACGACGATCTCGGCTGCAGCTCGTACCTCGTCGGCGACGAGCACGCGGGCATCGCCGTCCTCGTCGACCCGTCGTACCGGATCGAGCCGTACCTCGACGAGGCGGAACGGCGCGACATCCGTCTCGTCGGCGTGCTCGAGACGCACACGCACGCGGACCACGTGTCCGGGCACGGCCGGCTCGCGCTCGAGCACGGGCTGCCGGTGCGGATCCACGAGGCCGCGGGCGCGGCGTATCCGCACGAGCCGCTCGTGGACGGGACCGAGGTCGAGCTCGGGGACGTCGTCATCCGCACGGTGCACACGCCCGGGCACCGGCCCGAGCACTGCGCGTTCGCGGTGATCGACCGGTCGCGCGGGCCGGAGCCGTGGCTCGTGCTCACCGGGGACTCGCTCTTCGTCGGCGACGCGGCGCGGCCGGATCTCGCGGTCGAGGCGCTCGACGGCGCGGAGGGGCTGTTCCACAGCCTGCGCCGGCTCGTCGAGCTCGGCGACGGCGTCGAGGTCTATCCGGGTCACGTCGCGGGCTCTCTCTGCGGCGCGGCGATGAGCTCGAAGGCGTCGACGACGATCGGGTTCGAGCGGCGCTTCAACCACGCGCTGCTCGAGGATCACGACGCGTTCCTCGCGGCCGCCGCCGGGCCGCAGCCGCCGCGCCCGCCGAACATGGACAGGATCGTCGAGATCAACCGCGGCCCGTTCGTCGGCGCGGCGCCGCCGCTCGTGCGCCTCGCCGAGGCGACCGCGGGCGCGGCGCTCCTCGACGTGCGGCCGGCGCGCGCGTTCGCCGCGGGGCACCGGCCCGGCGCCGTCAACGTGCCCGTCTCCGGCTCGAGCTTCGGCACGAAGGCGGCCTTCGTCCTGCCGGAGGGCCCGGTGGTGATCGAGGCCGCGGACGAGGCGCAGGCGCTGCGCGCGGCGGACGCGCTGCACTCCGTCGGGCTGCTCGAGCTCGCCGGCTGGCGCGAGGCCGGCGGCGACGAGCGCTTCGAGCCCGTGGACATGGACGAGCTCGAGCGGCGCCTCGCGGCGGGCGAGATCGACCTGATCGACGTGCGCGAGCCGGACGAGGTGGAGAGCGGCTCCATCCCCGGCAGCCGCAACGTCCCCTACCGCCTCGTCCGCGCCGAGGCGGCGAACGGCGGGCTTCCGATCGTGACCGTGTGCGAGACCGGCCCACGCGCCGCGATCGCGGCGAGCGTCCTCCAGGCGGAAGGGATCGACGCGCGCCCGGTGCTCGACGGCGGCGTCACCGCGTGGCGCAGCCGCAACGCCGCGCCGACGGCGTAGCTGCGGTGCTCGGCCTGAGGTGAAACGTCCGGCCGCGAACGCGGCCGGCTTCAGCGATCTTCGCGCGGGCCGGAATCCGCGCGAGCGGACTCCGGCGCCTGCGCACACTCGTCGGTCACGAGCGCGACGAGCGGGATCTCCAGCTCGTCCGCGGAGAGGCCGCCGTGCTGCGCAAGGAACGTCTGCTCGAAGCGGCCGGGCTCGAGCCAGTACACCGCCTCGCCCGCCCGCGGCAGGCAGACGACGTCGGCGAGCCGGCGGCGCAGCGCGTCCGAGACGACCGGCCCGAACGCGCCCGCGGCGACGAGCTCGTCCACCGGATGGACGTCCGCCGTGTCGGCGAGCAGCTCGCGCAGCCGCCCGATCACCTCGTCCACGCGCCCCGGCAGAACGTGGAGGAACAGGTCGCGGCACGATCCGGCCGGCGCGAGCGGCTTCCCGTCCGCGCCGTGCGCGAGCAGCTCCGCGATCCCCGGCCACACGACGTTCACGTACGTCGTCCGCTCGGGCGAGATGTCCGCCATGCCGTGGTCGGACGTGAGCAGCACGAGCGTCCCCGGCGGGAAGACGCCGCCGCGCGCGGCGCGCTCGATCGCCGACAGCGTCGCGTCGAACGCCTGCACCGCGGCCGGGTCCTCCGTCCCGGCGAGGTGCATCATCGCGTCGACCTCCGGGAGGTAGACGAGCCCGTAGCCGCGCTCCTCCGCGCGGAGCGCGGCGCCGACCGACGCGAGCCCGTCCTCTGCCGACTCGAACGCGTGCACCGTCGCGTCGCGCAGGAGCCACCGGCTCGGCGGCGTGTGCGCGATCGGCGCCGGATGCGCGACGTGCGACGCCACTCCCTCGGCCGCGAGCCGCCCGTACAGCGACTCGGCGGGATACACGTCCTCCGGCTCGAGCCCGGCGGCGAGCAGCGTGTTGCGCGCGTCGTCGCCCGCGAAGGCGAAGATCAGCGGCGAGATGATCCGGTCGAGCCCAGGGTCGTAGACGAACCACTCGTAGAGCCCGTGTGCGCCGACCGGCAGCCCGGTGTGGATCGTGGCGGTGTGGACGACCGTCGTCGTCGGGAACTGGCTCGTCAGCCGCTCGACGAGGTCGGCCCGGCGCAGGAGCGGATGGTCGGCGTGCCGCTCGGCGAACCGCCAGCCGAACGCGTCGAGGTAGACGAGCACGACGTGGTCGTAGCGCCGTTCGAGCACCGGCGCGCCGAGGCGCAATCCGTCGCCCGTGCCGGTGAGCAGCCGCTCGACCGTCGCCGGCAGCGCGTCGAAGCAGCGGGCGCCGTACTCCGGGATCCGCAGCGTCACAGCACGCGGGCGGGATAGCCCCAGCGCTCGAGCAGGGCGAGGATCTCGTCGCAGTGGGCCGGGTCGCGCGTGAGCAGCGTCAGCTCGACGCCGGTCTCGCCGACCGGCACGTCCGCCGACTCGCGCTGGTGCTTCACCTCGACGACGTTGACGCGCTCCGCGCCGATCAGCGTCAGCAGTTGAGCGAGCTGCCCCGGCCGGTCGCCGACGCGCGTGCGCACGACGAGATAGCGCCCCGCCACCGACAGCCCGTGCCGGATCACCGAGATGAGGAGCGTCGCGTCGATGTTGCCGCCGGAGAGGAGCGCCACCGCCGTACCGGAGCCGCCGACGCGCCGGGCGAGCATCGCCGCGACGCCGACCGCGCCGGCGCCCTCGACGACGAGCTTCGTCCGCTCGAGCACGAGCACCATCGCCTCGCTGATCTCCTCGTCGTCGACCGCGACGACGTCGTCGAGCACGCGCTCGAGGATCCCCGAGGTCAGCTCGCCCGGCTGCTTCACCGCGATCCCGTCCGCGATCGTGTACCCGGAGCCGCCCGGCAGCGTCCCCGCGGCGCGCACGCCGACGATCCGCAGGCCCGGCCGGACGGCACGGAGCGCGAGCGCGATCCCCGAGGCGAGCCCGCCTCCGCCGATCGGGATCACCACCGTCTCCGCCTCCGCGACCTGCTCCGCGATCTCGAGGCCGATCGTCCCCTGGCCTGCGACGACGAGCGGGTCCTCGAACGGATGGACGAACGTCGCGCCGGTCTCCGCGACGTACGCGCGCGCCGCGTCGAGCGCCTCCTCGAGCGCCGGCCCTGTCAGCACGATCTCGGCTCCGTAGCCCCTCGTCGCCTCGACCTTCGCCATCGGCGCGTCCTGGGGCATGAAGACCCGCGCCCGCGCGCCGACCTCGCGGGCGGCCCAGGCGACGGCCTGGCCGTGGTTGCCCGCGCTCGCGGCGACGACGCCGGCGGCGCGCTCCTCCGGGCCGAGCTGCGAGATGCGGTTGTACGCGCCGCGGATCTTGAAGGAGCCCGTGCGCTGGAGGTTCTCGGCCTTGAGATACAGCTCGCGTCCGACGAGCTGCGAGAGCGTCTCGGAGCGGTAGACCGGCGTGACGCGCGCGACACCGTCGAGGCGGCCGCGAGCCGCCTCGATCTCAGCAAGCCCCGGTTCCACCGTCGCGATCGATCCGGAACACCTTCTCCAGTATCTCGCGTACGGCGCTGAGCGGGTCGAGCTCGCGTCGCTGCACCTCGTCGAGCAGCCGCTGCAGCTCCGGGTCGCCGGAGACGGCGAGCTCGAGGTGCTCCTTCGCCCGCCCCGACGCGACGGAGAAGACCTCCCGCGCGAGGTTGCGCCGCCGCCGCTCCTCGAGCTTGCCGGAGTCCAGCAGATGCGCGCGGTGCTCCTCGATCCGCTCCCACAGCTCGGGGACGTTCTCGCCGCGGATCGCGTCGGTGAGCACGATCGGCGGCTTCCAGTCCTTGGCGCCGTCGAGCGCGAGGATCGAGCGCACCTCGTTCAGCATCGTCTTCGCGGCCGGGTGGTCCATCTTGTTGATCGCGATCACGTCGGGGATCTCCATGATCCCGGCCTTCAGCGCCTGGACGGAGTCGCCGGAGCCGGGCATGAGCACGAGCAGCACGGTGTCGGCGATGCCGATCACCTCGACCTCGCTCTGCCCCGTGCCGACGGTCTCGAGGAAGACGAGCTCCTTGCCGGCCGCGTCGAGCACGAGCATCGCCTGGAGCGTCGCCTCGGCGAGGCCGCCGAGATGGCCGCGCGTCCCCATCGAGCGGATGAAGACCTCCGGGTCGAGGAAGTGGTCGGCGAGCCGGATCCGGTCGCCGAGCAGCGCCCCGTGCGAGAACGGGCTCGACGGGTCGACGGAGACGACGCCGACGCTGCGGCCGTCCGCGCGGACGTGGCGGAGGAGCGCGGAGACGAGGCTCGACTTGCCCACGCCGGGCGGGCCGGTCAGGCCGACCGCGTAGGCCCGACCGGTGTCCGGGTAGAGGTCGGCGACGACGTCGTATGCGAGCGGGTCGCCGTTCTCGACGAGCGTGATCGCCCGCGCGAGCGCGCGCCGGTCGCCGCTCCGCACGCCCGCGGCGAGCGTCTCGCGCGTCCAGTCACGGCGGCCGGCCACTAATGCACGGACGCTTCGAGCGTCGCGCCGGGCTCGGGGTGCGTCGGGCCGACCTCCGCCGGCTCGTCGGCGCCGCGCGCGAGCGCGTACCCGGCGACCGCGGCGAAGCCGTAGAGGATCGCCGCGGCGATCCAGACCCAGCGCGCACCGACGATGTGGAGCAGCGCGCCGCCGATCACCGTCGAGATCGCCGTCAGGAGGTACGTCACGCTCATCACGAGCGTCAGCGCGCGCCCGCGCACCCGGTCGGGCGCGCCGCGCTGGACGAGCAGCGCGTTGCAGACGATCGCCGCGCCGTCGCCGAGCCCGTGGACGACGCAGAACACCGCCGCCACCCAGACGTTCGGGCTGAGCGCGGCGGCGGCGAGCCCCACCGCCATCAGCGCGAGCGCCGCGCCGTACGTCTTCGCGAGCCCGATCCGCTGGACGACGAAGCTGCTGAGGAAGCTGCCGCAGACGAGCCCGGCCCCGATCGCCCCGTACAGGAGTCCGTAGCCGAAGTCGCCGGCGCTGAAGACGTTCTTCGCGAGGAAGATCTCCGCGACGTTCGCGGCGCCGACCCCGACCGTGACGATGCCCCAGCCGACGAGCACGGCGACGAGCGGCCGCGAGTGGACGACGACGGAGAAGCCCTCGCGCAGGTCGCGCCAGTGCCCGCGGGACAGCGCCGTCTCCGACTGCAGCTTCTTCGCCGGAATCCGCGCCACGAGCAGCGCGGAGACGAGGAACGACACCGCGTTGATCCAGTACGCCGCGTGCGGGCCGGCGGCGGCGGTGAGCACGCCGCCGAGCAGCGGCCCGACGAGCCAGCTCAGGTTCTCGACCGACTGGAGGAGCGCGTTCGCCTCGGGCAGCTCCTCCTCCGGGACGAGGTTCGGCACGCCGGCGTACACGGCGGGGCGGAAGAACCCGTTCGCGAGCCCCGCGACCGCGGCGAGCGCGACGATCGCCCCCGGGGTCGTCGCGAACGGGAGCAGGCAGAAGACGGCGACCCGGACGAGGTCCGCGCCGACCATCAGGCGGCGCCGCTCGAGCCGGTCGAGCAGCGGCCCGAGCGTCAGCCCGACGACGACCGGGGGAAGGAACTCCGCGAGCAGGACGCCGCCGACCCAGAGCCCCGAGTCCGTCCGGTCCTTGACGTCGATCGCGAGCGCGATCGCAGCGAGAAGGGTCCCGAGGCTCGAGCCGAGCGTCGCGAAGAACAGAAGCCGGAAGCCGGAGCCGCGAAGGGGGGCCAGCTGCCGTCCGGAAAGTCGCCCGGCCGCCAAATCCGGGCCAGGGTAACAGGGCTATCGTCGGGTCGACGTAAATCTTGTCAACACGTGTCCGAGCGCCGCGTCGAAGAACGCGATCTCGTCGGCCGTGCCGACCGTGACCCGGATCGCCTCGGGCGCGCCGAACGCCCCGAGCGGGCGGACGATCACGCCCCGGCGGAGCAGCTCCTCGAACACCGCGCGCCCGTCGCCGACCTCGGCGAAGAGGAAGTTCCCGACCGCGGGGCCCACCGGCTCGAGCCCGTGGCGGCCGAGCGACTCCTCCAGGGCCGCGCGGCCCTCGGCGTTCAGCGCGCGCCGCCGGGCGATCTCGGCGTCGTCGCCGAGACTCGCGAGGGCGGCGGCCTGCGCCGTCGAGGTGACGTCGAAGGCGCGGCGCACCTTGCTCGTCGCCGCGACGACGTCCGCAGGCCCGACGCCGTAGCCGACGCGGAGCCCGGCGAGGCCGTAGATCTTCGAGAACGTCCGCAGCACCACGACCCGGCGTCCCGCCTTGAAGGCCTCCTCGATCCCGTCCGCGTACTCGGGGTCGTCGATGTACTCGAAGTACGCCTGGTCGAGGACGACGAGCACGTGCCCGGGCACGGCGTCGAGGAAGCCGAGCAGCTCGGCGCGCTCGTTCGCGGTGCCGGTCGGGTTGTTCGGATGGCAGACGTAGACGAGCTTCGTCCGCGGCCCGATCGCCGCGAGCAGCCCGTCGAGGTCGTAGACGTGGTCGCGCAGCGGCACCGTCCGCGAGACGGCGCCGAGCTTGGCCGCGTCGATGACGTAGCTCGCGAACGACGGCCAGCCGCAGACGATCTCGTCGCCCGGATCGAGCGTCGCCTGCGACAACAGGTCGATGACGCCGTCCGCGCCCGCGCCGACGACGACCTCCTCGAAGCGGACGCCGTGGAGCTCCGCGAGCGCCGCACGGAGCGCGTAGACGCCGCCGTCGGGATAGCGGTTCAGCTCGCGCCCGGCGCGCTCGATCGCCCCGAGCGCCGCCGGGAACGGCGGGAACGGCCCCTCGTTCGACGCGAGCTTGACCACCCGGTCCAGGCCCAGCTCGCGCTGCACCTCCTCGACCGGCTTCCCCGGCTCGTACGGGACGAGATCCGCGATCGCGTCGCGGAAGAGCCCTCCCCCGCTCATTCCGCCGCCGCGGTCTTCGCGCGGCGGCGGCGCTTCCTCCACATCACGAGCCCCGCGGCGGCGAGCGTACCGGCCGCCCACGCGCCCATCCGCGGACTCGCCGACTCCTTCGCCTTGTGCTTCAGCGCGTACTTGCCGCCCTTGACGACGGCGTAGCCGACCACCGCGTTCCGCGTGTTGACGATCCCGCCCATTCGGCCTCCCTTCTGCCGACGAGGCTACCCGAACGGCGGCCGCCGGAACGAGAAGAGCCGCCCTGCGATTGGCGGCTCGTCTCTCGTGAAGAGGCAAATTCCCCCGGGGCCCGCGGGCGGCATGGCCCCGGGGGATAGGGACGAGGGCACGTCCTTGCGAGTTGAGATGCCGCGGCCGGGAGAAACTTGCGCGGCCTTGCGGATTTCTTTTCCTACGCCGTCGTCGCGGCCCGGGGGGCGCGCCGGGCGACGTGGATCGGGCGCCCGAGGGCGACGAGCCCGGCCTCCTTGATCGCCTCCGAGAGGGTCGGATGCGGGGCCATCCCGTCCGCGACCGTCTCGACCGTGGACTCGGCGTCGATGGCGACGACGCCGGCCTCGACGAGGTCGGTGACGTGCGGGCCGACCATGACGAGCCCGAGCAGCTCGCCGTAGCGGGTCTCGTGGATCGACTTGACCCAGCCGACGGTCGCGTCCTGCATGACGGCGCGCGCGTTTGCCGCCCAGGGGAAGCGGCCGACGGCGACATCGTCGCCGTACTGCTCCCGCGCCTCCGCCTCGGTCAGGCCGACGCCGGCGATCTCCGGATCGGTGTAGATCGGACGGGGCACCGCCCGGTTGTCGACGACGGCGTCGTGACCGCACGCGTTCTCGGCCGCGACCTCGCCCTCGCGGAACGCCGTGTGCGCGAGCTGCCAGTAGCCGGCGCAGTCGCCGACCGCGTAGACGTGCGAGACGCTCGTCCGCCGGTGTGCGTCCGTGGCGATGCCCGTGCGCCGGTCGAGCGTGACGCCGATCTCCTCGAGCCCGAGCCCCTCGACGGTCGGAGCGCGCCCGACGGAGACGAGCATCAGGTCCGCCTGCACGGTCTCTCCCTCGCCGAAGTGGACGGTGAGCTGCGAGCCGTCGTCGTCGACCGACGTGCACTGCTTGCCGAGATGGAGCGCGATCCCGCGCTTGCCGAACTGCCGGGCCAGCTCCTTCGCCGCGTCGGCATCCTCCTGCGGGATGAGCGTGTCGAGCATCTCGATGATCGTCACCTCGGAGCCGAAGCGGCTGAAGATGGAGGCGAACTCGCAGCCGATGATGCCGCCGCCGAGGACGACGAGCCGCCTCGGCACCGTCTCCTGCGCGAGCAGCCCGGTCGAGTCGACGCAGCGCCGCGAGTCGATCCCGGGGATCGGCGGCCGCAGCGGGAACGAGCCGGTGGCGACGATCGCCGAGCGGAAGGTCACGTCCTCCCCGCCCTCGACCGCGATCGAGTGCGCGTCCCTGAAGCGGCCGACGCCCTTCACCCACTCGACGCCGTTCGCCTTG
>Ga0335069_10005810_pt1 | contig 18060 bp, 24 predicted proteins | sample Lox_Sample_11_FD_206714 | JGI IMG/M metagenome (GOLD analysis project Ga0335069, IMG submission 206714) | Soil microbial communities from Loxahatchee National Wildlife Refuge, Florida, United States - Lox_Sample_1.1 | ecosystem: Environmental > Terrestrial > Soil > Wetlands | place: USA... | reverse complement strand
ACGCGCATCATCGGCAGCGACGAGTGACCGGTTACGCTTGCAACCGGTTTAGGCCTCCTTAGCTCAGTGGTAGAGCACTCGCCTTGTAAGCGAAAGGTCGTCAGTTCAATCCTGACAGGAGGCTCCGAGCGCCCGCGCCCCGTTGTGAAGCGCGACGCTAGACTTCATCCTCTGGTCAGCTTCCGGCAAGCTGCGGCTATTCAGCTGGCTCCGGCTCCATGCGAGACTCCGGTCGTGACTTATGACGTTCACGTCCGAACCGTTGACGGATTCGTCCAATACCCCAGCGCATTCAGCGTTTCCGTCAAGGACGGGATCCTGACGGTACAGGTCGGGGAAGACGCAGAGCATTCGGACAACATTCACTTCAGCCCCAACTATTGGTGTCAGTACGTAGTGGACCCTTACGACGACGATCCGCTGAACCTGGAGCTCGATGAGTTCGACGACGAGGGCGACGAAGGGCAAGAGGACGAATAGGGCCGATCTCAGGGTTTCGCAGGCGCCGAGACAGGGCATGATTTCCCCCAGCGGCGACGCCGCCGGGCGCCGGCTGCTAGCTAAACTGCGGTGAGACGCACCTTGGGCTGGTCATGCGACCGCTACCGAACAGCGAGGAGGAGGTCATGGCGGCAAGAGTCATGGCGCTGATGGTCGTCGCCGTCGCGTTGGCTGCGCCAGCCTATGCGGACGGCACTGACGATGCATTCATAGCCAACCTCAATACGTCCGGCATGAATTATGGCGCGCCCGAGAGAGCAATTCAGGTGGCCAAAACGGTAGTCTGCGGCACTCTGAGCGATAACCCCAACACCAGCAACGCGGATCTAATCGCCAAGGTCGCCAACGCCACAAACTGGCCAACGATGAATGCTGCCTACTTCACCGGAGCTGCCATCCAGGCCTACTGTCCCCGGTACGGCGCCAAGACTTCGCCGAAACCGGGAGTGCAACGAGCGTAACAGCGAAAGGCCGCACCGCAGGCGAGCGGAGTCATCTTCGCACCCCGCGCAACCCAAATGCGCAGGCGTCACCGGCGAGCATCAAAAGATTTGCGATCGTTTGGCCTGTCACTGCCTTGAATAGTGGCTCGAAAAGCCGACTATTAAGCTTTGCATAATGTGCTTTTTCCCCGCTCTCTCTATTGTTCCTGTTCATGCCGGTTCGAACCGACGGCATCGTGAACGTCAAGAACTAAGGAGCGGATCAAATGCCCTCACCTCGCTGGCTGGCTACCCTGACCATCCCTGTTATGGCTGGCGCCGCACTATTGACTGGCGCCACGGTTGCGAACGCCGATGCCTTAGACGACGCCTACCTCGCGCAATTGCGCACCCTCGGCTTCAGTTGGCCGCCGGACCACGACAACGCCCTCATCGCCATGGGGCGCCTGATCTGCGACGACCTGGGGTGGGGTTGGACATACGACCAGATTGCCCAACAGATCCACGCCACGCTGGACCCCAGAAACGTCACGTTTGGAGAGGTCGGATCCATGGTGGCACTGGCGCATTCGACCTATTGCCCCACCCAACGCTGCTGGGCCCCGCATTGCTGACCGAGCCGTCACCGCATTGATGTCAGGCGGTGCGATACGAAAGACTCACTGGGGGGTAACCAGCCGTAGCCTCAAGAGTCGAGGCAATCGATTGGAAGTGACCATAGTGAGCCGTAACGGGGTAGGCGCTGATCGGCCAGCCGCCGCGAGTGTCCGCGCGATGCGTCGTACCGTTCCTCTGGTCCTCGGCACAATCATGCTGGCACTCGCCGGCTGCACGGCGCCGAGGCCGTCAGCGGCGGTAAGCGCTTCACCGGCAACGACATTCGTCGCCACACCGCTCGCGTCGAGAACGCTGGCCGCGGAGCCGAGGCTGCCCGAGGGCGCCCAGCCACAGCTGGCGTCAGACCCCGCACAGCTGGCCAACGACCTGGTGGCCGACGAGCGTACGCTGCGTGACCCATCGGCACCGGAGCCAGCGCTGGTGTCGGCGGCGCATCGCGAGCAGGCCGCTTACCGGGCTATCGGGCGGCATCCCGAATGGGATGCCGCCATTCGACCGCGAATCCCGCCGGAACTCGTCGACGTCTTCGACCGCAACGTCGACGCGCGTCGACAGCTGCAGGCGATGGCACAGGTGCGCGACACCCTGCCGGCGTGGCGTATCGATCCTCCCGTTCCCGCCGACCAGCTGATGAGCTACTACCACGCGGCGGAGGCGGAGTCCGGCGTCGGCTGGAATTACCTGGCCGCGATCAACCTGGTAGAGACCCGTTTCGGCAGCATCAACGGCGTGAGCACCGCCGGCGCGGAAGGGCCGATGCAGTTCTTGCCATCGACGTTCGCCACCTACGGTCAAGGCGGCGACGTCAACTCGCCTCATGACAGCATCATGGCGGCGGGGCGTTACCTCGCCGCCAACGGCTTCGCTAGCGACCGGGACCACGCAATCTACGGGTACAACCACTCGCATCAGTACGTCCAGGCGGTCGACCAATATGCCGCCCTGATCGGAGCCGACCCCGCCGCGTTCGCCACCTTCTACCGTTGGGACGTCTATTACGTCACGACCGCCGGCGACGTATTGCTCCCGATCGGTTACGCCGAAACCTCTCCAATCCCGGTCGGCGACTACCTCGCGAGCCACCCGCAGTAACTCCCCGCCGCGAAAGCACCGCGTGCCCTCAGCGCGCAATCAGTGATACTTCAAAGCGATGTCCTGAAGGTGGGAGCGCATCGCTTGGCCGGTGGCTCTCTCCAGCTTGATGCCCAGTTCGCCGGCAAGGTTTACGAAGCCCATCAGCAACATGATTTCTCCATCGGGCTCGTTGACGACGTTCTCAACGAGCCGGCTCCAGGTGAATTCATAGCCGCTGTCGGACGTCCAGGCCGTCATCACGTCAATGGCTCGGCGAACGTTTTCTCTGACATCCATTCCCTTCAGCCTGCCATGGACGTGCTCTAGCAGCATTCCGGCGCTAGGACCGTCCGTCAGTACAGTGGCACCCAGACACCGAAGAACCAATATCCCCAGCCCCCGTATTGCCAGTTGAAAACGGGGACGACGGTGAAGGTGTCGTAGTTGAAGGGGCCGAAATCGGCGCGCGCCAAGGCGACGTCGCGCGCCGGCCCGCCCCACGGCCGGTTCCAGCCGCCGGGAGGCGGCGGACCGTCCCACCCGCCGGGAGGCGGCGGGCCTTCCCAGTGTGGTGGCGGGTGGCCGGGAGCCGGGCCGTCGTTCCAGCCGAGGCCTCGCTCCCGCGGGGGTGGCGGCGCGCCGTGGCCAACGACGCTGAAGCCACCGTCCAGGCCCGTCGGTCCGCCCACTTCCGCGTTACCGCTTGCATAAACACCCCGCGGCGGGATGTAGGCCTGGTGCGGCGGCTGGGTGCTCGGCGGATTCAGGGCCTGCCTGTTCTGCGGCGGTGGACTGTTCTCTCCGCCGTGCTGCGGGTAGTTCTGACCGCCCTGCTGGGGGTTTTGACCCTGCTGCGGGTTTTGGCCCTGCTGCGGGTAATTCTGTCCACCCTGCTGTGAGCTTCCCCCGTGTTCGCCCGGCGGCGGATTGTTCTGTCCACCTTGCGGCGGATTGTCCTGCCCGCCTTGCGGCGGGCTCTGTCCATGCCGCCCGGGCTGTCCACCACCACCACCGCTGGGGCCGCCCTGCTGCCCGCCCGGCGCGCCGGGGTTGCCGCCGCCCGACCCTCGGGAGCCGCCCGGGTTACCGCCGCCCCCGCCGCCCCCGCCGCCGCCGCCGTGGCAGTTCGGACATGGCGCCGGGTCAAGTGGAGCGGAATACGCGGAACCTGCGTTCAGCGTCGCCGCGGAGATGCCAAGGGCCGCCGCGACAGCGGCCGCACCGACAACACGTTTCATAGACATAGCTGCGTCCCCCTCGTGTCGGTCGCCTGCACTACGGGCAGGTGACGTCCATCTCGAATGACTTGGTCACCTGCTGCGGTTGCTGCGGGTTGTTCATGTCGACACCGGTTGCGGTGCCCTTGAGTGCATAAGATTTGCCGTTTACCGCAGCTCCGGCATTGCCGCCTTGATTCGGGGCGGCGTCGGAAAAACCAAGCACTACGCCATTGACGCTGCCCAAGCCGACCGAGTGGACGATGGGCGGGTTGGCGTTGCTCACCACCGCGCCGACCCCCGAGTCGGGTCCCCGATGCCGATAGTGGTGTTGTCACCCGACGGATTGCATGTCACCTGGCCGCTGACGTTCTGCTTTTGACCGTCCACGATGACCTGCGTGCCGGCCCCCGACGGTGCCGACGACGAGCCGGATGATCCGGTAGTTGACTTGTTGCTCGAACAGCCGGAGCAGGCCACGGCCACCACGGCCACGCCGGCGACGCCGATCATGATCCCACGCTGCATTACCGCTCCCCCTCGTCTCGCTTTCCCCCGCCTCGTCGTCCTTACCCCGCCGACACCGCCGGCTTCGGCCTTCTCGCGGGCGGACGCGTTCAAGACCGGCCAGGTGTGTACCTGGCGCCCGGGGGTGACAAACGCTCGATTACAGGCGGCCCGCGTCGGCGATAGTCGGCAGGTGAGTTCGCTGTCAGGGGAGAACGCGCAATCCCCACTTGCTGAGCAGGGGGTCCACGAGCACAAAGTAGGTGGTGTGGTCGTCACCCTCGGGCGAGGACATCAACAGACCAACCGCGCTGACGGTGTGGTCCGGATTGAGCACGTAACCGGGACTACCGCTGTCACCGTTCAGGCTGTGCACACTGGCTTCGACCACGTCACCGTCGATGCCGGTGACTTTGCCGCAAGTCTCACCGGTGACCGCGCCGAACTTGCAGAACGGCATGCCTACCTGGCTCCCAGACGCTCGGGTCGAGGCGGATGATCGCGGCGTCCCTGTTGTCGCCTTCCTGTTCGCTCGCGGAAATCTTGCCCAGTGGAACGTTGTCGCCGTACGTCCATTGCGAACCGTCGTTGGCGTCGCAGTGCTCACTGGTCATCAGGTAGTAGCCGCCATCGCTGCCCTGGGCCGCGAATCCTGTTGTGCACCTGGCGTTTTCATCGTCTACTTCGATGCCCGGCGCGGGGCCGGCGCTGCCAGCGCAGGGTTCGCCCACGCCGTCGCGGCCATGACCACGCCGCCAAGCACGCCCAAAGCCCGCAACCAAGGTGTCGCCACGCCACCGCTCCCTCTTGTCCGGGCAGCATGGTAGCAGCGCGAACGACCATTGAGTCGGCAAGTGAAAACTCAACGCGTGCCGCTACACCCTCGTTCTTGTGCTTTGGCTGCGCAGAACAATCGTGCCGACTATCACGCCGAAGATAAATCCGCCCACGTGCGCGAAGAACGCGACACCACTGCCACCGGACTTGCCGGATACCAGCGCGTAGTTGCCCTCGAAGAACTGGTACAAGAACCAGCCGCCGAGGTAGATCCACGCCGGAATGTCGACCGGGAACCACAATAGGAAAGTGCGGATGCGCGCGTCAGGGAAGAAGACGAAGTAGACGCCCAGCACCGCAGCGATGGCCCCGCTGGCGCCCAGCGTTGGTACTTGCGCGTCTGATGCCGAGCCGAAGAGCAGAGTCATCGCGGTCTGCGTCATCGTGGCTGCGAATCCGCCGGCGAAGTACAACGCCAGATACCCGATTCGCCCGAGAGCGTTCTCCACGTTCTTGCCGAAGATGGCCAGGAACAGCATGTTGCCCAGAATGTGATCCCAGCCGGCGTGTAAGAACATGGCCGTAATCCAGGCGACACCCCACGGTTCTGATGTGGCGCAAGCGTTTTCAACGCTGCAGGGATAAAACGACGCGTGCAGGACGGCTTGCTCGCCGTTGGGCAACTCGTAGAACAAAAAGACGGCGAAATTGGCCACGATCAGTAAGACATTGACAATCGGGAACCGGCGGGCCGGAATGTTGTCACCAAGGGGGATCATGGAAGCCGCTTCCCGCGGCGGCAGCCGGTCACAATCGCTGCGGCAGTGCGCTTAGCATTGCGCGCCCTCCAGTGTGGTGAGCTCCCAGTTGAGCCACGCTGTAGCATAGCGGATCTGCTTTTTTGCTTCATCGATCTTTTCCGGCTTCAGGCCCAGCCGGTCGATGATCTGCTCGGCTACGTGGGCGGGGTGATCGGATAGCCCTTCGGCTCCGCAGCTACAGGATGCCCCGGAGCCGGCAACGTGACGGGCTGCGCGGTGATCCGCGATGATATCGCGAATGGTCCCGCTCAAATTGGTCATGGCACGCCTCCTTCCAGAAAGCTTGCGGCCCAACGTATTGGCCGTATGACGTGGAGTTCTGAAAGAATCGGCGCCTCACGCCCACACGTTGGTTGGTCGCCCTCTGTTCTACCTTGCGGCGGTTGCCAGCCGCTCGACGCCGTGCTCGGCCTTGTGAACGGTGCTGCGCGCCCGGAATGCCCAGATGATCTGAACCAATCCGATGACGACGAGCCATGCCCCGGTGACGATCGCGAGCACGTAGATGGAATCAAACGGCCAGGCAAGAACGATCACGCCGGCAATCAACGTGATGACTCCCAGGAAGACATGCCAACCGCGCTCCGGCAGTTCGGGATAGCTAATCGCCACTGCTACCTCGGCCATACCCTGGAAGATGAAAGCGACTCCGATCCAAACCGCCAATAACAAGACTGCGTAACCCCCGCCGAAATGGCGGAATGCCAGCACACCCAACACCACCGACAGTGCCCCGCTGATAAACAACAGCACACGGTTGCCGGCCGACACATCAAGTGTCAGCGCGAAGATAACTTGTGCGATGCCCGACACGATGAGGTAGGCACCGAACAGCACCGCGGCGACCAGGACAGATTTTTCCGGCCAGACCAACACCACAACACCCAGGATTAGGGCGATGAATCCGGACGCCAGCACCGTTCGCCAGAGGTCGCGAACCATCTTCGGGGTTTGCACGGTAGTAGTCATGGTTTTAAGCTCCTCGTCGCCAGTTTTTCGGCCTCGGCGCGGGCTAGTTCTGCCCGCACGGTGGCCCACTCCGCCGCGTCGAGGCAATAGCTGGCCAGGGTGACGGCCAGAGCGGCGTCTTCGTCGGCGTTCGTCGCTGCTCGCTCCGCATTCTTCTGTGCGTGTTCGGTTTGGCGTTGCTCGAAATCGGAACGCATCGCGGTGATCTGTCGTTCGATCGCGCCTTTGGTCTCCGACCACCAGCTCAGGGCGGCTTCCTTGGCCTCGGATGTGGTTTTCTTGAGCTCCTCGACTTCGTGATCGATGGCGGTCTCGAGTTCTCGGCGTCGCTCTTGCAGTGCAGCTTCATTCCGCTCCTTGACCGCGGTGGCCGAATCCTCGAGCCTTCTTACCCGAGCGGCAAGCTCCATTAGCGCCTCCGACGGCGGTTTCATCACCGACTCTCCTCCCGTATTCAACACTCCCGACACCGGAAAGAATGCGCTTCGCCCAACCGCGGACCTAGGGCACAAAGTCCTCATAACCTCATGCCGATCGCCAATAGTCGTTCGGGCACAAACACCCTGTTGCAACGAATTCCGGCAGCGAAACATCGACCCGTGGTCAGCCTCGCGTGTCTTACGACCTCATGCGTCGGTGAGACGTCACGCTGTAAAGTTGCCGGGCAAGAACTTGGCCGGGTCCGGCTGATGAATGGGGACACCGCAAGTGGTTGACAGCGCAGCAGGCCGGGAGCCGACCCACCACCTCGCCGATCGGGGTCATCATCACTTGGTAGGCCGGCCTCATAGCGACGACGAAGGGGCGATCGTCGAGGCCGAACAGCGCGCGGCTGCGTTGCGTTCCGAGGAGCATCGCTTCGGCCGACGCGGGGAGCGGTTCAACCGCCGTTCTCCGTTTGTGTTGGGGCTGACGGCGTCCGCCGGCGTTGCCGTGACATACGGCGCGGTGCTCGTCCTACAGTCCATGTCATCGGTTTTGGTGCTGATCGGTGTGGCGATGTTTTTCGCGCTTGGACTCGAAACCGCTGTCTCCTGGCTGGTCAATCACCGGGTGCCACGGTGGGCGGCAGTCACCATGGTGGTCACCGTCGTGTTCATCGTCATTGTCGGGACACTGGCGGCAACCATTCCGCCACTCGTGCAGGAGGCACGACAATTCGTCGAGCAACTGCCGCATTATCTACAGCTCGCCCAAGACCGCTCCTCGGTCATCGGAAGGATCAACGAGCGCCTCCACTTGCAACAGCGAATCACCGAATTGATCAATGGGTCTGGCCGTTTCACCGTCAATGGGATCGTCCGAACCGGCTCGGAGGTGTTCGGGGTCATGTCCCACGTGGGCATCGTGGCCATGCTCACCGTGTATTTCCTCGCCGATATGCGCCGCATTCGCGCCGGCTTTTACCGTCTGATGCCCAACTCTCGACGGCCGCGGGCCATCCTGATCGGCGACGAAGTAGTGGCCAAATTTGGTGCCTACCTCCTTGGCAACGCGCTGACGTCGGTCATCGCGGGGCTGGCCACCTTTGTCTGGTGCGCCGTCTTCCATGTCCCGTACGCGGTCCTGCTCGGTGTAGTCGTGGCGGTGTTGGACCTGTTCCCCTATGGCTCCACCGTGGGTGGATTCGTCGTCGCCGCGGTTGCGCTCAGCGTCTCGATCCCGGTCAGCATCGCGACCGTCGTCTTCTATATGGGGTTCCGGCTGGGCGAGGACTATCTTTTGACACCCAGGATTGTTGGGCGGGCGGTGCGGGTGCCGGCCGGCGTCACCGTGGTCGCTGTGCTGCTCGGCGCGGCGTGGTTGGGCGTTGTCGGAGCGTTGGTTGCGATCCCACTCGCAGCGGCCGTGCAGCTGCTGATTCAGGAAATACTTTACCCCGCGCTGGACGAAGCATGATTACACAAATTACATTGTGCAACAACATAATCAGAACCTGGAAGGCTGCTTCAGCCTCGTCACCGCGCCGCGGGTACCGCTTGATGCTGCTGAGTTGCTTGGCTGCTGCCCAGGTCGAGCGCGATGTCGATCAGCATGTCTTCCTGCCCGCCCACCATTCCGCGCCGGCCGGCCTCGACCAGAAGCGTGCGAGCGTCGACGCCGAACCGCTCGGCCGCCGCCTCGGCATGGCGTAGAAAGCTCGAGTACACGCCCGCGTAGCCCAGAGTGAGGGTCTCGCGATCGACCCGCACGGGGCGTTCCTGCAGGGGCCGGACGAGGTCGTCGGCGGCGTCTTCCAGCGCATTGAGGTCGCATCCGTGCTGCCAGCCCATCCGGGTGGCCGCCGCGATGAAGACCTCCAGGGGCGCGTTGCCCGCGCCGGCGCCCATCCCGGCCAGGGAGGCGTCGACGCGCCGACATCCGTGCTCGACGGCGACCATTGAGTTGGCCACGCCCAGCGACAGGTTGTGGTGCGCGTGAATGCCCAACTCCGTTGCCGCATCCAGGTTTTGGCGCAGCCCGTCGACACGCTCGGTGACGTCACGCATGGTCATGGCGCCGCCGGAGTCGACGACGTACACACAGCCGGCGCCGTAGCCCTCCATCAACTTGGCCTGCTCGGCAAGGTGCTGCGGAGTCGTCATGTGGCTCATCATCAGGAAGCCGACGGTGTCCATGCCCAACTCGCGGGCGGCGGCGATGTGATGCGCCGATATGTCGGCCTCGGTGCAGTGGGTGGCGACGCGGACCACGGTCACGCCGGCGCGGTGCGCTGCCTTCAAGTCCCGGATAGTGCCGATGCCCGGCAGCACCAGGGTGGCGATCTTCGCGTGGCGGACCACACCGGCGACCGCCTCGATCCATTCCAGATCGGTGTGCGCGCCGAACCCGTAAACGCAGCTGGAACCACCCAACCCGTCGCCGTGAGCGACCTCGATCGAATCGACGCCCGCGCCGTCCAGCGCCGCGGCGATGTCGGTGGCCTGGCGCAGGGTGTATTGATGGCGCACCGCATGCATTCCGTCACGCAAGGTGACGTCGCTGATATACAACCGCTCGGTCATGGTCATACTCCTACATTTCTCATCGAATGGGCGGCGATGCGTTCGGCGGTGGCCAGTGCCGCGGAGGTCATGATGTCAAGGTTGCCGGCGTAGGCGGGCAGGTAATCGGCGGCGCCGGTGACTTGCAGCAGAGTGGTGATTCGGGTGCCGATGAATTTTCCTGTTTCGGGGATGTGCAGGGGGTTGTCGAAGCCGAAGGTCTCGAACTGCACCGGTTGCTTGAGCCGGTATCCCGGCACGTACTGTTGCACCCGCTCAATCATTTTCGCGATGGACGCCTCGATCGCCGCGGGGTCGCAGTCTCCCTCAACTAGGCAATACACGGTGTTGCGCATGAGAATCGGCGGATCCGCTGGGTTGAGGACGATCACGGCTTTGCTTCGCTGTGCTCCGCCAACGACTTTGAGTGCGGTGGCGGTGGTCTCGGTGAACTCGTCGATGTTGGCTCGCGTGCCCGGCCCGGCCGACTTCGACGAGATCGACGACACGATCTCGGCATAGGACACGGGCGACGTCGCATTCACCGCGGCCACGATCGGCACGGTGGCCTGGCCGCCGCAGGTGACCATGTTGAGGTTCGGTGCGTCGATGTGGTCCTCCAAGTTGACCACGGGCACACAGAATGGACCGATGGCAGCCGGTGTGAGGTCGAGCACACGGACTCCGGTGTCGCGCAATGCTTCCCAGTGTCGGACGTGCGCATCAGCGGAAGTGGCGTCCAAGACCAGACGGATGTCCGCGAATTGCGGCGCGGATAGCAGTTCGGGGAGTCCTTGTGAATATGTTTGCACGCCATGGCGTTTTGCCCGGGCGAGTCCGTCGGACTGCGGGTCGATGCCGACCATCGCCGCCATCGTCAGCGGTCCCGCGCTGCGCAGGGTCTTCAGCATCAGGTCAGTGCCGATGTTGCCCGAGCCGATGATCGCCACGGGGAATCTTTCGCTGGTCATGAGGTTTTCTTTCCTTCCTTACGTAAAGCTCACGCTGACCGCGCCCAGACCGGTGATGGTGGCCGCGGCGCGGTCGCCGGCCCCCACGAACGCGGCCGTGGTGTAGGAGCCGGACATCACGAATTGCCCGGCTTCGATGGCGGTCCCGTACTCGGCCAGCGCGTTGGCGAGCCAGGCAACCGCCGCGGCGGGATCGCCGATCACCGCGGTGCCCTTGCCCGTTTCGACGAGCGCGTCGTTGACGACGAGCGCGGCGGTCGTGGTGGGCAGCGAGGGCGCATCCGCGATGGGCACCCACTCGCCAAGCACGACCGCGCCCGAGCTGGCATTGTCGGCGATGGTGTCGGGCAACGTGATACGCCAGTCAGCGATTCGGCTGTCAACGATCTCCAGTGCTGCAGCCACCGATTCGGTAGCCGCCATCACGTCGGCGACGGTCACTCCCGGACCTCGCAGCGGGGCGCGCAGCCGAAAGGCCGCCTCAGGTTCGACACGCGGTGCGCAGAACGCGCTCCTGGGCACCGCCGCCCCGTCGTCCAGCACCATGCTGTCGAGGACGTAGCCGAAGTCGGGCTCGTGCACGCCCAGCAGCGTCTGCATGGGTGCGGAGGTCAGCCCGATCTTGTGGCCGATCAGCGACGCGCCTTCGCGAAGGTACCGAGCGAGATTGCGCCGTTGTACCGAATATGCCTGCGCGACACTAAAATCCGGATACGTTTCGGTCAGGGGCGGGACGGGCCCGCTGCTTGCCTGCGCCGCATACAGCCGCTCGGCGGCCTCGTCTAACCGCGGGTCTTGGGCGGTCACGTCGATCATGTCGGTTCTCCGGATTCCAGTAGTTTGGCCGCCGACTCGAACACCAGCCGGGCGTGCAGGTCGAACAGCTTGATCAGGTCCACCGAGTCGCCGCCAACCTCCTTGGCGATGAACAACCCGTCGGCGCCGGCGATCGCATAGGTGGTCAGCAGGCGCACGCTCTCCTCGTCGAGTCCGGGGGCGACGTTACGGACGACGGTCTCGAATCGCTGAAACGCCGCCTCGCGCACCTGCAGAAACATCTGCCTGGCCCGCGGCTCGACCGGACGATGCTCCAGCGCGAGCATCAACCCCAGCCGAATGAAGTCGGGCGCATCCAGCAGCGCCTTGGCCACCTGTGTCCCGAGTTCGGTCACCCGCTCGTGATTCATCGCGCCGCCCGGTAGGTCCAATGCCGCCATCCAGCGCGCGAAACTGCGCTCGATGACCGCCGCGATCAGGTCGTCTTTGTCGGCGAAGTGCCAGTAGATCGACGTCGGGGGCAGGCCGCTCTTCTTGCTGACCAATGAGATGGTGGTGCCGTCGTAGCCGCGCTCGGTGGTGACCTCGGTCGCGGCATCAAGGATGCGCTCGCGCGACTGTTCGCCGTTGGCTCGGGTGCGCCTGCGCGGGCGGGGATCGGTCGAACCGGTCCCGTCGGTACTTGCCGTCACGCTGCCTCCTTAATTTGAGTGTTGACGATCACGCTACGACAGCTTACTGTATGGAGCACTACATTAACAAGTCTTCGGCGGAAGGGCTGAAAATGACTGACCAAAAGACCTACGACGTGGCGATCATCGGCTACGGCCCGGTCGGCTGCACCGCGGCGAACCTGTTAGGCCAAATGGGCCTCAACGTCGTCGTGGTGGAACGTGACCCCGACATTTATGCGCGGGCGCGGGCCATCTCGACCGACGAGGAGGTCGTGCGCATCTGGCAGCAGGTCGGGCTGGCCGATCGGCTCAACGCCGACATGCAGCCCGGCCGCGGGGCGAACTTCGTCGACGCCAACGGCGTGCCGTTCGTGAAACTGCTGCCCACCCCGCGGGGCAACGGGCACCCGCCGCAACAGTTCATCTACCAGCCCGCGCTGGAGAAGGTGCTGCGCGAAGGCGTCGACCGCTTCCCCAACGTGACCACCCTGCTCGAACACGAATGCCTGCGACTGGTCCCGAAGGGCGACTCCGTCGAGTTGATGCTCGCCGACCTCACCACCGACGAGTTCCGGCGGGTCCGGGCCTCCTACGTGATCGCTGCGGACGGCGGGTCGAGTGCAACCCGTGCCCAGCTTGGCGTGGGATTCGGCGGCCGCACCTACGGCGAGCGCTGGATCGTTATCGACACCAAAGTGCTCAAGGAATGGCCCGGCCACGACCGGCTCCGGTTCCACTGCAACCCCGAGCGGCCCACCGTCGACTGCCCCACCCCACTGGGACACCACCGCTGGGAGTTCCCGGTGCGCGATGAGGAGGACGAGAAGGACCTGCTGCATGAGGACGCAATCTGGAACGTGCTGCGCGGCCAGGGGATCACGCCGGAGAACGTCAAGATCCTGGGCTACGCCTGCTACAGCCACCACGTCCGGTTCGCCGACCGGTGGCGGGTGGGCCGGGTTTTCCTGGCCGGCGACGCCGCGCACGCGATGCCGCCGTGGATCGGCCAGGGCATGTGCGCCGGAGTGCGCGACGTGGCGAACCTGTGCTGGAAGCTGAACGCCGTGCTGAACGGGTCGCTGCCGGAGTCGGTGCTCGACACCTATCAGTCCGAGCGGCTGCCACACGTCAAAGAGGTGACCAACCGCGCAGTCAAGACCGGCAAACTCATCATCCAGCGCAACAAGTTCCGCGCGGCGGCCCGTAATCACATCTTCCGCACTGCTAGCAAGGTGCCTTACTTCCTCACCTGGCTGCGCGACCACCGCTGGATCCCCGACGCGCACTACCAGGAGGGCCTGCTGGCGCGCAACGGAAACGGGGCCGTCGGCTGGCTGATCCCGCAGCCGAGGGTCTTCGATGAGAAGGGCGACTCGGTGCGCCTCGACGACGTGATCGGCAATCGGTGGACCGTGCTGCAGACCGGGCGCGCATCCGAGCACCCGGACTGGCGAGCCGCCGGCGTGCCGGTCCTGGAAGTCACACAGGCGGGAAGCACTCCGCGCGCCGACTCCATCGTCGACAGCGAGGGAACCCTGAACGCCTGGCTGACCACAAAGGGCGCCTCGGCCGTGGTCGTACGGCCCGACGGCTTCATCTACGCGGGTGCCGGCGATGGCCAACCGTTGCCGCCGCCGCCTGCCGGCTTCAAGTCGTAAGGACTCGGCTATGGCCACCGAAACCATGACCGAACGCACCGTACTCGTCAACGGGAAGGAAATCTTCCTGGCCGAAGCCGGCAGCGGTACCCCCGTGGTACTGCTGCACGGCGGCGGGCCGGGCGCGTCCGGCGTATCGAACTATTCCCGCAACATCGAGCCGCTCGCCGAGCATTTCCGGGTCATAGTTCCGGACATGCCCGGCTACGGCCGGTCCGCCAAGGGGGTCGACCGGAGCGATCCGTTCGGGTACCTCGCGGCCCACATCAAGGGCATGCTCGACGCACTCGGGATCGACCGCGCGCACCTGGTCGGGAACTCGTACGGCGGCTCATGCGCGCTACGACTGGCCCTGGACGCGCCCTACCGGGTCGACAAGCTGGTGCTGATGGGCCCCGGCGGGGTTGGAACCAGCCGCGGGTTGCCCAGCGCCGGGCTGCGCAGCCTGCTCGCCTACTACGGCGGCGACGGTCCAAGCCTGGACAAGCTGCGCACGTTCATCCGCTCTTACCTGGTGTACGACGGCGACACCGTCCCCGAATCGCTCATCGAGTCTCGGTTCAGGGCGTCAATCGAGCCCGAGGTCGTGGCTAACCCGCCACTGCAGCGGCCGGCGGGGCTGGCCACGCTCTGGCGGATGGACTTCACCCGCGACCGCAGGCTGCAGAGCCTGACTACGCCCACGCTGGTGATCTGGGGACGAGACGACAAGGTCAACGGGCCAAGTGGCGCGGCAATGCTGGCCGAGCGGATGCCCAACGCCGACGTTCTGATCACCGCCAACACCGGCCACTGGGTGCAGTGGGAACGGGCCGACCTGTTCAATGCGGTGACCACCGCGTTTCTGAAAAACTAACCACTACAAGAGATTACGAGGACCATGATGTCTACTACCTCCAAGCCCTCGGTGTTCGGCAATGTGCACCTGGGTTATGTCGTCGTCGAAAGCGACAAGATCGGCGATTGGAAGCGCTTCGGCCGCGACGCGATCGGCATGCACCTCGACGACATGGCGTCCGACACCGTTCGATTCCGCCTCGACGACAACGAATGCCGCGTGCTGCTGCGCCGCGGGCCGGCCGAGGATGTCGTCGCGTTGGGTTGGCAGCTCGACGGTCACGCGACGTTCGACGAGATCAGTCGTCGCGTCGCCGGCCATGGGGTGCCGGCCGTCGAGGGTTCCGACGAAGAGGCGAAGTTGCGCGGTGTCGAGCGTTTCCTGCGGTTTCCGGGTCCGAATGGGCTCGCTCAGGAGATTTACACCGCCGCCCGAACCGCGCCGCTGGTCCTGGACATACCCGGCAGCGGATTCCTCACTGGCGCAGGCGGAATGGGCCATGTCGCCCTCACGACGAAGAAACCGCAGCTGGTCCGCGGTTACTATAACCATGTCTTCGATGCACGCCTGTCCGACTACATCGACGAGACCATCAACGGCCTCAAGCTCAAGATCCGGTTTCTCCGGGTCAACGAGCGTCACCACACCGTGGCGATCGCATCGGCGAACCTGCTGCCCGTCAATCCGATTCGCACGCGCGTCCAGCACGTCAACGTTCAGGTCGCCACGCTCGACGACATGGTCGCCTCCTATCAGCGGGTCAAAGAACTGGGATTCCACATTGCGCTTTCGGTCGGCCAGCACACCAACGACAAGGAGCTGTCCTACTACGCGATGACGCCTTCCGGGTTCGAGTGGGAGGTCGGCTGGAACCCGATCGTCGTTGATGAAGCAACCTGGAAACCCACCACGCACCAGGGAATCAGCATCTGGGGCCACAAGCCGGAGGGGCAGACCGTCATCGACAAGCTCAACCAGTTCGCGGTCGCCGCGCGGTCGGTGCTTCACCAGGAAGACGACGTCGTAGCGCTCAGCGCACCGGGGATCGCTGACGACTAGCCGGAAGGACGCGCCGCCGCGACGATGACGCCTGAAGCCGATCAACGGCGTATTGTCAGGGACCGATATGAGGCGGCGGGCACCTACATCGCGCGGTTTGCGCCAGATCAGCCAGGGCCTTGACACTCTGGACGCTGAGCTGTTCCAGGCTGTCGCCGACACCCGGAGTCCGGTGCTAGATACGGTGATGCCCGCACTCAGCCGGGCCGCCGATCACTCCAAGCTCTGGCTGGCGATCGCGACGCTAATGGCGATGTCGGGCAATCGGTCGGCACGACACGCCGCCGGCCGCGGCGTCGCCAGTCTGGCGGTGACAAGCTTGGTCACCAATCAGTTGGCCAAGCGGGTCTGGCCGCGCCGGCGGCCACCGCATCGGCTGGTGCCGCTGCTGCGGCGGCTGCGCAAATACCCGCGATCGCAGTCAATGCCCTCCGGTCACGCCGCCAGCGCCGCCGCCTTCACGGTCGGCGTCGGCCTGCAAAATCCCACGCTCGGACTGTTGCTGGCGCCACTTGCCGGCCTCGTCGGCTTTTCGCGAATCGCGACCGGCGCCCACTACCCCAGCGACGTCGTGGTCGGCTTCGGCATCGGGACATCGATCGCGGTATTGGGCGCTCGGCTGGTCCCCCCTGTGGTGGAACACAACCTTCCGGTCGGCGACCCGCTCTTCATCGATCTGGCGCCCCGGCCCGACGGCGCGGGCGTCGTTGTCGTGGTCAACCCGGAGTCGGGTAGCGGAACCGGACGCCGCGTCATCGGCGAAATACAAAGGGAGCTACCGAAAGCCGAAATAGTGGAAGTGACGCACGACGACAGCATGGAAGAGTTGCTTCGTGCAGCGGCCGGGCGCGCCGAGGTGCTCGGAATCGGCGGCGGTGACGGAACCGTGGCGTGCGCTGCGGCCATAGCGGCGGATCTCGGCCGGCCGCTAGCGGTGTTTCCGGCCGGCACGTTCAACCACTTTGCCAAGGACATCGGTTGCCCTCATGAAGCCGAGACGATCCGGGCCATCCGGGAAGGCACGGTTTCCTGCATCGACCTCGTGTGCTTCAACGACGCCAAGGTGGTCATCAATACGGCAAGCATTGGTGCGTATCCACGATTCGTGCGCACTCGGGAGCGGCTTGAACACAAGATCGGCAAGCCGCTCGCAGCGGCCTACGCGATGTTGCAGACCTTGCGCCACGACCAGCCCGTACGAATCCGCTTCGACAACAAGACCATTCAGACCTCGCTGTTCTTCCTGGGCAACTCCACCTACGTGCCGTCCGGTTTCGCGCCCGCGCAGCGCAACCGGATGGACACCGGGCTACTCGATGTGCGCATCCTGGAGACCGGCCGCCGGCTCTCCAGACTTCGCATCATGACGGCGCTGATGCTTGGACGGCTGGAACGCAGCCGGCTGTATCACGAGCATCATGTCCCCGAGTTCAGCTTCACCGCCGTTGACGGACCGAGCGCCGTCGCGCTGGACGGCGAGGTCGACGGCCACCATGATCAGGCGGGCTTCCGGGCCCGCTACCGGGTGCTCCATGTGCTGAGTCCTCGTGCCAAGATGAAGCCGCAATGACCTTGGGCGCCATCACCGCTGGGTGCTCGGCCCCGTCTCGCGCTTCAATTTGAGGTATTTCTTGATTCCGAACCGGGCGAATTCGCGCCGGCGCCGCGGTGACAGCTGCTGCGCCGCCGCTGCCGCATCCAAGATCTCCGGTTCGACGGCTTGGACCGTTTCTCCGTGAACCCGGAGGGTGGCCCGTCCTGCCGCCAATACATTGCGCAGCCAATCCACCTCCGTGCCGTAGGGCAGCGGAATGATGTAGCCGTCACTCACCCGGTCTATGACCACGGGCGTCGAGTATTTCTTGCCCGAGCGTCGCCCGGTGTGCTCGATTACCCCTGCGTACCAATATTTTTGGCCGGCAACAAGCATCATGAGCGGGTTCAGCACGTGCTTGTTGAACACGCGCACCGTGTCGAGGACCATGTCGGCTCCTACTCACTCTCGGGGAGACGCAAGCACGGTACGGTCACCGACCGCATGGCTACTAGGGCCTTTGGGCACCAGCTGGCGCCGCGGCCAGCGTCATCCGGCGTCGACGTGGCGGGCGAGGAAGCCGAGCACAGCGTCGGCGAAAATGTCGTTGCGGTCCCCGGCGACCATGTGACCGGCAC